>Ga0307374_10011646_pt1 | contig 12464 bp, 11 predicted proteins | sample OX3MG_FD_202532 | JGI IMG/M metagenome (GOLD analysis project Ga0307374, IMG submission 202532) | Soil microbial communities from Risofladan, Vaasa, Finland - OX-3 | ecosystem: Environmental > Terrestrial > Soil > Coastal area > Acid sulfate soil | place: Finland: Risofladan, Vaasa | collected...
AAGGATCGCGCGCATCGCCGTGCGCGTAAAGGAGCGCGCAGCGCGGATGCCAACAGGCGGCGAGCGCCGGGGTCTTCAAACCTGGATCGTCGCCCACTTGCCGGTCCTGAAACGCCAGGTCTTGAGCGTCGATCGCACGATGTAATCGGCGAGCAGCGACCACCAGATCCAGACGATTGGACCGTGATGCCACGCGATCAGAATGGTCAGGAACAGGCGCATCCCATAGAACCCCGCCAGCGACCCGTACAGCGGAAACTGCGAGTCACCCGCGCCGCGCAGCGCACCGGTAACCGTCCAGTCGATCGCCATCAGCGGCTGCGCCGCCGCCAGCGCGTACATAAACGCGACCGTGTACGCGATTACCTGCCGGTCCGCAATAAACAGCGCCGCGATCTGCCATGCGAACACGACGAACAGCAGACCCATCGCGGACATCAGCACGATCGCCATCACGACCGCCGTCCATCCAGCCTTGCGCGAGAATTCCTTGTCGCCGGCGCCGAGCCCTTGCCCCACCAGCGTCGCGGCCGCGGCCGAGAATCCGAAGCCCGGCAGAAACGAAAGCGCCAGGATCCGGACGCCGATAAAATACGCGGCGACTTCCTTGTCGCCATAACTCGCGATAAACGCCACGTAGGCAACAAATCCGAACTGTATGACGAGCTGCTCGATCGCCGCCGGATTGCCGACTCGCAAGATGCGCCATCCGAGCGCGAAATCCGGCCACAGTTTGCGCCAGCGGAAATTTAGCACCATCCCGTCGAGCGACAGCGCCCAGAAAAACAGCATCCCGCCGATCGCGATTGCGATCAGTGTCGCCACCGCGGAGCCATCGACGCCCATCTTCGGAAACCCGAACTTCCCGAAGATCAAAACGTAATTCAGGATGATCGCGAGCACGTCGATGATCCCGCCGATCCAAAGCGGAGTACGCGTATCCCCCGCGCCGCGCAGCGAGGCGGTGCACATCAGGAATACGCCCTGGAACGGCTCCGCCAGCATCACGACTTGCAAATAGCGCGCGCCCATCGCTGCCATCTGTCCCTTGACCTGGAACAAGGCCATCAGCGGCGTCGCGAATACGATTACCGGGATCGCGATGATCATCGAGACGGCGACCCCGAAGATCACCGCCTGCTTCATCGCCTCCTCGGCATTATCGCGATCGTTGGCGCCGATGCATCGCGCGACCAGCGCCACGGCACCGGTGCCAACCGCCGCGATCCCGGCGCGCACGGCGCCCAGGATCTGCGTCGCCAACCCTACCGCGCCCACCGCCTCCGCGCCGAGCCGTCCGACCATCAGCATCGCGGCCAGCCCGAGTATCGAATCGAGCGCGAACGAGATGATCACCGGCCACGCGAGCGCCCACACCTCCGCGCGCATCCGCGTGATCGGCGGGAGAGTGAGCGCGTCCCCCGGCCGGACCACGGCGTCAGGAACCGACTCCAGAAATTCCGACATAACTTCGGCCAGTAAGGCCAGTCCGAAGCGGTCCAGTCAAGCACGGGCGCGGTACTCGGTGGTGGCCGCAGTCCGCGACGGTCTTTGCCGCGTGAAGATCGCGCACGGACTTTGCGGTATATTGCGCTCCTGGAGAGCTGAGGTGGGGATTGCGGTGGAGAAGGATCGCGCTCGACGCGGGCCGGACGCGGCAGCGCGGCCGGTTGCGATCTTCAGCGCGGTATTCGCCGCCGCCGCGATTTTCTATTCATTCCATCTGGGCAGAGACCCTCTCGGCGCAAGCGAGGCGTACAGCGCCTACGCGGCGGCGCGCCCCAGCGTCGGCGCGATTGTCCGCATCCCGATCGCGGACGATCCGGGCAAGCAGCTTTTGTATTACATCGTCCTGCACTTCTGGACGAAGATCTTTGGCGCACGCGAGGCCGGACTGCGCGCGATGTCAGTGGTCTTCGGGCTATGCACGCTCGCGATGATCTTCGCGCTTGGACGCGATCTGTTCGACGACGCTGCCGGTGCCGGCGCGGCCGCGATGTGGGCGTTCAATCCGATGGCGACGGTGTTTTCGTTTCGGGCGCGGATGTACACGATGCTGATCGCCTTCGCGCTGGCGCACGTGTATGCGTTCCGCCGCTCCCGCGATCGCGGCGGCGCATTATGGACGATCGCATGTGCGCTCACCGGCGCGGCCGTCATTTATACCCACTTGGGTGGCGTCGCGATTCTAGCCGCCGAGGTCGCGATTCTGGTCCGGGATTTCATTCATGGCCGGCGGCGGATCGCACCGTGGCTGGCGCTGGCCGGCGCCGTGCTGCTGTTCGCCCCGTATCTACCAATCGCGCTCGCGCAAAGCCGCGTGCTGATAGCGGGACACTGGCTCGATTGGATTGGCCCGGCCTATCACTACTCGATCGCGACCAAACTCTTGGTAACGCTCGGCGCGGCCGCACTCACGCTGTGGCTGGTGTTCGGCGGCGCACTCGAACCCGGTGACGAACCATTTCGATTTTGTCTGCTCTGGATCGCGATCCCAATACTCTTGTTTTCCGCCGGCTCGATCGCGGTGCGGCCGATGTTCCAGGTGCGTTACGTGTCGCCCGCGCTCGCGATGCTGCCGGTGCTCGCCGCGGGACTGCTCGCGATCGCGGGATCATGGGTGCGCAATGCCATCGTGGTGGCCGTCACCGCGCTGATGCTCGCGACAGCGCTCTCGATTCGCCTGGTGAATCAGCCGTGGGGCGCGGCCGCACGGATGGTCGCCGAGGCGGACCGTCCGGAGCAGCCGATCTTCTTCGAATCCGGATTCGTCACTACTGGCGAGGCGCCGAAAGTCGCCAACGCTGGATTTCCCCACGGCTATTATTCGCTGCCGTTCGACTACTACTTCAACGGCGCAAATCCCCGGCTCACTATTGCGCCCGAGGATCCCGCCGCCGCGCGTGCCGAGATCCAGAACGCCGCCGAGCGCACGGGCGGTGCGTGGCTAGTCACCTGGATGGACGACGCCGGCGCGCATGCGGAGCTGCCCGACCCGGCGCGATTCACCTCGACGCTCAGGTTGCGCGGCGAGCGCATGATGCTGTTCCGGATCGTTCCGGCGAACGCACCACCGGGGTGACGCCTACGGCTTCTCAGGCACCGCGGGCGCGGCCGGCGGCAAATCCAAAGGAGGACCGCCGATACGGACCGGCACGATCACCAGGCTGAGCCCGTACAGTTGCAGCCAGCCCTGAATATCCAGCGAGGTATGGTTGTTCAGAAAGCGTTCGCCAAAGCGGTCGAGTTCATCGGTGAACACCAGCTTGCCCGCGAAATACACCACCTGCGTGAACTCGTGCGCGATCTCCAGGCACATCCGCCGCAGCTCGAGCACCACGTCGGGGCCGATCGCCGAGCGCAGCTCCGGATGCAGCCCCAGGTCGCCGGCGAAGCGGCAATACTCCTGCAAATCTTCGGCGATTCTGTCGTCGAGCGCCTTGACCTCTTCAGGTCCCTTGAGCAGCGCGGAATCAACCTCGCCCACCGAGACGAACACGACGTTGCGGAACTGATCGTGAAACAGGCGCGTGATCGTCAGCAGCGTCGCGAGTCCCAGCCCGTTGAATCCGTTGACCAGAATCGCGGCGGTCGGAGCGTCCGGATCATACGGCGCGGGCGGCTTCTTCTCGATCTCGTAGAGCTGCGGAAGAATTTCGGTCTCGAGCTGCTCGATCGCTCTCCGAACTCGCGCGTAGTGGCGATGCACCGCGTAGCAGATCGAGATCAGCGCGCCGGTTATCAGCACCGTGACCCATCCGCCCTCGTCGAATTTGAGTGTCAGCGTCAGCAGCAGGATCGCAAACGTGAACAGGCATCCGATTCCGTTGATGAACAAGCGACGGCGCCACTTCGGATCGTTTTTGCGCTCACGCCACCAATGCACGCTCATCCCGAGCTGCGACAGGGTGAAAGTCACGAACACGTTGATCGCGTACAGGATCACCAGGATTCCGACCCGGGCGTGGGTCCCGGTGAGAATCAGGATCGCCGCCACACCCATCGCGATCACGCCGTCTTGCGTGACCAGGCGTCCGCTCAGGTTCGCGAAACGCCGCGGCAGCCAACGGTCGGTCGCCATCGTGGCCAGAACCCGCGGACCGTCGATAAATCCGGTCTGCGCGGCGACGAACAGCAGCGCGCCCTCGGTCAGAAGCGCAAACGTGATGATCGGCGTGCCGACGCCGAATCCGCCGAGCTTCCAGCCCGCCGCGATATGCTGGAACATCACGGCGTTCAGCGTCATCCCGCGTTGCGGCTCGACCTTTTCGAGCAGGTAGCCAACCAGTATCCCGCCCGCGATAAACGCCAGCGAGAACGCCATGTACAGCATCGTGCGTTTGCCGGTCACGGTGCGCGGCTCGCGCAGAATCGGCAGTCCGTTGCTGACCGCCTCGATCCCGGTGTAGGTTCCCGCGCCCATGCTGTACGCGCGGAAGAAGATCGCCGCCATCGCGAAGAATCCCAGCGCGTCGAAACCGTGGCGAGTCTCCGAGATCGCGCCGTGCATGATCGCCGGGAACTGCCCTGCCCGCGACAGCAGCGCATACCCGACCAGCCACAAATGCATCACGACGAACGCGAGGAAGATCGGCACCAGCGATATCACCGATTCCTTCACCCCGCGCAGATTCATCCCGACCATCAGAACCACGACCAGGATGCAGACCCAGAACTTGAGCCACAGGAACGATGGGGGAATGAAGCTGAAGATCGCGTCGGCGCCGCTCGCGATCGAAACCGAGATCGTCAGCACGTAATCGATCACCAGCGCGCATCCCGAGACCACGCCCGCATACGGGCCGAGCAGCTTGGTCGCGACCAGGTAGCCGCCGCCGCCGGTCGGGAACAGATCGATGGTCTGCGAATACGACGCGGAAATGACGAACACCGTCAGCGCCGTCATCAGCGCAAGGAATATCGCCAGATACTGATGCGGCCCCAGCGCGAGGAACGCTTCCTCCGGTCCGTAGCACGACGAGCTCAGCCCGTCCGAGCCCAGTCCCACCCACGCCAGAAATGCGATCAACGACAGCGAGTGAAAAATTCCCGGATCGCGCACGTTGCGCGCGGGACCGATAATAACCTCGCTTAGCGTGCGATGGGTTTCCGGTTGGGAATCGGTGTTCCTTGGAGGCTTCGGGTCCATCAGAGATTCCGGCTGAGGCGCGGGCCAGCGTCAAACTAGGTGAATCACGGCGAAGGATCAAAGCCCGGCTTCAAACCGAGTAAGCCGCGCGCGCGAGTCCGAGCTGATAGCGCGCCGCGTCGATCAGGTTTTGCATCAGCGCAACGACGGTCATCGGTCCGGTCCCGCCGGGATTGAGCGTGATCCATCCTGCGACCTTCCTGACCGCCTCGAAGTCCACGTCGCCCGCGAACTTGCCCGGCGCGACGCGGCGAAACCCGACATCGATCACGCATGCGCCCGGCTTCACCATGTCCGCCGTAATCAGGTAGCCGCGGCCAACCTCCGCGCCGACGCACGAGACCAGAATATCCGCTTCGCGGCAGATTGCCTCGAGATTTTTCGTATGCCGATGACACCAGGTCACGGTCGCGTTGCGCAGCCTGCCGCCCAGGATCAGCGCCGCGGGCTTGCCCGCGATATCGCTGCGCCCGATAACGGTCGCCCGCGCGCCATCGACCGGAACCTTGTAGTAATCCAGGAAAGTCAGGATTCCGCGCGGCGTGCAGGGCACGAAGGTTCCCCACTGGCCGCGGTAAAAACCGCTGACGCTCGCGGCGCCGACTCCGTCGAGATCCTTCAGCGGCGCGATCGCATCAAACAGGCGAAAACGATCCACCCGCTCGGGCACCGGAAGCTGAAGCAGGACTCCGGTCGTGGCGGGGTCGCGGTTGATCCGGTCGATAACTTCGAGCAGGCCGTCGGTGGTCGCTTCGGCGCCGGCGATTCTCAAAATTTCCGCTCCGAAGCCCAGCTCGGCGGCCATCTTGATTTTGTTGCGGACGTATTGATGCGACGCGGGATCGTTGCCGACCAGAATCGTGACCAGCTTCGGCACGACCCGATACTGCTCCGCCAGCTCGGCCGCATGCCGCCGAAGCTCGGGCGTCAGATGCGCCCGCAGCGCGCGTCCGTCCATGATTACCGTGGTCATCGCGATTCACTCGAATATAGCACGCCGCCATGCGGGGCAAGCCGCTTGTGGATAATGCGCTCCGCTGTTGGCAGACCCGCGCGGGTTGTCTCGTTGGCGATCTTGCGCTCTGTTAAATTATCGCCAGATGAATGCGCCGATGCGCACCGCACTTTTTCCCGTCCACCAGAAACTCCACGCGCGGATGACGGTTTTCGGTGGTTTCGAGATGCCGGTCAGCTACGCCGGGATCATCGAGGAGCATCGCGTGGTGCGCGCGGCGGCGGGAATTTTCGACTTGAGCCATATGGGCGAATTTGAACTGCGCGGTCCGCGCGCGCTCGGCTTGCTGGAGCGCGCGTTCACCAATTCCGCCGCACGCCTGCGCATCGGCCAGGCGCAATATACGATCATGTGCGCCGGCGACGGCGGAACGATCGACGATCTGATCGTCTATCGCCTCGGCGACGAGCATTACCTGCTGTGCGTCAACGCCTCGAATATCGCGGCCGACCGCGACGCGCTCCTTGCGCTCAATACGAACGGCGCCGAGTTTCGCGACCTTAGCGATGAAACCGCACTGGTCGCGGTTCAGGGTCCGCGCGCCGCCACGCTCGCCGCGTCGCTCGCGGATTTTCCGCTGGCTGAAGTTGCTCGCTTCGGCGTCGCACAAGGCTCCGTCGCCGGCGCGAAATGTATCGCCGCGCGCACCGGCTATACCGGCGAAGATGGATTCGAGTTGTTCACCGCGCCTGCCGATGCGGGCAATCTGTTCGATGCATTGCTCGACGCTGGCCAAAGCCTCGGCGCGCTGCCCTGCGGCCTCGGCGCGCGCGACACCTTGCGGCTCGAAGCCGGACTTCCGCTCTACGGGCACGAACTCGATCGCGCGACATCGCCGCTCGAGGCCGGCCTCGGAGTGTTCGTTAAGCTCGAGCGCGATTTTGTCGGCGCGGCCGCTCTGCGCGCGCAGCGCGAGCGCGGCCCAGCTAAACGGCTGGTAGGACTTCGCACCGACGACGGCCGCAGCATCGCACGCCAGGGCTACAAGCTTTTTTCTGGCGGCCGCGAAGCGGGAGCCGTGACCAGCGGCACGTTCGCGCCCACAATCGAGCGCCCGATCGCCATGGGTTATCTCACCGCGGGCGAGGTTGAGCCACACGGTGCAGCTGCGGGCACGCTGGAAGTTGAAATACGCAGTCGGCGAGCCGCAGCGACGATCGTGCCTATTCCATTCTACCGACGGACACCACTCAAGAAGGAAGCAAGGTTAGCTTGATGAGATTCATGCCGCAGACCGAGGCGGATATCGCCGCGATGCTCAAGACGATCGGCGCGCCGAGCCTTGACGCGCTCATCGCGCACGTGCCGGAGGGCCTGCGCCGCCGTGCCGTGATCAACCTGGCGCCGGGCCGCGGCGAAGCCGAGGTCGCCGAGGAGCTTTGCGCGCTCGCCGCGATGAACGCCGGCGCGAGCGGCTACGCAAGCTTTCTCGGCGCTGGCTACTACCGCCATTACGTTCCCGCCGCCGTCCGCGCGATTACCGCGCGCGCTGAATTCGCGACCAGCTACACGCCCTACCAGGCCGAGGCCAGCCAGGGCACTACGCAGGCGATTTTCGAATTCCAGACGCTCATCACCCAGCTCACGGCGATGGACGTTGCGAACGCCAGCATGTACGACGGCGCGTCGGCCGCGGCCGAGGCGGTCCTGATGGCGCGGCGCGTGATGCCGAAGCGGCGCGTCGTCGCGCTCTCGCGCGCGCTGTGGCCCGACTATCGCGCGACTATCCGCACCTATCTGAGCGCGCTCGACGGAATCGAGATCGTCGAGCTCCCGTTTGACAACACGTCCGGCGCGACCGACCTTTCCGCCCTCGAAGCGATCGCCAGCGACGCGCTCTTGTGCGCCGTGCTCGGCTACCCGAATGCGTTCGGCGTGATCGAACCGCTTCGCGCCGCCGCCGAAATAGCCCATCGCGCCGGCGCGATGATGATCTCCGCGACCGCCGAGGGTCTTTCACTCGGGCTGCTCAAACCGCCCGGAGAGCTCGGCGCCGATATAGTGGTTGGCGAGGGACAGAGCTTCGGGCTTGCGCTTCAGTTCGGCGGACCGGGTCTCGGCTTTATGGCGGCGCACACCGCGCATCTGCGCCAGATGCCGGGGCGGCTGGTCGGACAGACTCGCGATCGAGACGGGCGGCGCGCCTTCTGTCTGACCCTTTCTACCCGCGAACAGCATATCCGGCGCGAACGCGCGACCTCGAACATCTGCACCAATCATTCGCTGTGCGCGCTGGCCGCCGCGGTTTATCTTTCGCAGATGGGCAGGAGCGGACTGCGCGAGCTGGCCGAGCGCAACGTTGAACTGGCACACGCCGCGGCCGACGCGCTCGCCGCGCGCGGAATTCGCAGGCGCTTCAGCGGCCAGTTCTTCAACGAGTTTACGATCGCCACGCCGCGGCCCGCCGCCGCTCTGGAAGCTGCTGAGCGCAGACGGATTCTCGCGGGCGTCGCACTGGCCCCGGATTATCCCGAGATTGCCGACGGCATCGTGATCGCCGTGACCGAAATGAACCATCACGCCGAGTTCGATGCTCTGGCGGATGCGTTAATGGAGAGGCGCTGATGGCGACGGCCGGAAAAATTCCGCGCATCATACCACTCCACGATCACGCGACCGCTGCGCGCGACGTCGAGACGCAACCTGTCGGCACGCCGCTCATTTTCGAACTGTCGTCGGACGGGCGCAGCGGCGCCGACCTTGCTCCGCGCGTGGCGGGCGCTCCGTCAGGCGCGGAGCTTCTCGGGCCCGAGTTGTGCCGCGAGGACCTGCGCGGATTTCCCGAGCTAAGCGAGCCGCAGGTGATGCGTCATTTTCTGCGTCTGTCGCAACTCAACTTCGCGCAGGCGCTCCAGTTCTACCCGCTGGGCTCCTGCACGATGAAGTACAACCCCGTGATCAACGACGAGATGGCGGCACTGACCGGCTTCGCCAATCTGCATCCTTGCGCGCCCCCGCATCTGGCGCAGGGCGCACTCGAACTTATGGCGCGCCTGGAAGCCGCGCTCGCCGAGATAACCGGAATGGACGCCATATCGCTGCATCCGGCGGCCGGCGCGCAGGGCGAGCTGACCGGGCTTCTGTGCGCGCGCGCGTATCATCGAAAGCGCGGCGAGTCGCGACGCAAGGTTATCATCCCCGACACCGCGCACGGCACCAATCCGGCCAGTTGCACGCTTGCGGGATATGAAGTCGTGGTCGCGAAATCGAATAGCCGCGACTTTATCGAAGCGTCGGAAGTGCGCCGGCTGGTCGATAGCGACACTGCGGCCATGATGGTCACCAATCCGAACACGCTCGGAATCTTCGAGCCGCAGATCGCACAGATAGCAGCCGCGCTGCACGAGAAAGGCGCACTGCTGTACATGGACGGCGCGAACATGAATGCGCTGATGGGGGTCGCGAAGCCGGGCCACATGGGCGCCGATATCGTGCAGCTAAATCTGCACAAGACGTTTTCGACTCCGCACGGCGGCGGCGGTCCGGGCGCTGGACCGATAGGCGTAACCCGCGCGCTCGAACCATTCCTGCCGGTGCCACGCCTGATGAAAACGGCGCAGGGATGGACGCTCGACAGCGAGTCTCCCGATTCAATCGGGCGGATGCGCTCGTTTCACGGCAACTTCGGGATGCTGGTGCGGGCATACACTTACATCATCGCGCTCGGCGGTGACGGACTTGGGCAGGCAAGCCGGCTTGCAATCCTGGGCGCGAACTATCTGCGCAAACGCCTCGAGGATCATTTTCCCGCGGCCTCGGCGGAACCCTCGATGCATGAATGCGTGCTCGAACACGATCTGGAAAAGCGCACCGGCGTCTCGACGCTGGAGATCGCCAAGCGCCTGCTCGACTTCGGAGTGCATCCGCCGACCATCTATTTTCCGCTGGTCGTGCATGGCGCGCTGATGATCGAGCCGACCGAGACCGAGACCAAGGAGGTGCTCGACGCGTTCGTCGTCACGATGGAGCGAATATACGCGGAGGCGCTGAACGACCCCGAATTGGTGAAGACCGCGCCGCACGCGCTCAAGCTCTCGCGCGTCGATGAAGCCGAAGCGGCGCGCCGTCCGATCCTGCGCTGGCAGCCGAAGTAAGCCGCGCGGCGCGCGCTACTCGCGGCTGACGCTGCGCAGCATCTCGAAGATCAACGCGAGATTGTCGCTGACGCTGTCGCGAAACATGCTGATAAGCTCGGGCTCGTCGCCCGGCATCGGCATCGCGGCCAGAATCGCAAGGCTGGACTTTTTCAGGCGATCGGCAAACGCGGACGCGTCTCCGGAAAGCCTCGCAACCTCGCCGGCCAGAGCCGCGACCGCGATATTGGTCGCAACCAATTGCAGCGCCTGCTGCGAAACCATCTCGACGATCTGCTCGTCCAGCCCCGGCGTCTCGTCCTCGGGCTCGGAACCTCCCGGCAGAATCAATTGCGAACCTTTGCGATCGCGATCTCGATCTCGATGGTTGGGGACCACGATGACTCCTCGCGCGGCGCGCAAATTTGTTCACAACCAGAACGGCCCGCGCGTCTGCTTTGTTGTCGCGCAACCCGCGGCTACGCGCAACCGCGCGTGCGATGCAGTACACCCAGATTCTGCGCCAACCTATCCGAGATGCAGACCAGCGTAGCGGGCAAAATTTCGAAAATCGCGGTCGCGCGTCACCAGCGAAACCTTACTGTCGATGCATGACTGCGCGATCAGCGTGTCGCCCAAGCGCGCCTTCAGGCCTTTGCGCCGCAGCCCAGCACGAAGCTCGCCTGCGCGGTCCCAATAGCCATCGAACACTTCAAGCGTCGGCACCGCACGAATCAGGGCCGCAAGCTCGCCGCTGGTTACCGGATCGCTAAGCAATTCCGTCACGACCACCGGCGGGAGCACGCCCTGGCGCAGCCTGAACGCCGCTTCGACCGCGCTAACGTCCGATCCGCGCTCTCCGGCAAGGAACGCGATTATGGAGCTGGTGTCGAGCGCGATCATCGCCGGTCTTCGCGGAGCTCGTCGAGAGCGATCGTGAATTTAACCTTGCCGCGCATTTTGAGCAGCTGGTCATATGCCTGGCTCGCCGCGAGCAACTCCAGACCCTTACGGACCGTCCCGCTGATACCGGTTCCGGAAGCCTTTTGCGCTTTGCTCAACAGGTCGCCGCGCACGTGTACAGTGATTTTCCGCTCAGCATTCATTAGTTAGGAAATACCAGCATTTGATGCCGTAGTCCATTATGGCATTTTATCCCGATCGATTGCGGCGTGACTCGGCGTCTTCAAACCGATGCCTCTCAGCGCATAAGGAGGAGCAGCGCGCGGGTGTAATCGGCCGGAGTGTTGATATTGACGAAGCTCAGCAGCTCGGGATCGAGGGAGCGAAGCTCGGCCTCGACGACGCGCCGCGTCGGCACCGCATCCGCGATTGCGCGGAGCCGGTTCTCGCCACGCGCATGCATCGCGCGCAACGCGGCCGCAGCCTCGCGCCGATATGCCGCGTGCAGGGGCTGCAGCCGATCGCCGACGAACGGGATCACCGCGGCGTAGCCGGGAAGCATCGCGAGCAGAGCGGCGGCGACGCGCGCATCGAGCATCGGAAGATCGCAGGAGCAGGCGAACGCCGCATCGGTGCGCGCAGCCTCGAGGCCGCTTGCCAGCGCGAGCACCGGCCCTTGGTATTCGCGAGCGTCGCGGATGATCCTCGTATTCGCGGGCATCGCCAGCGACGCTTCCGGGGCGGCGGGCGATGCGACAATCACTATATCGTCAAAATATTTGCTGAGCTCCGCGACGGCGCGCTCGAGCAGCGTCGATTCGCCGAAGCGCAGCGCGGACTTCCGGCGGCCCATCCGCGTGCTTCGTCCGCCAGCCAGCACGATCGCCGAACGAGCGGTTTCGACGCGCGAACTCATCGGAAGATCTAGTTCGAGACGCGGTTTGCGCGCAGCTCGGTTGCGACCAGGCGCAGCGCCTCGGGCAGAAACGCGAGCGCCAGATGGCCCGCGCCTTCGAGCACGACGCGGCGGCCGAACGGCATGCTCTGCGCGATGATACCGGTCGGCGCAGGCACAATCGGATCCTCGTCGCCGAAGATCGCGAGCTCGCGCGGCGCCCACTGGCCGAACAGATAGGGCGAACCAAGCGTCACGATCGAACGCACCGCGCCGCGCCGCGCGGTTCTCGAATACAGGCGCGCGATACTTCCGCCGAGACTGTGCCCGACCAGATGCGCGCCGCCGGTGGGGCCCGCTACTTCATCGACCATCGCGGAGAGCTTCACCGCCGACGCCATGAGCGGCTGGCTGCGCGGATACTCGAAG
>Ga0307374_10011647_pt1 | contig 12463 bp, 15 predicted proteins | sample OX3MG_FD_202532 | JGI IMG/M metagenome (GOLD analysis project Ga0307374, IMG submission 202532) | Soil microbial communities from Risofladan, Vaasa, Finland - OX-3 | ecosystem: Environmental > Terrestrial > Soil > Coastal area > Acid sulfate soil | place: Finland: Risofladan, Vaasa | collected...
CGAGGTCGGGTGCTGCGGTACCTGCATGGACGCCCGCGGAATCGCCGACGATCACCTGGTCAGCAGCGCCCGCCGCTCCACCCTCGACGAGCTCACCGACTGGACGCTGTGGGCGCACGGCCCATGCCGCGGCACCGGACGAAATCGACTGTGTCGTCCAGCGTGCCGCGACCGCCCAGGAGGATCTTCTCGGCCAGCGGCTCGATGACCACCTCGGCCAGGCCGGAGGCTGCGAGCAGGGACCGGATCCGCGCCGGGTCGGCCAGGGCGAACATGCCCGGCGAGCCGGGCGGGCCCAGGTCCGGCCCTGATCTGACTCTGAGATGATCGCAGGAACGGCTGCGTCGTCATCGAGGAGGTCCGGATACCCGCGTTCGCTTTGCACGCGCATGCTGCCCTGGCCGCAGGCTTCGTCGACAAGATCCTGACGCTTCCGGGGTGGCTGGTGATCGCGCTGGTGTTCCTGGTGCCGGCACTGGAGGCCTCCGCGTTTGTCGGGTTCGTGTTTCCGGGCGAGGTCGCAGTGATCCTGGGCGGCGTGGCGGCTTGGCGGGGAACGGTGCCGCTGTGGGCGGTGATCACGGCCGCGGTAGCCGGGGCGGTGATCGGGGATTCGGCCGGCTACCTGATTGGCCGGCGGTGGGGGGAAGGGCTGCTGCACGGGACAATCGGCCGCCTCCCGGTGATCCGCCGCCGCCTGGATAGGCACCTGGAATCGGCACGTGCATACGTGCGCCGCCGTAGGGGTAGCGCTGTGTTCTTCGGCCGGTTCACGGCCGCGCTGCGGGTGCTGGTCCCTGGGCTAGCGGGGATGTCCCAGGTTGAGTACCCGGTGTTCCTGGCCTACAACGTGGCCGGCGGTGTGCTGTGGGGGACCGGCATGGCGGTCCTGGGCTACCTGGCCGGAGCCAGTTACAAGCACGTCGAGAAGATCGCCGGGCGGGCCGGGCTAGGGCTCCTCGCGCTCATCGTGGTCGGCCTCGTGGCCTCCCGCCTGCTCCGCCGATACGCCGACCGGCCGCGGCTCCAGGCAGCCGGCGACCGGCTGGCCGCCACCCCGCCGCTGGCCTGGTTCCGGCGGCGGTTCCCGCGCCAGGTGGTCTGGTTGCGGCGGCGCCTAGAAGCCCGAGACCCGCGCGGATTCTGGCTGACGTTCACTGTCGCTGCCGGGGCGCTGGCCGGGTGGGCGTTCGGGGCGATCACCCAGGACGTCGTCGCGCCTGATGAACTCGCGCTGCGCGATCCGCGCGTGGCCGGGTGGGCTGCGACACACCGGACTGGCTGGCTGACCGCCACGGCCAAGGTAGCAGCGTGGCCGGGATCAGTGATCGTCATCGTCGCACTGGCGGCAGTCACGTTCGTATTCCTGGCTGTCCGCCGGCGCTGGCACCAGGCGATGATGCTCGGACTGGCAGCTGTCGGCTCGGTGTCGCTTTCCATCATGGCGCAGCAGCTGGTGGGCCGGTCACGCCCGCCCGCCGCGCTATCGATCGGACATTATGCCGGGCCGTCGTTTCCCTCTGGCCAGGCGACGACGGCCATCGCCTGTTTCGGCATGCTTGCCGTCATCCTGGCCGCAGGTCGGCCGCCCAGGACCCAGGCGGTGATCTGGGCGTGCGCCGCAGCGGCCACGGTCCTGGCTGGAGCAGCGCAGATCTATCTGGGGGCGAACTGGCTCACCGACGTCCTCGGCGGCTGGGCTCTCGGGGCCATGTGGATTGCCATCGTCCTTACGGCAGAGCCCCTGATCACTCGCCCCGGCGGCTGGCCCGTTACCACCCGTCGCCCGAACACAGGTCCCCAGCCCATCAGAACACGGCACCCGGGAACCGGGACCCGCCGTCGCGGCGATTGCGCCCCGCCGCGGCGCTTGGTGATCCTTAGCCGCCCAGACAGCGGTGCACTGGCGGGCGAGGCTGGCCACGCCGAGCCTGGCCGGGAAGAAAGAGATGTGCACGTGCAGAGTCGGCGGTCAATGGCCTGATAACTGGATCCACTCCACGATGAGGTCTTCTCGGCTGGCGAATTATCCGGCAGGTCCCCATGTTGTCGGGGAACTCGATCATGCCTTCCGGCGGTGTCCATTCTGCGTGGCTGGTCATGTGTGCGGCGTGGCTGCAGAGCTGCTTGGCGTACCGCTCGCCTCTGGGTGTCGGGACGCGAGCTTCGGAGGATCGGCTGCTCGCCGAGGTCCGGGATCGGGCCAACGACGCTGTCGGCCGGCTCGAGGCTGTGCTGGAGGCCTCCGCGCGCAGCACGGAAACTGCGCATCACAGGGCGCGTACAGATTTCTTGACGTGGGAACGGGCACGTGAGATCTGATAGAGCCGCTTTCAGGTCAGTGCCGCCGTCACGAGGCAGCGGTCGTTGCGGCCCATTCGCCGGACGAGGCTATGGGCCGTGCCGGGCATGCCGAGATGTCGATGGCGTCGATGGTGGCACGTGCCTGTTCCGTTGGGACTGCGGGAAGATGTGTGGGCGCTGCTGCTGAGCTTGCCGGTGATCTTCTACTCGTCGTGGATCTTCTTCGACGGCGCGTGGCGGGCGCTGCGTGCCCGCGCCGTGGACATGATGGTGCTGGTCGCGGTGGCGGTCGGCGCCGGCTGGCTGTACTCGATGTATGTCACGATCACCGGTGGCGGGATGTTCTGCGAGGCGGCGACGGTGCTGGCCGCGTTCGTGCTGCTGGGTCACTGGTTCGAGATGCGCGCCCGGGGCGGCGCTACTGACGACGGCGTGGTGGCGGACGGCGAGTCCGAGGTCGACGAGTCGATGGTGACGGGGGAGAGCATGCCGGTGCACAAGCCGGCATTGCGCTGGCGCAGATCGTGAAGCTGGTTCAGGAGGCGCAGAACTCCAGGGCGCCGGGGCAGCGGCTGGCGGACCGGGCCGCGTTCTGGCTGGTGCTGGTGGCTCTGGCCGGCGGCGGGCTGACGTTCGCTGGGTGGCTGCTGGCCAGCAGCCGCCCGGTGAGCGCGGCGGTGCTGTTCGCCATCACCGTCATCGTGATCACCTGCCCGGACGCGCTCGGCCTGGCCACCCCGGAGCGACAGCACAGGCGGATGGCCGCCGGGTCGCGGTCGGCAACCGCCGCCTGATGGATGCCGAGGACACCGGCAGCGGCTCCGCCTGCCAGGCGTGTCGCCTTCCCACGCAACATCAAGTACTTGAACTCGCCTGAGGCCCCGATCGGTCTCCTCCCCGACAACGCCCAAGATGATTGCCAGATCCAGCAGGCGTTAGCGATCGTTGCCGTGGCTCATGCCGGTCATCATGGGTCCCCGCTGCCCGCGGCAAGGGACCATCGTCCCGCAGGCGAAGGCCTTCAAGCATCTCTCTTCGTGCCTTGGGGCAGCAGCCGCGCCACTGCGGATACGGATACGCTGAGTGAAACTATACCCATGGGGGTATCGATTCGCGCGGGACGAGGTGACTGTCGTGAGATCACGCTCGATGCAGCCGGCTGAGCGGAACTCCCCGTTTCCGACGGCCGGCATGACGACGTCGCCGCTGCTCGAGCGGGTCAGGCGGGGCATCATCGGCGAGGGCGAGTTGATCGACGGGCCGTTCGGCCCCCGCCGGATGACTTATGCCGATTACACGGCGTCGGGACGGGCGCTGGACTTCATCGAGGACTTCATCCGTGACGCGGTTCTGCCGCGCTATGCGAACACCCACACCGAAAGTTCCAGCACCGGGCTGCAGACGACGCAGCTGCGTGAGGATGCCCGCCGGATTATCTGTGACGCGGTCGGCGGCACCGACGATGACCTGGTCATCTTCTGCGGGTCCGGGGCGACGGCAGCGGTGAACAAGATGATCGGCATTCTGGAATTGCGCCTACCCGCGGGGCTGGATGAACGTTTCGAGCTCTCCGCTCGGATCCCGGAAGCGCAGCGTCCTGTCGTGTTCGTGGGACCCTACGAGCATCACTCCAACGAGTTGCCCTGGCGCGAGTCCATTGCCGACGTCATCGTCATCGGCGAAGACGCCGACGGTCATATCGACCTGGCCGACCTCGAACGGCATCTGACGCGCTTCGCGGACCGCCCGCTCCTGATCGGCAGCTTCTCGGCGGCCTCGAACGTGACCGGGATCCTGACCGATACCCGCGCGGTTGCCTGCGTGCTACACGCTCACGGCGCCTTGTCGTTCTGGGACTACGCGGCTGCCGGAGCTTACGTGCCGATCAGTGTCGCCGCTTCTGCCCGGGGCGCTGGCGACTACAAGGACGCGGTGTTCTTGTCGCCGCACAAGTTTCCCGGCGGACCGCAGACGCCCGGTGTGCTGGTCGTGCGGCGTGAGCTGGTGCGGAACTCGGTGCCGACCGCGCCGGGCGGCGGCACCGTGGCGTTCGTGGATCCGGTCGGTCATCGCTACCTCGACGACCCGGTGGCCAGGGAGGAAGGCGGCACGCCCGCCATCATCGAATCGATCAGGGCCGGGCTCGTCTTCGGCCTCAAGGAGGCGGTCGGCACCGACCTGATCGCTGCCCGGGAGGAACAGCTGTGGCGTCACGTGCTGCTCCGATGGGCCGCCGACCCCGGGATCGAGGTTCTCGGCAACCTCCATTCACGGCGGCTGTCGATCGCCTCGTTCCGGATCCGCCATGGCGCGCAGTACCTGCATCACAATTTCGTCGTCGCGCTGCTGAACGACCTGTTCGGCATCCAGGCCCGCGGCGGATGTTCCTGCGCCGGTCCGTACGGGCACCGCCTGCTGGCCATCGGGATAGGCCGCTCGCACGCATTCCGCGAGGAGATCGAGCACGGCTGCTACGGAGTCAAGCCTGGCTGGAGCAGGGTCAACCTCAACTACTTCATCTCGGCCGCCGCAGCCGACTTCATCGCCACCGCAGTCGAGCTGATCGCCGTCGACGGCTACCGGCTGCTGCCGTACTACCGGTTCGATCCGCGGACCGGGCTCTGGCGGCACGCCGACGGCCCGCCGCGACCTCAGATCACCCTGGACGACGTGACCTATGGACCGGACGGAGAACTGGACTATCCCCGGCGGCGCGAACAGGTGGGCGAGGACGTCTTCGCCAGCTACCTGCAGCAGGCTCGGGCGATGCTGACCGCGCTCCCGGCCCGTCTCGACGACGGGCCACCTGGCTTGCCATCGAGCTTCGAAGCCCTGCGGTGGTTCCCGCTCCCGCCAGGCAGCCTGCTAACCGAGTCAGATAGCGCTGGGCAAAGAGGCCGAGTTGGCAGGTATCTGGGCTGCCGATCCGCACGGTCGATGTCGCGTTGCTGCTCCCATCATCCGCCAACGCTGATACCCTAGGGGGTATTGGTGTCTGATCACGGACGTCGCCAGGATCGAGATGGCAAGTTCCTGTAGCGTCGCCATGCTGGCAGAAGAAGGTACCCCTGATCGTTATCAGGCCGAGTGGAGCTTTCATGTGCCCGTCCGGACCGACGACCCCGAGGGCCGCATCGGGATCGGAGCTGCCTTCATGGTCACGCGTCCTGGTCGTGGTGGCTCATCCGGACGACGAGACGTTCGGCCTCGGCGCCGTCATCGACCTGCTGACCCGAACCGGCGCGGAGGTACGCGTACTTTGCTACACCCGCGGCGAGGCATCGACCCTGAATGAGATCGGCGCGAGCCTGCACAGTGTGCGGGAAGGCGAGCTGCGGGAGGCGGGCGCCGTGCTCGGCGTGGCCGGCGTCGACTTGCTTGACTATGGTGACGGCCGCCTGGCAGCCATTCCAGAGGCCGAACTTGCCGCCCAGGTGCTGCAGGCCCTCACCAGCCATCGCGCTGATGGCCTGCTCGTCTTCGACGAGACCGGCATCACCGGCCACCCCGATCACCGGGCAGCCACCAAGGCTGCCGTGCGCGCCGCCAGTTCGCGCGGCCTGCCGGTACTCGCCTGGGCCCTTCCCCGTATGGTCGCGGACCAGTTGCGCGCGGAGACGGGGCAGCCATTCGCCGGGCAGCCGCCTGACCGGCTGGACATGAGCCTTCCGGTGGACCGCGGCGCGCAGCGCCGGGCCGCGGCTGAGCACGCCAGCCAGGTCGCACCGACCTCGGTACTGTGGCGTCGGCTTGAGCTGCTCGGAGACCACGAGCATCTGCGCTGGCTGAGCCGGCCCTGACGGATGCCGATGGGGACGGCGGTCGGCTTCCGAGCATCCGGCTCGCCGAACTCCGCGGTGAACATCAGAGTCGGCTCGAAGACAGGTAGCCAGAGGGCCCTGGCCATCCAGGTCGCGGGATGCCGAAGCTCGCACGGGTGACCATCCCCCGAGCGGCGAGCGTGCCGCACCGCACCTGCACGCACCGCTGCGCGCACGCTAGGCCGCCGCGTTAACCAGGCGACCGACGCGAGTTGCCAGCCGCAGCTAGCGGCGTGGTCGGCTGACGTGGGCGAGCAGATCACGGGCCGCGCCGCTGGGCGGAACGGCACCCCCGGTCCAGATCGCCCGCAGCGCCCGGTGCAGGTCAAGGCCGTCGACTGTCACGCGAGTCAGCCGGTGTGACGCGAGGTCCTCGCTGACGGCTAGCTCGCTGAGCACCGCTGGTCCGGCACCGGCCAGAACCGCCGCCCGGACGGCTGCCGTAGTGGACAGGGCGAGCGCGACTGGAGGCACCGTCACGGGCGACTGCCCGGCGGGGCGGTGCAGAGCCGTTGCCAGCGCCGCCGTGAGAGCGTCACGGGTCCCCGATCCTTCCTCGCGACTGACCAGCGGGGTCGCCGCGAGTTCCGCCGGGCTCAGCGGCTGGCGGCGTTCCGCCCACGGATGGTCGGGCCGGACGATCACCAGCAGCTCGTCCCGTCCGATGATCCGGCTGCGGACGTCCGGCGGAGCAGCCGGACCTTCGACGAAGCCCAGGTCGGCGGTTCCCTCCCGGACCTGCTGGGCGACGGTCTCGCTGTTCGCCGCGGTCAGGACGATCTCCGCGCGCGGCTCGCCGCGGCGCTGAGCCGCCACCTGGAGGGCGACCAGCCAGCCGGGCAGGAGCTGCTCGGCGATAGTCAGGCTGGCGCTCACTCGCAACCTGGTGTGGTGGCGATTGCGCAGGGCCGCGAGACCAGCATCGAGCTCGGCGGCAACGGCGAGCAGGCGGGCTGCCCATTCCGCCACGACCACGCCTTCCGGGGTCAGAGTTGAGCCGCGTGACGTGCGCGCGACCAGCGCGACCCCGGCCTGTGCCTCCGCGGCCCTGATCCTGGCGGATACCGCTTGCTGGGTGACGCCGACCTGCCGCGCCGCCGAGCTGAGGCTGCCGGTGCGGGCCACCGCGAGCAGCATTTCGAGCGCGGCCAGGTCAGGCATCCGCGCGCTCAGGGACATGCGCTCACATTAGAAGGTCACAAGCTGCTCACGGAGCAGGTTCCCGCGGGCGTGCGTCAGTCGCTGCCGTGTCAGCTCCGATCTCGCTGCGCGCTTGCGCCACCAGACATAATGTGGATGCGGGCTGATGGGCGAGGGCCCGCCCGGGGGAGAGGAGCAGGCGTGGCACGTATGGACGCGGCAGAGATCAACGAGCTGCATGCCCGCGTCTGCAAGGCCATTGCGGACCCGAAGCGCCTGCTGATCATCAACGAGCTGCGAGACGGGCCGATGTCGGTCGGCGACATAGCCGATGCGCTGGGAATTTCCCAGCCGAACGCGAGCCAGCATCTGTCGCTGCTGCGCGATCGCGGCATCGTCACCGCGCAGCGATCCGGCAGCACCATCTGCTACGCGCTGACGAGCCAGAAGATCGTGCAGGCCGTCGACCTCCTGGGCGAGTTCATGGCCGAGGAGCTCGGCTGGCGGTCGCCGGACGCGCAGGCGGTCGCCGGGCCGTCGGCTGAGGCCCCCGCGAGGTAGGCCGCCCCGGAGGTCGTCACTCACCGGACGGCCGGGACGCGGAGGCAGCCGGGAACCGGAACGCGGCGGGATCCAGCTTCGGCTCCACGGTCCGCAGACGATTGAGGAACCCTGCGGCATGGCTGGCGCACAGCCGCCAGGCGCGGCGGTCGCCAAGACGGCGCACGTGCAGGCATTCGGTGCGCGTGACCGCCTTGCCGCAGACAGCGCATGACCGTGCAGTCGGCTCACCGAGCTGGCCGACAGCGTCCGTCCAGCATGGCCCGCAGGCAAGCCCGGAGTCATCGCGGAACTGCGGCGCTCCGGGATGGTAGCCGAAGCGCGCCGCGCCGCCTGGCGCGGCGAGAAGCCGCCCGCAGAAGTCGCAGCACAGGTCGTTGATCGTCATGGCCTCAACGCGGGTCGAAGCGGCAAGTGATCGAGCGGAACACTGGACAAGCATCGGTTCCACACGTAAGCATATGTGCAATTGCGAATGTGTTCTGGCTCACGCCGGGAAACCTTAAGGCGGACGTTGTGGCCGAAGCTGCCCAGCCGGTTGCGGATCAGGTTCTGGACTGCTCGGGCATGGCCTGCCCGCTGCCGGTCGTCAAGACGTCACAGGCGATCAAGAAGATCGATCCCGGCCAGGTTCTCGAATTGCTCGCGACCGATCCGGGCGTCGAGCCTGACATGCGGGCCTGGACCACGCGCACCGGCAACGAGCTCCTCAGCATCGCCAGGCAGGGCGACGTGTTCCACGTCCTGATTCGCCGGATGAAGTGACGGGAGCCACGCATGTGGACCGGTGACCTCGATTCCAAGGTTCTTTACGTGCAGACGCATGGAGTGAGCGACCCGGGCCGCTCGGCGACCCCGTTCTTCCTCGCGGCATCCGCAGCGGCGATGGAGTGCGAGGTCATGATCTATTTCACGATGTACGGGCCGACGCTCCTGCGCAAGGACGTCATCGACAAGATCGGGCCGAAAGGCGACCACGGCCAGCCGCTGCGCTACTTCATCGAGCAGGCCACCGGCCTCGGGGTCCGGCTGCTGGTCTGCCAGCCCTCGCTTGACCTGAACGACCTGCGCATCGGGGATCTCCTCGACGGCGTCACGATGATCGGCGGCGCGGCCTTCAACGACCTTGCGATCTCCGCCGACGCAGTCATCAGCTTCTAGGAGCCGCGGCCATGCCCGAGACGGACGCTCACATGAAGGCACCAGTGGTGGCGGGCTACCCTGACGTACCCCTGGCCGAGAAGGAGCGGCTGTTCGAGCAGGTCAAGGGCGATCTCCGATTCGGTGACTACCTGTACGGCTGCTATGAGTGCGGCATCTGCGTCGCCGTCTGCCCATCGGCCAGGTTCTACGACTTCAGCCCCCGGCGCATCGCGCAGGCCGCCGCGCGCGAAGACGTCGAGCTCATCTACCAGCAGATGCAAGAAGACATCTGGGAATGCTCCCAGTGCTTTTCCTGCCTGCGCTGCCCGCGCGGGAACAACCCAGGCGGGCTCATCACGATCATGCGCGAGGTCGCCGTCAACAACGGCCTGGCGTCCGCGAAGGAAGCCCTCGGCGGATACTCGCGGATCATCTACAAGATCATGTCGACCGGCACCCAGGTGTCACCGGACATGCTCCAGCCCGATGCTTTTCCCGATTGGGGCCCGGAGACCAGCGACGTCTCGGTCAATCTGGACCTGTGGCGCCGGGCGCTGCCGCCGGAGACGATGCACACCACGAACACCGGCTGGAAGGTCGCCGACTCGACGCTGATCGAGCTCTACCTCATCTGGCTGCACACCGGCGTCCTCGACATGATCGAGGACGTCGACCCCGGCTTGCACGCGATCCTCCGCGAGCTCATGGAGGAACGCCTCGAAGAGGAAGGGATTGAGCCATGACGATTCCGATCGAGGCGCTCAAGCGCAAGAAGGAGCACTTCGAACGCGGCGAGGACCACCGCGCCCTGGAAGACCCGCGCGGTGAACTGCTCGAACTCGAAGAGCGGGGCGAGGTTGTGGTGCAGAAGATCGACCGCGAGGCGATCACCGTGCCCACCAAATACGGCCGCGACAAGCGGATCCAGAAAGCCCATCTCTGGCACCACAAGTCCTGCGGGCAGTGCGGCCACATCCCCGGCTACTCGACCTCGATCTTCTGGGTCATGCGCAAGCTCGGCTACGACTATCACGACCCGCAGGACCAGACGTCCTGCACGGCCTGGAACTACTACGCCAGCGCGACGTCGAATTCCGCCGCGCAGGCCGCGGTGGCCGTGCGGAACTTCGCCGCCGCGCACCAGACCGGGTATTTCCCGCTGATCCACTGCGGCACCTCCTACGGGCACTACAAGGAGGTCAGGGAGGAGCTGATCCGGCATCCCGAACTGCGCTCCGAGGTACGCGAGATCATGGCCAGGCTCGGCAAGGAACTCGTCCTGCCTGAGGAGATCGTCCACTACTCCGAGTGGTTCCACGCGATGCGGCACGAGATCGCGGCCCGGGCAATCCGAGACGTGTCCTCGATCACGGTCACGGTCCATCCCGCCTGCCACTACTACAAGCTCGTCGAGGGCGACGCGATCTACGACCCGGACATCTACGGCGGCCAGCGGACCGCCGTGGTCACCGGGCTCGCCGAGGCGCTGGGCGCCGAGGTTCGGAGCTACTCGACCTGGTTCGACTGCTGCGGCTTCGGCTTCCGGCACATCCTCGTCCAGCGGGATTTCACCCGGTCCTTCGCGACCCTGCGCAAGATCGAGGTCATGAAGGAGGAGGCCGACCCCGACGTCGTCCTCACCCACGACACCGGCTGCGTGACAACCCTGGACAAGAGCCAGTTCGCCGCCCAGGCCCATGACCGCAACGTCGGTGTGGCCGTGATGAGCGACGCGCAGTTCGCCGCCCTGGCCATGGGCGCCCACCCGTACCGCGTCTGCCAGCTCCACTGGCATTCCGCCGACTACCGGCCGGTGCTGGAAAAGATGGGCATTGACCACGAGCGGGCGTGGGCCGAGTTCCAGGCTGACCTCAAGCGGCTCGAAAGCGGCGAGAAGCGGTACCTCGACTGGGATGACGTCGACGGCTAAGCAGAGCCGGTACCGCAGCCGCGGTGCCGCTGATCAGCACATGGGGTGAGGGATGTCCTCGGACACGATAGCCGTTATCGGCGGCGGGCCTGGCGGCCTTCGGGCCGCGCACGGCATCGCCGAGATCGGCGGAAAGGTCCTGCTGATCGAGCAGCGCGACTTCCTGGGCGGAGCGCCGATCGCGGAGAACTACGCGGGCCTGACCCCGCGCGGGGAGCCAGCCGAGCCGCAGATCCGCCGGATGATCGACCTGGTGACGGCGAGCCCGGATGTCGACATCCGGCTCGGCACCGAACTGGCCGCCGCGGCTGGCGAGCCGGGGGCATTCTCACTAACCCTCGCCGGCCCCGATGGCGAGCAGCGGGCGGAGTGCGGTGCGATCATCGTCGCGACCGGATTCACCCACTTCGATCCGGGCCGGGAAACCCAGATGTACGGGTACTACGAGTTTCCCGACGTCATCACCCTGCCCGACCTGGAGGGGATGCTGTCCCAGCACCAGGTCGTCCGGCCATCCAATGGCGAGCCGCCGGAACGGATCTGTTTCATCCAGTGCGTCGGCAGCCGGGACCGCAAGATCGGCAACGAGTACTGCTCCAAGGTTTGCTGCGGGGTCGCCTCCAAGGAGGCGATCGAACTCCGGCAGCTGCTGCCGAACTCCAAGGTCTACATCTTCTACATCGACATGCGGATGTATGGCTACTGGGAAAACGAGATCTACTGGCCCGCTCAGGAAAAGCACCATGTCCAGTACGTCAAGGGGATCATCAGCGAGGTGCTGCCCAAGGGCGACAAGCTGCTCGTCCGCGGCGAGGACACCACCATGGGACGCCCGATGGAGATCCTGATGGACCTGGTGGTCCTGTCGGTGGGCATGGAACCATCGCCCGGCACCAAGAAGGTAGCCGGCCTTCTCGGCGTCAGGCAGAACAAATACGGCTTCATCGATGCGGTCGGCATGCCCCTGGACACTGTGTCCACCAGCCGGGAAGGGATCTTTGCCTGCGGCGCCGCGCTCGGGCCGGCCGACATCGAGGACACCGTCTCCTCGGCGGCCGGAGCGGCCATGAAGGCCTTCGGGTACCTGCGCTCGCAGTCTCGTGCGTCGGTCGGCTGAGCGAGCAGGTCATGATCGCGGGACCGGTTGTCGACACGCCAAGCGCGCAGGAGTTCCAGCGCGAGATTCTCGGTCGGATCACGGCTGAGGAACTCCAGGCCATCGCGGCTGACCTGGAGCGCAAGTCCCGCATGCTTCGCGACGTGCTGCTGCCGGACCCCGGAAGCCTCGATCGCGCGGCGCTGCGGCAGGTGCTGCGTCTCACGTTCGCGACCAGACGCCGTGCCGATCAGATCCTGGACGAGATCGGCCCGGGCCGGCTCGCCGCAGCCATCGCCGGCCTTCTCGGCGGCGGTGATGACCTTGCCGCGCGGTACGACCAGTTCAGTGCGCTGCTCACCGGTTATCCGGGGCCTGGCTTCGACCTGCCGTCCGAGCTGCTCCATTTCACCTATCCGGACCGGTACTGGCTGTGGACCAGGTGGCTGTGGGACCCCAGCACCGAGA
>Ga0307374_10011654_pt1 | contig 12458 bp, 13 predicted proteins | sample OX3MG_FD_202532 | JGI IMG/M metagenome (GOLD analysis project Ga0307374, IMG submission 202532) | Soil microbial communities from Risofladan, Vaasa, Finland - OX-3 | ecosystem: Environmental > Terrestrial > Soil > Coastal area > Acid sulfate soil | place: Finland: Risofladan, Vaasa | collected...
GGCCCCGGTCAAGGCGGTCGTCCTCAACCAGTCGGTAGCCGCCGGGATCGGCAACATCTACGCCGACGAGTCGCTGCACCTCGCCCGGATTCACCCGCTGCGCCCGGCCGACAGCCTGACCGTCTCAGTCGCGTCGCCTGCGTGACGCCATCACAACCCGTCATCGGGCTCGCGATCGAGCACGGCGGCACGAGCTTCGCCGACTACGTCAACGCGGGGCCGGGCGGGCTATCTCGAGCAGGCGCGCGTCTTCCGCCGCGAGGGCCAGCCGTGCCCGGTCTGCGCAACCCCGTTCGAGCGGATCCGCGCCGCAGGACGCGCCAGCAACATCTGCCGTTACTGCCAGCCCGCCCTCTGAACCCCACGGCGCTGCGACACGCTTTGGAGCCGGTGATCAACTCGGGGCGGACACGCCCGTCGCCGACGCATGCGGCGAGACGTAGTCGCCCACCGGGGTGCGCATCGAGATCGCCAGTCGGTTCCAGGCGTTGATCGTCACGACTGCCAGGGTCAACGCGACGATCTCCTCGGGCGAGAAGGCCTGGCTGAGCTCGTCGTAGACGGCATCCGGCGCGCCGTGCCCGGAGATGAGGGTGAGCGCTTCGCACCAGGCTAGGGCTGCGCGCTCACGCGTGTCGAAGCACGGCGCCTCGCGCCAGGCCGCCAGCAGGTGCAGGCGCTGTTCTGACTCGCCGAGCGCGCGCGCGTCTTTGGAATGCATGTCGAGGCAGTAGGCGCAGCCGTTGAGCTGCGAGGCCCTCAGCTTGACGAGCTCGAGCAGAAGCGGCTCGAGCCCGCAGTCGTCCACGACGCGCTGCAAGCCCAGCATGGCGCGCAGGCCGGCCGGCGAGACGCTCGCGTAATCAATCCGTGCGGATTGAGCACCCATGACCAACGCACTTTCGCAGATTCACATCGTCAAACCGGGCGCCGTGATCGAGGGCATCGGGATGTGTCTGGGTCATCTCTCTCCAGCGTCGCGACCGCTCGCAGTCTTACCTCGGCGCCGGCTCGATCGCTGGGCAGAGTCGACACGTCTCATCGAAGCGACACGCCACCATCGGCGTCAGTCAGGCATGCTTCGCGGTGCCGGATTGCGTCCCGCAGGTTGGGGTGGAGTATCGCTCGCGGCGATCCCGGGGATCGGGCAGCCCACGGGTGTGCCGTTGGTGATCTCGATCGTGTGGCCGTGGTGGGTGACCGGTAGCGGCGGTCCTTGCACGAGGGTGTAGCGCGCCTGGTCGTGGGTCACCTCGACGCGGAGCCGCCGGTCGCGAAAGCAGATGCCGAACGTCAGGCGGGTCAGTCGCTGGGGGAGGCGGGGCGTGAAGCTGAGCTGGCCGTCGTGGTCGCGCATGCCGCCGAAGCCGGCGACGGCGACCGTCCAGGCGCCCGCGAGCGCGGCGATGTGCAGCCCGTCGCGGGTGTTGTGCTCGCGGTCCTCGAGGTCCATCAGGGCGGCCTCGGCGAAGTAGTCGTAGGCGAGCTCGAGGTGTCCCACCTCGGCGGCGATGACCGCCTGCGTGCAGGCGGAGAGCGAGGAGTCACGCACGGTCAGCGCCTCGTAGTAGGCGAAGTCGCGGGCCTTCTGCTCCGCGCTGAACGCGTCGCCGCGCAGATGGAGGGCGAGCACGAGGTCAGCCTGCTTGACGACCTGTTTGCGATACAGGTCGAAGTAGGGGTAGTGCAGCAGCAGCGGGTACTGCTCCGGCGCGGTGCGCGCGAAGTCCCAGCGTTGGTGCTCGGTGAACCCTTCGGCTTGGGGGTGCACGCCGAGCTGCTCGTCGAACGGGATCACGATCGCCTGGGCGGCGTCGCGCCAGGCCGCCACTTCCTCGGGATCAACGGCGAGCTCGGCGGCGCGGTCAGTGTGGCGTTCAGCAGCGTCGGCGGCCAGGCGCAGGTTTCGCTGTGCCATCAGGTTGGTGTAGAGGTTATTGTCGGCGATGGCGCTGTACTCGTCGGGGCCCGTGACCCCGTCGATGCGAAAGCGCCCGTGCGCGTCGTGGTGGCCCAGCGAGCGCCACAGCCGCGCCGTCTCCACGAGTAGCTCGAGTCCGGTTTCGCGCTCGAACGTCGCGTCGTCGCTGGCGGCCTGGTAGCGCCCGACGGCATCGGCGATGTCCGCGCCGACGTGGAAGGCGGCGGTCCCGGCCGGCCAGTACCCGGAGCATTCCTGCCCATCGATCGTCCGCCACGGGAACGCGGCGCCCTGCAAGCCCAAGACCTTGGCCCGCTCGCGGGCCAGGCCGAGTGTTGTGTGGCGCCAGCGCAGGGCATCGCGGGCAGCGTGCGGCGCGGTATAGGTCAGCACGGGCAGGACGAAGGTCTCGGTGTCCCAGAAGTTGTGCCCGTCATAGCCCGGCCCGGTCAGACCTTTCGCGGCGATCGCGCGCTGCTCGCCGCGGGCGCCGGCTTGGAGGGTGTGAAAGAGCGCGAAGCGCACCGCCTGCTGAAGCTCGGCGTCACCTTCGAGCTCGACGTCGCCGCGCGCCCAGAAATCGTCGAGATAGCCGCGCTGGCCGGCGAGCAGCCCGTCCCAGCCGGTGTGGCGCGCCTCCGCCAGCGCTCCCGAGACCTGGTCACGCAGCGCCGCCGCCGAGCGCTGGCTCGACCACCCGTAGGCCAACAGTTTCACGACCCGCAGCCGCTGCCCCACCCCGACGTCGGCGGTGATCGTCACGCGCGCGAGGTCCGCGCTGCTCTCGGTCGCCGTCTCGGTCCCAGGCGGACCCTCAACGAGGTGATCCATCGCCGCAGCCATCCGCAGCGCGCTCTGCTTGGTGGTGTGCACCAACACGGCGCGGACATCGTGGTCAGAGAACTGCTCAGAGCGCAACGGCGCGCCAAGGTTCGCGGCCGCGCGGGGATCGATCGCAGCCGCGGGCATCGGCTCGTTGGCCACCAGCTCTGACTGCACCACCAGCCGCGCCGCAGCGTCCAGCGGCTCGACCTCGTAGAAGATGGCCGCCACCGCCCGCTGCACAAACGACACCAGACGCACCGAACTCACACGCACCTGCTTGCCGACCGGCGAGCGCCACTCGGCGCGACGACGCAGCAGCCCCTCTCTGAAGTCGAGTACCCGCTGATGGCTGGCCAGCTCGCCGAAGCGCACGTCGAACGGCTCGTCGTCGACCAGCAGGCGAATGATCTTGCCATTGGTCACGTTGACGATCGTCTGGCCCGCCTCGGGAAAGCCATAGCCCGCTTCCGCAGAGGGCAGCGAGCGCCGCTCATAGAAGCCGTTGAGATAGGTGCCGGGCAGGCCCGGCGGCTCGCCCTCGTCGAGGTTGCCGCGCAGCCCGATATGCCCGTTGGCCAACGCGAACACCGACCCCGCCTGGGCGAGCACATCCAGGTCAAGCTCGGTCTCGCAGATCGACCACGGCGCGACCGAGAATGCCGGATGCTGGATCACGCCATATCGAGTAGCTCGGCGAGATCGCGCACGACGATGTCCGCGCCGTGCGCGCGCAGCGCAGTTGCCTGGCCGACACGATCGACGCCCACCACGCAGGCAAAGCCGCCCGCCCGGCCCGCCGCCACGCCCGCGAGCGCATCCTCGAAGACCGCCGCCTGCTCCGGTTCGATGCCCAGCGCCCGTGCCCCGGCCAGGAACGTGTCCGGTGCGGGCTTGCCCTTCAGCTGCTCCCGCTCGGCAACGACACCGTCGATGCGCTGCTCGAAGAGGTCCTCGATGCCGGCCGCGACCAGCACCTCGCGGCAGTTCGCGCTCGACGACACCACCGCCCGCGCCAAGCCCCCCTCGCGTGCCGCCTTCACGTAGCGCACCGACCCTGCATAGGCCTGGACGCCCTGATCGCGGATCATCCGCAGCACAATCTCGTTCTTGCGGTTGCCCAGCCCATCGACCGTCTCAGCGTCCGACGCGTCACTGGGGGCACCCTGCGGCAGGTCGATGCCACGCGCCTCCAAGAACGCCCGCACGCCCTCGTAGCGAGGCTTGCCATCGACGTACTGGTCGTAGTCGCCGACCGCGTCGAACGCGACGAACTCCTCACCGCCGCGCGCTGCCCGTTCGCGCAGATAGCCGTCGAACATCTCCTTCCACGCCGCCGCATGAACCTTGGCGGTCTGCGTGAGCACCCCGTCGAGATCAAAGAGACACGCCCTCACCCCATCAGGCAAGCCGAGCATCCACCACCCCTACGCGCCAGCGAACACGCGATCGAGCGCGCGGGCGCGCATTCCTCGCCAGGAGCACGCTGCCGTTATGGACGCTTGCCAGGGAGACGGGTGCGCTGGCGACAAACGGGTGTCCGCTCGAGCCTTCCCGGCAGCCGGACACTCAGGCGCGCTCACGCCCGGCCTGGTCTTGCGTGCCTTGACACGTGTCCTTCTGGGTCCAACGCGAACGTCGTCAGCGGCAGGCCGAAGCGCTCCTTGACGCCGGTCGATCACCCCTCGCTCGTGCCAGTAGGCACGGTCTGCGCTTCGCAATGCGATCAGGATGTGATCGTGTTTGAACGTCGCGACGGCGTCCGCGAACGCGGTCAGGGTGCTGTCATCCCCGGTCGTCCCGGTCGCGCGGGCGCCGATCGAGCGCATGTGGCCCAGTGCGGTGTCCCGCTCATCGGCCGCATGTCGCGACTCGTTCAGCTGCGACGCCAGCCGCGCAAGACGGCCCGGGAGGCTGGACGTGACGACGTACAGCTCCCCAGCTGCATCGATCACGGCGCCCAACCGCGGCGGCAGCTCGTCCACCTCGGCGACAGCCGCATCAGCGGCCACCAACAGACGCTCGATCGGCGCCGGGGGATCCCGTACGTGCGAGGCACCCTCGTTGCTGTCGGGACTGTTCACGTCGACTCCTTGCGTCTGGGTGTTCGACAGTGGCTGTTTGCCGCGCTATTCGCGCAGCAGAAGCTCGCTGTCTCCACCTCTGTAGCGTCGAATGGCGTGCCCGTCTTACCGTCGGCAATGTTCCGTGGAGGCGTCTGCCGCTCGCCTGGCAGGCGACGGCGTGGCGCGAGCTCAGCGCGGCGGTAGGTCTGAAAGCTCGCCGAAGCTGCGAGGCGTGTTCGCCGCGACCTGGTCGAGCGGCGTCTCGACGGGGGTCACGTGCTCGCCTTGGGGCATGACGTCGGCGGCGTCACCGACCTGACTTGAGAGGTAGGGCGCGAGGTAGCGGCCGGAAATCTTGTCGGGCGGCCACCACAGCGGCCGTTGGGAGATCACCGAGTCGTCATCCGCGTTGGTGCTGATGTCCGCGCGCAGATAGCGTGGGGGGCCGCCGGTGAGCAGCACGCCGCGCAGGATCGGCCGAAACGGCTGCGGATCGATGTCGACGCCCACCGACGCGGCGATCGCCTCGGCGACGGCATCGGCTTGCTGCGCGGCCAGGCCACCGTGCTTGATCGGGAAGGCGGTCGCGTCACCGGCGGCGAACACGCCATCCAGGCCGGCCAGCCGGCCGTGAGCGTCGGTCTGAATGAACCCATCGTGATCGCAGGCAAGGCCACGCAGGCGCGGGCCGACCAGGCGCGGCTCGGTGACGACCCGGTCAATCTGGATGGCGCGTTCGCCGGGGGAGATCGCAAGCCATCCCGGCCGGCTCGGCCTGCGGTGGCTGCTCGTGTAGAGCGTCACGCGATTGTCGTGCAGGAGTCGGCGAACCGCCGCGCTGGCGGTCGGGCCGAAGATCGCGAGCGGCTCGGGCTCCGGGGTGATCAGGGTCAGCTCGACCTCAACACGGTCGTGCGCGGCGCATTCGGCCGCCGTCATCAACGCCAGGTCATACAGCGGCAGCGGCCAACTCGCCCCGGCCGGCTTGACGAACGCCAGCCTGTTGACCTCGCCCTCGTACAGCTGGTGCAACAGCAGCCGGTAGTGAGGGCCATCGCGACCGCCGTGATAGGTCAACACTTCCGCAGACTCGAACTCACGCTCTGGATGGGCTCCCAGGGCGAGTACGAGCCGGTCATATGGAAGCTCATCGCCGTCCTTGGTGACGACCAGGTGCTGTTCGGGCTCGACGCGGTCGAGAGCTCCGCGGTGCCAGCGAGCACCGAACTCCGCCGCGGCGTCCTCGAGTCTGAGGCCGCGCACCCGCTGTGGCCTGAACGGCTGGTCGACGGACATCGCGACGTTGACGAACTTCAGCTCCGGCGCCACGATCGTGATCTCCAGGCGGTCTGCGGCCAGCGCGCGCAACGCCAACAGCGTCTCCAACCCCGCGACCCCGCCACCGGCGATCAGCACACGCGCACGGGCAGGGTGTTGCGGGGAGGACGAGGTCAGCTCCGCGGCTGCGGCTGCGGCTGCCGAGCTGCGGACCTCGGCCGACTGAGCGGCACGGCTGTGTTGTCCCGCGGCCGCGCCGGGGCGGTCGTCCTCGGCTGCCATTTCGCGCTGGATCACCGCTTCGGGGGCGACGTGGCCACCCTCGTTGATCCACCGCTCGACCTCGAGCCTGTCCTGCACGTGCGGTCTTTCTGCTCGTGACCCACTGAACGACGCGCCTCCTGCCTGCCGAAGGTTACGGATCTGCTCCGGAGCGGGTGGGCTGGTCGGTGCGGCGCTCGTCAGAAGACTCGGCGGGTGAGTCCTACCCGGGACGAAGCGTCGCTTCGCGCCTGCTTGGCGGGCGGGCACGGCGCGATCGATCAGAGGGCCCGATAGAGCGGACCGGCGCCGCCCTCGGGAGCTGTCTGGGCGGTGATCGCGCCGCACTGCATGCAGTTGATGTAGTTGATGATCACCTCGACATCCCCTGGCTCGGGCTGCCTCCTCCCACGGAGCTCGCTCGACAACCAACGTTCGCAGAACACAGCACTTCGTCGCGACACCGACCGGTGCGGGCCTCGACATTCTGAGTTCACCCTGTGCCGGCGGCCGTCGCGTGAAAGCCGACCGCTCGACGGCAGCGCACCGAAGCAATGCGCAGCGGCGAATGGCTCAGTCGGCGCTTGAAGTATCGGGCACATGCCCTTGCCGGTCCAGATCGAAGACTGTCATCGGTAGATCGAAGCGACGCATCACCTTCCCGATCAAGCCCCGTTCCTGCCAGTCGGCGTGCTCAGCGCTCCGCAGCGCGATCAAGATGTGGTCGGGATGAAAGCCGGCGACGGCATCGGCGAAGGCGGTCAGCGCGCTCGCGCTCTCGTCGCTGGTCTCGCCGTTGGCATGGGCGTGAAGCGAGCGCATGTGGCCAAGCACGATGTCGAGACGTTCGTCGGCGACGTGGTGCGCACCATCGGTCGCATTGGCGAGCCAGGCAAGCCGTCCCGGTAGGGCCGGTGTGACGACATAGACCTCTTCGGCGGCGTCGATCACCGCACGAACCCGCGGCGGTAGGTCATCGACATCGGCGGCCGCGACATCAGCGACGATCAGCAGACGTGCGATTGGCGCGACAACATGTTCGCTGGTGACCTCAGATGGTTTACTGGTGTCGAGATTCATGTTCGGTCGGCTCCTTGCGTTCTAAATATGACTGGAAGTTGTACGCCGCTGCCTGCGGTGTTGGTGGAGAATTGGGGCTGACGATGCGAGGTCGCGGGCCCAGGGCGACGGGGAGCGATCGCACGACGTTGCCGAGGCGCGGATATGACTCGCGGGCATCAGCCGAGGGCAGTCGCAGTTCTGATCGACCGGCGGTGCCGGCGCGGGTCGAGCCCGCCAACTGAGAGAAGAAGCTGCCCCGAGCGTGACGCGCAAGCGGGGGTCGGGCACGAGCCGCGCCGTGCTGAGGGGTTTCGCGGCAAGCGTGTACCGCTCGCGGGGTTCCAAGGCCGGGCGCGGACTGGCGTGACGCTTGTCACGCGAAGCACGACAAGCCGGTGTCCTCGGATAAGGCTTGCGGCGTGGACAGCCGCCAGGGCAAGCCCGCGCCAAGGAGCAGCGGCGCGAGGCAAGGGTCGGCTCGCCGCGACCGTGAGCACTACCGGTCCCTGAGGCTGAGAGCGCGGGAGTGAGGGACGCGCGCCGGCCTGCCATAGAGCGATCCGTGAGGATGGGTCCTCGGGTCCGCTGATTGCTCAGCTAGCAAACCGTCCTCTGAGAGCGATTGCAGGAGCAGGTGGAAGTAGACGACGCCGGCGTAGGGGTGCCAGCGGGCGACGAGCTGGTGGACGGTCTCGTAGTCGAGCGGCGTGTCGATGGCGAACAGACGCTTGAGCTTGTTGTGCGCGCCGATGTCGTCTCCAGGGAAAATATGAAGGCGCCCCAGGCCGCGGAGCAGTACGTACTCGGCGGTCCAGCGACCGATGCCGCGCAGGCTCGTCAGCCGCTCAATCGCCGCTGAATCATCGAGGTGTTGCAGCGACTCGAGGTCCAGCTCGCCGGCGACGATTGCCTGCGCGGTCGCAATGATTGTGCGAGCTTTGGTCACGCTGAACCCGTGGCGGTTGAGTTCGTGTGGCTGCAGGGTGGCGAGCTGGCCGGGGTCGGGGAACGCGCGAGGGCCCGCGGCGTCGTCGGCCACTGGGCGACCGTGTTCGGCGGTGAGGCGGTTCAGGAGGTGAATCCCGACGGCAAGCGAGAGCTGTTGGCAGGCGACGCCGTTGACCAGCGCTTCGAAGACGCTCGCAAAGCGCGGCGGTTTGAGCCCGCGCATACGCCGGGCGAGCGGGCCGAGCAACAGATCCGTGGCGGCCATCGCCGCGAAGGGGGCGAGATCAATGTTCAGCCCCAGGAGGCGGTCCACGGTGTTGCGGGCGAGCGTCGCTGTTGGGGGGTCGATGGGTCGGCCGGCGAGCGCGACGGTCAGGCGCGGCGCATCCGGCGCGCCGTCCTGCGTGACCGACAGCGCGACGGGAGTGCCGTCGAGCGAGACGACGCGCTGATAGGCGGATGCGTCCCAGCGGTCGACCGTGTTGTGAGCGCGGCGACGGAGCGCCCAGGCCGTGAGGTCCAGCCGAAACGGCGCACACGGCTCGATCACGAGTTCGCGACCGTAGGAGACTGGGGCACGAGCGGGCACGCGGAGCCTATGACCGACGTCGAATATTGATCAGCACGGGCCCTTGGATGATCACCAGCACGGTGCATCCAACGCGTCCCACCGCCCCGTGGAAGCGATCGCGACGCAGGTAGAGGCCCATATCCTCGAGGTGATCGCGGTCGCGCTCGAAGTGAACTGCGGCGTCCTGCGCAGCAGCGGGCTCATGTTCTCCAGCGAAGCAGACGGGCCAGAACCACGCGGGATCCTTGGCGTGATCGAGCGCGCCGAGGGTCCCCGTGAAGGCGGCGAAGAGTATCTCGGGGTCGCTGCGCTCGACGACCCGCACGGCGACGTACGATCCTTCGAGCGCGCGAAGCGCATCGCTGGCCTGCTCCCAGGTGAGGTCGACGTCATCGGGATGTCGCGGTATCTGGGCAGTCTCCATGTCGCTCGCTCCTCCAAGCTCAGACGTTGGCGTCATGAGAGCTGCCCCCAGGCGGCGCGGTCCGGCTCCAGGGCAGCCCGCGCAGGCGCCGTCGTGCTGCGGCCGCCGCCGCCATCATGCGGGCGCGGCGGCCCTCCGCGGCCTGATAGCGGGGACGATCGCTGACTGCCAGCTGATCTTGGGCGGTCTCGTCGATGTGGCGGACGCCGCGGGGGTTGGTCTGGGCGTCCCGTAGCGACGGATGCGGGGGAGGGTCAAACGAGCCCCGTTGAGGATCGAAGCGAGGACCGCGTTCCCCTTGCTGACCGCCGTTGCGGTTTATGTTCTTGAACATGTGTGCAGCTCCCGGATAGATAGCGCTGCCGGAGAGGGCCCCCAACACGGCTGGTGCGACGGTCTCTTTGACGCTCCTCTAGCGTCGCTGGACCGACGGTTCTTACGGAGGGGTGGCGCTCACGCGCTGCGCGGGGGCGGCGTGGCGGTGCTGCCGGTGATCAGCGGGCCGACGCGCGGCCACCCGTCACAGGTTCCCCATGCGGCGCGGAGAACGACATACCACAGCCTGTCGGCCACGGCGATGATTGCCTCGGCGACGTGCAGATAGCGGCGATAGAGATCCTGGGCGGCAAGGACAGCCCGCAGGTCGTCTACCTGGAGCAGTTCCGCCATCGCTTCGCCGTAGTCGCGCTCGACGTGGTGCACGGCGTCGCTTGCCGCGTCGGCTTGGCGCCCCGCATTATCGGGGTCCTTGGACAGCAGCGCAAGAACGGCAAGCAGCGACCGGGTACCCGCGGCAAGCCGCTCAGCCATCCTCCCCGGTCTGTTCCTCCGCCAGCGCGACGCGCGGCAACGTCGGCCGTCAACCCAGTCGACGTGTCACACCGGGCCCGTCCCATAGACGGGAAGGCCGTCCTCGGCCGGACGGGCAAAGGGCGGCGGGCGATGCTCTTCCAGATGTCCTGAGGGCATGAGGTCGAGCACCTGCCAGCCGTCGAGCACGAATACGTCGGCGATCAGGCGGCGGTGGCAGCGCCACGGCAGCGCCTCGGCACACATGATCGCCGTGCGGCGCATGAGCGCCAGCGCGGCGAGACGCGCTCTCCCGCCGGCGAACTGGGGCGTGCGCAGGTAGTCGGCGTAGCCGCGGAACGCGGCCACCTTCCAGCCGTCGTTTGGCGAGTCTGGCGTCGGCGAGCGTCGGCCTCCGAGCTCGGGCAGGTGCTCGTAGCCGATGTGCGCCTCTGCCAGCGAGGATGCGAGCGCCGCCGAGACGAACTGCGGATGCCGGCGCGAGCCGGGAAAGCGCCGCACATCGACGACCAGTTCGACGCTCGCGCCGCCAAGCAGGCCGAGAAACTCATCAATGGCATGAGTCGAGTGCCCTACGGTCAGCAACTCCCTCCCCGAAATCACGGCACGCTCAACCTGTCGCGTTCGCCTACCAGCCCCGTGATGACGAACAACACATGAGCAAAGCAGAGGCGAAGGCGAAAGGCGACGCTCGTGAAGCAGCGCGGCACAAGCGCGGGCTCCGCGACACCTGACGCAAGCCCGACAGCGCGAATCGCGAGGGCCACCGGCGGATCGTCTCGATGCAGCGCCATGGCCGCTCCTGTCCCGCGCCCATCATTGGACGTCATCGAGCTCGACTTGGCAGGTCGCGCAGCTGGTCTTCCGTGAGGTTGGACCGGACGCCGTCGTCGACGTCTGGCATCGAGTACTCCCGGCCGGCGTGAGTCGAGGCGCTTGGGCGGTGGTGGGTCGAGGCGCCAGTGGAGGATCGCGAGCAGGTCAGAGCGCCTCTGCGTGGCGGATGATTCCGCCGTCGACGAAGTAGGTTGAGCCGGTTACGTACGACGACCGGTCGGAGGCGAGAAACAGCGCGACCTCGGCTACCTCTTCGGGCGTTCCCATGCGCCCGAGCGGCACGATCTCCCCGAGCCGCTGAACCTTCGCCGGATCGGCGAGTGTGGCCGCGTTAATCGGCGTGGCGATCGCGCCGGGCGCGATGTTGTTGACGCGGATCCCGAGTGGCGCGAGCACGAGCGCGGCGTTTCGCATCAGCATGCGCAGGCCACCCTTCGCTGCCGCGTAGGGGGCGTAGCTCGGGAACGGGAAGTCCTCGTGGATCGAGGAGATGTTCACGATCGAGCCGCCGCCGCTGTCTCTCATCCGGCGCGCCGCGGCCTGCAGGCAGAGAAATGGCCCTTTGAGGTCGACTGCGAGCGTGCGATCCCAGCTGGCTTCGTCGATCTCAAGCAGCGGCTGGGATTTCTCGATCCCGGCGTTATTCACGAGCACGTCAAGCCGTCCGAACCGCTCGACGATCTGCGCGACCAGCGCCTGGACGGCCGCTTGATCGGTGACGTCTGCTTCAAGCGCGATGGTCTTCGCGCCTGCGGCGTTGAGCTCGCGCGCGAGCGTTTGCGCGTCCCTGCCGTGGCCGAGGTAGTCGATCGCGACCGCAGCCCCCTCGTGGGCGAAGCACTTCGCGATCGCGTAGCCGATCCCGCTGCCGGCGCCGGTGACGAGCGCGACCTTACCGTCGAGCTCACGCGACTGTGCACCCCGAGCCGTCACGTGGGCTCGATCCCCCAGGCGGCCGCATACGACTCGCCGGGCTCCAGTGTGATGAGGCCGTCGCCGCTTTGGAATGCGTTTGGGGCGCAGGTCATCGGCTCGATGCCAAGGCTGCGGCGGTTCACGTCCGCTAGCGGGTCGCCGGTGAAGAGCATCAGGTAGCGGTAGTGCTCGTCAAGCCACAGGGTCGCGGCGACCTGAGCGTCGGGTGAGGCGAGGTGCACGTGAGCTCGTCCGTGATCGTCGCGCTCGAGGTCCGTGAAGGCGGTGTCGAGCTTCGTCGTGCCAATTGGCCGCGGTGCTGTGAAGTCGTACTCGCCGCCGTGCACCGGCTCGGCGCCAGTCGGGATCCCCCGCTCGTCGCTGGTCAGACGGGTACGGCCCGGCGCTTGGAGGACGACGCTGTCGACCGTTGGCGTCCCGACGGTCAGGTAGGGATGCGCGCCCGCACCGTACGGGCACGCGCTCGCGCCGAGGTTAGTGGCGGTTGTGCCAACCGTGAGGCCGCTGGCGTCGAGGCGATAG
>Ga0307374_10011655_pt1 | contig 12457 bp, 12 predicted proteins | sample OX3MG_FD_202532 | JGI IMG/M metagenome (GOLD analysis project Ga0307374, IMG submission 202532) | Soil microbial communities from Risofladan, Vaasa, Finland - OX-3 | ecosystem: Environmental > Terrestrial > Soil > Coastal area > Acid sulfate soil | place: Finland: Risofladan, Vaasa | collected...
CCCAGGGAAGTCCTCTCTTCCTGATTGCGGGGCCGTGCGTTATTGAAAGCGAACGCCATGCCCTGCTGATGGCCCGGCGGCTCAGCGCCGCGGCGCGCCGCCTCGGCATTCCTTACATTTTCAAGGCGTCCTTTGACAAGGCCAACCGTACCTCGGCGGCGTCCTATCGCGGGCCGGGCATCGAGCTCGGGCTTCAGATTCTCGCGCGCATCCGGAAGGAAGTAGGCGTTCCCGTGTTGACGGACGTTCATGACGCGGGACAGGCGGCCGCGGCTGCTGAAGTCTGCGACGTGCTGCAGATTCCCGCTTTTCTCTGCCGGCAGACCGACCTGCTGGAGGCGGCCGGGCGCTCAGGCGCGGCCGTCAATGTCAAGAAGGGCCAGTTCCTGTCGCCCTGGGACATGCGCAACGCCGTCGAGAAGATCGAGAAGACGGGGAACCACCGCATCTTGATCACGGAGCGCGGATCGACTTTTGGTTACAACAACCTGGTGGTTGACATGCGCGGACTGGCTGTGATGCGGGCCTGGGGCTATCCGGTGGTGCTCGATTGTACGCATGCTTTGCAGTTGCCGGGCGGCGAGGGCAGGCGGAGCGGAGGACAGCCGCAGTTTATTGAGACGCTGGCGCGCGCTGGGGTCGCCGCGGGAGCGGATGGCGTCTTTATGGAAGTGCACGACCATCCGGAAAAAGCCCTGTCCGACGGCGCGACGGCGCTCAACCTCCGGAGCTTTGCACCGCTGGCCGGAAGGCTCCGCGATCTGAAGAACTTTGTCCGGAGAATGTGATGAAGGATTTCGTTGGGAAGGCTGCGAATCAGCCGGGCTTGCCGGCCGAATGGATCAGCGGAACAATTTTTTCCTCCTGCCGGATTGTGCCGCTCTTCAATTCCATCAGAATCAATGTGTTCGAGGTTATGTTTCGATGATTGAATGAGGGTTATCACGGGCTTGGCGCTCCGGCTTGGGCTGTTGTGGCTGGGAGCATGAAAAACTGAGGCGGTCGATGAAGTTTTCTCTGAGCCATCTTAAAATCCGCGACCAGGTGCTCTTCCGGACGCTGCCTCTTCTGTGTGTCTTGCTCGGGGTTATTGGCCTCTTTTCCTACAACTACTGGCTGTTCACCCGAATCAATCTGTCCATTGAAAGAAGTGAATTGGAAGGCGCGCGCGTTGAATCGCTGCTGCAGAACATCAATGAAATCTCCAGCAGCATTCAGGGCTACGTCTTCACCCGGCGTCCGGCGTTCCTGAACAGCTACCAAACGGCGTCCGACTCTGTTCATCGGAGTTTTGATGTTCTGCGGGGCATTGAGTCAGGCGATCCCTCCATGACCGCCCGGTTGGAGGCTATTCAGAATGACGTCGAGGACTGGCATAGCCAGTGGGCCGACCCCTTAATCGAACAGGCCGGGGGCGGCCGGACCGCCCAAGCCACCGCTACATTGCTGAAGGGAAGCAAGCAGCTTTCGGAAATCCAGAATGAGATCGCGCAATTCCTGCAGGTCAATCGAACCGCTGCCGCGGCAGAGCGAGGTCAAAGCCAGCGGGCCATCCATCAGGCGGTGGTGACGGGCATCGTGCTGGCCCTGCTGTTTGCCGTGCTGCTGCTGGTGATGGTTCACGTCATCAGCCGCCGCTTCGCCGAGCCCATTCACCAGTTGATCCTGGCCTCCGACCGGCTGCGCCAGGGCGACTTTGATCCTGTGCTCCCGCCGGAGACTCCGAACGAATTTGGCGTGCTCTCCCGCAGCTTTCTGCACATGGCCCAGGCTCTGCGGCAGGACCGGGAGGAACTGGGCGCCATCAAGCGCTTTTCGGAGGCCGTCACCGAATGCACTTATGAGAGTGAAGTTTATGACCAGATCCTGTACTCCCTGCGCGACCGCTTCCATCCGAACCAGGTGATCATCTTCAAGCTGCGTCCGGAAGAAGACTTTCTGGAGGTGGTGACCTCTTTGAATCCTTTGCCGGAAACGGTGCAGGATTGGCCCGTGATGGAAGGCAAGCACAGTTGCAAGGCCGTCCGCATGGGCCGCTCCTTCCGGGTGAATGATGTCCAGACGGAGCCGCTCTGCCCGGGCAAGTTCGTCCTGCCCACGGAAGGCAGTTATTTCTGCGGACCCCTGATCGCCGGAGGCATCATCATCGGAGCGGTGCGCCTCGAGGGTGTGACGGAGTTCTGGACGCCGGAGCGTGAAAGCCTGCTGGAAAGTTATCTCAGCACCGCTGCTTCCGTGCTTTCCAACCTTCAGCTTCTTCAGACCATGCGCGAGCAGGCCAACATCGATCCGCTCACCGGCCTTTACAACCGCCGCTTTTGCAAGGACTACGCGAATAAGCTGATGGCCATGGCCCGGCGCAAAAACACGCCGCTCGGATTCATTATGCTGGACCTCGACCACTTCAAGAACATCAACGATATCTATGGGCATGAAGTGGGCGACCGCATTCTGAATCAGTTTGCCAAGACGGTCACCCAATCCATGCGGGAAACCAACCTGACCGCCCGCCTCGGCGGCGAGGAGTTTGTGGTCTTGCTTCCTGATACCGGCGCCGAGGCCTGCCAGGTGGTCGCCGAGCGTATCCGCACAGCGGTGTCCAAAATGAGCATGCCACAGGTCAAGGAGAAACCGCTGCCGCAGATTACCGTCAGCCTCGGCATCGCGGTCTATCCGGAGCACGGGGGCTCGCTCGAAGAACTTTTGCAGGCCGCAGATCGCGCGCTCTATGAGTCCAAGCGCGCCGGCCGCAACCGCACCACCCTCTTCGTGGAACAGAAGGAAACTACCGGGTAGTTCGTGGCGCAGCGCGGGTGGTCAACGTCATGGCCCATGCTGTAGCGGCGCACTGTGAGAGCCGGTTTGTTCAGGCGGAACATCCGGCGGTCACAGACCGCCACACCGATGCGACGTCCTTTGCACCTTCGCCTGCGGTCCTTACTTGATTCGTTCATTCCGCCGCTTCTTGCCGGCCTTCACCCGCCAACGCTTGCCCGCCACGGCCCATCGACCAGCACCGCCTCTCCCTCGCCCGGCCAGGGAGGCAGGGTGACGCCAATCGCAGCGAGCGGTTCTCCGCCGGTCGACCGGAACTGGAAACGCGTGCCCAAAGGGATCGTCAGGCAGATGCCGGGATAGACATCCACTGTCTCCGGCTCATTGTTCAGTTCGCGCCACATCTCTCCCCGGCCGGAGACAAAGAACCAGATCTCCTCCACCGTCCGGTGAGTGACGGCGCGCGACGTCTCGCCCGGACCCAACTCAAAGTGCGCCATCCCGCCGCCCTTGAGCCCCAGAAGGATTCGGACGTCCGACCCATCCGGCGCCACCCCATCGCGCTTCTTCGGAAGTTGCTTAGTCTCAAACTTTGTCATCATCACCGATTGTCCTCAACTCGCAAGATTGATGTGTTGTCCAGGCCGCAGGGTTACATCCCACGCGCGTCGGTGTCAAGCGCCGTCCGGGCCAGGCCCGCAGCTTTCCATCCACCTGTGATATCATCCGTGATTTAAGCGGACATCTTATGAGTCTTGAAACGGGCAAAAGAGTCCTTGAGATCGAAGCGCGCGCCATCGCTGATCTGGTCGGGCGGCTCGATGAACGTTTTGAGCGCGCCGTGGAAACCATCCTGGGCTGCCGCGGCCGCCTGGTGGTGGCGGGCATGGGGAAGTCCGGGCTGATTGGACAGAAGATTTCGGCCACTTTTTCGAGCACCGGAACGCCCTCGTTCTTTCTGCATCCCGCCGAAGCGCTGCACGGTGATCTGGGCCGCCTGGCCCCGAATGACGTGCTGCTGGCGCTTTCTTACAGCGGCGAAACAGAAGAGCTTCTGCGTCTGCTCGACACGGTCAAGCGGCTGGCGATTCCGCTGATCGTGCTGACCGGCCGGTCGGCCTCAACGCTCGCGCAGTCAAGCGACGTGGTGATTGACGTCGGCATCAGCGAGGAAGCTTGTCCGCTGGGCCTCGCTCCCACGGCCTCCACCACGGCGATGCTGGCGGTGGGTGACGCGCTGGCCATGGCGCTGCTGGAAAAGCGCGGCTTCAGGGAAGAAGATTACGCGGCGCTGCATCCGGGCGGCGGCCTGGGCGTGCGGCTGCGGAGGGTCGAGAACGTGATGCACGCGGGCGACGAAATTCCGCTCGTGCATCCGGAAACCGCGCTGCCCGATGTGATCTACGAAATCAGCAAGAAGGGCCTGGGCCACACTGCCGTGGTGGAAAGCGACGGGCGGCTGGCCGGCGTGATTTCTGATGGCGACCTGCGGCGTTTCTTTCAGCGCGAGGGCGGCACGGCACTGGAACACAGCGCCGCGGACCTGATGACGCGCACGCCCGCGACCATCGGGCGCAATGAACTCGCCACGCGCGCCCTGAACGTCATGGAAACGCGCCGCATCACCTCGTTGATGGTGGTGGACAGTGACGGGCGCCTCGAAGGCGTGGTCCATATCCACGATTTGTGGACCACCCAGATGTTTTGAGTCCCGCTTCGTAGCGCTGGGCCCGCTTTGCGCCTTGCGGCCTTTGCGTGGGTTTATTGAGAGAACCGCAGCGTTAAAAGACGAACGCTGCGCTACAAAAACAGAAGGGTGAAGATGCCATTATCCATACAGCAGGTCCGGAAGCGGGCTCGCAAAATCAAGCTCTTGCTTCTCGATGTTGACGGGGTCATGACCGACGGCCGCATTTATTACGTGCCACGCACCGATGGGGGAATGTTTGAGACCAAGACCTTTCATTCCCGTGACGGCATCGGCATCCGTTACGCGCGCGACGCAGGAATCAAGGTCGGTCTGATCAGCGGTCGCGGCTCGGACACCGTGCGCTACCGCGCCGCGGAGCTGAAGCTGGATTTTATTGAAGAGAACAGTCTGCAGAAAATTCCCCCGTACGAGAGGATTCTGCAGGCGGCGGATGTGAAGGACGACGAAGTGTGTTTCGTGGGCGACGATCTGGTGGATTTGCCGATCCTGAAACGCGCGGGCCTGGCCGTCTGCGTTCAGGATGGGCATTCGCTGCTTCGGCGCCACGTTCACTATGTGACGAAGGCGCCGGGTGGCGCAGGCGCCATCCGCGAAACGATTGAGATCATCCTGGACGCGCAGGGGAAGTGGAAGCCGGTGGTGGAACGCTACCTGCGCGCGGCGGAATAGGCCCTCGTTCAGGGAAGCCTGTCATCCCGAGGAGCCGCGGGTGAGGATGTATCTCGTAAGCGCAGGCATTTCTGAGCGAGATTCCCCGTTTACCCTGAGCCCCTTCACTTTGTTCAGGGCCGTTCGCGATTGGAGGGCGAACAGCCTGCCCTGAGCGCAGCGAATGGGGGCTCGGAATGACACGGTCCCGAGACATTTTTCATTAACTCAGATCATCGCAATGGCCCGGATGGGCGATCCCGATCCCTGCCGGATTTTCAGGGGCAGCGCCATGAACAGGAAGAAGTCCGGAAGCTCGTCAAGGCGTGTGAGGTTCTCGACGATCAGGACCTGCTTTTCGAGCACCCTGCGGTGGATGGGATGGGTTGCGAGCGCTGCCGGCGGGTCGGGCGAAAGGGAATCGACGCCGATTGCCGCCACCGGCTTGCTGACCAGATATTCTGCGGCCTCCATGCTGACGCCGGGCCAGTCATTCATATAGCGGCGATTGTCCGGGCGCAGCCCCCAGTACGCCGACCATCCAAAATTGAACAACACGATGTCGCGCGCTTCGATCGCGCCGTGTTGCGATTCCCATTCCTTGATGAACGTATCAGAGACGTAATCGCCTTCCTTGAAGCTGCGGCAGTCGAGCCGGACTCCGCGCCCGACCAACCGGCCCGGCTCGATCTGCTCGATGGTCTTGTGCGCTTCCGGCTGCGCATCGCTCACAAAGTGCGCGGGAGCGTCCACGTGGGTTCCGTTATGCTCGTTCATCAGAAGTTGGTAGGTGAGGGCACGGTCGCCATGCCAGTAAGAACCCCAGAGCGGGTGAAAGAATTTCGAGTGAGTGGGAAAGTTCGGCATGTGCTCTTCCAGCGTCTGGCTCAAATCCACCACGCGCGCCTGCCGCAGGTCGGTGATCAAAGTTGAGAGATCCATGGTTGACGTCTCCTCTCCGTAAAAGATGCCCGCCCCGGCTTTAGAGTCTGTGGGGCAACTGGCTTTTTCGCGCTGTAGCGGCGCTCTATGAGCGCCGAAAGGATTGAAGAATATAAACCGGCGGTCCCTTCGTGCCTCAGCGCAGGCTTCGACCGCCGCTACAATTCAGTTATCACACAGACTCTTTAGCCCGGTGCTCTAACAGGTTTTGAAGAACTCTTGCCGCCTCTCATTCCGAGGAACCGCGGATGACGAGGAATCTCGCAAGGCCCCTGTTTCTAGAGCGAGATTCTTCGCTCCGCTCGGAATGACACGGAAAACAAAGTCGGCATGACAGGGTTCGAACAAGATTTTAGCAACCTGCTAGCTTGGGCCGCCGCGATTCCGGGGACGGAAGGCCGCGGCCGCAAACTTTGCCACAGTCTCGCGTGGAATGAATCGCTGGACGAAAACCCCAAGCTTGTTGAGAAATCTGGGAACGACCAGGCCGCCGCCCTGGTCGAGCGCCCTGAGCGCCTCCTCAACCACTTCCTCGGGTGCCTGCAAGCCTCCAGGAATGGTGCGCACGCCGTAGTTGCCGGCCACAAAGAAGTTGGTGCGGGTACCGCCCGGACACAGCGTGACCACGCGGATGCCGTGCGGGCGCACCTCCTCGGCAAGGCCCATCGAGAAGCTGGTCACAAAGGCCTTGGTGGCGCCGTAAGTTGCCGTGTAGGCCATCGGCTGGAAGCTTGCCGTGGAGGAGACGTTGATGATCGCGCCCCGTCCGCGTTCCACCATGGCCGGCAGCAACAGATAGGTCAGTTCCGCGAGCGCGTTGACGTTCAGCCGAACCATCGCCATCTGCCGATCAAGTTCCAACTTCCAGAATTCTCCGCGGCCTCCAAAAGCCGCATTGTTCACCAGCAGGCCGATATCAAGGTGCTTCTCTTTGAGGGCGGCGGCAAGCTGGGCGGCCGCATCGCGCAGGCTCAAATCCGACGCCATGACTTCAGTGTTGACGCCGTGTTCACGCTCGATCTCTGCGGCCAGTTGGCGCAGCTTGTCTTCTGACCGCGCCGCTAGCACCAGGTTGCGGCCCCGGCGCGCCAGCGCGCGGGCAAAGCATTCGCCGATGCCGCTTGAAGCGCCGGTAATCAGGGCAAAGTTATCGTCGGCCATTTTTCTCTTCACTCTTCATCTTACGGCGGCGGGCGCCTGGGGTTGCAAGCCGGGAAAGATTTGCATAGTCGGAATTGCGATGACGTGCGCCGGTGGCCATCAACTTCTCGGCTTCGGCCCGGGTCGCAATGCCGCCCCGCGCTCCCACCCGCGTGCAATTCAGTCCTGCCATGGCGTTCGAAAAGTCCAGAGTCTGCTCAATGGGCCATCCCTGGAGCAGCCCATAGGCAAAGGCCCCGTGGAAGATGTCTCCCGCTCCCGTGGTATCCACCGTTTCGACGACGAAGCCGGGTGAATAGTAGAGCCGCCCTTCGCTGTAGACCAGCGCGCCGTCGCGCCCCAGGGTCATTCCCGGCGCCCGGATCTTGTATTCGCGCGCCATGTATTCGAGAACGCGGAACGGATCGTTGTGCCCGGTCACCGCGGGCAGAAAATTGGCGGAAGCAATCAGGTAGTCAATCAGGGGAAAGAGCTGCTCAACCTTCTTGTAAACCGTATCGAGATCCGCCACCACAGGGACGCCCGCCTTGCGCGCCAATTTGGCCGCGTGCGCACAGGCCGCGGCATCGCAGCCATCGAAGTGCAGGATTCTGGCCGTCGCAATCGCCTCCGTCTTCACTTCCTGCGGAGTAACGGCCAGGCGCTCGTCACGGTCCCAGAAAACCGTTCGTTCGCCGGTGGCCTGGTCAACAATAATCAGGCCGAACTGGGTTGTAGCGCCGCGGCTGGTCTGCGTATAACGCATGTCAACGCCTTCATCGCTCAGGCTTTGAAGCTGGAAGCGTCCGGCTTCATCGTCCCCGACCTTCCCGATGTACCGGGCGCGCAGGCCCAGCCGCTGGCAGGCGACCAGGGCCGTGGCGATCTGTCCGCCGGCTTGCCGGGAGAGCGAAACCACGCGCTCCTTCCCGCCGAGCGGTGGAAATTCCCGAACCATCAGGACGGTATCGGTGGCATTCAACCCAAGTCCTACAACGTCAACCTTGTTTCTTCTCACCGGGTTTCTCCTGTAACAATAAAAGATTGGATGCTATCGCCGAAAGCGTTTCGGCCGCAATAGAAATCTGCCGCAAAGCGTCTGGCTACGCTCAAGACAAAGGCTCCGGGCTTGCTCAGGCATGATGGCGCGCCCCTTTTCGGGAGATTCAAAATTCGAGTCCAGGCCCGGCTTGTGATATGTTGATGGATCAATTTTCTGGGTTCAGCGGGCCCATCGTCCGGGGCAGGGCGGCTGGGTTCCACAAATCGCAATCCGTTCAGCAGGGAGCGCCTTATGGAAAAAGTAAAGGTCGGTATCATTGGCTCAGGCTTCGTTTCAAACCTTCATGCCGAGGCTTTCCAGGAAGTCCCGCAGGCGGAAATCGTGGCGGCGTGCTCGCCCAGCAAGGGCCACGTTGAGAACTTCGCGCGCAAGTGGAAAGTCCCTTCGGCGCTCACCGATTACCGGAAACTCATGGAGCTGAAGGATGTCGATGTCGTCGCGGTGGGCATTCCCAACGACCTTCATCGCGAGGTGGTCGTGGCTGCGGCCGAGGCCGGCAAGCACGTTATCCTTGAAAAACCCATCGCCCATACGCTGGAGGGCGCGGATGCCATGATTGCCGCGTGCAAAGAGCACAAGGTGAAGTTGATGTACGCGGAAACGATCTGCTTCTCGCCCAAGTACGTCCGGGCCAAACAACTGGTGACTGAAAATGCCATCGGGGACCTCTACATGGCCAAGCAAGGTGAAAAGCACTCCGGGCCGCACTCGGACTGGTTCTATGACGTCAATCGCTCGGGCGGCGGCGCGCTGATGGATATGGGATGCCATGGCATCGAGTGGGCCCGCTGGATGTATGGAAAACCGAAGATCAAAAGCGTCACCGCCCATTGCCAGCTCGTTTACCACAAAGGGCGCACCCGGGGCGATGACAATTCGGTGGTCATTCTTGAGTTCGAAAACGGCGCCATCGCCGTGATTGAAGACAGTTGGGCCCGCCATGGCGGGATGGACGACCGCTGTGAACTTTACGGAACCGAGGGTGTGATCCAGTGCGATCTGCTTCGCGGCAGCGCCATGGAAACCTACAGCAGCAACGGTTACGGGTATGCGGTTGAGAAAGCGGGGGAAACGAAGGGCTGGACTTTCACCGTGTTCGAGGAGGCTTACCTTTACGGTTTCCCGCAGGAGATGCGCCACTTCATCCACTGCGTGCTCGGTGAAGAGCGACTGATGGAAAGTGGTGAGGACGGCCGCGCGACTCTGGAGATTATTTACGCCGCCTACGAATCCGCTGGGACCGGCAAGCGCGTGACATGGCCTTACAAGCCCCCGAATCCCGGCCAGGTGCCGGTGACCCCGTGGCTCAACCGATAAAGGTTCTTCCGCCGCAATCAACGCGCAAGGGAAGCGACTGTCGCAGCAGGACCCAGTCGTTTCGTATTCAGCCGGTTTCTGGCTCCGCCAGCGTTGTCCCGGCCAATCTTTTGGCCGCCTTTTTGTCGGTGTTCGTCATTCTCAAGGGGCTTATGGGGCGCTTTGCCAATTGCCGGGCTTGCGTAAAGGCTTTGACATTCGAAACAAAAACATATAAAACGAAAGATGGCGTAATTTGAGAGCATCCAGGCAGGAGGCCACCCATTTGCTGTGCAGCGCCCATGCCGTGCGATGTCATTTATTTGAATCAGGACTTTTGTTAAGTGCAAGTAAGGAGGCAAAGGGGTGAGTGAAATTATAGAGAGGCGCGGGCGCCAAAGCTACGAAGAGATCATGTCGGAGCCCGCAGTCTGGGCGGCAAGTTTACAGGAGCTCGAAGAGAGTGGCCGTTATGAGGAGGTTCTGAAGCCACTGGAGGTAGCGGAAGAGTGGGTGTTTGTGGGTTGCGGATCCAGTTACTATGTGGCGCAAGCGGCGGCATGGAGTTGGACGGCGGTGACGGGCCAGCGGGCCAGGGCGGTTCCGGCCTCGGAGCTGTTGTTTTATCCCGACCATGTGCTGGGGAACGGGAAGTGCCAGCCGGTGCTGATTTCGCGCTCGGGAACCACAACGGAAATGCTGATGGCGGCGGACTACTTGGAACGGGAACGTAATATTCGGACCCTGGCGGTCGGTTGCGCGACCGGGCAGGAACTCGAAAAGCGAGTGACGTCAACGCTCCTGCTGCCCGCGGCGGACGAGCGCAGCACTGTGATGACACGCTCCTTCAGCACGATGCTGCTGGGAATGCAGGCGCTGGCGGGCTGGGCCGCCGCCCGGCAGGATTTTCTGGAGGCGCTTAAGCAGATGCCCGAGCAGGCACAGCGGGCGCTGGAGCGGCTACAACCTCGCGTCGAAGAATTTGCCGGCTCCAGCGAGTTTGCCGATTACGTCTTTATGGGGCAGGGTCCGTTTTTCGGGATTGCCTCGGAAGGGCAACTCAAGGTAACGGAGATGTCCTGCTCGTATGCGCAGGTCTTCCACACCCTGGAGTTCCGCCACGGTCCCAAGTCGATTGTAAGCCCGCAAACGCTGCTGACCTTCTTCCTGGCGGAAAGCACCGGAACGGCCGAGCAGGAGGTTCTGGAAGAGATGAAGGAACTGGGGGGCGCGACGCTGGTGATCACGAACCGGGCGAATGCCGCGGTGCGGCGCGCGGCGGACCTTCTGATTGAGCTGGAATTGGACGTTCCAGAAGTGGCGCGACTGGCGGCGCATTTGCTGGCGCCGCAGTTGCTCGGTCTTTATCTGGGGTTGAAGCGCGGATTTGATCCGGATCAGCCGCGGCATTTGAGCCGTGCGGTCGTGCTGAAAGAGAAGGTTGGATAGGAACGGCGGATGACGCAATTCGATCTGACAGTGGCCGGAGAGCTGAACCTCGATCTGATCCTTTACGGCCTGCCGGAGGAACTGGAGGCGGAAAAGGAGCTTCTGGCGAGTGACCTTGCCCTGACGCTGGGAAGCTCGTCGGCCATCTTTGCGCACAACCTGGCGGTGATTGGGAATCGGGTCGGTTTCATCTCGCGGATTGGCGCCGACGCGCTGGGGGGAATCGCACTGGACCGGCTTGCAGCCGGGGGAGTGGATGTCAGCCGGGTGCGGCGGATCGCGGGCGCGACCAAGACAGGACTGACGGTCATTCTGGCCGGAACGGGCAGCCGGAAAATCCTGACGTATCCCGGAGCCATGTTTGAAATGGGATACGAAGATCTTGATCTTGACTACCTTCGCTCAGGCAAGCATTTCCATCTCTCTTCCTTTTACCTGCACCGGGCGTTGCGGCCCCGCCTTCCGCAGCTCTTTGAAGAGATGAAACGAGCAGGGCTCGGGACTTCACTTGATACCAATGACGACCCGGAGGACCGCTGGGAAGGCCTGGAAGACCTTCTGGGCCTGGTGGATGTGCTTTTCGTGAACGAGCGAGAGGCCCGCAAGATTGCACGGGAAGAGAACCTGGAAGCCGCGGTGGACAAGCTGGCCGGACGGGACCGGGTGGTGGCGATCAAGCTGGGCGCGCAAGGCGGCCGGGTGCGCCGGGGGAAGCAGGAATGGACGCACGCCGGGTACGCGGTCAATTCTATTGATCCCGTGGGAGCCGGTGACAGTTTTGATGCGGGCTTTTTGCACCAGTACCTGCGCGGGGCCGGGCTCGAGGCCTGCCTGGCCTACGGAAACCTGGCGGGAGCATTTTCAACCACTCAACCGGGCGGGACGGAGGCGTTCCGCGAACGGGCCAAATGGGAAGACTTTTTACAACAGCGCGGGAATGAGGCTCCAGCATGAGAATTGATTTTCATACGCACCCGGTACTGATTCAGGAAATGGTGGAGAAGTATCCGAACTATGCCCGGATGGCGCGGGAAGTGTTTCAGATTGGGAACAATTTTCAGCCCCTGGAGACTTTCCACTTGCAGATGGACGTCGCAGGAATCGACCGGGCGGTGTTGCTGCCGATCGATTGCGCAAGGGCGAGGGGCGATGCCGTCAGCTCGAATGAGCAGGTGGCGGAGTTGTGTGCGCTCAGTGAGCGGTTTATCGGGTTTGCGAGCGTCGACCCCTTGAAGGACGGGGCGGCTCGGGAACTCGAACACGCCGTCACGGCGATGGGATTGAAGGGGCTGAAGCTCGACGCGGCGCTGCAGGATTTCGAATTGCGGGATGGCAAGGTCTATGAGCTTTACGAGGCGGCTGAGGGATTGAAGATTCCGGTGCTGGTCCACACGGGGATGAGCTGGGCGCCGGCCACTCTGATCGGGCGCGGC
>Ga0307374_10011656_pt1 | contig 12452 bp, 12 predicted proteins | sample OX3MG_FD_202532 | JGI IMG/M metagenome (GOLD analysis project Ga0307374, IMG submission 202532) | Soil microbial communities from Risofladan, Vaasa, Finland - OX-3 | ecosystem: Environmental > Terrestrial > Soil > Coastal area > Acid sulfate soil | place: Finland: Risofladan, Vaasa | collected...
CGCCCCCCCATCCCCGCGGCGCTTAACCCCTCTGCCCAAGCCCCTCGCTCCGCCCTGCGCCCTGGCTCCCCGTTCGGGTGGGGCCGCCGCCCGGCGGGCCCTTTGCCCGGTCGCCCTCGTCGTGGCGCTGTCCGGCCCGGCGGCGGTTTTTGGGGTCCCCCCGCTGTCGTTCTCCCTCTCTCCCCTCGCGACATCGCAACGGTGCCCACGGCAGGAATCGAACCTGCGACACCTCATTTAGGAAACGAGTGCTCTATCCCCTGAGCTACGTGGGCCTGCCTTGGCACAAGAGTCTAAGTCTCTCCGGCCGCTGGCGAATGAGGATGTGGACTGAACCGACGACCGGGTCAGATCGGCCCCGCCTCGGGCACGAGGACGCATCGGGTGCCGCTGTAGATCGTCGGCATGCACTTGTTGCAATGGATGCACAGGCCCTCGCCCGTGAGGCCCTTCTCCCACCGCTGGACGAGGTCGGGCTCGCGCAAAAGGGCCCGGGCCATGGCGACGAATGCGAATCCTTCCGCAAGCGCATTCTCGACAGTCTCCAGCCGGTTCACGCCACCGAGCAGGATCAACGGCAAGGAAAGGGCATCGAGGAACTGGCGGGCATACGGGAGGAAGAACGCCTCCTCGAACGGGTACTCCTTGAGGAATCGCGATCCGACCGCCCGGAATCCGAGTCGCAGCAGACCGGGCAGCGTGGCCCCGAACTCAGGCCGAGGCGCCTCTCCCCGGAACAGGTACATCGGGTTGGACAGCGAGCTCCCGCCGGTCAGCTCCAGCGCGTCGAGGGTGGCGCTGGATTGGAGCATCCGGGCGAACTCGATGCTCTCGTCCAACCAGAAGCCTCCGGCCACCCCGTCGGCCATGTTCAGCTTGGCGGTCACCGCCACCTTGTCGCCCACCGCCCCTTTGACCGCGTCGACCACTCCCAGAGGGAAGCGCGCCCGGTTGGCCAGGCTGCCCCCCCACTGATCAGCGCGTCGATTCAGCTTCGGGCTGAGGAAGGCGCTGAGGAGGTAGTTGTGTCCGAGGTGGATCTCCAGGCAGTCGAATCCGGCCTCCGCCGCCAGCGCCGCCCCCCGTCGATAATCGTCGGTGATCCGGGCGATGTCCTGCTCCGAAACGGCCCGGGTCACCTCGCCGGTGGGACCGAGCCGCCGCGACGGTGCCAGGGCGGGAGCCCGGTTCGACCGGCCGTTGGCCACCGGGCCGGCGTGGCCGATCTGGGCGGAGACTGCAGATCCGGAGGCATGCACGGCGTCGGTGAGACGGCGCAGGCCCGGGAGCGAATCCTCTCCCAACAGCGCGCAGTGCCGGTCAGTCCGCCCTTCGGGTGAGACGGCCAGATAGGCGACGGTTGTCATCCCCACGCCACCTTCGGCCACACGCTGATGGAAGGCGATCAGATCGTCGGTGATCAGGCCCTTGGGGGTCCTTCCCTCGAACGTCGCCGACTTGATGATCCGGTTCTTCAGGGTGATCGGACCCAGCCTGGCCTCGCCGAAGACGTCCCGGGCGGGGCCGACCGTCTCGCCCACGGCACTCACTGGAAGTCGGCCATCGGGATCACCGGCTCACACTGCTGAAACGCCGAACGCGGCCAGCGCACCCATCACCGCTTCGATCAGGGTCGGGTGGCAGACCACCAGGTCGGGTAGCCATGGGTCCGGCTGCGCGTAGCGGAGGGGCGAGCCGTCCACCCGGCTGGCATGCAATCCGGTGGCCAGGGCCACCGCCACCGGAGCGGCCGAGTCCCATTCGTACTGGCCCCCGGCGTGGACGTAGACCTCGGCCTCTCCGCGGATGACCGCGGCGATCTTGGCGCCGGCCGACCCCATGGGGACGGTGGCCGCCCCCAGCGCTTCGGCGACGAACGGCGAGAAATCGGGCGGGCGGCTCCGACTGACCACCATGCGAGGCACCGGTGCCGGAGCCGGTAGTTGAGGAGGATCGCCCGTCCCGAGCACCACATCCAGGGCGGGAAGGGCGACGGCTCCCACCACCGGGTCGCCATCCACGGCCAGGGCGACGTGCACGGCCCAGTCCTCCCGACCCTCCGAGTATTCGCGGGTGCCGTCCAGCGGATCGATGATCCACACCCTGCCGGACTGCGCGCCGAGCGCCTCGGACTGGTCCGCCTCCTCCGATCGGATCCGATCGCCGGGGAACCTCCCGGCGATCTGCGCCATGAGGAGCCGGTGCGAGAGCCGGTCACCCTCCTGGCCGAGTGACTTCCCCGGTTCCGAGCGGGATCGGAGCTCCATCAGGCCCACACCGGCCATGCGGGCCCACTCGGCGGCCGCCCGGTCCTCTTCGCTCAACACGCTCTCCCCCGTCCGGACCTGGTTCGAATGTCCTTGCACGCCCGGAGGACCACGGCCCCCGGTCTCGACCTCAGACCCACAGTCTGCACGATGGGGCGATGCACTGATGACACACTGATGACACACTGATGACACACTGATGGCGCAGGGGTGAAGCAGAGCCGGGGCAGGGCAGGGCGGGGCGACGACACCCGGGTCGGCGTTGCCAGCCGGTCGATCCGCAGTGGGTACGCTGCTGCGAGCCATGTCCGTCCTTCCCATGACCGTCGACGAGCTCCAGGCGTTTCTCGACGGCGCCTTCCCGAATGCCCCACCCCCCTATGTCGTCGAGGAGGTCGCCGGGAACAGCATCAGGATGCGCCAGACGATCGGGCCTCGCGACAGCCGGCCGGGCGGCACCGTGTCCGGCCCGTCGCTGATGGCGCTGGCCGACTGCGCCTCCTACCTGGTCATCATCGGCCAGATCGGACCGGTGGCGCTGGCGGTGACCACCAGCCTGCACATCGACTTCCTCCGCAAACCGGAACTGGTCGACGTGGTGGCGGAGGGGACCCTCCTCAAGCTGGGACGCCAGCTGGCGGTGGCCGATGTGGCCTTGTTCTCGGCCGGGAACGACGCGCTGGTGGCCAAAGCCCAGGTCACCTACTCGATCCCCCCTGACCGCGGCCGGAAATAGAGGCTTCTGCACCCCAGCCGTCATTGCGGGGGACCGGCGTGCATGACAGCATCGGGGTTCAGCCTTTCAAGGGGGACGCACCATGCACGACCTCGTCATTCGAGGGGGAACGGTCGTCGACGGCACCGGAGCACCGGCCAGGACCGCCGATGTGGCCGTCGACGGGTGGCGGATCAGCGGCGTCGGGTCCCTCAGCGGCGAGTCGGCGAACCGGACCGTGGATGCGGACGGCCTTCTGGTCTCGCCGGGGTGGGTTGACATCCACACCCACTACGACGGCCAGGCCACCTGGGACGAGGTGCTGGCACCCAGCAGCTGGCACGGGGTGACCACCGTCGTGACCGGCAACTGCGGAGTCGGGTTCGCCCCGGCCCGCCCCGACCGCCACGACTGGCTGATCGGCCTGATGGAGGGGGTCGAGGACATCCCCGGCACCGCCCTGGCGGAAGGAATCGAGTGGGAGTGGGAGACCTTCCCCGAGTACCTCGACACCCTGGGCCGGCGGAAGTGGACCATGGACGTGGGCACCCAGATCGCCCACGGCGCGGTCCGCTCCTATGTGATGGGCGATCGCGGCGCCAGAAACGAGCCGGCCACCCCCGACGACATCGAGGCCATGAAGCGACTGGTGAAGGAGGCCATCGCCGCGGGGGCCCTCGGCTTCTCGACCTCCCGGACCCTGGCCCACCTGGCCATCGACGGCGAGCCGGTCCCGGGCACCTTCGCCGCCGAGGACGAGCTCTTCGGCATCGGCGGCGCGCTCGGGGAGCTGGGCACCGGCGTGTTCGAACTGGCTCCGGCCGGGTCTGCCGGCGAGGACATCATCGGCCCGAGGAAGGAAGTCGACTGGATGCGCCGACTGTCGGCGGCCATCCACCGCCCGGTCACCTTCGCCCTGCTCCAGGTGGACAGTGCGCCCCGGTTGTGGCGCGAGCTGATGGACGAGTCGTTGCGGGCCGTCTCCGAGGGCGCCGACCTCTGGCCCCAAGTGGCCGGACGGGCCACCGGCCTCCTCTCCGGCCACTTCACCACCTACAGCCTGTTCGACCTGATCCCGGCCTATCAGGAGCTGAAGGCCAAGGGCCTGTCCCGCGACGAGTTCGTGGCCGCCCTGCGCACCCACGACGTGCGGCGCGCCATCGAGTCGTGGGAACCGGACCCCGGGTCGGTCGAGCGGATGGAGCAGGCCTACCGGACGACGTTCGCCCTGGGCAGCCCTCCGGAGTACGAGCCCGGGCCCGAGCGCTCGCTGGCCGGCATGGCGGCGGTGACCGGCCGCCCTCCCTTGTCGGTGGCCTATGACGCCATGCTCGACAACGACGGGTGCGGGTTGCTCTACGTTCCCATCCTCAACTACTCGGACGGAGATCTCGGGCCGGCCCGCGAGATGCTGCTCCATCCCCGCGCCGCGGCCGGGCTGGCCGACGGGGGGGCCCACTGCGGGGTCATCTGCGACGCGGGCCAGCCCACCTTCATGCTCACCCACTGGACCCGCGACCGGGCCCGGGGAGAACTGCTCCCGCTCGAGTGGATGGTCAAGAAGCAGTCCCACGACACCGCCCGGCTCTACGGGCTCACCGACCGGGGCACCGTGGAGGTCGGGGCCGTGGCCGACCTCAACCTCATCGACTACGACGGACTGCAGTTGGGCAACCCGGTGGTGGTCGCCGACCTGCCGGCCGGCGGGAAACGCATCGTCCAGGATGCCGCCGGCTATGTGGAGACCATCAAGTCCGGAGTCACCACCTTCGCCGACGGCCGGGAGACCGGCGCCCGTCCCGGCGCGTTGTTGCGGGGCGCCCGCTGACCTCACCTCCCCGGAAGTCAGCGGTGCGAACCCTGCTCCGGTGCCCCGTGTCGGGTACTCCCCGCTGATCCGACCGCGGCCGCCCCGGCGGCCTCGGCCTCGGCCGCGAACTCGGCCCGCATCTGCTGGTAGACCCGGTGCTCGACGAAGAAGGCCAGGGTGGGGACGAATCCTGCCGCCACCACCAACAAGATCCGTCCGAGCCGCCAGTGGGCGCGCCGGGCCAGATCGGCGGCAGCCGCCAAGTAGACCAGGTAGAGGTACCCGTGGACCGGCGCCACGATCCTCTCCGCCGTCTTCGGATGGGCCCCGAACACCTGGAAGAGGACCACGATGGTCAAGAGGAGCAGCGCGGTGCCCACGACGAAGGCCATCACCCGGTAGCGGATCAGCGCGCCGTGCACGGAAGCCCTCTGACGGTGCTCGCCGGCGGTGACGATCCCTCCAGGCACGGGTGAGCGGCGGCGCTCACGGGTTGCCGGAGCCGGCATCGGCGTTCAGTCCGGCCAGGTACCGGTTGTAGGCCGCCAGCCGCGCCGCTTCCTCGTCGGTCTGCGGTTCGAACCGCTCGCCGCGGCCGCCGGTCTCCCCGACCGCGGTCCGGGCGGCGATGGCCACGTTCTTCCCGCGCCCCCCCGACAGCGCCCAGCCGGGTTGGTCGTGGGTCTCGGGGCCGACATCCCTTACGTACCCGGCCGACAGCGGCTGTCGGGACGGGGGCGCGGCCCCGTCGTGGACCAGCTGCCACCACACGTAGACGGCGTACCCAGCGAACAACGGCCATTCGAAGGTGTAGGCCCAGCTCAGCGTGTTGCCGTCGAGGGCCCGCTCGAGCTGCCACCAGGTCAGCCAGGCAAACACCGGCAGCAGGACCAGGAGCGTCACGTGCATCCCGACGAGCCGGGGCGAGAGGTAGCGGCGCACCCTCCCATCGTACCTGCGGGCCTGCGCGCCTCCCATTCGAGGAGCCCGGACATCCCTTCGACCGGCCGGGGCCGGGCCTACTATTTGCCCGTCCGCCGAACGGACCGCCGCCCACGGCCGCGTGACGGCCGCGGGACCGGCGTGGACCCGCCAGCACCGAGGAAGGACAGCCATGGACACTCGTGTGAGAATCGGGATCGCCGAGGCGATCGGGACGATGATCCTCATCGCCGGAGGGCCGGGCACCGCCATCCTGGCCACCGGGGGGTTCTTCCCCCGGGGATCGGTCGGGGTCCTCGGGGTGGCGCTGGCCTTCGGCCTCAGCCTGCTCGTCGCCGCCTATGCCATCGGGTCCATCTCCGGCTGCCACATCAACCCGGCGGTCACACTCGGGCTGTGGACCATCGGGAAGACGAAGACCAGGGAGCTGCCCTTCTACATCGTCGGACAGGTCGTCGGGGGCCTGGTCGGTGCCCTGGTCATCTTCATCATCGCCAAGAGCAGCTCGATCCAATTCAGCGCCAGGTCCTCGGGCTTCGCCTCCAACGGCTACGGGATCCACTCGCCCGGAGGGTTCAAGCTCGGCGCCGTGATGCTGGCCGAGGTGTTCTTCACCGGGATCTTCGTGTTCATCATCGCCTCGACCAGCCGGCTGTCCATGCCGGTGGGGCTCACCGGGGTCACCGTCGGCCTCACCCTCACCATCATCCACCTCATCTCCATCCCCATCGACAACACGTCGGTCAACCCGGCCCGGAGCCTCTCGACCGCGGTATTCCAGGGGAGTTGGGCGCTCAACCAGCTCTGGGTGTTCATCGTCTTTCCCATCGTGGGCGGCATCCTCGGCGGCTCGGCGTGGCGTGCCCTCCGGCCAGCATCCGACGAGATGACCGAGGAGGTGTCCGAGGCCGGGGCGCCCGCCCCCTACGGGCGGCGGCCCCAGCCCGAGTAGGAGGGGGGTGGGTGCCCGGCAGTGGTCGTCGTGACACCCGACCCCTAGCGTGGACGCCATGAGTCACACCAGCCAACCCGCCACCCTGTTCCACCCCCACGTCGACGTGCGGGTCAGCACCCGCCGGAAGAAGACCGCCGGGGCCCACTGGGAGGGCGACCGCATCGTGGTGGTGGTCCCGGCCCATCTGCGGGGGGCCGAGCGCGACGAGATGGTCGACGTCCTGTCCCGTCGCCTGGCCCGGCACCGGCCCCATCTGCACGCCTCCGACGACCAGCTCGGGCAGCGGGCGGTCGCACTCGGGCGGAGCTACCTCGACGGCGTGGCCCCGGCCTCCATCCGCTGGTCCGCCACCCAGGTCAAACGATGGGGCTCATGCACGCTCCAGACCCGCGAGATCCGCATCTCCGAGCGGCTGCGGGTCGTGCCCGAATGGGTGCTCGACGCGGTGATCCACCACGAGCTGGCCCACCTGTTCGAGCCCAACCACACACCGCGCTTCCGAGAGCTCGAGCACCGATATCCCCGACAGCGGGAGGCGGAGATCTTCCTGGAGGGCTACGCCCTCGGTCTTCACATGCCGGGCCCCGCCGATGCCATCGACGACGCCGCCACCTATTGACCGGGAGCCGATGTCCCCACGCAGGCCACGCCCCGGGGACGTGCTCCGAGGCGCAGTCGACGGTCACCGCCCGCACTCGGCCCCCGACCCCAGTTGGTCGTCGTCGACCGCTTCCTGAGCCCCGTTGCCGACGCGCCCCCTGAATTGCGAGTACAACAAGGGCCGTGGCCTATCTCCTGGCGGCGCTCGCCGCCTTCATCAACGCCCTGGTGTCGGTCCTCCAGCGGCTGGGCGTCGAGACGGCGCCGGAGTCGACCACGCTCAGGCTGAGCCTCATGACCCACGCCTTCCGCCGGGGGGTGTGGCTGATCGGGTTCGCGCTGAGCCTGGGCCAGTTCGCGGTGATCGCCACCGCCCTGCGGTTCGGCGAGCTCAGCATCGTCCAGCCCATCCTGACTACCGAGCTCCTCTTTCTGCTGCTCATCCTCGCCGCCTGGTTCCGCTACCGCCTGGGCTGGCGCGAGTGGCTCGGCTCCCTGACCGTCGTGGTGGGCCTGGGCGGGTTCTTCCTCGCCGCGTCGCCCAAGGGTGGCCACGGGATCCCGAGCGGCCACGCGTGGCTGGTGGCCTACGGGGTGCTCTTCGTCTCCGTCGGAGGATGCATCGCGGCCGCCCTGCGTGGCCCCCGTTGGTGGCGGGCCGCCGCGTTCGGGTCGGCCACCGCCATCACCGCGGCGTTCACGGCCGCGCTGACCAAGTCCACCACCACCTATATCACCGAGGGGTGGGGACACGTCTTCACCCACGCCCAGCCCTATCTGCTGGCGGTCACCGGTATCGGGACGTTGTTCCTGTTGCAGAACGCCCTCCATGCCGGGCCGATCACCGCGTCCAGGACCACCCTGGTCACCATCAACCCGCTCGTCAGCATCCTGCTCGGGATCACCCTCTTTTCCGAGCGCCTCCGGACCGGGCCCCTGTGGATCTCGCTGTCGGTCGGGGCGCTGGTGGTGCTGGTCGTCGGCGTCGTGGTGCTGGCCCGCTCGCCCCTCGTGGCCGGGACCACCGAGGAGGGCCAGGACGAAGAGATGCTGGGCGGAGCCCGGGACCGGGCCGTGGTGGGATCCGGGCTGATGCCCGGCATCCCCTCGATCGAGGCGGTTCCGTCGGTCAGCGGCGGCCCCGCCGACTGAGCCGCCGACTGAGCCGCCGTCGCCACCGGTACGGTCGCTCCCCGGGGTCGGGCGCGTCCGCCCGGAGCAGGACCCTCGGTCGCACTCCGGAGTGCCCGGGCCACACCGAGTCCCGGGCCCGGTCGAGCACGGCGGCCATCTGGAGCGTGTCGTCGCCGACCTGCGCTCGCATCGAGGTCAGCAGGGCGCCGGTGACACGGGCATCGCCCAGGGCGTGATGATGATCGTCCCACCGCAGTCCGAAGTGCGTGCAGCAGTCGGCCAGCCCGGCCCCGCACGTCGACCCGAGGTGCCGCCGGGCCAGCTGCCAGGTGTCCACGGTCGGGACGTCGCCCGGGACCAGGAACTCCCCGCCGGTCCGCCGGCATTCGGCCCGGAGGAAGGCGAGGTCGAAGCCGTCGACGTTGTGTCCCACCACCACCCGACCGGACAGCTGGTGGGCCAGGAACGGCTGGATCGAGGTGAACGTCGGCGCCCCCTCGAGCATCTCCCCCGAGATCCCGTGGACGTGGGTGGGACCGGGGTGACGGTCGGGGTCGACCAGCGTGGAGAAGGAACTGAGCTCGACCCCGGCGGGATCGAGGAGGACCACGCCGACCTCGACGATCCGCTCCTCCTCCGGCGAGAGCCCCGTGGTTTCCACGTCGACCACTGCGAATCCCGCTCGGTATCCCGGCCCGAGTCCCGTCCGGCCCTCCCCTGGGCGCTCCACACCGACCAAGGTAGACGGAGGATGCGACACCGTGTCCTACGCTCACCGGTCGGCAACGCCGGCCGGAATCACGGCCCGCCCCGGAAACCCTGAGCCGGCCCGCGCCCACCCTCCGGTGGACCGGTTCAGGTGCTGGCCCCGACCAGCTCCCGCAGTTCCGCGTCCACGTCGTCCTGGTGCTTCTGCTCGTCCCGACGGGCACTGCGCGGGCTCCACCGGCCCCGATTGAGCCAGATGGTCGGGATGAAGAGGACCATGCCTCCCAGGCACACCCAGAACCAGTTCTTCCACTGCGAATGAGACTTGCCCACCCCGTTGAGCAGCGCCGTCAGCTGGTCCTGGTGGGCGGACAGATAGGCCAGCTGCGTCCGGTAGGTCCACACCGGACCGTTGACTTCCTTCAGATTGGCGAGCACTTTCACCACTACCGCCGGCCCGACCGCCTTCTGCAGGGCGGCCAGATTGGCCGCCGTCGGCGAGTAGTGCGCGGCGGCAACGATAGAGGCGTTCTCCGGCGCAGACAGAGGCTTCAGCCAGCTGGCGTTGGCGGTGGCGAACGTGACGAGCTCGGGATGTTCGATCTGGAACTGCTGCACGTTGAAGGGCGCCGTTCCGCCCGGGAAGGTCTGCGCATAGGCCAGGTTGTCCACCACTGGGTTGACCGAGTTCACCACCAGCGGCAGGAAGATGAAGGACAGGCCGACGGTCAGCCGGAGGATCCACCCCCACAGGGCGAGGCCGGTGCCCACCAATGCTGGGTTCCGGGCCTCGACCATCTCGGTGTAACCGGCCATCCACGGGGCGTAGGTGAGCGAGATGCAGGCGGCCAGGAGGACCTCGAGGGTGATGAGCGTCCCAAATCCGGTGAACGGACGATTGGTCTGGAGGGCGAAGAGGGCCAGGGTGATGATCGAGCCGATGGCCCCCACCAGCATGAGCGGTTTCCTCACCCGGAGCTTGTCCGAGATGATGCCGAAGACGATCAGGGCCACGGCGTCCGCGCTCCAGAACCAGATGTTCAGGTAGTTGGCCTGTGATGTCGACAGGTTGAGGCCGGTGTGGTCACGGTAGACGGTGGCCCAGAAGATAGTGAAGAACCCCGAGGCGGCGTAGTACAGGAGTAGGAAGATCGAGATCCCCGCGGCCGAGCCGACCAGGTCCCACTTCAGGATCTGCCGCCACGGGTGGAGGGTGGCGGCCACCAACTCGTCGGCCGAGATGCCCCGGGCCTTGGCCTCGACCAGAGCCCGGTCCTGCTCCGACACCATGAGCTGCTCACGCAGCCGTTGGGAGAGGTCCTTCATGAAGAACAGGGAGACGACAAAGACGATCACGGAGATGCCACCGGAGATGATGAACTGCGACTTCCACCCGGCGAGCCCGTAGGTGCGCAGGAAATGATCGATGGTATTGGTGGCGACGATGGAGGTGATGAGGGATCCGGCCACCGGACCCACCGTCCAGAACCCCATGGCCGAGGCCCGACCGAGCTGGGGTGAGAAGTCCCGGACCAGCGCCGGGGTCGCCACCAGGATCGCCCCCTCCACCACGCCGAGCAGGCTGATCACGATGAAGAACTGGAGCTGGGTCTTGCACAGCGGGACACCCACGGCCACCAGTATCCCGATGATCAAGAGGCCATAGATGATGACGTTCGACCGTCCGAGCTGGTCCGTCTTCGACGCAGGCAACGAGGCAAAGGCACCGAGCAGGTTGGAGACGATCACGATGACCACGTAGTACGCGAACGACATGTGGAAGTACCGCAGGATCTGCGGCGTGACGCCGGTCTGGGTGAAGTAGGTGTAGTACAGGACGATGGTGGCCAGCACGGCCAGCGCCAGGTATCCGGTGCGCTTGCCGGTGGCCGGATACTCGTCGATCTCGTGGACGAACAAGAACCGGAACAGCGCGCCGTGGGCAGGGGTACCGCTCTCCCCGCCCGGGGTCACCACCGATGCAGTGTCGATTGCCATGCCACTCCCCCTGTTGCTCGGGTGATTCGACCCGTCCCGGGCCGCGCCCCGTCGTCGACCGTAGCGCACCCCGGCCTGGGCATGCCGTGATCGACGGCCACCGCCGGCCCGAACCCCCGGGGCGGTGGGGCCGGTCAGTCGTCGAGGACAGCGGCGGCGATGAGCTCTTCGAGGTAGCGGGTATCCCACCACGAGATCTGGAGCTGCTTGGCCCGCCGGAAATAGAGCTGGACGTCGAACTCGACGGTGAACCCGATGCCCCCGAAGATCTGCTGGGCGGTGGCGGTCACGTCCCGGAAGGCCTGGCAGGCGAAGAGCTTGGCCATCGGGGCGAGCTTGGCCACGCTGCGCTCCTCCGATCGGGCCCAGGCCGCCTCGTGGACCAGCATCTCGGCGCCGTCCACGGTGGTCGAGGCGTCGGCCAGGTAGTGGGCCAGCGCCTGAAAGGCACCGAGCGGCTTGTCGAATTGCTGGCGGTCCTTGGCGTACTGCACGGTGATCTCCATGGCGTACTGGGCCCCGCCGACGGCCTGGGCCGCGGCCAGGATGATCCCGTCGTGCATGACCCGTTCCCAGGTGGACCAGCCGCTGCCCGGTCCCCCGATGCGGTCGTCCGGGGTGACCCGGACCCCGTCGAGGTCGACCCGGTACTGAGTGTCCGAGGCGAGGGTCATCTGCTGGGTGAGGGTCAGGCCTTCGGCCGACGGGTCGATCACGAACAGGTCGACATCACCCGGCGCGTCACCGGTGCGGGCCAGCACCACCAGTCTGTTGGCCGCCTTGGCGAACGCCACGTGGCGCTTGGTCCCCGAGATGGAGAAGCCGTCGTCATCGGGCACGGCGCGGACCTGCACGCCCTTTGGCCCGAAGCCGTTCTCGGGCTCGAGCCAGGCCGGGGTGAAGACGGCCTCGCCGCTCACGATCCGGGGCAACCACTCCTGCTTCAGGGCCTCACTCCCGGCCGAGGCCAGCACACCGCCCGAGAGGATCGAGCTGACGAAGTGCGGCGACGGGGCCAGGGAGCGGCCGAACTCCTCGTAGAGCACCGCTCCTTCCAGCGCGCTCATGCCCGAGCCGCCGTACTCCTCGGGAAGCTGGAGTCCGATGAGGTCGAGATGGGCGAGCTGCTTCCACAGCTCCGGCGAGTACCCGAACGGATCGTCCTCGAGCTCGCGCACCACGCTCAGGGGGCTCGTCGTGGCACACACGCCTCGCACCGTCTCGCGCAGCATCTCCTGCTCGGCGCTGAATCTGAGGTCCAACATGTTCAGGTCTCCTGTTCTGGTGGTGCGAGAAAGGCGCGGGAGTGGGGAGTCGGGCGCC
>Ga0307374_10011659_pt1 | contig 12451 bp, 10 predicted proteins | sample OX3MG_FD_202532 | JGI IMG/M metagenome (GOLD analysis project Ga0307374, IMG submission 202532) | Soil microbial communities from Risofladan, Vaasa, Finland - OX-3 | ecosystem: Environmental > Terrestrial > Soil > Coastal area > Acid sulfate soil | place: Finland: Risofladan, Vaasa | collected...
ATCGTCAGACCCTGGAGGGCGAACTGGCTGACGCCGTCTTGGACGAGCTGTTGAAGGTTTTCGATGTCGCTCGTCATGCGACTCATCAAGACGCCGGCTTTTTCGTCCGTGAAGAAGTCAAGGCTGAGCCGCTGGTAGTGGGTAAAGACCCGAATTCGGAGGTCGTTCATCACGCGCGCCGCCAGTTTTCCGGTGACGAGGGCCTGCGCGCGCTGCGCGAAGGTCCCCAGCAGCGCCAGCACAAGAAAGATGACTCCGCACACGCTGATCACCGCGAAAGAGTGATGGCCCGGGGCCATGCCGTGGTTGATGGCGACCTCGGTGAGCTTGGGGCCGGTCTGGAGCAACAGACTGATCGCGATCACGAGCAGCGATCCGAGGACGACCCAGCGCTTATAGGCCCAGAGCATCGAAGGAAGCGTCAGTCGTCGTTGTTCGCTTTCACTCGGTCGCTGGGTGAACGTGAGGTGTGAGGGTTCGTGAAGGGGCTCTTCGGCGAGTAGTTTCGCCGCTCCTTCTTGGAGCTCGGTCGGGATGCCGCCAAAGGGCAGACCGCTCGCGGCACTCGAGGAGGTCGAGGACCCGGCGAAGATTCCGCCGCCACCACCGCCGCCCCAGGCCACTACTCGTCTCCGAGTTCGTCGGTGCTGGTCTGGGCTAAGACCTCGGAGTAGAGAGGGGTCGTCGCCAGGAGCTCCTCGTGGGTGCCGCTCGCGACGATGCGGCCCTGGTCGAGCAGCAAGACGCGACTGGCGAGGGCGATCGTGGAGACCCGGTGCGCGATGACGATCGTGGTCCGGCGTTTTAACAGCGTTCGTAGCGCCTCGTAAATGCCAGCTTCGACGTGGACGTCGATAGCGCTCGTCGCGTCGTCGAGGATGAGGACTGGGGGATTGACGAGCAGCGTGCGCGCGATGGCGATGCGCTGGCGCTGCCCGCCCGAGAGCGTGTACCCACGCTCACCCACGACGGTGTCGTAGCCGTCGGGGAGTTGGTCGATGAACTCGCTCGCGTTGGCCGACCGGGCGGCGGCGACGATCTCCTCGCGGCTCGCCTCGGGGAAACCGTAGGCGATGTTTTCGGCGATGGAGATGGAGAAAAGGAAGGGTTCGTCGAGCACGACGCCGACGTCGGCGCGAAGTGACCGCATGGTCACGTCGCGCACGTCGTGACCATCGATGGTCACGACCCCGTCGCTGACGTCGTAAAAACGCGTCAAGAGCCGCGCCAGCGTTGACTTGCCCGAGCCGGTGCGTCCGACGACGGCGACGGTTTCACCGGGCGCGATCTCGAAGTCGACGTCGCTCAAGATCTCGTTGCGCGCGTCGCTGCCCGTCAGTTCGCCGTAGGCGAAGCGCACGTGGTTAAAGACGACACGTCCCTCGACGTTTTCGAGGTCGTACGCACCGGGGCGATCGACGATGTCGGGATTCTCGTCGAGGATCTCAAAGATGCGCTCGGCGCTGGCTTTGGCGCGCTGTCCCATCATCACCAGCTGGCCCAGCATCATGAAGGGCGCCTGGAGCATCAACAGATAGGCGTTGAAGGCGAGGATCGCCCCGATGCCGAGGTGACCATCGATGACCATCCAGCCGCCAAAGAACAGCACCAGGGCGAGGCCGAGTTGGGGGAGGTTCTGGGCCCAGGGGCTCCACATCGCGCGAAGTTGCGCGTCTTTGACGTAGGCCCACGCGACGCGTTCGGCGGCGTCGGAGAGGCGATTGATTTCCGCCTCCTCCTGAGCGAAGGCCTTGACGACCCGCACCCCGTTCACGTTCTCGTCGACGATCGTCGCGACGTCGGCGAGTCGCGCCTGGGCGATCCAGGAGATGGGGAAGAGGACCCGTCGCATCTGGATGCTCACGAAGTAGAGCAACGGCATGACGACCATGGCGATGAGCGCGAGGAGCACGTTGATCGAGAGCATGAAGCCAAAGGCGATCACCCCGATGAAGCACTGGACCACGATGAGCGGCGCGAACGTGGAGTACATCTGGACGCTTCGAATGTCCGAGTTGGCGCGACTGATCAGCTGACCCGATTGGACGCGGTCGTAGAAACTAAAGGAGAGCCACGTCATGTGCTCGTAGATCAGCAATCGAAGATCGGCCTCGACGTTGTACGCGGTCGCGAAGACGTACTGTCGAGAGATCAGGCCCGTGATGCCCGCGAGGAGTCCCACGATGAGAATCTCGACCACGGCCCTCGTGAGAGACGCGCGGTGAGTGACGAGGGAATAGTCGATCGCGTGGTTGAGCATGTTGGGCACCAGCGTTTGAAAGACGAGGCTCGCGAACGACAACGAGATGGCCGTGGCGAAGGACGCGCGGTGTGAGGCGATCACCGGCAATATCCGTCGCCACCAGGGAAGGGAACGATCACGCGAAATCCGCCGACGCGGACCCTGGTAGCGAGAGTGCACGCCGCCTAGCGGGTTCGCACCCTCGCTGCTCTCTCTCGGACCGCGAGTAGAGAGGGAAGATGCCACCGGACTACTGTACCGGCGAGGCCGCACTGAACGACTCGCGTTTCGAAGAATCGTCCACGTCTCGGCGTAGTGTGACGCTGTGGATTCCCTGCAGGTCGTCACTCATCCGATCGTGGCCGACAAGGTTCGTCAACTTCGCGACGTCCACACGTCCAACGCCGACTTCTTGCGTCTGGCCGGGGAGATTTCACGTTTCGTCGCCTACGAGGCCTTTCGCACCACCCCCGTCACCCAGACCACCGTTGACACGCCAGTGGCCAAGGGCGCCGCGGCGCTTCGCATCGACACTGAATACCTCATCGTGCCCATTCTTCGCGCGGGTCTGGGCATGAGCCCGGCCGTGCAGGAGGTGCTGCCGTATCATCGAGTGTGCCTCGTGGGTCTTCGCCGCAATGAAGAGACTCTGCGCCCCGACGTCTACCTCGACGGCCTGCCCGAAACGCTCGCGGGGGTGCACGTGGTGCTCTGCGATCCCATGCTCGCGACGGGGGGCTCGCTCGACTGTGTCCTAACGATGCTTCGCGATCGAGGAGCCGGCGACATCACGGTGCTCTGCTTGATCGCGGCCCAGCCGGGCGTCGACTTCGTGCTGGCGCGCCACCCCGACGTCACGATCGTTTCGGCGGCCCTGGACGCGGAGCTGAACGACGTTGGCTACATCACCCCGGGTCTCGGCGACGCGGGTGATCGACTCTTCGGACCACCCGCTCGTTGACCTAGAGGCCAATGTCCTCGTTCCAGAGTTCGGGGTGGGCGTGAATGAAGTCGCCGAGCAGCTTCGTGCAATCCTCGTCGTCCAGTACCAGCACCTCGACGCCCAGCTCCCGCAACCAATCGTGTCCGCCGTAAAAGTTGGTCGCCTCGCCAATCACGACCGCGCCGATGTTGAACTGGCGAACGAGGCCCGAGCAGTACCAGCAGGGCGAAAGGGTCGTGACCATCACCAATTCGGGGTAGTCGCGGCGTCGCCCCGCCTTTCGAAAGGCGTCGGTCTCGGCGTGCACGGAAGCGTCATCTTCTTGCACGCGCCGGTTGTGCCCGGCGCCAAGCAGCGTGCCCGAGCGGGTGAAGAGCGCCGCGCCAATGGGGATGCCCCCTTCGCTCAAGCCGAGGCGGGCCTCGTCGAGGGCGACGTTGAGCATGTCCTTCGCGAGCGAAGTGTCGAGTGGCGAAAGTGGAGTGTTCACCGTTTCAGTATGCTCCAGCACCGTGGAAGCTCGCCGTTACGCCGTGTCCGTGGGCAGCCAAGACATCGAACTCCCGGTCGTGGCGCTGAACGAGGACCTCGCACTGGCGCTGCTCATCACCGTCGACATGGGCGTTGAGTTCATGGCCAAGGCCGGCGAGGAACTCGCCGACGTCCTGCGGCCCCACGACGTCGACATTGTCGCCACGGTCGCCACCATGGGGATCCCCCTCGCGGTGGAGGTGACGCGCCACTTGGGACTGGACCAGTACGCGGTCTTGCATAAGACGCCCAAGATCCACTTGGCCGACGCCATCAGCGAACCCGTGCGCTCCATCACCACCAGCGCCGACCAGCGCCTCTTGTTTGACCGCGCTCGGATCCCCGACGTGGAGGGCAAACGCGTCGCCATCGTGGACGACGTCATCTCGACCGGTGCTTCGACCGGCGCGGCGCTGCGGCTGCTTCGCCGCGTGGGCGCCAATATCGTGATCATCGGCACCATGGTCACCGAGGCGTCACTTTGGAAAGAAGCCCTCGGCGCCGACGCGACGATGGTGCACGCGCTCGGCTCGATTCCCGTCTTTCGCCCGGATCGAAGCGGGGTCTTCGTCGAAGACTGGGTCGGATAGCAAAAGGCCCGGTCGCGCTCGACCGGGCCTTTTTGCTCTAGGTGTAGCTGAACGACTTAGAGGTGTGGTTCGAGTTCCTTTTGTCGAGCCACTTGCGTTGAGACATGACCGGTCATCTTTTCCAAGATGAAGTACAGGCCTCCGGCGAGAAGCACGCCGATCCAAATGGAGAAGTCCGCCCCGCCGATCCAGCCGGCCTTGCAGACGCCCCCGACGGGGTTGGCCACGCAAAACGCGCCGTAGTGGTTCGAAATCGGCGTCATCCAGTGGAACGGGAAATTAATCGGCGGCGGAGCCTTCGAGTACGCGGTCGTGGCGCCGACCAGTCCGACGACGAAGGCGATCACCGCGTTCCAATTGATGCCCGCGCCGCCCACGAAGTAGATGCCCCCGCTGTCGGTTCGCTGTAACTCGGCCGCGTTGTAGCGCATCTTGCGCATCAGCCAGTCCACGATGTAGATGGCGAACCACGGAGCGATCCAGACGATGATCACGCCGACGAACTCTTTCATGTAGAGCGAGAACGTGGACTGGAACTCGGCCCAGATCGTCAGCGCGCACGCCAAGATTGAGTCCAGCACGACGGCCTGGTAGCGCTTCAAGCGAAGGCCCAGCGCCTGGAGCGACACGCCCGACGAGTAGAGGTCCATTGAATTGATCGCGAAGAGCTGGACGATCGCGAAGATCATGAAAATCGCGATGAACCAGCTCGGCATGGTGTGTTGAATATGCAGCGCTTCAAAGGGGTTCGAGCCATTCCAGGCGGCCGACTCGGCGTTGGATGACAGGAAGGTGAACGTCAACGCCCCGAGGCTCATCACGATGATCTCGGGAACCGCGGTCGCGAGGAAGATCCAACCGATGATGGAGCTCTTCTTCGTCTCACGCGGGAGATAGCGGGTGTAGTCGTTGCCGCACTCCGTCCAGCCCAGACCCGAGAGCGCGATGGTGAACGCCAGACCGGCGGTCCAGGTCTCCCAGTTGGCGCCGAAGTTCTTGAAGTTCGACGTGCCGTGCTTGAAGTCGTAGATCGCGAGCACCACGAAGATCGCGGCGAAGGGGACGATCAAGCTCCGCAGCACTTTCACCATCGTCGCGTGACCCAGGTACGGCATGACGGCCTGAAGGGCCGCGGCCAAGATGACGAGGACCACCTTCATGCCATTGCCAACGTGGACTCCGGCCATTTGGAAAAGCACGATGGCCGCGCCCACGATCAAGATCAGGCCCTCGGTCTCAAAGCCCAACTGGGTGATCCAGTTGAAGAAGGCGACCAGGCGCGATCCCTTGGTGCCAAAGGCCGCTCGTGAAATCGTGAAGGCCGTCGTGCCCGCTTCGGGCCCCTGCAGGGAGGCCACCCCCAGTACGAAGTACGACAAGTTGCCGACGACGATGATGGTGATGGCGGTCCAGAAATCGAAGCCGAATCCCATAAGAATGGCGCCGTAGAAGAAATACTCCACGTTGAGCGACGTGCCGCCCCAGAGGGCGCCGATATTGCGCGCCGTCGCCCAGCGCTCACTTTCTCCGATGTAGTCGATGCCGTGTTGTTCGACACGAAATGCCGGGTCGCCCGACGATCCATCGTGCGAATCGATTGTTGTTGCCACTCTGGTGGTCCTCCCTAATAGATGGTCTTCATCAGCGTCGACCCCGTGAGGTGCTGGTCGTACGCGCCCAGTATGCCCGAAGCGGCCGCGTCTTGCCTGCTTCGCCGATTGAATTGTCTTCGAATTGACCCTGGCGAAACGTGCGGTGACTTTTAGCGCCTTCTTAGGCCCCTACGAACTGACGTAAACCTTGGCTCGCCAGACTGCAGTCGTCTCGATAAACCTCCCGTCGAGACAGAAAGCAGGACACGAATGTACCGTTCAACGAAGAACAAAATGAGGCGTCGCTTGCCCGCGCTGGTCCTGGCGGGCGCTCTCTTCGCGGGCGCGACCGTCGCCGCCGCTGGCGTCGCGGGCGCCTCGAACCACGTCGGGCGCTCCCACAGCGCCAACAGCACGGTAGTGAGCCACTCGGGCACCGAGCCACAGGGTCCCCGCGACGGGTTACACGCCGGAGGTTTGATCGCCTCGGTGAGCGCCACGTCCTTGACCGTGACGAACCCGGCCGGGACATCATCACGCCCCACGTCTTGGGCCAGGTGGTCGCCGTGAATGGCAACGTCATCACACTGGCGAACCCCGACGGTCTCCAGACCACGCTCGACGTGAGCGCGACGACCACCTACGTGAAGAACGGCGCCGGTGCCTCCCTGGCGGAGGTCACGGTGGGTTCGTTCGTGGCCGCCAGCGGCACCGTGGCCAGTGACCACACGACCTTTGACGCCACCGCGGTCGTGATTGGGATTCCCGCGGACGGCGCGGGGCCTGGTACGCCGGGCGATGGACCAGTGGGTCAAGGCGGGCCGGACCAGGGCCGCGCGAGCGCCTAAATCGGTGGCGCAGCGTCGCACTCGACGCTGTCCTCGAAGACCAGGACCCAGGCGTACCTCCTAGCGCCTGGGTCCTGGGCCCTACGGCCCGGTCCATGCTTGTTGACGTGACCGTACCTGTGGGTAACTTCTTGCTAAGTTGCGCGCAGTAGGAGAAGCCGCACGAGGCGGCCTTTCCGGGGGGAAAGTAGGACCATGATGTCATCAACGTTCGATCGTCGATCGTTTCTCACGCACTCAGCCGCCACGGTGGGTGGTATCGCGATGGCCGGATCCGTCGTTGACGGTCTGCTCGCCAACGTCGCCGGCGCAACGGTGGGCGTCAATCGTTCGAAGCCAAAGATGGGTGGGACACTCACGGTCGGGACGCTTTCTGACGTCCCGAACTACCACATCTTCAACGGCTCCCAAGGCAAGCTTGACGCGTCGGGTTTCTGCGTCGCGAATGCGCTCTACGACCCGCTCTTCGTGATGTCAAAGAACGGCAAGGCGGCCCTGCCGATGCTGGCGCTTTCCGCGAAGCCCAACGCGAACTACACGGTGTGGACGATCAAGTTGCGCCAAGGTGTCAAGTTCACCAACGGTGACCCCTTTAACGCCGACATCGTTGTCGCGAATTACACCGCCGCCAACGCCGACCCCACGGTCGGACTCGCGATCAAGCCCATCATCGCCTCGGTGACCAAAGTCGATGAGTACACGGTCACCTACAACATGCTCATTCCATTCTCGACGTTCCCCACGTCCCTGGCCGAACAGCAGATCGCTTACATGGCGCACCCGTCATCCTTTTCACCCTCGTTCACGGGTACGCCCGTCGGCACGGGACCATTCATGGTCTCCTCGTGGCAGGTCGGCGTGAAGTCGGTCTTCATCAAGAACAAGCACTACTGGCGCAAGGACGCGCACAACCGCTCGATGCCGTACCTGAACAGCGTGGTCTTCAAGACGATCCCCGACCCGGCCTCGCGCAATCAGGCGCTGCAGTCGGGCGCGGTCGACATGATCCTGCAACAAGACGGCACCCAGATCAACGCCCTGAAGAAGATGAAGGGCGTTTCGGTCTTGACCGACCAGGCCGCACCGCGCGACCCGGGGATCAACTGCTTGATCTTGAACACGACGGGCACGATGAACCAGTACTTCGCCTGGGCGGGCTTCTTCGCGGCCCAGGGCGTGCCCGGAGCTTTGCCGTACCTCTTGAAGGGCCAGGCCGTTCCCACTCTCGTCCAAGAGGCGGTTCTCGTGGGCACCCAGGGCGCGGTCGACCCCTCGACCGGTCAGTGGAACACGAAACTCAAGCCCGTTTTGAACGACGCGACGATTCGTGCGGCCTGCGCGATGGCGATCAATCGAAAGACCTACCTGAAGGTCATCGACGGCAACGTCGGACTCGTCGCCGATGGCTTGTACCGCAAGTCGTCACACCTGTACAAGAACCCGGGCTACCCGGCCTACAACCCGACCAAGGCGAAGGCGCTCGTCGACGCGTACAAGTCAAAGAACGGCGTGTCCAGCGTGTCCTTCGTCATCGACATCGTGTCGGGCAGTTCGACGTCCCAGAAGGTCTTCAGTTTCATCCAACAACAACTGGGCGCCGTCGGCATCACCGTGACGGCTCGCGCCGACGTGCAGAGCACGTTGATCAACAACGTGATCTACGGCACGTACGACTGCTCGCAGTGGAACCAGTTCGGTGGCGTCGATCCGTCGCTCAACTACGTGTGGTTCCTCTCCCAGCCCGCGACGACTGGCCTGGCGGCCGGCGGACTCGGCCTGGACAAGCTGCCGGCGGGTACCTTCATCGCCGGTGCGGTCAACTTCGCGCACCAGGCCGACCCCTTGGTCGAAGGGAGCCTGCTCACCGCGCTCGCGTCAAAGTACGGCTCACCGGCCTACCGGGCCGCTTGGGCCACGGTCAACTCCCAGTTCGGCAAGGACATCCCCTACCTCTGGCTCGACACGGTGGTGAACGCCTGGGCCGCTCGCAGCCACGTGCAGAACTGGGTCTCGGGGACGGCCGGCGACGGCACGACCGCGTGTCTCAGCCCCGACGGTGGCTCGGCGCGCTGGGACCAGATCTGGAAGCACTAGGCGTACTTCGTGAGCGACTGACGAGGGGCCGGCTTCGCGCCTCCTCGTGAGTCGTTCACGTCGCGTCGGGTCGGATGCGCCCGCGTACGTCGCGCCACCACCACAGCGTCGAGAGTGCGAGCAGCGACGAGAGTACGGCGACCAGTGAAAACGGCAACGCCGAATCGATCGAGAACAGCGCTCCGGCGAATCCCGCGCCCACGGCCAACGAGGCCGTGTTCGCGGTGGTGTAGAGACCCTGTCGGCGCGAGAGTTCGCGCTGGTGGGCGCCTTGACTCATGAGTGAGGAGACCGAAGACATCGACAGCGCCGCGCCGATGGCTTCGACCGAGCCCAGGAACAAGATCACGACGTTGTTGTGGATGTGGGGGTAGATCCCCAGAAAGAGCGCCCCGCTCAAGAGCCCCGCGAGCGCGACGAAGCGACGATTGGCGTGATCGGCGAGCCATCCACCGACACGACTCAGCGTGGCCATGGGCAGTCCAAAGAGCGTCCAGCTGAGGCGGATCTGCAACGTCGAGGCGTGGTGAAGATGTAACAACAAGCTCCAGCAGGCTTCGTAGACGCCGATCGTCAGTCCCGACGCGGCCGCGGCGAAGAGCGTGCCGACGATCTGCGTGTTCCACTGCAGCGCGGGCAGGGGCAGACTGCTGACGTGTTCGTCGCCGAGGTTGGTGTTGAGCGCGACGAACGCGGCCGCGAGGCTGACGAGTCCGGTGACGAGATAGGCGTAGCCCAAGTCCGACACCGTCGCGAGCGCGCCCACCAACGGTCCGATCGCCAGACCCAAGATCTGCGCCGCGAAGATTCGCGAAATCGCCCGGCCGCGTTCTTGTTCCGCGAACAGTGCCGAAACGGCCGAGAGCGACGTGACTTCGAACGCACCCGCCGACGCGCCCTGAAGTGCGCGCGCGAAGGCGAACCATACCGCACTCACCGGGAGGAGAAAGGCCATGCTCGCGAGCGCGTAGGTGAAGAGTGAGCCCACCAATACGCGACGGCGCCCGAAGCGGTCGGCGATGTGGCCGAGGGCGAACTGCGTGGCGACGCCGGCCACGAAGAACGAGGACATGACGATCCCGACCAACGTCGGCGTCGCGCCGCGACGCTCGAGAAAGAGCGGCAGGAGTGGCAGGGCCAGGGTGGCGCCCATCCACTGGATGGCGACGATGAGAGTGAGACGGCGCAGTGTCGATTGCGCACTGCCCGTTGCCATGCGAGCCACGCTACCGGGATTCGCCAGAAACGCCTAAATCGTATGGCACTCCACCAAGATGACAAATCCCAGGGCGACGTAGAGCCAGGGCACGACCCGCGGAGCGAATCGTTGGCCCCAGGCGACGACTTTTTCGTGACCCGCGAGCGCCTGGGCGAAGACGACGAAGATTAGTTCCCAGGCGGCGAAGGTGGCGACGGTGAGCACGCCGTGGGCGACCCCATTGGCGCGAAGAAGCGGCACCCAGACCGCGATGTTGTCGCCGCCGAGGCTGAAGGTGAGCGCGAAGGTCGTCACGATGCCGCGGCGATGTTGTTGACGGACGATGGGGTTCTTGAAGGCGTGCCACGCGAGGGCCCACGGTGCGATCGCCAGTACGCCCACGAGGGCCAGGGGCACGCTCACCAAGACCGAGCCAACGCCCGCGGCGATAAGAACAAGTACGCCGATGGAGATGGCGTGCGCCCAACTGACCCGGGCGTGGCGCTCGGGCGCGGTGGCCACCAGTTGTGAGGCGAAGGCGAAGAAGTTGTCGAACATGGTGCCCACGAAGGCGAACGAGGCCGCCGCCACGACGCCGATGAGCGATTGCACGCGCTGACCTTACTTGACGGTAAAAATCCGGTCCTTTTACGCCCGGTAGTCTGGCCACGATGCTCCATCAGGTGCTGGCCCCCAACGAAGCGCAGATCGACGCGGCGCGCCGAGTGGTCGCGGACTATCTCGTGCCCACCCCCACGGTGCCCTTGAACGTGCGCGGGCGCCAGGTATGGACCAAGCTCGAGTGCCTCCAGATCACCGGCTCGTTCAAGGTGCGCGGCGCGCTCGCGGCGCTCAGTGCCGTGCACGAAGCCGACTCGACCAGCGCGGTGATCACCTCCTCGGCCGGCAACCACGGACTCGGCATCGCGCACGCGGCGAGTCTGCTCGGCGTGCGCGCCACCGTCGTCGTGCCCGCCAACGCGTCGGCAGCGAAGGTCGCCAAGCTCAAGAGCTACGACATTGAATTGATCGAGGTGGGCGAGTCTTACGACGATGCGCAGGCCCACGCCCTGGAGCTGGCCGCGACGCGGTCGTTGCACTACGTGTCGCCGTTCAACGACGCCAACGTCATCGCGGGCCAAGCGACGATCTTTGACGAGATGATCGGGCAAGTACCCGAACTCGAACACGTCGTCGTGCCCGTGGGCGGCGGCGGTCTTTTGTCGGGCACGATTCTCGCGCGCGAGGCGTCAAGGCGACTCGACGTCATCCTCACCGGGGTCCAGCCCGAACCCTCGGCCGCGCTCTATCACGTCCTTCGTGGCGCGACGATGGATCAGGTCGTGCACGGAGTGACCATCGCCGACGGTCTCGCGGGCGGCGGCGACGACGGAGCGATCACCAATGAGCTCATCGCGCGCGCGGGCGTGGTGCTCGTACTCGTGCCCGAAATCGAGATTCGTCGCGCGGTCGCCGAAGTCGCCGAGGAGAGCGGCCTCGTGATGGAGGGTTCGTCCGTCGCACCCTACGCCGCGATCGCCAACCACCTCGTTGACGACGAGACGTCGCGAATCGGCTTCATCTCGACGGGACGCAATATCTCCCTCGATCTCTTTATCGAACTCTTACGCGAAGGCGCTCGAAGCTGAAAGAAGGCGCGCGAAACGCCCGGTAGGGTGGGCTCATGCCAGTATCTAAGCGGGTCGGCGGGCCGCTCATCGCCGCCCTCGCCCTCGCGCTCACGATCACTGGTGTCGTGCTGGCGGCGACCGATTCGAATCCTCTCGGCCTTTCGAAGGACCCCCTCGCGCTGGGTGGCTATCCGCCCAAAACCGCCGACGTGGCGCTGTCGCTGCGCTCGGGTTCGGGGGCGGGGTTGACGGCGCAACTTCAGATTGACTTCGCGAAAGAACGCGTCGAGGCTCACGTGCAGTTCCCGGTCATCTTCACGGCCGTGAACGAGGAGATTCGCGTCGTGGGCTCGCACCTCTACGTACGCGCCTCGAGCGTCGCTCAAGGTCCTTGGTTGGCCGTTCCCTTGAAGACCCCCAATTTCTTCGGGGTTTCGCTCGAGATGGTGAAGCCTGACGTCGCGCTCATCACGGGACTCGAGAAGACCGTCCAGCACAGTGGCTACGAGACGATCTACACCTTCTTTCGTAAATCGGCCGCCCTCAACGTGCTCGGCGCCGCGGGGCGCTCGACGCTCGGAAGTCTGCGCTGGACCATCATCACTGGAGTCAGCGGAGAAGTCGTCAGCTCTTCGCTCGAACTCAAGAGCCACCACCGCGTGACGACGCTGTCGATGCAGGTGCTCTCGTACAACCAGCCCGTGCACGTCAGCGCGCCCGCCGCGAAGGACGTTCACGCGCTGACCAAGGGCTTCTTCAGTCAGATCATGAAGTCGGTTTCG
>Ga0307374_10011660_pt1 | contig 12451 bp, 13 predicted proteins | sample OX3MG_FD_202532 | JGI IMG/M metagenome (GOLD analysis project Ga0307374, IMG submission 202532) | Soil microbial communities from Risofladan, Vaasa, Finland - OX-3 | ecosystem: Environmental > Terrestrial > Soil > Coastal area > Acid sulfate soil | place: Finland: Risofladan, Vaasa | collected...
CCTCGAAGTTAAGCCGCGGCCCGAGGCCGGCATAAATCCCGAGTTTTCCCTGTTTGGGTTGCGGCAGAATATCCCAACCGTGCCACAAGTAATCAGCGTAAAGCACCGTGCCGTCCGCCGCGCCGATCCCTCCGTCCACGGCTTGGCGGCCGCTCAGCCAATACTTGAGCGTGCCGCCGATGGGATATCCCAAGACAACGCCTCCGCCCAACTCTCCGGCCTGCTGGGCCCAAGACGCTCCGGCAACCGCCAAAATGCCAATCGCCAGGATTATTTTTTTCATCGGCCCTCCCGTCCGACCGTTTTGAGTTCTCCATTTCCAGAAGGATACCGCGGGTTTTGGCCCGCGGCAAGACGGCCGTTGTCACGGCAGTCACCGGCAGGAGACGGTTTTTAGCCGACGGGGCGGGCGAGAACCGGGATCCGGCTTCGGCTGTACCCAATCGAGAGGCCCTGGGTCATTTCCAAGCTCTGGCCGGGATTTTCCAGTTCCAGCCGGTGGCGAACGAGGTGCCGCAGGCCGATGACAGCTTCCTCGAGCGCGAAGACGCGGCCGATGCATTGGCGCCGGCCGGAGCCGAAGTTGACATCGATGTCCCGGGTGACGTAGGGCGAGAGAAGAACCTTGGCGTCCTTCGGGATAAAGTACCCGCCCAACTCCAACTCGCGGTTGGTCTGCCGCACGGTGAAGGGGATGGGCGGGTGATCGAGAAGGACCTGAGTCAGGTAGTCGTTGGTGACGGGATATTTTTGAAAGAGGAACTGCTCCTCGCCAATCATGTCCACGGCGTTTTCGATCTCCTCGACAACCGTCCGCGGAGTCTCGCCGCGCGCGTGCTTCCAGATGAGGGTCATGAACAGGTCCGAGGTGGTCTCGTGGCCCGCGACGAAAAAGGTCGCGACTTCGTCGATGACGGCCTCGTCGGTCAGCCAAGTGTTTCCCGGGTCATTCTGGAAGCGCAGCAGAGAAGATAAGACGTCGTTTTTATCCAACGAGCCCGGGTCTTTTCTGCGCAGTTCGATGATGCGCGCGCATATCCCGCGCATCTGGGCCGCGGTTTCGTGAGCCTTCAAATCGTTATCGGCGGCGTAGGCCTTCCAGGCCGCGACGGCCTTGGCCACCTCGCCCGCGCCCGTCACGCTGCGCAATAGCGCGCGCTGCCAGGAACGCAGGACCGGCAGGCGGATGTAGCGGTCCTCGATGGAGCGCAGCATGGGCGCCGCGAAATCGGCCGACTGCAGCTGGGCGAACCAATCCTGGATGAAAACCAAGCCCTTGCGGAACGCCCGCGCGAGCTCGGTCTCGCCGCCGATGCCGAAAAAAGCGCGCGCCGCGATGGACATGGTCAAATCCACGGACATGTCGGAGACGCAGACCGTCTCGCCCTTGGCGCGCGCCCGAGCAAAGGCCTCGTCCATGTAGCTCGCGACGTCTTCCTCGATGATCCGGCGGAACTCGGCGAAATATTTCTTGCCGAACGCGCTCTTGACCACCCGCTCCTGCCGGTCGTAGAGTTCGCCCTCGGCCGTGAACAGGCCCTCGCCCGCCAGGATTTTAAATATCTCGATCGAGTTCGCTTTCCGGTAGTCCTTGGTGTTGCGCAGCGCCTCCTTAATCATCGCCGATGGCACCAGCAGGAAAAGCTCCGGGGATAAGGACACTACGTCGCCGAACTCGCGGCCCATGTCCTTCAAGAAAACGTAAAAATTTCCGGTTTTTGCGAGCGCGCGGGCCGCCGGACAGTCGGGCTTGGACAAGAGGCCGGGCGGCAGCGGAAGTTTTTGACGAGGCGCGGCGGGAGCGGCGGGGGCCTGCATCACGGCGTTTTCCATGAACCCTCCAGAAATTCTCCTCATATTATACCTGCTACGGGCGGGAAGCGGAACCATGCCGCTCTTGACGCGCGGGCTCAATCCCGCTATCGTTGAGCGCGTGAAGCTTGGCCCCTACGACCTCACGTGGCGCATGCTCCAATCGCTGGCTTTAAACGCCGCCGACTCCGCGCGCCTTGCGCTCCTGGGTTGGCCCAAGCAGGAAGGAAGTCCCGCGGACCTGGCCCGCGCCGCTCTGCGCGCCAACGCCCGGAGCGGCGAACTCTGGGCCGGCAGCGGCCACTTTCACTTCATGTGGGCCGCGGACTTCGGGAAATCCCTGCGCGGGGCCGCAAGCGCGCTGCCGGAGAATTATCTCGGCGGCCTCATCGACTTTATGACCGACGAATCCGCGCGCCTGGGACGCGTCCCGAGCTGCTTTCGCGGCGGGCGGGGCTTCGACATGCCCTGGCCGCGCGCCGACGGCCTGCCCTGGCTCATCTTCGCTCACGCCTGGCGCCGGCAAAAAACCGGGCGCGCGCCGGACGAGGCGCGCCGCAAGGCCCTGCAAGCGCTCTTGAATTCCTACGAGGCCAGCCATTTTGAGGACGGGCTCATTTCTCCGCGCGTCACGGGCGATTGGGTCGATACCGTGCGCCGGCCTTCCTCCACCTACAATAATTTATGCGCGCTCATGATGCTGCGCCTGGCGCCGGGCCTGGGTCTGCGCCCGCAGCGCGATGCGGACCGCATGGAGACCGCGCTCATCGAGCGCCGCTGGCAAGACGGCTATTTCACGGACGCGCACCGAAGTTCGGTGCCCAGCGCGGACGGCGCCGTTCTGGCGCTCTACCTAGGCCTGGGGCCCGCGCCCGTGCGCGAACGCCTCGCGGACTGGCTCGAGGGCTCGGGACTGCTCGATCCCATCCCCATGAGCTGCGCCTCGGGGCGTGACGCGGCCGCCGTGCCGCTCCTCACCCGGCTCGCGGGCGGCTACCACTTAAGCCGCTGGCCGCACCTGGGGCTCATGGCCTTAAACGGCCTCAAGCGCCAGGGCCGGGACGTGTCCGCGCGGCGGGTCGTCCTCGAAGACCTATTCCGGCGCCGCGGCCAAATCGTCGAGACAGTCGACGCGCGAGGCGAGCCCTACCGGAGCTTGTTCTTGTCCTGCGAGCGAGGCCTCAGCATGGCCGCGGGGCAGTACCTGGAGCTCGCCGCGGTTGATTTCCCCGTCTCAAAACTGGCATAGTCAGTCTTCACGCGAAACGATTCACGCGATTAAGGAGGACGGCGAACATGGCATGGAGCGATTGGTCCAAACGCAGCGCGTACCTGCTGGTCCAGACGGACTGGGGCGCGGGCGAGAAGCTGTGGCAGGAATCTCAGACATGGAAGGAAACCATCGGATCGTGGCTCACGACGGGACCGTGGGATTTAGTCGTTTGGCTCGACGCTAAGAGCTGGGAGGACGTCTACGAGAAGGCCTCGTGGATCCGCGCGCAGAAGGGCGTGCGCGCCACGTCCTCGCATTTCGTCTTCAAAGGGACGAAGAACGGCAAGTGGTGGTGGGAGTGGCCCGTGGGCAACTGGGTTTTCGCCCGCACGCCGCACCTAAACGGCGAAATCAAGGAAATGCAGAAGCTTCCCTGGGCGGCCTCGGCGGCGTCCATCCCCGGCGACTGGGACTACATGGTCTGGGTCGGCGGCCAGAAGTGGGAGGAGGTCTGGGATCACGTGGGCGAGCTCAACAAGGACGGCTGGCACACGCAGACCTTAATTCCGATGAAGTCGTGGTGGAACCAGACCTGGAAGAATTCCTGGTGGACCAAGACGCAGGAGGGAACCGCGGCCGCCGCCTAGCGCTAGGCCCCTTAGCCCTAAAATCCGTCCCCCAAAGGCCCTTCCCCGTCGGGAAGGGCCTTGTTATTCTATCCTCGGATGAACGCCTCCGTCGCCACCGAGTTCGAATTTAAGAACCGCTTCTGGATCATCGGAGCGCTTTTTTGGCTCTCGTTCTCGCTCTACGCCATCGACCCCGTGCCCATGGCCGAGGCCGTCGGCCTCTGGGTCCTCCCCGCGGGCGCGGCGCTGGCCTTTACGGCCGCCGCCCTGCGCACCTGGGCCGCGGCATACCTTGATTCCGACGTGGTGCACGACCGGGCGCTCCACGCGGAAACCCTGGTGGCCGACGGGCCCTACCGCCGCCTGCGCAACCCGCTTTATCTCGGCACCATCCTCATCGCGGCCGGGCTGGGAGCGGCGGCTTCGCGCGCCGGATTTTTGGTCCTGACGGCCGGCATGATCATCATCGTCGTGCGGCTCATGGGACGCGAGGAAGCGCACATCGCCGCCGCGCAGGGCGCGAGCTACCGCGAGTTTTGCCGCCGGGTGCCGAGGATTATCCCCGCCCTTTCCCCCAAAATTCCCGCCGGCGGGCGCACGCCGCGCTGGGCGCAGGCGTTTTGGGGCGAAATTTTCTCTTGGGGCTTTTTTATCGGCATGGCTTTGTTCAGCGTCACGCACCGCCCGCGCGACTTGTGGATTCCGGTCGCCATCGGGTTAATCGCCCGCGGCTTGCGGCCCAAGGAAATGAAGGAGGCCGAGTGAACCCGCGCTTCAAAGCCGTCCGGATTTTGTTCGCGGCCGCGGCGCTTTGCGGCTCGGGAGCGCCGCTGCGGGCGGGCCCGTTTTCCCAAGACCTGGCCGCCGTCGAGGCGGCAGTCCATGCGCGCGCCGCTGAAGTCTTTGATTTCTCTGGAGTGGCCCTGGCTCCGGCGCCGACTCAAATCCGCGTGGGCGATCCATGGACGCCTGAAAATCGCAAGCGGGAGTACGGCTTTAAGAGCCTGCCGCCGGCCCGCAGCAACCTCTACGACCTCCCCAACCCCCTGGTGCCGCTGGTCAACGCCCTTACCGATCCCGTCGATCACGCCTTCGTCAGGAAAATCACGGCCGACTGCGCGGCCCGGTTTCCCCGGCCATGGGACCGCATCGGCTGCGTCTCAAACAAAATCAACCTGCATTTCCTGGGCGCGATATTCACCGGCTGGCGCAGCCCCTGCCGCACCATCGCCCAAACCTTCGACGCCGCCTTCGACAAGCTTGATCTTCCCAACACTTGGGCCATGCATATCGGAGCCGATGGCAGCGATCCCAACGAGGGGCATGTGGCCAACGAAATTCTCATCACCTCCAGCACCGGCCAAGTGTTCTCCTACGTCATCGACAGCGGCTGGTTCCCGGGCGTGGTCTTCCCTTTAAACAGCAACGCGCTCCGCTTCCACGACCGCGACGGAGACGGCCGCACGGATTATTTCCGCCTGCCGGCGATTTTGCCCGCACGCGTGCCGACCCGCTACGAAGCCGCGCCTTAAATTCTCGGCCTCCGCGCGCCTGCTTCCGACCTGGCCAATTTCATAATATTTTCTCATGAAGCTGAAAAGTCTCGACGCTTTGCAGACGGCCGTTGAGACCGTCGCCGCCCTGCGCTCGCCCAAGGGCTGCCCCTGGGACCGCAAGCAGACGCACCGCTCGCTCATCCCCTATTTGATGGAGGAATCCAGAGAGCTGGTCCAGGCGCTCAAGAAAGGCTCCGCGCACGAAATCGAGGACGAATTGGGCGACGTCCTTTTTCAGGTGCTGCTCCACGCCCACATCGCGGAGGAAGCCGGGCTTTTTGATATCAACGACGTCGCCAAGAGCCTGAGTCTCAAGCTGCGTCGGCGGCACCCGCACGTCTTCGGCGACAGGAAATTCAAGACGGCCCAAGAGGTTTTGCGCCACTGGAACGAGGTCAAGGGCCAAGAGCGGATCCTGCGCCGCCAAGACGTCGCGCGGCGGGGCCTGGCCCGCAAGACGGCCGGCCGGAGGAAAGCGCGATGAAGCCGAAGATCAGCATCATCACCTTGGGCGTCAAAAGCGTCCCCAAGGCGCGCGCGTTCTATGAGTCGCTCGGCTTTCCGCTTGAAATCGAAGGGGCTCCCGGCGACGATTTCGCGCTGTTCAAGCTGGAAGGAACCCGGCTGGCTCTTTTTCCAAAGGACAAGCTGGCCGAGGACGCCGCCGTGCCTAGGCGAGGCTCCGGCTTTCCGGGCTTCACCTTGGCCCACAACGTGGCTTCCAAGAAAAACGTCGACGCCGTCGTCGCCGAGGCGGCGCGCCGGGGCGCGAAAGTCACGAAAAAACCGCGCGACACGTTTTGGGGCGGCTATTCCGGTTATTTTCAGGATCCGGACGGCTTTCTCTGGGAAGTCGCCTGGCATCCTTCCATTGATTTGACCTAGGATCTTCAGGTAGGCCCAAAGACCGGTTTTTTTTGGGACTTTGGCCTCAAGACGCCCGCCGCCGTTCCTCCTATAATAATCCCCGCAATCTCAAATCCGTCTAAACGAGGACATCGCATGAAATTCAGCTTGGCGGCGGCTCTTTTAACGTTCATCCCCCTGGCGGCGCAGGCCCAAAGCGCGCCCAACAAGGACGCCTGCAGCTATCTCTTGGACGTGCAGGCCGTTTCCAGGGCCGACTGCGCCAAGACCCTGCGAAACCCCGGCGCCGCCGCCGCGGCCCGCGCGCAAGCCCCCAAGCGCAAGCAAGACGTGCTCGCTTTGGCCCAAAGCCTCGCCGCCGCCCGCGATTTCTCCAGCGTCAACGCCGCGCTCTCTTCGGCCGCGACAAAACTTAACCCGCCGCTCAACCCCCGCACCTTCGGCGCCTGGCTGGAAACCGCGCCGGCCGCGCAAGCAGTAAAAACCGTGTCCTCCTATTTGCGCGACGTCGCCTCCCAACTGGACGCTTCCGCCAAAGCCGGCGCGCTCGATAAAAAGGCTCTTTTAAAGAAATTCCAGTCTCAGTTGGCGATGCTTTCGGGAGCCCTGGCTAATCCGACGGCCGCCGCTGCCGCGTTCGACGGCTCCGTCTCGCGCTCCGGCGCCGTGAGCGAGCTCGCTTCTGGCTCCATCGCGCTCGGCTCTTCCGCAGCGCGGGCATCCTTGGCTCCGGCGCAAAGCGGCTCCGCGAACACGCCTGGAACCCCCGCGACGCCTCCGGCTCCCCAACCGCCGGCCTCGCCCGTTGTTTCTCCCAATCCCAATTGGGACGCCGTGGTCAATCCCGCGATCAATCCTTGCGTGGACTTTTATCAGTACGCCTGCAGCAATTGGAACAAGGCGCATCCCATCCCGCCGGATCAGTCCAGCTGGGGCACGTTCAACGCCCTGATGCTGCGCAACGAGTCGGACATGCGCCAGGTCTTAGAATCAGCCGCGAGCCATCCTAACCCAAAGGATCCGGACCAAGCCAAGCTGGGAAACTTCTACGCCGCCTGCATGGATGAGAACACCGCCAACGCCGCCGGCGCCAAGCCGCTTCAACCCGAGCTCGCCCGCATCGCGGCGATGACAAGCAAGTCGCAGTTGGCCGGGGAGACCGCTCATCTGCAGGACATCGGCGTGGGAGCGCTTTTTTCCTTCGGCGCCAATCCCGACGATAAGAACGCCTCCAAACAGATCGCCGTGCTCGATCAAGGCGGCTTTACTTTGCCCGAGCGCGGCTATTACTTGAGCGGCGACTTCGCCCAGACCCGCCAAGCCTACGAGGCGCACGTGCGCAAGATGTTCGTCCTTTTGGGCGACACGCCCAAAGAAGCCGCGGCCGAAGAGGCCTCGGTGATGGCCATCGAGACCGCGCTGGCCCAGGCCTCAATGGACGACGTGAGCCGCCGCAACCCGGCCAGCGTTTACCACATGGTGAAGACCTCCGCCTTCGAGAAAAACGTGGCGGCTTTTGACTGGAAGGCTTATCTTTCCGGCGTCAACTCGCCCTCCTTCAAGAAGGTCAACGTCGCCGACCCCGGCTTTTTCCAGGGCCTAAATACGCTCATCGGCTACGAGCCGCTCCCGGCCTGGAAGTCCTACTTGCGCTGGCAGGTGGTCAATTCCTTCGCCGGACTGCTCTCCAAGGATTTCGTGAACGAGAACTTCGATTTCAACGGCCGCGTGCTCTCCGGAGCGCAAAAAATGGGCCCGCGCTGGAAGCGCTGCGTCTCCATGGCCGACTCCATGATGGGCGACGCGCTGGGCCGCGCCTACGTGGACAAATATTTCCCGCCGTCGAGCATGGCGGCGGCCGGCGGCATGGTCCACGCCGAGGAAAGCGCCATGGCCCGCAACATCCGGAGCGTGACCTGGATGGGCGCCAAGACCAAGGCCGCGGCCTTGAAGAAGCTTTCCGAGATGCAAAATAAAATCGGCTATCCGTCCAAGTGGCAGAGCTACGCCAAGCTCTCCATGAGCCGCGGCGACTTGGTCGGCGACGTGGAGAACGCGTCGGTTTTCGCCATGGCGCAGAGCGTGGATGAAATCGGCCAGAAGACCGACACCAGCAAGTGGGGCATGACGCCGCCCACGGTTAACGCCTACTACAACCCGTCCCAGAACAACATCAATTTCCCGGCCGGCATCCTGCAGCCGCCGTTCTTCAACGGACAGGCCTGCCTGGCGGAAAACCTGGGCGGCATCGGCGCGGTCATCGGGCACGAGATGACCCACGGATTCGACGACCAGGGCAGCCAGTACGACGGCCACGGCAACCGCCGGAACTGGTGGACGCCCAAGGACAAAGCCGCTTTCGACCAGCGCACCCAGTGCCTGGTCAACGAGTATTCCCAATTCACGGCCACGCAGGACCCCAGCAACCCCAAGAAGCCCGTCATGGTCAACGGCCGGCTGACTTTGGGCGAGAACACCGCGGACAACGGCGGCGTGCGCATCGCCTACATGACGCTGCAAAACGCATTGGCCCAGCACCAGGCCGCGCGCTGCAACTCCGGGCACTGGACCGACGATCAGGTGTTCTTCCTGAGCTTCGCCCAACTTTGGTGCGGCAGCGATACCCCGCAGCTCGCCAAGATGCTGGCCAACACCGATCCGCATTCGCCCAACGCCGCGCGCGTCAACGGCGTGCTGCGCAACATGCCCCAGTTCCAGAAGGCCTTTAGCTGCCCGGCCAACTCGCCCATGGTGGCCGGCGCCAAGGCCTGCCGGGTGTGGTAGGTTCAGGCCTCCGACAAGGTTAGGAGCGTAATCTCCGCGGGCACCGCGAAGCGGTGCGCCGGGCCCCAGTAGCCCGTGCCGGGATTGACGTAAATCTGCAGACGGCCTCGGCGCGCCAAGCCCCGCGCGTAGCGATGGAAGAGCCCAATAAAGAGGCTGGCCGGGAAAAACTGCCCGCCGTGCGTATGACCGGAGAGCTGCAAATCGAAGCCCGCGCGCTCGGCCGCCTTGGCCGCTCCGGGACGGTGCGCCAGCAAAATCCGGAAATCGCAGGACTCTCTCCCGGCAGCGGCCTTGGCCATATCGGGAGCGTGGCCCGGAACGAAGGCGCCGCCGAAATCGTCGGGAACGCCGGCGATGAAAAGCCTCGCCCCGCCGCGCTCCAGGACGCGGCTTGAATTGAGCAGCGGCGTAAAGCCCAGTTCCCGGACTTTTTGAACCCAGTCCAACGCGTTCCAATAATACTCATGATTGCCGGTCACGTAGTAAACACCCAAAGGCGCGCGCAATTCCGCCAATGGTTCCACGCGGCGCGAAATCTGGGCGACGGTCCCATCGGCCAAATCGCCCGTGACCGCGATAAGGTCGGGCTTTAGCTCCATCACGCGCTGAACGATGCCTTCGACGTAGCCGCGCTCGATGGTATGCCCCGCGTGCAAATCGCTGATTTGCGCGATGCGCAGGCCGCGCAGGCCCGGCGCCAAGCCCGGCGCCCGAATCACAACCTCAACCACGCGCGGACCTTGCAGCGCCTGGCCGAGGCCTAGAAACGCCAGCACGACCGCCGCCGCGAACGCCGCTTCGGGCAGGGCGCGCGAAAAAACCGGCCCGCGCATGACCGGAGAAAGCAGGAAGCCCGCCGCGGCCGCGATGGCCGAGAGAATGAGAAACGTCGCCCAAGCGCCCATGCCCACGCTCGTCGTCCAGGAGACGGCGCGCGCGGCCCAGGAGTCTTCCGGCAGCGCGCCCATGCGGTAGGCGATTTGCCAGCCGATAAAAAGCGCCAGAAGCAGCACGGAGGCCGCCAGCGCCGCCAGGGGATGGGCGGGAAACGCCTGGGCGGCGTTCATCCCGACGTAGAGTCCCAAGAACGCCGCGACCGACAGGATGACCAGCAGGCGGGTTTTCATGCGTCCACCGTATTATATCGCGGACGCTGCGCCTTTAAAAATCATAAAATTCATTAATGCGAGAACTTATCTCCGTCAACGCCGAGTCGGACATTCCCGCCGCCTACGCCGCGGGGCCCATCGGCGATTTGCTGCGCTTTAACAACCTAGGCCGTCCCCTGCCCGAAATCCAGCAGGCCAAACTGCTCATCGGCATGTGCATGGACTACCGCAAGCACCTGCGCATCCCGGATAATTTCGCCTACATCATCCGCGCGGGCGGGGCCAATCTGCGCTACAGCGAGTTCAAGGTTTCCTACGCCATCGCGGTGGGCGGCGTCAACGCCATCGCGCTCATGGGCCACACCCAATGCGGCATGGTCAACCTCATGGCCCGCAAAGAGGCCTTCATCGCGGGCTTGGCCGAAAAAGCCGGCTGGGATCGCGAGGCGGCCGAGCGCCACTTCACTCACTTCGCGCCCATGTTCGAAATCGGCGACGAGGCGGATTTCGTCTTGTCCGAGGCCAAGCGCCTGCGCGAACGCTACCCCAAAATCACCGTCGCGCCCCTGATGTACAAGGTCGAGGACAACCGGCTCTACGCGCTGGCCGAATAGCGCAGGCGCCGCGGCTGGTAGGCCGCAGCACTCGGCGCGCTTAAGGCTTGGTCTCGCCGGTAGGAACCGCCAGCACGGGGCAAGACGAGTGGCGCATGACCCGCTCAACCGTGCTTCCCAGAATGGCCTCGCTCAAAAAGCCCTTGCGGTGCGCGGATAAGACAACCAGGTCGGTTTTTTTGGCCGCCGAGGCGATTTCGCCGGCCGCGCCGCCGAAAGCCAGCTGCGTCGACGCGCCGCAAGCCCGCCGCAGCGGCTCGGACAATTTCGCGACGGCTTTATCCAGCAGGTGCTTGGCGTCCTTGACCGCGCCGGCCTTGGGCGGGAACGGCGAGTTCAGCACGTAAAGGATTTTCAGGCGCGCTCCGAAAGCGGCCGCCAACCGGGCCGCGTAATGCAGCCCATTGATGGAATAAGGCGCCAGATTGACCGGAGCCAAGACCGTCTTGAAGCTGGAGAGCGGCCTCTTGACGACGAGCACCGGAACCTCCGAATGACGCACCACGGCCTCGGCGACCGAACCTTTGACGGCCCGCTCGATGCCTGTGTGGCCGTGCGTGCCCATGACGATAAGATCGAAGCCCAGACGCCGCCCCCAAGACACAATGGTTTTTTCAATGGGCCCTTCGACCAAGCGGATATCGGCGTTCTTGCCCAGGCGCCCGCGTAAAAAGTTCAAGGCGCCCCTCTTGGCTTTCTCCGATAAAAAAGGCTCCGGCCCCAGCCCCATGCCCACGCCCACGGCGGCGTTGAGCCACTCCTGGACGTAGAGCCCTTCGACCGTAGCTGCGAAACGCTGCCCTAAAATCTCGGCCTGCTTCCATGCCGCAACGGACGCGTCGGTCACATCCAGCGGCACTAAAATTTTCTTGGGCGGGATGCGCGGAACGTGATTCTTAGCCATAGCGGCCTCCTTGATCCGCTTATTGACCTTGCAACGATAGGACCACCGACGCGAAGTTATCACGGACAAGCCCCCCTGCTTCCCGCAAAAGGGCGTCCCTGCGGCGACCGCAGGGACGCCCAATTTCCAACTATTTGGAGGGATTGGCAGGCGCGCTCACGGTCGTCGCGGCACTTGAAGCCGCGCAGTGCCGGCCGCAAAAATAGCCGCCGATCGCGCCGATGGCAAGCAGCGCCACGGCGACCAGCGCCTTGCAGCCGCAACAGGCCCCCTTCGAGCAGCATTTCCCATCCTTTTTCGTTTCTTCCGTTTCCATGTGATGTCTCCTTGATATTTCCGATCTAGAATTGTTCGGAAATTAAAATATTTAACGCAAAAAAATCAGGGCCGTCCTTTCTCTCGCTGAAGCCGGTTCGAAACCTTGCCGAGCAGGGCGACAAGCTCGTCTTGTTCGGCGGGCGAAAGAGCCTTCAAAACGTCTTGCGCGAAAGCGGCGCGCGCGACCTTGGTCGCCTCGTGGACCGCCCGCCCCTCGTCGGTCAGCACCACCTGAACCACGCGCCGATCGTCTATCGAGCGATCGCGCCGCACCAGATTTTTTTGGGAAAGCCGATCGATAAGACCCGTAACGCTGCTTAAGGAAAGCCGCACTGCCGCGGCAATGCCGCTCATGATAGGGCACACGCACTGGCCCACCGCACGCAGCGTGCGCAGTTCCTGGCGGCTGAGTTTCTCCGCGAGTTCCGGGCTTTCGCACTCAGCGCCTTCCGCGTTGTCGACCAGAATTTGAATTTGCTCCGCGAGACGGCGCGCCTTATCGTCGGGTTCTATTTTATTCATATTTATAAATAATTTACTAATTAAAGTATATCACGCGCGCCGCAGCCTGTCAAGAGTCATGCCAAATGTCGCTTCCTATATATAGGGCCGGTCATGCAGATCGGCGGCTTAGGATAAAGC
>Ga0307374_10011661_pt1 | contig 12451 bp, 11 predicted proteins | sample OX3MG_FD_202532 | JGI IMG/M metagenome (GOLD analysis project Ga0307374, IMG submission 202532) | Soil microbial communities from Risofladan, Vaasa, Finland - OX-3 | ecosystem: Environmental > Terrestrial > Soil > Coastal area > Acid sulfate soil | place: Finland: Risofladan, Vaasa | collected...
CGCCGAAAGACGGGCGCCGCAGAAACCCGCGGAATGGGAACTCGAGGAGAATGGTATCCTGACATCCCGCGCAACCTGGGGCTTTCCAATGGGTGGCCCGGGATCTCCGGTCCCAGATAGGATTTCCACAGCCGGCGTAGTGGCGCAGGCGTCCGTAGTGGCGCAGGCGTCCCCGCGTGTGAACGCGGACCCGTTGGAAAACCGGGCGTCGATCACGGCGGACCGATACCCGGATGGGTTGATGCGGGTTATCTGGCGCTGGGAAAGAGCTCGCGGATCGGGTCTTCCTGCGCTCTGGCTTCCGCTGCCGTCCGATTGGATTCAGGTTAGTTGGCGCCGCCGCGCTCTCTGGGACAATTATCCCCGTGCTCATCCCGACGCGCCTCGCGGCAGCGGCGCCGCTCCGCTCGAACTATCCCAGGTGGAATGCATGGTGGTCTCCGGAAGTGGCGAAGGCATGGCATTGATTGGGGGTCACGACCGGCTGAACGTTAGCGCTTTACCGGGCGCGCTGCGGATTCAGCCGGCCCGAAGCTGGCGTGAAGGTCTGCTGGAGTTCGGTCTTTATCCCGTGAGGAGGCCGGAAGAAGCCGAAGGCCTCTGGCTGCGGCGCCCTCCGCATGTGCGGCAGATCAACCGCACCGTCTGAAGGGTTGCTCGCAATCGAGTACACTGTAATGAATCGCAGGAGGCAGGCACGCTGGCGCCGGCCGCGGAGCGACTGTTCCGGTGTTACGCCACGACAAACTACGAAGAGAGCCACGGAATTGGGAGTTGAAAGAGGCCCGGTGAATAAACCAGGCGGGGAAAGTGAAAGAGCCGTGAGGCTGCACTCGCCGATGGAGCTTGCGGCGATAGTCGAGCGATTTGAACATCCTCGCATCCTTCTCATCGGCGATTTTATGGTCGATCGCTATATCTATGGTGACGCCGAGCGCCTCTCCTATGAGGCGCCGGTGCCTGTGGTTCGGGAGCGCCGGCGTGAGTCTCGGGCCGGAGGAGCCGGCAACGTGGCCGCGGATCTCAGCGTTCTCGGCGCCGAGGTGCTTTGCACCGGACTACGTGGTGACGACGCTCCCGGTGAGGCGCTCCTCGAAATGCTCAAGCAGATCGGCGCCCGCACAGAGGGCGTTATTGCCTCATCGTCCCGCCCGACAAGCTGCAAAACCCGCATCGTGGGCCTGGCGCAGCACCGCCATCCGCAGCAGATGCTGCGGCTCGATCAGGAGGATACCAGCCCGATCTCCGCAAGCGAAGAAGACGCGGTAATCGCCCGGATCTCCGAGCAGATGCCGACCTGCGAACTCATCTGCATCGAAGACTACCATAAGGGTCTTATCACGCCCTCGCTTTGCCGCCGAGTGCTGGCAGAAGCCGGGCGGGTAGGCAAGCCGGTGATGGTTGATCCGGCGCCGATCGAAGACTATACCAAATATCGCGGCGCCACGGTCATTACTCCGAATCGCACCGAAGCCGAACGAGCGACCGGGATCAATCTCCGCGATGGCGTGGACGCGGCGCCCGATCTCGCCGAAACGCTCCTGCGCGAGCTGGATCTGGAAGCCTGTGTGCTGACCCTGGACCGGCAGGGAATGTATCTGTTGGAACGCGGAAAGCCGGGTGAGCAGCGGATCTCCACTCGACCCCGCACGGTTTACGACTCGACCGGCGCCGGTGACATGGTTCTCGCGATGCTGGCGATGGCGCGAGCCTACAATGCGACCTGGACGCAGGCGGTCGACCTGGCGAATATCGCCGGTGGGTTGGAGGTAGAACGATTCGGGTGCGTACCAATCACCCGGCAAGAGGTCCTGGATGAGGTGCTGCATGAAACCGGCCGGCGAAAGCAAAGGTCGCTTCCTGATTTGCTGGTTGAGCTCGACCGACATCGTATGGAAGGCAAGAGTATCGTGTTCACCAACGGCTGTTTCGATATTTTGCACGCCGGCCACGTCCAGTATCTCCGGTTTGCACGGCGGCAGGGGGATCTGCTCGTTGTGGGCGTGAATGGGGATGATTCCGTGACGCGGCTAAAGGGAGTCGGCCGGCCGATTTTCCCCCTTGTGGATCGACTGGAGATGCTCGCAGGTCTTGAGGCGGTGGACTATGTAATCCCATTTGACGCGGATACCCCTCGGGAACTGATCGCCGCGATCCGCCCCGACGTGCTGGTTAAAGGGCAGGATTACGAAGGAAGAGAAGTTGTGGGCCGGGATCTTGTGGAAGCTCGCGGCGGCCGGGTGGCGCTGGCGCCTTTCTTAGCCGGCCGATCCACCAGCCAGATCGTCGCAAAAATTGGCGGATAGCGTCGCCCAGGTGGGGTGGGCCTCCGCGCCCGCCACAGTAAAGGGTGTCGTGGGCCTCCGCGCCCGCCACAGTAAAAAGTGGGGTGACCCTCCGCGCCCGGGGCATCGGGATTCAGCCCTGGGAATCGGCTTCGCGCCGGTATGTTATACTGAGCATGGTCACTTTTTGGAAATGATGGCGTTTGGAGGCGAGATCACTGCGTAAGCGTGTATTGTCGGGTTTGATAATGGGGGTGGGCGCGCTCGTCGCGGCGTACGCGTTTCTGATCGAACCGCACTGGGTGGACTGGAGTGAGGAGGAACTGCAGATTCCTCAATTGCCCGCGTCGCTTGACGGACTTCGCGTTTGCCACCTTTCCGATCTTCATGTCGGGATTCCCGGATCAGGGGCATTTCTCAGAAGGGTTCTGGACGAGTGCGTCTCCCATCAACCCGATTTGATTGTCATAACCGGTGACCTGTTAAACGGTCGACTGAGGGAAATCCCGTCCTGCGCATCGCTGCTCGGCCGGTTGAAAGCGCCCTGTGGCGTCTTTGCGATCTTAGGAGGGCATGATTATCGCCACGATCCGGATCGGTTGGTGCGGTCCCTCGGCGCAGTCGGCGTGCGGGTTCTCAGGAATGAGGCCGTGCGGATTGGACCGGAAGAGCCGGCTCTCTGGCTTGTCGGGCTGGACGAAAACTCTGGGTGCTGCCGCGCCAATCTACCGGAGGCGATGAAGAGAGTGCCGGTTGGCGCGCCAACGCTTCTGTTGATGCACTCGCCCGACAGCATTCCAGAAGTGTCGGCGTGCGGCGTTAATGTCGCTCTTGCCGGACACACGCATGGTGGACAGGTTTGCCTGCCGTTCTATGGGCCGATTTTGACGATGAGCCGGTTCGGCCGCAGGTACGCCCGTGGTCGGCGCCGGGTCCGTGATACTATTCTTTACGTTAGCCGGGGGATTGGATCGCACGACCATATCCGGTTTCTCGCCCGGCCCGAAGTACCGCTCTTTACGCTCGTGCGTGCGCCTCAGCTCAATATCGAAGAAATCGCGGCGTCCGAGCCGGCGGTCCTGTAATTGGGCCATCGTTCATTTTCGTTCAGGAAACAATTATGGAGCATCTCTGGGCGCCCTGGCGAATGGAGTTTATCGAGCGGGAGCGCCGTGACGGCTGTATCTTTTGCGACCTGCCGGCCGACGGTAACGACGAGAAACATCATATTCTGCACCGGGGCCAAACCGGCTTTATCATGCTCAACGGCTTTCCGTATAATAACGGCCATCTGCTCATCGCCGGCTTCCGGCACCTCCGGCAGCTCCACGAGATGACGCACGAGGAAAAGGCCGAGCTGATGGAGCTGACGGATCTCGGCTGCCGGATTCTCGACCATGCGTACCATCCGGAAGGTTATAACATCGGTATGAATCTGGGCAAAGTCGCGGGCGCCGGGATTCCGGGTCATTTGCACGTTCATATTGTGCCCCGGTGGAATGGAGACACCAATTTTATGCCCGTGCTGGGCGAAACACGAGTGCTTCCCGAGGCGCTCGCCGCCAGTTTTACGCGCGTGAAGGCAGCGTTCGACGAACTCGGGTTGACATCCGAACGGTGATACGAAAAGTCCGGCCGCCGGCGCCGTGGCGATATGCGATTATGATCGCCGGCGACCGTGATGATACTGGAGGGCTGGATCCCTGGCGGCGCCTTCGGATTCTCGACGCGCCCGTGGTCGCGCTCCGCTGCCTGCTCGATTCTGTAAGGATCTCGGGCGGTGAAGGCGCCATTGGTGAGTCGCGCGAGTCTGAAACCGGGCCCGGGCGAATTGCTGATGGCTTCTTCCAGGGCGCGGAGCCGCTCCTGCGCTCCGCTGCCAACCACCTTCGGGATCCGCACCCGGATCTCAGCGTGTCGATGCTGAAAGCTCTGGATAACCGCTGCGGCGTCCGCCCGGATCACTGGCGCTGCCGTGATCTCGTCCTGGACCTTCGGAAGCGTCCGTTGATCATGGGAATACTGAATCTCACGCCGGATAGTTTCTCTGATGGAGGCCGTTTTGTGGATTCTGGCCTGGCCGCCGAGGAGGTGTTTAAGATGGCCGAGCAAGGCGCCGATATAGTAGACTTGGGCGGTGAATCAACCCGTCCGGGCGCTGAGCGCCTTTCGCCCGAAGAGGAGTGGGCGCGGGTCCAGCCGGCGCTGAATCGAATTGCGGGGAGGCTCAACGTCCCGATTTCAATCGATACCTATAAGGCCTCAGTAGCCTGCCGGGCAATCGATAGTGGAGCGGAAATCATCAACGACATCACGGCGCTCACGGGGGATCCCGAGATGCTCCCACTCGCTATTGAGTCGAACGCCGGCGTCGTGCTGATGCACATGCGTGAGACACCCGCGACCATGCAGCAGAATCCTCAATACGACGACGTGGCGAGGGAGGTGTTCCTCTTTCTGCATCGCCGGGCGCGGGCGTGTATACAGGAGGGAGTCGAGCCAGACCGAATCGCGATTGACCCGGGCATCGGGTTTGGCAAGACCCTCGAACACAATCTGGATCTCATTCGCCAGTTGGGGTATTTCACGTCTTGCGGTCTGCCCGTTCTCTCCGGCCCGTCTCGAAAGAGCTTCCTCGGCAAGATTCTCGACGCTCCGGCGTCTGACCGGCTGGAGGGAACCATCGCCGCCGTGGTCGCGTCTGTCCTCAACGGGGCCTCAATCGTCCGCGTCCACGACGTATTGCCGGTTGCGCGGGCAATCAAAGTAGCCGCCGCCATTCAGAAACAGAACCTGTGAACTTTCAATCTTCCTCTAAACCTGATCAATCTGCGCCTCGCGCTGCCGAACTGCTCTGGGGCGGATGGCCTGGCGGTTTTTTGTCCGCGGTGGTTCTGGTCTTCTGCTTTCCGGTTTTCCATCAGTTCATTCTCTGGCCCCTCGCGTGGGTCGCCCTGATCCCACTGCTGCTTTATCTCTCACGGGGCGGTTGTCGGAGGGGTCTGATTCAGGTGGGCGTTTTCGGCTTTCCGTTTATGGTGGGCGTGCTGGCGTGGGTGTATTACATGGGCATCGCGCCGTGGCTGCTTCTGGCGGCGACCCAGGCGGGGTACGTTGGTCTCTTCACGCTTACCGCGGCGATCATTGCGCCGCTGTGGCGGCCCGGCCTCGGGGTCCGAAGTGAGCGGCCGCGCCCCTGGCGGGTTCACGTCGCCGCCGTGACACTCTTTCCATGCGCGTGGATCTTCATGGAGTGGACCCGTACACTCGGCCGGCTCAGCATTCCCTGGGGATTTCTATCCAGCACCCAGATCCATCTCCATCCCCTGGTTGAGACGGCGAGATGGTGGGGCGCCTACGGCGTAAGTTTCATGATCGTCATGATCAACAGCGCCATCGCGAACTGGATTCTATCCACCGGCCGCGATCGCGGCCGCGCCGCCTGGACGTTCGGAGCGGCCGCCGTAATCGTCGTCGCTGCGTCCATTCTGGCCGTGGTTACCTTTCAGCCGAGGCCGGTTCGGCCGTTGAAGGCCGCCCTCATCCAGGGCGACATCTACAAGGACAACCCGTCTAATCCCGCCTACCGTGAGCATGTGATGGGCACTTACACCGACATGAGCCGGACAGCGGCTGAACATCAACCAAACGTGATCGTCTGGCCGGAGACGGTGGTGCCCGGTTCCTTCCTGCATGATCCCGAATTGCGCCAGGAGGTCATCGACGTCGCGCTCCAAACGCATTCGTATTTGCTGGTCGGCAGCCCCGATTATCCCAACCTTTATAACCCCTGGCAGACGCCGCGATACAACACCGCGTTCGTTATATCGCCCGAGGGTGTGATTCTCGGCCGCTATGACAAGCAGCACCTGGTGCCTTACGGGGAGTATGTTCCCGGACGAAGCTGGCTGCCATTCCTGAATCTCTATGGTGTTCCGGAAACGGATCTGGACCCGGGTCACGGCCACGGGTCGATATCCACGCCGCTGGGCCGCTGGGGAATTATGATCTGTTACGAGTCGATGTTTCCGCAGATTGCGCGGCAGACTGTGCAGTCCGGCGCCAACGTCCTCTTCGTTATCACCAATGACCAGTGGTTTGGGACCAGCTCGGCGCCTTACGATCATGCTGCGGACGCCGCCTTCCGAGCAGCTGAGACCGGCCGCTGGGTCGTTCAGGCCGCATCTACCGGGGTATCCCTCTTCGCCGATCCGAGCGGCCGGCTGACACGGCAGACGCGCATGTTCACCCGCGGCATCGACGTGCGAGAGGTCAGCGAGCAGACAGGAACGACGCTCTACACGCGGCTTGGTGACTGGCCGCCCATTCTGTCGCTGCCGATTTTAGTCTTCGCTTTCATCCTCTCCCTCGTTACCAAGATCTACAGACCTAACATCGGAACTGCGCGCCGCGAGGTCTGATTCCGGGGTCTCCAGTTGAGGAATCACGCGGCGGCTCCCGGCAGGGCGGGCTATCCTGGAAGGGTAAGCTATCAGCGTTATAACGTTCTTTCGTCTGTTATTTCCAGACTCAGGAGAAATCATGGCCCGTAAATACCGGCTTGGCGTAGCTTCATTGGTTCATGACCACGTGTGGGGAGAGCTCGGACACTGGCGCGAGCTCGAAAACGTCGAGATTGTAGCGGCTGCGGATCCGAATCAACCACTGCTAGAAAAGATTAAGAACGAATATGGCGTTCAGCGGCTCTACCACTCGTGGCAAGAGATGCTCGAGAAGGAAGAGCTGGACCTGCTGCAGGTCGCGGCAGCGAATAACGCCACCGCCGAGATCGTAGAGGCCGCTACCGCGAAGGGCCTGCACGTCGTGTCTGAAAAGCCGATGGCCGCACGGCTCTCGCAGGCCGATAGGATGCTGGCGGCCTCGCAAAAGCATGGGACGTATCTCATGATCAACTGGCCCAATGCGTGGAGCCCACAGATCCAGACCGCGCTCCGTCGTATTAAAGATGGCGCTATTGGCCAACCGGTTTATTTCAAGTATCGTGCGGCGCACAATGGCCCCAAAGAGATAGGCTGCTCGGAGTACTTCTGGAAATGGCTTTACGACGAGGAGCAAAACGGCGCCGGCGCTCTTATGGACTACTGCTGCTACGGCGCCGATATGAATTCGTACCTCTTCGGGCTTCCCAAAGAAGTGCAGGGGATGCGCGCGGTCCTGGCCAAGGATTATCCGATTCCCGACGACAACGCGATTATTATGATGAAATATGAGAAGTCGTTCGGTGTAGCCGAGGCGAGCTGGACGCAGCCGGTTTCATACCCGTCGCCCACCCCAATCTGCCACGGCACAAACGGGTGTATTTATCTCTGGCACGGCGCGGCCTGGATTCAAAAACCGGGCGACCGCGAGCCGCAGAAGCTGGAGCCCGATCCTCAGCCAGAGCATCTCTGTAGCGGTCCCCGCTATCTGCTGCATTGTGTTGAAACCGGGGAGCCAATCGAAGGTCTCTGCAGCCCCAAAGTCAGTCGCGACGCGCAGGAAATTCTGGAGGCTGGTCTCGTTTCTTCCAATACCGGCCGCACGGTAACGCTGCCGGTCAAATAACGGAGGCTCCGCCGAGCAGAGTCTCACGCGGACCGCGCAGCTCCTTTCTCTCGGGGGAACGCCGGCCGGCCTGAACGGATAAATATGTCCGGTTTGGTTTACCCTCGAATCTGGTAAGCAGAGAATGTCCGCACGGATGCGAAATGCGGGCGGATTGGTTCTCACCGATCGGCTGTGCCGCGTCGGGAACATGGGCCGGCGGCGTGAGAGCCAACGGGTCGAGAGAGGTATAGATGTCTGAAGAAGGAGCGATAGCGGTTCGCATCATCGGAGTCACGGCGATCTGCCGTCCGGCAGCCGGTGAAAAGAAGATTAAGGGATCCGACGACCAGGAGGCTGAGGAGCTCGGGACGATAACCGATGTTGGCGCCACGGAAGACAGTGGCATCGAATGGCTTCAGTACCGGCGTCATTGGAGGGGTGGTGACGTATGCGTGCCGGCTGAGTCCTTCCACATGGAGTCCGGTGTACTCGTCAGTTCACTCAAACGCGCCGATCTGGAGTCCTGTCACCGGGACGCGGTACCGGGTCTTATTGGTGTTTCAGTGCGTACGCATGACGGCGAGGATCTTGGCAAAATCGTCAACGTGCTTGTGGAGCCGGACTCACTTTACGCGTTGGGTTTAGAGCTCTCGAACGGTCGGATTCGTGATTGGGCAGCCGGTCGGCCGATGGTCGTGATTGAGCCAGCCGAAGGAGTGGGCGAGCGCCAGGATCGCCACCTGATTCTGACGGCTGAAGCCAGGGTGGCGCCTCCACCTCCCCACAGCGGACTCCGAGCGGGCCCTGAAGCGCTGATAATCGATCAACCGCCGACCGCGGGGCTGCCACTGGTTCGGCCTATTGATTGGAAGCGGGTGCGCTCTCTCTCCGAAGAGGAGATACGCAAGAAGATGGCCCAGGTCGTATGGGAGCGCCGCGGTTGTCCCCAGGACGGTCATGGACCCGATGATCTGGTGGACCTCGTCACGCCCTGGGCGAAGCAGTTGAAGGAGGCTGTGGAGGGCGGCAATCGAGAAGCGCTGGATGATCTTGCGTTGATCTCAAGCGAACATGTTGAGGCGCTTCGCGTTTTCCGCCTGGGCGCCGAGCCGCTGGAACGCGGCAAGCCCTCGGAGCATCCTGAAGGCGTGCCCGCGAAAGCCGGCGCGACTGAGTCCGAGAGTGACAGCGGTTCGAAGCGGGAAAAAGAACCGGAAGAGTCTGACCGATCGCAAAACCAGAATAAAGACCGGGGCTGCCAGATCAAGCCAGCGGCCGAGGCGCCGGAGTCGGTGGAACCCGGCGCGCCCGCGAGCGAAACAGCGGCCCGCACGCGGCACGCGTGACCTCCTGAATCCGGCGTCGGACCGCATCCCGCTGCGGATCACGCCTCTCGGGGAGGGATCTCGATTCTCATCTGGTCAGCGGCGACGAAGCTGTTGGCGAACATACTGCGCGCTTCCGCGAGGAGCTCGGCGTCGTCGCTATAACGGGCGCTGATGTGTGTAAGCGCGAGGCTCAGGCAGCCTGCCTGACGCGCGAACGCCGCGGCCTGTCCCGCGGTGGAGTGCCCCGAAACCCGCGCTTCCTCCTCCAGGCCGGCGCCGAAAGTGGCGTCATGAATCAGCAGGTCGGCGCCCCGAATCGCCGGGATAATCGCTGGCGCCGGGGCAGTGTCAGTGCAGTAGGCGATCACGCGGCCTGGCCGGCCCGGCCCCATCACTGCGGCCGGTGCAACGATCGAACCGTTCTGCAGCTTCACCGACCTGCCTTGCTGAAGCTCTTTGTAGAGGGGTCCGGCGGGGACTCCCGCCGATTGCGCCCGGTCAGGGTAAAACCTGCCGGGCCGCGAGTTCTCACGCCAGATAAATCCGAAGCATGGGATCCGATGGCGGAGCGGAATGGCGTCTACCCGGAAGCCGTCGCCCTCCAGCAGCGTCGTCCCGCCAGACGCTATCGTCTCGATCGGAATTACTCGAAGCAGAAACGGAAGCTGCACGCGGCACGTGCTTAAGACCGTCTCAATGAACCGCTGCAGCCCGGGCGGGCCGTAAACATCGATCGGCTGAGTGATTTGCGCCATACCGAGCGACATGAGGAGGCCGGGCAGCCCCAGAACATGGTCGCCATGAAGATGACTGATGAAGATTGCGCGCAGCCCGCCCCAGCCCAATGGAGACTCGCGAAGGCGCATCTGCGCGCCTTCACCGGCGTCGAAGAGCAGCCACTCCCCGCCCTTGCGGATGGCAACCGAGGGAAGGTAGCGGCGGTGGGATGGCGCTCCTCCTCCGGTCCCAAGGAAGATTACCTCTATCGTGTCGCTCAAAGCTTTGCCGTCTCAGCGTCCTGGGAGGTCTATGTGGCGGATAGTTCAAGAATCCAGGCTCATCACTTCCGCCGGAAGGTCGGCGTAGAGCGCGTGACGCGCCGGATTCGCGGGGTCAAAGAAGACCGTAACCACACTCCCAATATCCCACGTTCGGCGTTCGCTGCGTACATCCTTGTGTCGTCCGAAGATTCGTTCTCCGTCCGGACCGGCGAAGGCGTATTCCACGTCATAATGCCAGCAGGCGCCCCTTCCGCGGGGGACCATCGTTTCCGACGCGTCGACAATCTCCGCGATACCGGGACGGCCGTGCTGCGCCAGCCAGAACTGAGAACGCTTTCGACGCCAGCCGGATAGATAAACCCCCAATGGAATCAGAGCCGCGAAGAGGCTTAAAAGTCCCCCGGTCCAGAGCCATCGCTGGAAAAGGTGAGACTTATTTCCCTGAAGATGGTTCACGGTCGGATCCGCCGGCGTATAATTGATAGCGAGCGATTGTCCTGGCGACATCGCCGCCCATAGGAGGTGGTTGGTGATCTCCATCGTAGGATCGGGGGCGCCCGCGGGAAGCTGCTGGTACCGGTACGCTACCCAGTAGTGTGTGACCCCCGCGCCCGCCGTGGTCCAATGCCGGGTAATGCGGGCGATGGTGCGGACGGATTGCGATTGCTGGCGGATCGTTTGCCGCCCTTTTACGAGATCGAAGAGCGCAATAATAGCGAAGCAGAGTACACAGATGAGGGCGCCGAGAAGAATGGCCCGTCGCTGAGCGCGGCGCCATCGCACGCGGCGCACCCCATTCCCGGTGTTCCCGTCAGAGGGTGTTGGCGCCGGCGCGCTGGCCGGGGCAAAACGCTGCCGGGTCGCGGAGGTCTGGGTCATGGGAGTTCCTTCGAGAGGATCAGATTCACGCTATCTTGAAGATCGATATCGCAGTGATATTCATTGAGTTGGGGAATCCCGGCGCGGCCCATACGGGCGCACTCCGTTATTCGATCATCTCAATAGGATTATGGCGGGACGGCGAGCGAATTCTAGCGCCGGATGGAGCAACCAGGCGCGGGAGAAAGTGATCATTAATGTCGGAGAACAACCAGAAGAAGCTATCGGTCGACGACGTACGGCAGGTGGGCCATCTTTCCCGATTGGCGCTGACAGAGAGCGAAGTTGAACGCCTCACGAACGATCTGAACGTGCTGCTCGGCCACTTCGAGCAGTTAAGAGAGATCGATACCACGGAGGTCCCACCAACTTTTCAGGTGCTGGATTCCGCCGACGCCTTGAGAGCCGACGAGGTCCTTCCAAGCCTTGCCGTTGAGCAAGTCCTCTCCAACGCTCCGGACGCGGACGGCCCTTTTTTCGTCGTTCCCCGCATCGTCGAGACGGACAGCGCCGGTTAATGCCGTTTCGTAGTACGCTCTACAAAAGCGTGGCGTCAATGTCGATAATTAATCGTGTCCAGCGCTCGCCAAACTGCTTTCCGGGCCGATTACGCCGCCCGGCGGAAGCGCGGAGCGCCATAGTCGCTGGGACTATCCCCGGGAAAACCAGGAGTAACGATGATCGATATTGGCGAGCTTTTGCAGGCGGTGGTGGCAAAAGGGGCATCGGATCTCCACCTCACATCCCTGACTCCACCCGCAATCCGGGTTCGTGGAGAGATCGAACGGTTGGATTGGCCCCCGTTGGAGGCGGATGAGCTTCGCTTCCTGATCCGGGACATGCTTAACGAGGAGCAGAGCAGCCGGTTCGAGGAGCATCATGACCTTGACATGGCGTTGGAGTTGAAGGGTATCGGCCGGTTTCGTGTAAACGTCTTCATCAATCGGGATGGACCGGGCGCCGTCTTTCGCACCATTCCCACCCGCATCCCTACTTTTGAGGAACTGGGTCTGCCGGAAACGCTCATCGCCCTCGCCCGGAAAGAGCGCGGCCTCGTCCTGGTAACCGGACCCACAGGAAGTGGCAAGTCCACCACTCTGGCCGCGATCTTAGACCTTATTAACCGGGAGCGCAAAGGACATATTCTCACCCTTGAGGACCCCATTGAGTTCGTTCATCCTCACAAGAACTGCATTGTCAATCAGCGTGAGATCGGGCCGCACACCCACTCATTCACCACGGCGCTTCGTGCGGCGCTTCGAGAGGACCCCGATTTTATCCTGGTGGGTGAGATGCGCGACCTGGAGACAATCTCGCTGGCGGTCTCTGCGGCGGAAACCGGTCATCTGGTGTTCGGGACACTTCACACCAGCAGCGCCGCGCAGACCGTAGATCGCATCATTGATGTTTT
>Ga0307374_10011663_pt1 | contig 12449 bp, 10 predicted proteins | sample OX3MG_FD_202532 | JGI IMG/M metagenome (GOLD analysis project Ga0307374, IMG submission 202532) | Soil microbial communities from Risofladan, Vaasa, Finland - OX-3 | ecosystem: Environmental > Terrestrial > Soil > Coastal area > Acid sulfate soil | place: Finland: Risofladan, Vaasa | collected...
CGCTGCCGCCTACGGCGGCAGCGGGCCGGCAACCACGAGGATGGTCGTTGGGCCAGCCTCTTGGCCAGCTAAACTGTCCGCTCCTGCCGGACAAGCCGGCGAGGGGGCGGCTCACAACCCGTGACTTGCGTAGAACAACGAGCGGCAAGCCCCGTCGTGGCGGGGGCCATCGCCTCGGCGCATCACTCTCACGCTTGCCAGCCGCCGCGCGAACGGCGATAATCGAAAACGAGTTTCGCCATCGCCAACTCCGACGCCGCAGGGCCATCATGCACGAGTCGTTCGACCCCTATCGGAAATGGCTGGGTATCCGCTCGCCGGAACGCCCGCTCAACCACTATCAACTCCTCGGCTTGGAGGCGTTCGAGGACGATCTCGAAACCATCTCGAACGCCGCTGAACAGCGGATGGTCTTCGTCCGCACGCTGGCCCTCAGCCAATACGCCGACCTCACGCAGCGCGTGCTCAACGAATTGGCCGCGGCCAAGGTCTCCTTGTTGAACCCCGACAAGAAGATCGCGTATGACAAACAGCTACGGGCCCGCGAGGCCGCCGCGCCGCCGCCGCCCGTCGCAACGCCCCAGCGCCCGCCTGTCAGCCCGCATCGGCCGATGGTCTCGCCACCCCCTGCGTCCGCCCGCTTGCCACCGCCAGCTCGTATTGCGCCAACTCGTATTGCGCCGCCAGGTATTGCGCCGCCACGCCCAGCGGCCGACTTTGACCCGGCGCCGTTGCCGCGCTTGCCGGACCTGCCGCCATGGTCGGGAGCGCCCGCGGTTCGACATCGACCATCGTCCATAGCGGCGCGCCGCACGCGCGGCCGGAATGCGCCTATGGGGCTCTGGGGTTTTGCCGCCTTCGGTGGGCTGTTGGCGGTAATCGTTCTGGTCGGGGTCATTACCGTCGTCACGGCGCTGCGAAAGCAAGGCGGCGGGGAAGTGGTGAAGATCGACCCGAGCCAGACCGACGTTCAACCGCCCGCCCCAGAACCGAAGCCGCCGCCGACACCGGAACCGCCGAAAACGCAGCCGCAGCCGCCGCAAAACCTCGCGCCGAGCGCCGAAATCGTGAGTGTCGAGCCGGAGGCGCCGGAAGCAGGCGGCTCGCTCACCGTTCACTTGACCGGCCGCGATCCGGAAGACGATGCGATGGGCTTCGAGTACCGGACGGGCGCCAATCAACCATGGCGGATCGCCGCCGATGGGCGGGTGCTACTGGCCAAGCTTGAGCCGGGTCAATTGACGTTGGAAGTTCGAGCCCGCGACAGCGGCGGTCGGATTTCCGCGACCGTGACGCGCATCGTGACGGTTAAGCCGTCCGTGCCTCCTCTCGCCATGGCCCTGTTTACGGCCGACCAAGCCAAGCGGCAGCAAGAGGCATGGGCGAATCATCTCGAGTGCAAAATCGAGGAAAGCAACTCGATCGGCATGAAACTGATCCTGATCCCACCGGGGGAATTCCAAATGGGCTCGCCACCATCGGAGGTTTGGCGGCAAGGGAACGAGCTTCAACATCGTGTGCGGATCACGAAGCCGTTTTACCTGGGCGTGTACGAGGTGACGCAGAAGGAGTACCAAAACGTGATGGGGAACAATCCAAGCCACTTTTCGCCAGCAGGTGCTGGCAAGGACCAGGTGCGAGGCTTGGACACCAATCAATTCCCCGTCGAAAATGTTTCGTGGGACGATACCAACGAGTTTTGCCGCAAGCTGTCGGCGCTGGCCGCGGAACAGGCAGCGGGGCGAGTCTACCGACTGCCGACCGAAGCCGAATGGGAATATGCCTGCCGAGCGGGCACCACGACGCCTTTCCACTTCGGCGCGCAGTGCAATGGGGCGGAAGCGAATTGCCAGGGCCAAGCTCCTTACGGAACGGACGTCAAGGGTCCACTCCTGGGTCGGACAGCGAAGGTCGGTTCGTACGCGCCGAATCCATTCGGCCTCTACGACATGGCGGGCAACACCTGGGAATGGTGCTCCGACTGGTACGACGCCGATTACTATGGCCGATCGCCGCCCGACGATCCGCAGGGGCCGGCGGCCTCCGGCTCCTTCCGCGTGATTCGCAGCGGTGGCTGGGGCCACGACCCTGTCCGCTGTCGTTGCGCCTTCCGCGGCATGGACGAACGCGCCCGCCATCTCGCCGACATTGGTTTTCGGGTTGTGCTAGCCCTCGTTCCGTCCAATCGAGCAAGCGAGACCACGAGCGACGCCGCGAGCGCGGGCGGCGGAGATTCCTCGGCCATCGAGCAGGGAGATGTTGACGTCGAGCCGTCCGTGGCGCCAACCAGGGTTGGCCCGTACAGCAGCGGATTGGCCGGCCGCGGCGACGAAATGCGTCAACAGTTGGCCGCCAGCCGCGGCGCCACGGCGGGCAGCGAGTCGGCCGTGGGCAAGGCGCTCAAGTGGCTCGCCGAACATCAGTTTCCCGACAGCGGCTGGAGTTTCGATCACCGCGGCGCCCCCAAGTGTGGCAACCGTTGCGGCGGCCCGGGCACGCTGAAGGACGCCCGGCTCGCCGCCACCGGGTTGGCCCTGATGCCGTTTCTCGGCCAGGGGCAAACGCACAAGCGGGGCAAGTACAAGGATGCCGTGCGGGGTGGGCTGCTGTTCTTGTGCAAGAACATGAAAGTGACGGCCAACGGCGGCGACATGACCGGCGGCGGCGGCGCGATGTACGGCCACGGCATCTGCTCGATCGCCCTGTGCGAAGCCTACGCCATGACCCTTGACCGGTTTCTCATGGACCCCGCCCAGGCCGCCTTGAACTTCATCATCTACGCCCAGGATCCAGCCGGCGGCGGCTGGCGCTATTCGCCCCGCACGGCGGGCGACACGTCGGTGGTCGGATGGCAAATCATGGCGCTCAAGAGCGGGCACTTGGGTAATCTGCAAGTGCCCCAGGGCACCGTCAAGGGCGCTGAAAAGTTCCTCGACTTCGTGCAGACCGACGACGGGGCGGCCTACGGTTACGACCGCCCCGGCGGCGGCGCCGCGACCAACGCCGTCGGCCTGCTGTGCCGCATGTACATGGGATGGCCGCATGAGGATCCGCGGCTTGAGCGGGGCGTGAAGTGGCTGGCCACCACCGGATCGCAGCCGGGCAATATGTACTTCAACTACTATGCCAGTCAGGTGCTGTGCCAGTACGAAGGACCGCTCTGGGAGGACCAGTGGAACCCGAAGATGCGCGACATGCTGGTTGAATCGCAGAGCACCGCGGACGGGCACGAGAACGGCAGTTGGGTCTTCAAAGGCGATCCTGGCAGCGACCCAGGCGGCCGGCTCTATTCGACGGCGATGGCCGCCATGACGCTCGAAGTTTACTACCGCTACATGCCGCTCTATTCAAAATAGAACGCCGACGAAAAGGGCGCGGACGAAAAAGATGCCTGCGGGGGGCGATGAAAAGCCCGTCAACGGCCAACCGGGGCGTACGAGGCATGCGTCAGCTTGAAACCACCACACCGCCGTTGGAACCTGAATAAACGGTGTCGAAATTGGCCACATGCACTTCGCGGGCAGCGAGCTCCAGGTGGCAGCCGTTGCTGAAGAGAATCGAGTGCTTGAAGCTATGGGCTTCCGCGCCTAAATCGATTTCATCATACATCCATTGCATCGGCGAACCGCAAAACTCCGCCGGAATGGTTCCTTCGTCGAAGCGCGCCGGCTCGACGACGAAGTAGTTCAAACCGATCGTCGTGCGCGGCGCGGCGTCAAGCCGCAACAGGATTGCGAAGAAGGGAAGCGCATGGCCGATCCATAACACCTCCGCGTCGTGCAGCCGCGTTTGACCCAACATCGCCAGGGCCGACGGCGGGAGCTTCGAGCGGATCGACTTCAAACGGCGCTCGTACCTTTCTCCCGCCTGCTCCCACTGCGCATCCGCCGCATCCATCACCCGCGGGTCGAGACGTTGGAGCCGCACGTACAGTTCCGGCGTGAAGTACTTCATCGTTTCTTCCTTGCTTTGGCTTTTTGCGTCTCGTAAAAACTATGTCCGGCGGGCGGCGGCGTTTTTTTGTTGAAAATGGGGCAGCGCCTGCGGGCCGGCGGAGTAGCTGTGCTTCGGTTGTCGTAGAACTGGCCCGACGGCCAGTTCGACGTTTATCGCCGTTTGCCGATTCGCGGCCAGGTTGTCGCCGCAGACGACCACGTCTTCGCCACGCTGACGGCGAATCACAGCATGGGCCTCATCAATCTCCGATCCTTTGATGACAGCGCCTGACCCACCAGTCGCACGGCTGGCTTCGTGAATCTTGGGTAGCGGCTGAGCCGCATCGCCGCCCGCGGCTTGATTTGCCGCCATGCAATTTCCGCGATGGTCTTGAGTATCTCGTCATTCTCTCGGTGTCGGAGTTCAACCTCCCAATCCTCGTGGGTGCCGCCGGGCAATTGCCACTCGAGGATGACGGAACCCTCGACGCCAGCATGGCTCGACCTCCCAGAACCGACTGCCAAGACCTTCAATATAACAGGCTTTCGTCCGCCCGGTCGAGGACCATCCCCGGCGACGAATACCACACGCGGCCAAGCGTGAGGCACTTGGCCCCCACGGAGCTTGCCTCCCGGCCCACTGCGTGGGTACACCGGCCGATGATTGACAGTTTTACCGCGAGCGGTTCGGAATGAAACTTTCGTGTGTTTCGTGTATTTCGTGGTTGCCTCTCTTCGTAATGTGTCGAAACCACGAAACACACGAAACACAAGCTTGCCAGCCGCCGCGCGAACGGCGATAATCGGAACCAAGTTTCGTCGTCGCCAACTCCGACGCCGCAGGGCCATCATGCACGAGTCGTTCGACCCCTATCGGAAATGGTTGGGTATCCGCTCACCGGAACGCCCGCTCAACCACTATCAACTCCTCGGCTTGGAGGCGTTCGAGGACGATCTCGAAACCATCTCGAATGCCGCTGAACAGCGGATGACCTTCGTCCGCACGCTGGCCCTCAGCCAATACGCCGACATCACGCAGCGCGTGCTCAACGAATTGGCCTCGGCCAAGGTCTCCTTGTTGAACCCCGACAAGAAGCTCGCCTACGACAAACAGCTTCGGGCCCACATGGCCGCCGCGGCTGCGCCGCCGGTCGCAACGCCCCAGCGCCCGCCTGTCAGCCCGCAACGGCCGATTGTCTCGCCACCAACTGTATCCGTCCGCTTGCCGCCACCCGCTCGTATCGCGCCCCCTCGTACTGCGCCGCCAGGTATTGCGCCGCCACGCCCAGCGGCCGAGTTCGAGCCGGCGCCAATGCCGCTCATGCCGGACCTGCCGCCATGGTCGGGAGCGCCCGCGGTCCGACATCGACCATCGCCCTTAGCGACGCGGCGCGCGCGAGGCCGGAGTGCGTCTATGCGACTGTGGCCTTTTGCCGCCTTTGGTGGGCTATTGGCGGTAATCGTTCTGGTCGGGGTCATTAGCGTCGTCACGGCGCTGCGAAAGCAAGGCGGCGGGGATGTGGCTCGCGTCGCACCTGGCCAGCCAGCCCCTAAACCGGCGTCCACCGACCCGAAGCCGACACCAAGACTCGACCCGTCGCCGCGCGAATCACCGCGGGAAAACCTGCCTCCGAACGTCGAAATCGTGAATGTCGAGCCGGAGGCGCCGGAAGCAGGCGGCTCGCTCACAGTTCGTGTGTCAGGCCGCGATCCGGAAGACGATGCGATCACCTTCGAGTACCGAACTGGCCCCGACTCGCCTTGGCAGATCGCGACTGATGGCCGGGTGCTATTGGCCAAGCTTGAAAGAGGTCCATTGACGTTGGAAGTTCGAGCCCGCGACAGCGGTGGCCGGATTTCCGCGACCGTGACGCGCATCGTGACGGTCAAGCCGTCCGTGCCTCCTCTCGCCATGGCCCCGTTCTCCGCCGACCAAGCCAAGCGGCAGCAAGAGGCATGGGCGAGTCATCTCGAGTGCAAAGTCGAGGAAAGCAACTCGATCGGCATGAAGCTGATCTTGATTCCACCTGGGGAATTCGAGATGGGCTCGCCGCCGTCGGAGGTTGGTCGAAATGAGAACGAGCGTCAACACCGTGTACGAATCACGAAGCCGTTCTATATGGGGATCCACGAGGTCACGCAGAAGGAATACCAAGACGTGATGGGGAACAATCCAAGCCACTTTTCGCCGACCGGCGCTGGCAACGACGCGGTGCGCGGCTTGGACACCAATCAATTCCCGGTCGAAAATGTTTCGTGGGACGACGCCAACGAGTTTTGCCGCAAGCTGTCGGCGTTGGCCGCGGAACAGACTGCTGGGCGCGTCTATCGTTTGCCGACCGAAGCGGAATGGGAATACGCCTGCCGAGCCGGCACGACGACGCCGTTCCACTTCGGCGCGCAGTGCAACGGGGCGGAGGCGAACTGTAACGGCTCAGATCCTTACGGAACGAACGTCAAGGGCCCAGTCTTGGGTCGGACAGCGAAGGTCGGTTCGTACGCGCCGAATCCATTCGGCCTCCACGACATGACGGGTAACGACTGGGAATGGTGCTCCGACTGGTACGACGCCGATTACTACGGCCGTTCGCCACCCGACGATCCGCAGGGGCCGGCGGTCGCCGGCTCCTTCCGCGTGATTCGCGGCGGTCCCTGGAACTTCATCCCTGTCTACTGTCGTTCCGCCTGCCGCGGCGTCGTCGAGCCCGCGCTCCGTAACTTCAGCATCGGTTTTCGGGTGGTTCGCGCGCGTTAGTTCCTGCGGCCCAGTCGTCTGGCACTCTGAAACTCTGATCTCTGTACTCTGTCAAGGGGATGCAGGGGGCGTGGCATTGGGTTCTGTGGGGAACGCCCTCCGCGGCGCTGGCGAGAAGCTTGTGCCGAATCCTGTATAGATCAACGCCCCGCTTCAAGGCTGGGATGGCATGGTTCATGGGGTAATGTGCGACCATAGTTCAGCGGGGAGAAAACGCGCAAGGTGAGCGGGGTTGCCCGTGGCGACGGCAACGGCCGTATTCAAGCTGAGTGCCTGGGCGGACAGGATCACGTCGACGTCGAGGGCGGGGTCGGGCGCCGTTTGCTGACCGGCGCTCCGAGCCCGCGCCCAAAGTTCCGCTGCGCGCCGCATGGCGTCCGTAGGCAGGGGAAGATATTCGAGGCGGGCGCCGAACCCATCCAAGTTGGCAAAGGCGGCGTGGCTTTGGATTCGGATCAATTCCCTTCGGACTTCGTAGTCGGTAATCTCCGGCACGACCACTCGCCGGCCAGCCGCCCGAAGGGATGCGAGCCACGCTCGACAGGCGGGCGGCTGCGGACTGTTATTTGGGTTCGTCAACAGTCCCAGTGGGCCGGCATCGAGGACAACGACCGCACTCAAGGCGTACTCCCTTCGTCGCGTTCCGCGAAGAGGATTCGCTCACCGGTCGATTTCCGGTTGGCGTTGAGTGCGCGGCACAGGTCGTACCCCACCGGCAACGGCGGAGCCGTTTCCATGACCGCGTACATCTCATCCAGGGATTGGGCCGCCCTGATCCGCGCCGCGTAGTCATCCTCCACGGGAGTGAGCACGCGCAATGGCGGTCCCGCCGGCTTCGTCTTGGCGATCGTGACTTCGACGGTCTCACCCTCGGAAAGCGCCAGCGGCCCAATCGGGCGAAGAACGCCGTCTTCATAGACGGCCCGGATCGTCAGTGTCATCAGAATTCCCTCCGCGATATCGAATCTCCTTTCATCCTATCATCGCACGTTCCGCGAGTCCCGCGATAATTATCAGGCGAATTAACCACAATATGTTGTGCAAGCAGCGGGATGCTAGCACAGAATCTTGGGTATATGAACATACGTATACAATAATTTGCGCGGCATTTGTGCCGAGTTGCCGCATGTGCTATCGCAACATCTTGCGATAGCACTGGAATGCTAGCTCTACAAATTGTATCCATGACTTGCGGAAAATAGGTATCATCCTATCATATCATACGCAAAACACTCCGACTTCTCCGCGCACCCGGCCGCCGCCCGCGGCGGGCGGCCGGGCGGCGTGGCTGGAGGGATGCGCTCGTGGGGCTACAAGCCCGGCCTGCCGGGCACCGGATCGATGACGTGCAACGGGATTTCGTCGATGGCCGCAGCCGCGGAAGTGCTCGGCGAGAACGGTCCCGACGGCGCGCCGCGACAAGCGTTGGCCCGAGGGCTGAGCTGGATGGGCCGCCATTTCTCCGTTCACGCCAACGCGGGCTTGGGCGGCCAGGGATGGTTGCTCTATTATCTCGACAGCGTGGAACGCGTCGGCCGCCTTACGAAGGAGCCGCTCATCGGCGAGCACGACTGGTATCGCGAGGGGGCCGAGTTACTGCTTGACACGCAGGACAAGCTGTCGGGCTCTTGGAAGGGCCAGGGGCACGTCGAGGACGATCCGCATGTCGGCACAAGCTTCGCGCGCTTGTTTTTGGCGAAAGGGGGAAAAGAGAAAAAACGACCCGACCGTCCTTGAAGGGCCTTGAAGGGTAGCGGGTTGTCCGGCGTGTGCCGGGACGGTAGGCTGACATGTGCAGAGTGCCGCATCCAAGCCGAGGTGGAGTCATGCCGTTCCAGAGAGACGAGAAGTACGCCGCCGAGGTCGGAAGCGTTTTCGGTGAGTATCTGACGACCTTCGTAAGCGAGCCGCGCGGGCAGGTGCGCGCTGACCTTTTCCGCAAGGAAAGGCGAGTCGAGGCTCACGTCTCCTTCCCGACGGGCATCGTCGCGAGCGGCGTGACCGAGCCGTACGTGCGCGCGCTCAGGGAATACGCCCGCAAGGAAGGGGTCGCCGATCACTTCCAGCTCATCATGTCGTGAAATCGAAGGATTAGGGCGCTATGCCGGAGTTGCAAGTCAGCGTCGTGCTTCCCTACTACCTTCGGCTGGCCGAGGGGGATTATCAGACTGCCCAAGTGGGAGAGGTGGTGCAAATTGTCTCGCCTCTCCTTCTGGAAGGAACGGCGCCTCGCACCCTCGTGCGCGCCCGCTTCAATCCCGAGGATAGTGCAGACCCCGAGGAGGTCCAGAGACGGCGAGCGCGGTGCAGCGAGCAACTCCTGCGGAGGATCAACCGCTTGCTCCGGTGGTATCGCTCGGTGAGCCGGCGGGCAGACATCACCGAGTTGACCCGCGCGCAGGTGAGCCCTTTCCAGTTCGAGGCGATTGGCGCGGCACCATCGGTGGAGGAGTGGACTGCGACTCTCGAATATGGCGCTGAATCAAGGCAGGTTCCGGGAGACCGTGCTGTTCTGCTGGAGCACCATCGACAGCGTGTTCAACCGGCGGTATGAAGCGTTGGTGGATGCTGCCCTGGCGGGCGAGTGGGGCGAGGGCCGCGACTTCTTCAAGGGCTTGGATTTCAAGTTGCGTAACAAGATGAGCGCGGGGATGCATCTCTTCGTGAATCGGTCGCTGTTCCGGGAGCCCGGCGACCTTTGGCAACGCCTGTCTGCGAGTTACAGCAAGCGCAACGCCATAATTCATCGCGGAGAGAATGCCACTGAGGACGAGGCCACGCAGGCCATGGATGTCGCCCGGCGGATTGTCCAGATCATGCGCGAGGTGTAGCCGCATGGGAGGCAGCAGGTGACGCCGAGTGCGTAGGGCCAACCGCCGCCCGCGGCGGCGGACGGGCGGGCGGTGTGGCTGGAGGAGGGATGCCTCACGTCTTGGGTTCTATAACCGCGAGCGGGCTGCTTCGACACGAACCCGCGGCGCAAGTAAGGCGCCGCAACGACTTGCCTTGCTTGCGCCGCGGGTTAGTGTACGCAACTGCCTCCTGGCCGCTCGCAGTATAGCCGTCAATCAGCGCGCCACCGGGGCAAGCCCCGTCGTGGCGGATACCATTGCCTCGGCGCGTCATTCTCACGCTTGCCAACCGCGGCGCGAACGGCGATAATCGCAAGCACGTTTCGTCGTCGCCAACTCCGACGCCGCAGGGCCATCATGCACGAGTCGTTCGACCCCTATCGGAAATGGTTGGGGATTCAGTCGCCTGAGCGCCCCCTCAACCACTATCAACTCCTCGGCCTGGTGCTGTTCGAGGACGATCTCGAAACCATCTCGAATGCCGCTGAACAGCGGATGGTCTTCGTGCGCACGCTGGCCCTCAGCCAATACGCCGACATCACGCAGCGCGTGCTCAACGAGTTGGCCACGGCCAAGGTCTCCTTGTTGAACCCCGACAAGAAGCTCGCCTACGACAAACAGCTTCGGGCTAACGAGGCCGCCGCGGCGCCGCCGCCCGTCGCAACGCCCCAGCGCCCGCCTGTCAGCCCGCATCGGCCGATGGTCTCGCCACCGCCTGCATCCGTCCGCTTGCCACCGCCTCCTCGTATCGCGCCAGCTCGTATTGCGCCGCCAGGTATTGCGCCGCCACGCCCAGCGGCCGAGTTCGAGCCGGCGCCAATGCCGCTCGTGCCGGACCTGCCGCCATGGTCGGGAGCGCCCGCGGTCCGACATCGACCATCGCCCTTAGCGATGCGCCGCACGCGCGGTCGGAATGCACCTATGCGACTGTGGCCTTTTGCCGCCTTCGGTGGGCTGCTGGCGGTGATCGTCATGGTCGCCCTTGCCAGTATCACGGCGCTGCGAAAGCAAGACGGCGGCGATGTGGCGGGCGTCGCCCCTGGCCAGCCGGACCCTAAAACGCCGTCCACGGAACCGAAGCCGACACAAAAACTCGACCCGCCGCCGGCGGAGTTGCCGCGGGAAAACTTGCCGCCGAGCGTCGAAATTCTGAGTGTCGAGCCGGAGGCGCCGGAAGCGGGCGGTTCGCTCACGGTTCGATTAGACGGCCGCGATCCGGAAGACGATGCGATGGGCTTCGAGTACCGGACGGGCGCCAATCAAGCCTGGCGAGTCGCCGCCGATGGCCTCGTGCTACTGGCCAAGCTTGAACTGGGTCCATTGACGTTGGAAGTTCGCGCTCGGGACAGCGGTGGTCGGATTTCCGCGACCGTGACGCGCATCGTGACGGTTAAGCCGTCCGTACCAGCTCTCGCCGTGGCCCCGTTCTCCGCCGACCAAGCCAAGCGGCAGCAAGAGGCATGGGCGAGTCATCTCGATTGCAAAGTCGAGGAAAGCAACTCGATCGGCATGAAGCTGATCTTGATTCCACCTGGGGAATTCGAGATGGGCTCGCCGCCGTCGGAGATTGGTCGAAATGAGAACGAGCGTCAACACCGTGTACGAATCACGAAGCCGTTTTTTCTGGGCGTGTACGAGGTGACGCAGAGAGAATACCAAGACGTGATGGGGAACAATCCAAGCCACTTTTCGCCGGCCGGCGCTGGCAAGGACCAGGTGCGAGGCTTGGACACCAATCAGTTCCCCGTCGAAAATGTTTCGTGGGACGATACCAACGAGTTTTGCCGCAAGCTGTCGGCGTTGGCCGCGGAACAGACGGCTGGGCGCGTCTATCGTTTGCCGACCGAAGCGGAATGGGAATACGCCTGCCGAGCCGGCACGACGACGCCGTTCCACTTCGGCGCGCAGTGCAACGGGGCGGAAGCGAACTGCAACGGCGAGATTCCATACGGAACGAACGTCAAGGGTCCATTCTTGGGTCGGACAGCGCGGGTTGGTTCGTACGCGCCGAATCCATTCGGCCTCTACGACATGGCGGGTAACGACTGGGAATGGTGCTCCGACTGGTACGACGCCGATTACTACGGCCGTTCGCCACCCGACGATCCGCAGGGGCCGGCGGTCGCCGGCTCCTTCCGCGTGATTCGCGGCGGTGGCTGGTACTACGGCCCTGTCTTCTGTCGTTCCGCCAACCGCTTCACCGGCGAGCCCGCGTACTGGTACTTCAACAGCGGTTTTCGGGTGGTTCGCGCGCGTTAGTTCCTGCGGCCCAGTCGTCTGGCACTCTGCATCTCTGATCTCTGTACTCTGTCAAGGGGGGCAACCAACAGGGGGCTGACGCCCCCCGCTCGCCACGCCAGAAACGCAACTCGCAACCAACAGGGGGCTGACGCCCCCCGCTCGCCACACCAGAACGCAACTCGTGACCAACAGGGGGCTGACGCCCCCCGCTCGCCACGCCAGAACGCAACTCGCGACCAACAGGGGGCTGACGCCCCCCGCTCGCCACGCCAGAACGCAACTCGCGACCAACAGGGGGCTGACGCCCCCCGCTCGCCACGACAGAACGCAACTTGCACCAACAGGGGGCTGACGCCCCCCGCTCGCCACGCCAGAACGCAACTCGCGACCAACAGGGGGCTGACGCCCCCCGCTCGCCACGCCAGAACGCAACTCGCAACCAACAGGGGGCTGACGCCCCCCGCTCGCCACGCCAGAACGCAACTCGTGACCAACAGGGGGCTGACGCCCCCCGCTCGCCACGACAGAACGCAACTCGCGACCAACAGGGGGCTGACGCCCCCCGCTCGCCACGCCAGAACGCAACTCGCGACCAACAGGGGGCTGACGCCCCCCGCTCGCCACGCCAGAACGCAACTCGCGACCAACAGGGGGCTGACGCCCCCC
>Ga0307374_10011664_pt1 | contig 12449 bp, 7 predicted proteins | sample OX3MG_FD_202532 | JGI IMG/M metagenome (GOLD analysis project Ga0307374, IMG submission 202532) | Soil microbial communities from Risofladan, Vaasa, Finland - OX-3 | ecosystem: Environmental > Terrestrial > Soil > Coastal area > Acid sulfate soil | place: Finland: Risofladan, Vaasa | collected...
GTGGCTCAAATACAATGAGACAACTTCCGAAACATGGCTAGCTGTCGAAGCTACATGGCGTGACGAAAGAAAATTTACTACAACGCTCAAGGCGGCATCCACGCGCTATGAGCAGAATCTCGCTAAACATAACGAGTTGAATAAGTTGGTTCCTAAATTGGAACAAGCCCTGACAATTTGTGTCGAACAGCGGCAGGAATTTACTAAAAACATCATCGGTAGGATTGCGCAGGAGGTCGGCAAGCTGTACGAACAGGTACATCCCGGCGAAGGCCTGGATTCCATTGCTTTGAATTTGGACCCAAATAAACGTGCTTCCCTAGATTTGGAAGCTAACTTTTTGGGGAAAGATGTCCCACCGCAGGCGTACTTTAGTCAATCACATCTTGACACATTGGGCCTATGTGTCTTCCTTGCCTTGGCCACTCGTGACCGCCCCGCCGAGACTATTCTGATCCTGGATGACATAGTTGCTAGCGTAGACGAACCGCACGTAGAACGCCTAATTGGCATGATCTATGACGTGAGTGCAAATTATCGCCATACGCTGGTCACTACTCACTATAGGCCGTGGCGCGAAAAATTCCGCTGGGGTGTGCTAAAACCCGATAAGGTGTGTCAATTTATAGAACTAAAGCAATGGACACTAGACGGCGGCATGCAACTTTCAGGAGCTGCTCCTGAAATTGTGCGACTTAAAACCCTGTTAGGCGATCCAGATCCGGACATCCAGTCAATCTGCGGTAAGTCAGGGGTGATTCTTGAGGCGCTGCTGGATTTCATCACCATGAAATATGCCTGTGCCGTACCTCGTCACGCTGGCAGCGCCTACGTGCTAAGCGATTTACTTGGTGCAGTAAATGGCAAGTTATTGGCTGCACTAAAAGTAGAAACACTCGACCAGTCTACCAATCCTGCGTCAATCGTTTCGGTCATTGAGCTGAAACCAATTCTGGATGAGATTTCAAAAATCGCCCAGGCTCGAAACGTTATTGGCGCTCACTTTAACGAACTGTCTTTCAATCTTTATCCTGAAGATGGGATACGGCTTGCCAAGCTTGTTGAGCAGTTAGCTGATGCGCTGATCTGTCCGGATTATGGCTGGCCCAATAAAGACAAATCCGGCAGCTATTGGAACAATGGCGGTGATACTCGCCGCCTACACCCACTCAAGAAACCGTCTTAAGGCAGAAAATGACGACGAAGCAGAAATTAGAACTTACGTGGATCGGTAAGGAGAACCAGCCTAAGCTAGAGCCGCGGATTCTGTTGGAGGACGCGGAGAAGTCGTATCACGCGCCGCATCGGGTGACGGAGAACGACATCTTCGACAATCGGCTGATCTTTGGGGATAACCTCCTCGCCCTCAAGGCGCTGGAACAGGAATTCACCGGCAAGATCAAGTGCATCTACATCGACCCGCCGTTCAACACTGGATCGGCGTTCGAGCACTACGACGATGGAGTGGAACACTCGCTCTGGCTGGCGCTGATGCGCGACCGTTGTGAGAGTCTACGGAAATTGCTGACGAGCGATGGCCTGTTCTTTCTGCATCTTGATGATGGCGAAATGGCGTACGCAAAGGTGCTTCTCGACGAGGTGTTTGGGCGATACAACTACTGCAATACGATCTGCATGACCACGAACGATCCGTCTGGGTTCAAGGCAACCGGTGCGACCATTTTCTCAACGGCCAATTACATGCTGGTGTATGCGAAGGACAAGTCAACAATACCAATGAGAAAAGTCTTCATTGAGAAGACGTATGACACCGCCTATTCAAAGGTCCTTGCTGATCGCTCATTGTCCTATGATCAGTGGGAGTGGGAGGGCATCAACGAGGTCGTTGCCAGAGAGTTGGGGTTCGAGTCGGTACGCACCGCTAAGCGGGAAGTTGGTGCCTTCGAGGATGAAGTGGCACGCTTTGCTGTGACGAATGCTCAGCGAGTGTTTCAAACAGCCGCGATCGGAGGAGGTGCGGCAATCAAGCGGGAAACCACCATTCGACAGTCGATGCGTGAGCGCGACAAGGTGTTAGTGCATCCGGGCGAGGATGTGCCTGACTTCTACATCCTAAACGGGCGGCAGATTCTGTTCTATGACAAACGACTGATCGAGATTGATGGTCGTCAGATTCCAGGTGAGATTGTTACGGATGTATGGACGGACATATCCTGGAATGGGATCAGTCACGAAGGATCCGTGGAGTTCAAGAACGGAAAGAAGCCAGAGCTCCTGATCAAACGGGTATTGGATATGGCGACCGGTCCCGGCGACCTCGTCCTCGATTCCTTTGCCGGTTCCGGCACCACCGGCGCGGTCGCCCACAAGATGGGTCGCCGCTGGATCATGGTAGAGCTGGGCGAGCACTGCCACACGCATATCATTCCGCGCCTGAAGAAGGTCATTGATGGCGATGATCCCGGTGGCATAACCAAGACCGTGAACTGGAAAGGTGGTGGTGGGTTTCGCTACTACCGGCTCGGTCCTTCGCTGATCGTTGAGGATGAATGGGGAAACCCGGTTATCAACCCTGAGTTCAACGCTGCACAATTGGCCGAGGCGATGTGCAAGTTGGAGGGGTTTTTATTCCAACCTGACCCTGATGTGTATTGGCAACACGGCCGCAGCTCCGAGACCGATTTCATCTATGTGACCACCCAGACCATGACACGGGAAATGCTCACCCGGCTTAGCGATGAGGTGGGGCTGGATCGCAGCCTCTTGATCTGTTGTGGCGCGTTCCGTGGTGACGTGAATGCATTCGAAAACCTGACTGTTAAGAAGATACCCAAGGCGGTGCTCCGGAAATGCGAATGGGGCCACGACGACTATTCACTGGAAATCAAGAACCTACCGGAATCGCCCACGACGCAAGAAACTGCGCTAACCGAAGAAGCTGGCCCTGGTATGCCTGCCAGAGCAACGCCACCTATGCGTACATTCGGCAAGCGCAAGGGCGACAAGCAGATGCAGCTCGATATGGCGCCAGAAGACCTTGGGGAAGATGAATAGTCATGGGAATTCAGCAAGTCAATTCGATTAGTAACCGCCTGAGCCTGCGACCACCACAGCGTGAATCCGTGGAGATTTTGGCGCGCATATGCGAAATCGTCGAGTTATCGAAAGACGCCGACCCCGCCGTGGCCCTGAAAGCCATCCGGAGTGAGTTCCCCACAGTCGAGGACTTCGAACGTGAGTTTCCCTCATTGTGCTTCGCCCTCGCAACTGGCGTCGGTAAAACACGGCTCATGGGCGCGTTCATCGCCTACCTGCACCAGGCTGAGAGCATCGGTAACTTTTTTGTGCTTGCGCCCAATCTTACGATCTATAACAAGTTGATCGTGGACTTCACGCCCAATACGCCAAAGTATGTTTTCAAGGGAATCGCCGAATTCGCGATCAATCCTCCGGCTATCATCACAGGCGACAACTACGATCAACGTGATCCGACCAGCGGAACGCTGTTCGGTGCTGTCTGCATCAATATTTTCAATATCTCGAAGATCAATTCCGAAGTACGCGGCGGTCAAGCGCCACGCATTAAACGTCTTAGCGAATACATTGGCCAGAGTTATTTCGAATATCTGGCGGGACTGGATGATCTCGTGATGCTCATGGACGAAAGCCACCGCTACCGTGCGACAGCCGGGGTGCGAGCGATCAACGAGCTGAAACCGATTCTCGGCCTAGAACTGACGGCTACACCGCAGGTCGAGACTGGCGGGCATTCAGTGCCATTCAAGAACGTGATCTACAGTTATCCGCTGGCCTCGGCCATGAACGATGGCTTCGTGAAAGAGCCAGCAGTGGCCACGCGTGAGAACTTCGATCCCAAAGCGTATTCCACCGAGGGGCTGGAAAAGGTGAAGCTCGAGGACGGTGTGCGGATTCATGAGAATACCAAGGTCGAGCTGGAGGTGTACGCCCGCAATCACGACCAGCCCCTCGTCAAACCGTTCATATTGGTGGTGGCGACCGATACTACACATGCCAATGCACTGCAACAGCTTATCGAAGGCGAGACGTTTTTTGAGGGTCGGTATCGGGGCAAGATTATCCAGGTCCATTCCAATATCCGTGGCGAGGAAAAGGACGACGTGGTTCAGCAGCTCCTCACCGTCGAACACCCGGATAACCCTGTTGAAATTGTCATTCACGTCAACATGCTCAAAGAAGGCTGGGACGTAACCAACCTCTATACGATCATTCCACTGCGGGCCGCCAATTCGCGGACACTGGTGGAACAGTCCATCGGACGTGGTCTACGCCTGCCCTATGGCAAGCGGGTGGGCGTGCCGGCGGTGGATCGACTTACCATCGTCTCGCACGACAAGTTTCAGGAGATCGTCGATCACGCCAACGATCCCAACTCGATCATTCGCGCTGGCGTGGTGATCGGCCGCGATATTCCCGAAGCTGGACGCAAGGCTGTGGAGGTCAAGAGCACGTTCGAACAGGTGATTGCAGGAGGGGGGGAAGCGGAACAGCTGGCACCCGCACAACGCAAGTTCTTCGAGAAGCCGGAAATTAGGGAAGTGGCCAACGCCACGTTTGAGGTCATTAAACAGTACGAGCGGCTCAAGGGCAGTGACCAGCTCCAAACGCCCGAAATCCAGCGCGAGATCACGCAGAAAGTCCAAGAAATGGTTCGCCCCGCTCAGGGCGTGTTGGAAGGAATCGTTGAGCCGGTCAACGTGGCGGATGTTGTACGGGAAACGACAAGCGTTTACCAGACACTCTCCATCGATATCCCCAAAATCGTTGTCGTCCCAAAAGGCGAGGTGACGTCCAAGTATGAGGATTTCGACCTCGATACGAGCAACATTCACCTTCAGCCCGTTTCCCAGGACATCCTGATTCAGCATCTGCACGAGAATCAGCGGTATAAGCTACAGGACGGCTCAGGAATCATTTCCGAGAAGCGCCCGGAAGATTATCTGGTACGCGGATTGATCGACTATAACGACATAAGCTACGACGATCATGCCGCGCTTCTTTACAAGCTCGCAGGGCAGGTTGTGGCGCGGCTCCGGGTCTACTTGACGAACGAGGACGACGTTATCAATGTTCTGCAATACCACCAGCAGACATTAGTGAACCTCATATATGCCCAGATGCAGCAGCATTTTGTGCAGTCTGCGACTGTCTACGAGGCCCAGGTCACCCGCGGATTCCGCACTTTACGTATTAACAATTACTCTGTCGAATCAGATGAGCATGTACGTGACTTCCGCACACCAATACCAGACGGTCAACGTAATAGAATCACGTCTATGGAGTTTGGCGGTTTCAGAAAGTGCCTCTATCCCAAGCAGAAGTTCGATTCCGACCCTGAGCGCCGCTTCGCGCGTCTTCTTGAGAATGATCCAGATGTTCTGAAGTGGTTCAAACCCGGCCGCGACGACATACCAATTTATTACAGTCAGGAACATACATACGAGCCAGATTTCGTGGTCGAAACAAAGACCGCAAAATTCCTGTGCGAGCCGAAACGCGCTTCTGAAATGGATGATGAAGTAGTGCGCGCCAAAGCGGACGCCGCCGTGACCTGGTGCCGGAACGCGACCGCGCATGCGAAAGCCAATGGAGACAAGCCCTGGAACTATCTGCTCATTCCACATGATCAAATTCAAGATCAGATGACGCTTAGCGGCTTAGCTGCCCGTTGTACAGTAACAGGCATCACTAGGTAGAAAAGGGGAACAGATTTAAACCCCTTAATGTAATCCAATACATGAGCCTTTTTACCTGAATTTATTCCCGATCTTATCCTCTGACCGGCTCAAACTTTTTGACATTTCGGCTCCTCTACGGGACAAGGTACTTCGTGAAACGTCGGTCACGGCTTCTATCTCTCTCACGGGTTTGCCATGCTCGAGCATTTTCATCGCTCGACGAAGTCCGTTGGTTGTGAATTTCCTATTCTGACTACCACCTTTTCTGGCCGCCGCACGCTTACATTCGACTTCGGCGCTTTTGAATTCTGCCATCAACTCATTAGTTGCCATATAGCGCACATACAGAAAATGCGGGCCGAATAGACTGCGTATGCCAGCTCCGATTTTCCACCATGGATTCTTTACGTTATCAAGGGCGGTCGCCTGTTCCAGGCTAAATGTTTCCGATCCATTTCGGGTCGCTGCGCCTATTCTCTGTTGCATCTCTACTAGCCGATTCCGGTAATTAATAATCCCACGTTTTAGGTCTCCATTTCCGAGCCGCTTCGCCAGGTAGCGCAATCGCCTCCCCTCTGGTCGGTTCGGAAGATGATTCCTGCAAAACGGCCAGCCGCGTACATTCCGCATCGCTGTATGCCAGCAAAATGTGCAATGTTGAGTAGAGCGTGCCTCATCCTTGGCTTGCTCAGCGCGGCAGGCAGCTGCCCAAACCAAGCCTTCTGCCCATCTTGAAAGCTTAATGTCGATTGAAAGTGATAATGCCGAGATTTCTTCGGCCACCTTTTCGATCCGCTTCCAACCCCAGTACACCTGCTTCGGCGTTAGCGCCTTATTGCGCTTTTTCAGCAAAAAAGCGAGCACGTCGATGGCCCAATTCAGCTGCAAGAGCTCTTGCCCATTGGGCCATTTGCGCCTGTATCTCTGAAGAGCACGAATAATCCGCGCCGCCACGTCCTCGGGCCCGGGTTCATCCCCATTCCGAAATGCACGCCACAACTGTGTCTCAGATGGCGGTTTTTGAAGCTTGTCCCAAACCATATGGATATTTTCATGTATTTCTCCATCGCGACGCAAGTTCTATAAATCTCGCCATCGATTCTGTCTAGCAGAGATTAAATAGAGCAACGTGAGCATTTGTAGCGATCACACCCTACGCACTGCGCTGCGGCAGACAGGCCAAGCACAAATTGAATTGTCGGTCACGAATGACCCACTCTCTGCGTGTCTGACATACGTCAGACGGATTCGTCGATGTTACCCAAAAACCCATACGGTACTTGGTCTGACGCGTCAGACAGGGCTTCACCGGTTCAAGTTCCTTCCTTGTGCAAATCAGAAGCTGGACCGCATTACGAAAAATGGGAACGTCATTGCAAATTGCTTCCTACGAATGGATGAAGACACGTCCGTCACGTGGCCACAAATAACCCAAGAAATAGGCAGTTATTTCCCAGACAGGCCCAAGGAAGCTGCAGCTAGGCTATCGGCTTCACCACCCCTTCGCCAGGCTCTTCAATCGGAAAGCGTGCCCAGGGTCCCGTTTATAGGGAAGGACGAATGAATTTTTTTCTGGGTTACCCCATCGGAATGACCCGATTTTGAACATGTGGGGGTGTAAAGCCAATGTAGGGGGAAATAAAGCCTCTGCTTTCCATCACAGAAAAGGAGCAAAAGACATGCGAAACGACCGGATCGAAAAACTACTAGCCCGTCAGAGGGCCATCAAAGACGCCCTTAGAGAGGAGACACGTCACGCCAAAGTCCGCAAGCAGAAAGCGCTGTTCGGTGCAGTCAAGCGTACCGGCCTGCTGGACCTAAACAACGACGAGATCGAAGCCGCCTTGCAGGCCTATCAGACATCTCTTGGTGATACTGGCAATGACAGCGAGACCGAGTCATGAGACGCATCACCGTAAGGTTGCATCAGCACCAGTACGAAGTACTTACGGCGTTGGCTCAAGAACTGAGTACTGACACATCGGGTGCGTTCAGGTCTTTGATCTCAGGCCATCAGCGCACCCGCCAACTGCTGAATGCTTTTGACGAGACCAAACACGAAATCCTTAAGGCACTGGCAACAATGCGTGAAGCGAGCACAGAAAACCTTAAGCGTGCGGTCATTCATCTATCCACCCTGATCAAAAAGGAGTCCACATGAACATCAGTTTGAAATTTTGGCTCATCATCTTTGTAATCGGCTTCTTGGTCGGCACATCGGTCGCTGGTCATTATCTTGCCGATCATCCGCAACATCTCCTTGCTTATGTATGGCCAACGCTAGAAGCACGGTTGCTGATCACAAATTCCTTCACAGCAAATGGGCATATCTATTTGCATGGACAGACCATTGCGGCCTATGACCTCATTAATGCTTGGTACGCCCAGAACCCGGACGGCTATATGCAACTTATGCGTGCGTTCAAGTGGTCACCGCTTGTCGGCATGATGACGGGCCTTGGTTTGCTGTGGCTTATCGCCTATCTCGACCTCGATGCAAAGCCCATGCGTCATCTTCGAGGTCGGTATTTGGCACGCACGAAAGCCGTGTCAGCGGCTGCCAAGCGGCTCTACGGCGCGGGACTCATCCTACTGGGTAGTGTTCGTTGGCCCGAGTGGCAAGAAAACGAGGGGCTGCTGCTTCCGGGAGCAACGGGCTCCGGCAAGACAACCGCAATTCTTTCGGTTCTCGATGTGGCCGCTCAACGCAGTGACAAGGCCGTCATCGTTGCCCAAAACGGCGCACTTATGGCCCACTACATGCCGAGTAACAATGTCCTGCTGCTCAATCCTTTCGACGCACGCACCCTAAACTGGTCATCGCTCGCCGAGATGCGGGCAATTTATGATGCGCCGCGCCTCGCCAAGTCCGCTATTCCGGACGCCCAGGGATATGAAGCCCAACAGTGGACCATGTACGCCCAGCAGATGTTGGCTGCGGTGCTGGAACGGTTGTTTGTCCAGCGTCATGCAACCAACGCCAATCTTCTGGAATATTTTCGACCGGAAGGACAAGCGAATTTAAGGGCTTTGCTGGCCGGGAAAGCAGTCAGTGCCGTGTTCATGCCTGGAAATGAACGGCTTGCAGCTAACGTGCAGGGCGTCCTCTCCATGTACCTGTCCGCCCATGAGTACCTGGATCCTCAGGCAGGCGCTGGAAGCTTCTCCATTACCGAGTGGGTCCGAGGAGATAAGTCTAGCTGGCTGTGGATTACCTATCTGGATAGTCAACTAGACGCGCTCAAACCACTCATCGGCACATGGTTAGACTTGGCCTCATCCGCCACAACCTCTCTACCAGCTGTTAAACGGAATTCGCCTGCGTGGCAATTTTGGAAGGAGCGCGTTGAGCCGCGCCGCATCTGGAACATCGTGGATGAAGCCAAGAGTGTTGGCAAAATCCAAAGCCTTGAGGATTCGATCACCAAAGGCCGTAAAGCCGGTTTGCGCACCGTGATTGGGATACAGAGTATCTCGCAACTGCGGGAACTCTACGGGAATGACCGAGCGACAACCATCCTGGGTTCCCTTAAGTCAGCAGTCGTTTTCAATACAGAGGACCCGGACACGGGCGAATATCTTTCGAAACGCATCGGTGATGGTGAGGTTGAGATAACTAACACCAACAGCGGACGTGGTGCGGGTGAACTCACTAACAGCCACACGGGGCAGAGCACTCAGCGAACCGTCCGTCGTGTCGTGCTTCCCTCCGAGATCGCCGCGCTTCCAAACCTTTCGGCTTACGTGGTGCTGAGCGGCGTAAGTGCAGTAGCCAGGGTCAAATTTGAACCTCGCGAGTTACTTGAGCGCATTTCCTCGTTCATTCCGAAGCCAAATCCGCCGGTTCCGCCAGCTCCATTTGTAACATCTGCACCTATTGTCGCAGCGCCCGCGGCCGCTAATGGGCCGGAGTTCGTCTAATGCTTTCGTTACGCAGCATTCCCATGCAATCCACGAGTGCACTCGCGGCGTATTACGAAGGTCTGTCTACGCAGCCGGACAGCTATTACCAAGGTGGCGCAGGATTATTGGAACCGGCTGGCGTCTGGCAAGGATACGGCGCCGCAACCTTGGGATTTACCGGAACGATTATCGCCGAAGGCGAATTGCTCAAAGCGATGCAAGGCCAGCACCCGTGCGCAGAAACTTTGCTTTCGGGTACTAATGGCGGTCAGCACAAACCAGGCTGGGATCTGACGTTTTCGTCGCCGAAAGGTGTGAGCGCTGCCTGGGCCGTCGCGGACCTCGAACTTCGCATAGCCATCGAGCAGGCTCACCAGGGCGCGGTCACGCGCGCCCTGGCCTACTTGGAACGAGAAGCGATTATGGTTCGGATTCGGGAAGATCGTTTTACGCTCCTAAGAGAGCCGGTTTCTAAGTACGGCGGCGCACTGTTCGCTACATACCAACACAGCTCGTCCCGAGCCGGCGATCCGCAGCTTCATACCCACGCCGTGCTGATGAACATTACGCCCGAGGGACGTTCCCTGGACTTCTCCGCGGCTCATGTTCATGCAGGGGGGGCCATATACAGGGCAGAGCTGGCTCATAGACTTCATGAATTGGGCTTCGGCATCGAGCGTGACGGTAAAAGTTTCAAGTTGCTTGGCGCACCTGAGCATTTAATTGAGCGATGGAGCCAACGGCGGGCACAGATTGAAGCGGAAGCGGTAGCTCGTGGCGTCCATACAGCGAAGGGATTGGAGACCGTTACCCTTGCGACTCGTTCCAAAAAGGAAGCCAAACCCCGCGCTACGCTGTTCGTGCAGTGGGCGAATGAAGGTCGGGAGCATCACTATGATGCATCAGTGGTCCGCCAGCAAACGACCCTCGGACTTAACCAAACATTGGACTCCGCTCCTGAATCAGGTCTGATGAACGCGTTACTGGAAACTCGGGCGACCGCATCGCACGAACAGGCACTGGTCGAACTTGCGGCCCGATCCTATGGCCATTTCGATGCCGATGCACTTGAAGCCAGGTTGAAAAAAGCACTTTACGAACAAGCCACCGAACTGCGCGCGCCGAATCACCGTGCCGAATGGCACCGTCTTGGAATTCGGTTCACTACCGAAGAAATGCTCCGCCTTGAGCAGCGACTGATTGCCAGATGTGAACACCTCGCGAAGGAACGCGACGTGTTCCGCTTATCTGAATCATCGCGTCGCACTGCCCTTCAAAACGCGGGCTTATCTGAAGAGCAACGTCGCGCCTTTGACCACGCCCTCGATGGCGGCCGGACTGCCATCATCCAGGGCGCAGCTGGCAGTGGGAAATCCACCCTGCTGCAAGCCGTAAACGGTGCATATGCGGCAGAAAACGTCCGCGTACTAGGCACGGCTTTGTCCCAGCGCGCCACCCGCGAACTTGAAAACGCGTCCGGCATCCCAAGTTGGAACGTCGCGCGTCTGCTGCATGACTTGGAAGCCGGTAAAGAACACTTCGATGGCAACACGGTGCTGGTCGTCGATGAAGCAGGCATGCTGGGTACCCGACAACTCGAAGAACTAACCCAACGCATTGATGACGCGGGCAGCAAAGCCATCCTCGTGGGCGATTCGAAGCAGCTTCAAGCCATCGAGGCCGGCGGAGCATTCCGAGGCATTCAGGAACGGATCGGGTATGCGGAACTCGTCGATAACCGCCGGCAGCTGACGGAAGCTGACCGGGAAATTGCGCTGGCTTTCCGGGAAGGTCGTGCGGCAGACGGACTCGACCTACTCCACCAACACGGCCGGCTCTACGTCCACCCTGACCCTGACTCCGTCAAACAAACAGCGATCCTGGCTTACCTACAAGACCTGGACGAAAGCAAACGATCACTCTTGCTCGCCAAAGATCGTCAGGCTGTACACGAACTCAATGATGCTGTCAGGGGCGAACTCAAAGCAGCCTGCGGCCTGGGTGAACGTGATGTTGCCGTAAAAACGACTCATGGCTACCGGCACTTCGCGGAACGAGACAAGATTGTTCTTGGATTAGGTGCGAAGCAGCAGTTCTATCAGCAACTTGAACCACAAGACCGCGAGCATGCGCATAACGGCGCGCGTGGCACCATCGAACGGATCACTTCCGAGCAGGTCACCATCCAACTCGATTCGGGTCAGCGGGTTGCGCTGAATGCCGCAGGTTATTTCGACAAGGACGGAAAAACTCAGGGATGGGCAGTGGACCACGGCTATGCCACGACGGTTCACAAAGCCCAAGGCATGACCGTGGACCGTTCTCATGTCGTGATTAGCGGCGATGAACAGCGCGAATGGGCCTATGTTGCACTGTCCCGCCACAGAGAATCGACCCACGTCTATGCAACGCGTGACCTGCTGGATGCAGAAACTGATTCAATGGAACGGACAGAAGCCGCCTGGCAACTCGGCCACGCTGAAGCGAAAGACTTGGCGAACGATTATGAGATCGAGGCCTATCAATCCGCGTATGAACTGGAAATCACCTGAACAGATATGGCCGGGCTGCACGTGAACCCAAGGGTACTGAGGCTACGCGACGCGCCAGGCTATCTCGGCATGGATCGCAATCGATTCAATATAGAAGTGCGGCCCTATGTGCCGGAAGTACCCATCGGCACACAGGGTATCGGTTTTGATCGGCTTGATTTGGACGCCTGGTTTGACGACTATAAGCGTCGCAACGGGCGTCCCGGAAGGAGATCTTCATGGGACGAAAAGCAACCCCAGGGCTCTATAGACGCGGTAAGTCCTGGCACATCGACAAAATCATCCTCAGAAAGCGCGTTTGCGAAAGCACGGGCAC
>Ga0307374_10011668_pt1 | contig 12446 bp, 9 predicted proteins | sample OX3MG_FD_202532 | JGI IMG/M metagenome (GOLD analysis project Ga0307374, IMG submission 202532) | Soil microbial communities from Risofladan, Vaasa, Finland - OX-3 | ecosystem: Environmental > Terrestrial > Soil > Coastal area > Acid sulfate soil | place: Finland: Risofladan, Vaasa | collected...
CGATCGGCCGCCCGCGTCACCGCTCTTAATCCTGCCAGCACCCAGACGGTGTTCGTAAACTCGTCCTGAACGCCTCCCAGGCCGCCATCACCAAAGCCGGGGGGCAACAGCCCATACTTTCCGTTGATGCTTCCGCCTTTCATCCCCTGGTTACGAAGCTTTTTTAAAAAATTTACCGCCCGCAGAAGATTGGGCTGCATTCTGCGGAAGTAGCTCCAGTCCTGGCTGAGTTCGGCCTGCCGGACCATTGTGAACATGGCGATGCCCGTGTCCTTCCAGTGCTCGTGCCCGGCGCTCGCAAAGATTCCGCCTTCAGGTTCCTGCCGGGACCACTCGGTTTCCAGGCCCTGCTGAGCGTCGGCGTCGTAACCCAGGTATCGGGCCGCTTCCAAAATAAAATTGCCGTCCACAATCCAAAGTCCCCGGTAAACCGTGGGACCCACCTGGAACGTCAGTTTGCCGTCGCGCACTTCCCGCGCCTGCTGGATGTTGCGAGCGCATGACACCAGAAATTGTCCGTAGCGGTCCGGGAGATGCCAGGAGACCTTGCTGCCATAAGGGCTCCAGGCTTGCCAGGAGTTTCGGGCGGAGGCTAGTAGCGCTTGAGGTTTTTCCATCCCGGCTTCGATTTTTTGAAAACTCTGGCCTTCTTGGGGAAAGCGGAAAAAGCGCGTTAGAGGGCGGTCGCCGCTTGAGATCCCATCCTTCATAATCACCCTGAGCCCCGCTCCCGTTTCTCCACTGCCGTGGATCGGCGAGTTCATGGCGAGGAACAACGATCCAGACCCATCGGCGATTTCAACTGTCGTAACCTTGGGCGCTCGGGTGATTTTCAACTCTTGTCCTGTTCTTATTTTCAACAGCGGGGTCACATGGAGTTCCTTTGGGGTTCGAGGCCGGACCTCCATGATCACGTTATCGACGCGTCCTTCCGCGGGTTCGTTGGTTGCAAAGGTGGTCAGCTCGATCGAGGCTTCCGGGCGCTCGATGCGGGTGTGGATAATCGGCACGCCGGGAGCCTCCAGTTGCTGGCTGGCCACCTGGTCGGTTTCCATGCCGAGCAGAGAAAACTCCACCACTTCCGGAAAATAGTCGAGGGGCTTGCCGCGGCCGGGGTTGCCGTAACGCAGTTCGCCGCGCTCACCAATCAAACTCTTATGGTGATCGTCCGGGAAGCAGTACGCGGTCTGCCAGGCGAGCGGCGTATAACGAAAATCAATGGCGGCGGCGCGATCCTGCGCTGCCACGGCGGCGCTTTCGGACGTCGCATCCGGGAGTTGCGCATGCCGAACATCGGCAGCGGCGCTTCGCGGCAACACGGTCGAGCCAAGCCCCGCGCCCAACACAGCCAGGAAGTCACGCCGGTCCACATTTTTCATCGTCCACCTGCCTCTCTGTTGTTGAACTTTAAATGATGCATTGCTGTTTTGCCGACTGCAGAATTCGGCGGCGATGGGATTCTCCAAGATGTCCTGATCCCCGCAAAGTTTCACGGCCGAGATGAACGGAACACAGAAATTCCATCAGGCGCCGAAAGCTTCAGGCGGGAACCTCTGCCAGCGCAAACGCGTCTTTAACGGCAGGCGATATTGTATTCCGGGAATAGCTCCGAATGAACCAGTAAATTGGGGAATTCGCAAAAAGGCCCCGGGGAACCGGGCGTTCCCCGTGGATGAACCTTGAGCATGCGGCGATCAGCGCCTCGGATTCCACCGCAAAAGACTGCTTAAGCGGCTTCGTCGTTGGGGCTGGCAGGTTTGGGCCCGTTAATATTTCCCAGGAGCGCGGCCGCCTGTTCCAAACGGCTTTGAAGTTCACCGACGCTGCTGTGGATTGTCTCGCGTTGCTGGGCCAGCACGCTGCTACTCAATCGAGCGATTTCACTCTGATAGGACTCGATCGAATTCTTAATCGTCGATTCCGCCCATGCCGTCGTTTGCCGCGCCCAGTCTTTCAGCAAAGAGGTTGCGGTGTTCACTTCCTTGTTAACGGTTTCGGAGAGCCCATGGATAACCTGGTCCGAAGTGGCCCTCACTTGAGTCGAGGCGGTCGAAGCAACTTCCTGAGTCTTAGCCTGAAGCTGCGTAATCCCGTCGTTCAATTTCGCGTCCATAGTTTTCTGGAGCCGAAGTTCGTGGTCGGAGGAAAGCTTGGTGTGAAAACCCTGAATCTCATTTTGAACTCTGGCGACTTCGCTTTCCACGGTCTGCTTCAGATTTGCGGCAACCGATTCAAGCGCTGTCTGGGTCAGGGTTGAGAGGTTCTGCTGGGTTGCGGCAAGACGCTCGTTTTCCGTGGCTTCCAGTTCTTCGCCCAACTTCTTCAAGCTCGCAGAGAGTTCGCCAACTTCCTGCGCAAGCGAGTCGCGGGTGGATTGTCCCATGTCGCTCATTTGTTTTTGCACGTTGTCCAGGAGTGATTGCATGGAAGCCTTCAGTTCGCCCTTTGAGGCTTCGAGAGAGATCTCCATTTGCCCGCGCAGGTGTTGGAGCGATGACTCCAAAGAGTCCTTGGTGATTTTATCGAGATTGTTTGCGATGTCGGCAGTGCTTTTCTGTTGGAGATCTTGCGCCACTTCTTGAAGTTTCTGCCGGAGGGTGTCCGCCTGCTGGTCGGCGAAAGCGCGCAACCCATCCCCGGCGGACGCCGTCAACTCTCCCATCCGCTGTCTGAAATGGCCGAGGTTCCTTTCAACGCCCGCTTCAGCCTTTGCGTCCAGCTTTTTGACGGCCTCATTGGTCAATCCGTCCAGTCGCTCGTCGAAGGATTTGACGGCCATTTCGGCGTGCTGCTGGCTCGCTTGATGGGTCTCTTCTGCAAGCTTGCTGATGAAGCACAAAATGAAGTTGCTGCTGGAAACTTGCCTTAAGCCTGTCCGTGACTTCCCGAATGTGGGGCTCGACGGCCTTCTCCACTTTTTCCGGCACGGAATTGGTTGCGGCATCACTCATCAGCTTGAGCCATTCGCCAAACTCCGCCATTTTGGATTGCACGATCTGCTCGGCATGAGCATTTGCCTGGACGGCAACCTCACCTTCTCCCGACGCAAGCCGTTGCTGCACTTTGCCGCGAAATTCCTCAGCAAGGCTGTCAAGCCGCTCACTCATTTCCTTTTGGAGCGGTTCCAGAATCGTCTGCCCCTGCTCGTGGGCGCTCTTGCCCACTTCAACGGCGGCGGCGGACGAAAAGGCTTCCAGATCATTCCGGATTCGATCCTTCAACGTCTTAAAGCCGATTCGCAGCGAGCCGTTGCCGGCCCTGCGATCGTCGATGGCCATGGCAGGGAGTTCGACTCCTGACAGCTCTGAAATGGTCGCCAGCAGATCCCGGAAGATTTGCTGAGCCTGGTCCATTTCCGCTTGCCATTCCCGGCGTGCTTCTTCGATCTGCGACAGTAGCCCTTCAAGGTCGGTCTGCATCTGTTTGGGTCCGCCGCGGATACCGCGTAGTTCCTGGACTAAAGACAGTGGCGAGTTCATTTTTCCCCTACCATGTTGCTGAATTTTACCAGTGAGTGAAGAGAGAAATAGGCCGGACTAGCCTGAGAATGGAACTCCCCGCGACTGCAGGAATCGTAAGCCTTCCGGGAGCCCTGGAATATGCGAGAGAAAGATTTCATTCTTGACCATGCCTTCCCCCTCCCAGGTGTTGGCCGGCTTAAGAATCCCTTAACACTTTAGCTAGTGTCTAAAGGCGCAACCCAACTTTAGTTCCTTGCGTGCTGGGGTACAACTGATCTCTAGGACAGTTTTAGGTCAGTTGCCGGATCTGGCCTCCGGCGCAGACCTAAAGTAGAGGCACGCCATGCCGTCCAGCGCATACTACATGAAATCGGGACAAATTTCCAGCAATTTTTGGTGTTTTCCCCTGCCCAGGAAGTTTCTCCGAGTTGTTGGGCTCCGGGCGTTCATTTCCCCAGAAAAGCCGGCCAAAATTGAATGGGGGTTCGCCTGCCAAACGAGCCACGGCCTGGGGTCAAGCGGCCTGCCAAGGCAGGTGTTCGGCTGCCGGCGAAGTTGCTTCACGGCCTGCATTTCCAGCATGAAAAACCCGCGATAAGGACAACGCCCCGATCGCTGCTGAAAAGACCGGATGGGAAAACGGGGAGCCTCGCTTTTTACTGTGACCGGGCTTCCGCGCTTGTGGTAAGGTGAGGCTGCTATGAAAAACGATAATACCTTTTCACGCCGTTCTTTTCTTGGACTTATGGCGGCGGCACCGCTCGGCGCCGCTGCGCTTGCCGCGCGTTCAAAACATATTCCCGTGGGGCTTGAACTCTTTTCGGTTCGCGATGACCTGAAGAAAGACCTGCCAGGGACCGTCAGGAAAGTTGCGGAAATGAGTTACAAGTGTGTCGAGTTCTTCTCGCCCTACTATCAGTGGATGCCGAGTGAAGCGAAACAAATGCGCCGGGAGATGGACCATCTCGGCATCCGATGCTACTCGACGCATAATGAATCAAAATCGTTCATGCCGGAAGGAATTGGCAAGGCGATGGAGTTGAACCACATCCTGGGAACGCGCTACATCATGCTGGCTTCGCCCGGCCATATTTCCGATCTGGACGGCTGGAAGCGGGTGGCCGAGATGCTCAACAAGGCGAACCAGACGATGATGGCCCACGGCTTCCACGCCGGCTACCATAACGATGACCATGAATGGCAGCCGCTCGAAGGCAAGAAACCTATTGAAATCATCGCCTCCGAAACGGACAAGAGAGTTGTTTTGCAACTTGATACGGGCAACTGCCTCAATTCCGGGGGCGACCCGGTGGCCTATATCCGCGGCAATCCCGGACGCATCCACTCCATGCACGTGAAAGACTGGTCTCCCGAGAAGAAATTCGACGTGTTAATCGGGCAGGGCATTGCGCCCTGGAAAGAAATTTTTGCGGCGGCTGAAAGCGTGGGCGGCATCCAGTATTACCTGATCGAGCAGGAAGCCGACAGCCAGTACTCGGAGATGGAAACCGCCAGGTTGTCGCTCCGGGCGTTTCAAAAAGTGCACGCGTAAAAAGTAAGCGTGATGAGCGGGCTTGCCATCGCGGAGATTCCTCGTCGCCCTTCGGCTTCGCTCAGGGCAGGCTCTGCGGCTCATCGGAATGACACGCAACTTGGGTTGTCACACCGACTCTTTCGCCCGGCACAGCCGCAAACTGCCGATCTGAAGGTTGGCGCTGCCTCAAACTGAGTCCCGAAGCTTGACGAGATGCGAGGCAACAGGTTAAGGTAGAAGTTTAGGCCTTAACTTATCAACTAAACAGGGAGCCAGCGCTTTGAAGAGGACGTACCAACCTAACCGACGCCGTCGTGCCAAGACCCACGGATTCCGCGTGCGCATGCGAACTCCGGGAGGACGTCAGACGTTAAAACGCCGGCGTCAAAAGGGCCGCTATCGCCTGACTCCATGAATCCAGGTTCAGGCGCTTTCCCCAAGAAATTCCGGCTTCTGCGCCGTGTGGATTTCCGCCTGGTTTATGAGGAGGGGCAGCGCCGAAGCGCCTCGGTATGCACAGTCTTTATCCGGCCGAACGGTCTAGCAGAAACACGTCTGGGGATCACAGTGCCTGTGCGCGTGGGTGGCGCAGTGCTCCGCAACCGGATCAAGCGGCGGGTCCGGGAAGTTTTCCGCCAGAACCGGACGCGGCTCGCGGGCGGCTGGGATGTTGTGGTGAATCCCCGCAAAATTGCAGCCACGATCGCTTATCCGGCTCTCGAGAAGCAACTGATGCGCGTGTTTCCCCATCCGCCACAAGGTGCATCCTCCGGGGAGCAGCGGGTGCGCTAAGGCTCTTGGCGCTCGGACTGATTCGGTTTTATCAAGCCTGCCTTTCGCCGATCATTCCCTCGTCGTGCCGTTTCTATCCATCGTGCTCGGCTTACGCGTATGAGGCTGTTGAGAAATGGGGAGTCTGGCAGGGAACAGGGCTGATTGTTAAACGCCTTTTGCGCTGCCGGCCCTGGGGCGGGCAAGGTTATGATCCCGTTCCCTGAAGACCCAGCGCGGGGCTCAGGCAAAAAAAGAAAGTCTTTCAATAATGAACAGTGAAAAGCGGGTGATGATTGCATTCGCCCTCTCCTTTGCAATGCTGATGCTGTGGCGGGTCCTGTTTGTCAAGGAAGCGCCGCCACCTCCACCTTCATCCAGCAGCGCCGTGCAGGTTCCGGCCGACCAGAGTGCCAAGCCGCAAGCCTCCTCGAAAGCCGCAAAAACGCCGGAAGCTCCCAAGCTTCCACCGCCGCCCAAGATTCCTGTTGTGCAAGCGAGCCAGGCGCAGGACATTACGGTGGAGAGCGATCTCTATCGAGTGGTGATTTCGACCCAAGGCGCCGTCGTCAAGAGCTGGGTTCTCAAGAAGTATAAGGATGAGAATGGCAAGCCTCTCGATGTCGTGGACCCGGCGGCGTCAAAGCAGTTGGGTTTTCCCATGAGCATCACCTCGGCGGATTCCTCGCTTGACCGGAAGGTCAACCAGGCTCTTTACGTCGCCACGCCTTCATCTGCGACTCTCCAGGCTCCTGCCACGCTGGAACTGACCTACAGTGACGGGCACGTCCAAGTTCAAAAGAAATTTTCCTTTGGTTCTGATTACATGGTGCACGCGAGCGTAAGCGTCGCCGAGGACCAGCACTATGTCCCCATCGCGGTTGCCTGGCGCGGAGGGTTCGGAGACCACTCGCTCTCCATCGAGGACCAGGTCGCTCAAAGCAAGGCGGTCTATGAATCGGCTGGAAAACTGGAAACGGTTGACCAGCACAAGATGAAAGCAGAGCTGCAACAGGCGGGGCCGCTCGAATTTGCCGGGCTTGAAGACCGCTACTTTGCCGGAATTTATTTTCCAGATTCGCACGACCAGAGTTTCCGCGCCGGGCAGGAAGCGTGGAAGCCGGCCAGTTGGAAAGAGAAGGCACCTCCGGAAGCGGCTTATGCCGAGATTGGAAGCTCTGTCGCGCAGCCGGTCAGCTTCAGGTTGTTTGTGGCGCCCAAGTCGCTGGATGTGCTCAAAACCACCAGTCCTCCGCTTACGGACCTAGTGGACTTCGGCTGGTTCAGCATCATCGCCAAGCCGCTTTTTCTTGCTCTGCGCTATATCCATGACAACTGGGTGCACAATTACGGCTGGGCCATTGTCATTCTGACCTTGATCATTAATATGGTGTTGTTTCCGCTGAAGCTCAAGAGCATCCGGTCCGCGCAAGAGATGCAGCGCGTCGCTCCGCTGGTCAAGAGCATCCAGGACCGTTACAAGCAGTACAAGTTCAACGATCCCCGCAAGGCGCGAATGAACCAGGAAATCATGGCGCTCTACAAGGAGCATAACGTCAACATGTTTGGCGGATGCTTGCCGATGCTGCCGCAGTTGCCGATTCTTTATGGATTTTATGAGTCGCTCGAAACGCCCTTTGCCTTTCGCCATGCGCCGTGGATCTTCTGGATCAAGGATTTGTCCATGCCGGACAAGTCTCATATTTTGGGCCTGCCGATTCCCCTTCTGCCGACCATCATGATTGTCAGCATGTTCTTCATGACCAAGATGACCCCGATGGCCACGGCCGATCCGAACCAGAAGCGGATGATGCTCATAATGCCGCTGGTTTTTGGACTGATGTTCTTCAGGCTGGCGAGCGGCCTGGTGCTCTACTTTTTGGCGGCCAACATGGTGGGCATTGCGCAGCAGTTGTTCATCAACCGCTACGCCACTCCGAAACACCCGCCTTTGGTGCCGGGAAAACCCGCCGCGGACAAGGGCCCTGCGCAGAAATGACGATGGAACACTTTTCTTCCGAACAATCCGGAGATAACGATCTGGCTAGGATCGAATCGCTCGTGGGGAAAATCATCCAGCATGGAGGGTTTAACCTGACGTTTGCCATCCGGAAGGGCGAAGCCACAGGCGCGGTGGTGGAATTTGAGGGCGCGGACACCGACTTGCTGCTGGAAAGAAACGCCGCCCTGCTGGATGCCCTTGAATATGTGGTGCTCAAAACGGTGCACACGGATGAAGACTCTCCCGGCAGAATCATATTTGATTGCAAAGATTGGCGGCGGGTACGGACGGAGGAGTTGAAGCTCACGGCCTCGATGGCGGCCCGGCAGGTGCTGGAATCAGGGACCCCGTTTTCCTTGAATCCCATGACCGCGCGCGAACGCCGCATTGTCCATGTGGCGCTCAAGGAAGAAGCCGGCGTGCGAACCGAGAGCGAAGGCACCGGCGAACATCGCAGAGTTATCATTCATCCCGCTGCACCTCCTTCCACAACCTGATCTGCAGGGCCTGACGTGATGACGGAAGACACCATCGTGGCCATTGCCACGCCTCCCGGGCGCGGAGGCATTGGAGTGGTGCGCCTTGCCGGGCATCGCTCGATGGAGATTGCTTTGCAACTGGTGCGATTGGGGCAGCACCCTCCTGAACCTCAGCGCTCGACGCTCGGCGCCGTCCTGGACCCCGAGACCGGCAAAGTCCTGGATGAAGTTATGTTCACCTGTTTTCGCCGGCCCCATTCCTATACGGGCGAGGACGTGGTGGAAATTTCCTGCCATGGCTCTCCGGTGATATTGGGTTTTCTGGTGGAATGTTGCCTCGATCGGGGCGCCAGGGCCGCCGAGCCCGGTGAATTCACCCTGCGCGCTTTCCTGAATGGCCGGATGGACTTGACCCAGGCGGAAGCCGTCCGTGATTTGATTGAAGCCCGCACTCTTTATCAGGCGCGCGTAGCCGCAACCCAGCTTGAAGGCGCTCTTTCCGCCCGGCTGAAGCCTCACAAGCGGGCGCTGGTCGAGTTGATCGCCCGGCTCGAGGCGGGCATCGACTTTGCCGACGACGACGTTGAGGTTATCGCCTGGCCGGAAATTCTGAAGTGCCTCGACGCGATCCGCGTCGACCTAAAGAAATTAGTTGAGGGTTATGATTACGGCCGGATTGTCCGTGAAGGACTGAGCCTTTCCATTGTGGGACGCCCGAACGTGGGAAAATCGAGCCTCTTCAACCGGCTGTTGAAGATGGATCGCGCGATTGTGACCGCGACGCCCGGAACCACGCGGGACTTGGTGACGGAAACCGCGTCAATCGGCGGCATCCCTCTTCGCCTGGTCGATACCGCGGGAATTCGCGATTCGAGCGACGATGTGGAGAAGCTGGGCGTCGAGAGATCGCATCAGGCCATGGCCGATTCCGATCTTCGCTTGCTGGTGGTGGATTTCTCCCGCGATTGGACGCAAGAAGACGCGGAACTCCTCCGCAGGACGCGGCGCCTGGGTGTCATGCTGGTGGCGGCGAATAAGGCTGACCTTGAGCCGCGCAATTCCGCGGAGATCATTGCACAGTCGGCCTCAACGGAAGATGGCGAAGCATCTCCGCCCTTGGAGCTTATCAGCACTTCCGCGCTGACCGGCCGGGGCGTTGAGGAACTGCGGGACAAGATTCTTCAGGCTGCGTCGGCGGGCGAGAATCTGGGTTCAGCGGGCGAGCTGGTTACGAACCTTCGCCATCAACAACTGCTCAAAGCGTCGGTTGCGGCGCTTGACCGATGCGGCGGCGCCGCCGGCCTCAAAGTGCACCACGAGATGCTGCTTTTGGACCTCTACGACGCACTCCACCAATTGGACGCGCTGACGGGTGCGACCGACGTGGAAGATATTCTGGGGACGATCTTCTCCAAGTTTTGTATCGGGAAATAGCGCCCCGCGGCGCTTTAGCTTGCGGGATTGCGCCGGAAGCGCGCGGGCAGCGGAATTGATTTCAGGTAGGCGTCGAGTTCCCGAAGGCGCAGCAGTTTTGCCACCACCCACGTCAGCGCCAGTCCGGCTGGAGTTGCGGCAATCAGCACCAGGAATGCGCCGTGGGTGGTTTGCCAATGGACGCGCGTTTCAAGCCAGCGAACCACCTCGTAGGCGCCCGCCGCTCCCACCGCCGATGCTGCGGCGATTTTCACAAAGAAGCCGGCCACTCCTGCCGCGCCCGGGTTGCGCGTGCGGCGATAGAGCATGACGAAAAGAGCCACCGCGTAGGCCGCGATGCCGATGGAGCTTGCGAGCGCCAGCCCCTTGTATTTGAGTGGCTTCACCAGCAGCCAGTAGACCGGAAGGTTCATGAGAGTGAGCACGGTGCCGATCAAAGCCGGCCTCAAGGTGTCGCGTCCCGCATAAAAGCCCCGCGCCAGAATGTTTTGCGCGCCCCAGGCAAACATCCCGACCGCGAATAGCGCCAGCGCTGCGGCGGTTGCGTTGAGGTCGGGCCCGCGCAGGCGGGTGTGGGAGAAGACAAAATAAACCAGCGGACGGTCCATGGCGATGGTGAGCGCGGAAATCGGGACAATCAGCAGGAGCAATCCTTTAAGCGTGGTATTCAGCGTGCGGTTGAGTTCGTCATACTTTTTTTCAGCATAAAGCTGCGCCAGGACGGGGAATGACGCCACCCCGACGGCCTGTCCCACCACGCCGAGGGGAACCCGCATGAGGGTTTTGGCGTAGCTTAACCAGGTGATTGAAGCCGGCATCAGATACGAACCGAACCAGCGGATAATCCAGTCGTCGGAAAAAACCAGCGAGAACGCCAGCATGATGGGAATCGTGAGTTTGATGAACAGGCGGAAGCCCGGGTGCCGAAAGTTGAGGTTCGGCCTGAAGCGGGCGCCCACTCGCCGCGCCCCGTAAATCTGGAGCAGAAAATTTCCGGCGAAGGCTCCCGCGAGAACCCCTACTGAAAAACCCGCGATGCCGTATCGCGAGGAAAGCAGGACCCCGCCGAGAATGATTCCAAAGTTGTAGACGACCGGAGCGAGAGAAGGGATAAGGAAGCGGCCTTTCGCGTACTGGACCGCGCTCAGGATGCTGCCCAGGTAAAAGAAGAGCTGGGCGGGCATCATCAGGCGGGTCAGGAAAACGGCGCGAGCTTTTTCCGCCGGATGGAATCCGGGAGCGATCACGTGCAGAAGTCCGGGAGCGCAAACTTCCCCTGCCACGACGAAGACGATCAGCAGCAGAGTCATCGTCGTAATGACGGTGGAGAAGACGCTCCAACCTTCATCCTCGTTTCCCTCCGCCGCGTATTTCGTAAAGACGGGAATGAAGGTGATGCTGAGCGAGGCGCCGGCGACCAGGTAGTTTACAAAGTCGGGAAGGGTAAAGGCCGCGTAATAAGCGTCGGTAATGGCGTTGGAGCCGATCTGGTGGGCGACCGTCCACTCCCGCAGAAAGCCGAGCATGCGGCTTGCCAGAACGCTGGCCATGACGATGCCGGCCGAGACCGCGATGCGACGGTTTAGTGAACGGGTAGCCATGGGCGATGGTGTACCATGTTTTCAGGCCTTTTGGCCACAACTTGATCGAGACTTCAGCAAAATTCCCTTGAGAAAGCCTGCCGCGCAGCCGGCCCTCACGCGGATAGAGGAAAGCGATTTTGGCACTGATTGCACCGCGCCATGGGGGAGCGCTTGCGCAGACGCTCATGCCAGCGCCGCTTGGATCTGTAGAAATCGGTGCTGCCGCAGCGCGGACACTTGCGGTGAGGGTTTGGGCTCTTGGGCGCCAGATCGGGAGCAAGAGGTATGGGCTTGAATGTCTTGGATCCGTCGCGGACTACCGGAGCGTCGGGATGCTCCTCCAGATGGAGCAACCGGTAACGCCGGCATCGGGAGCAGGCTCGCAAGCGGTATCCGAACCTTTTTGCCAGCGAATACAGAAAGTCTCGACGAACGGACTCCGTCTTGGTTGCTCCGCATTTTCGACAGGGTGTTGCCATGGGCGAACTCGTGGGAGCCTACCAGAAGACCCGAAATGTTTCAAGCGTTCTGGAGCCTGGGGTGACGTCAAGCTGCTTGTGTGAAAAGGTGGAGATGCGCGGAATTCGGCTTTCTGAACTCCGTTTCTTTTCCGTGGCTTGCGCTGAGGCGTCCGGAAGGCTATACTTTGAAGGATGGTAGGTTGGGGTGGGCGTAAGCCCACTTTTTTGTTGGCGCTGAGTTGCCGGGCTGCAATGGCAACTCCCAACTGACGACGAGCGGAACCGCTTCCATACGAGATGAGCGTTGATGTGGAGAAGATCGAAGCTATCGCCGAGCGCGTGGCGGCGGGCGAAGGACTCGCGCTCATCGACATTGAACTGAAAGGTGGAAGCTCCAATCCGCTTTTGCGGGTTTACATCGATAAACCGGGCGGTGTTTCGCATGCGGATTGCGCCCTGGTCAGTGAGCAAATCAGTGCTATCCTGGATGTTGAGGATATTTTCCCGGGGAGTTGCATGCTGGAAGTCTCATCGCCGGGCCTGGATCGAAAGCTGGCGAAGCCGCGGGAGTATTTGTATTTTGCCGGGCGGCGAGCCCGGGTGGTTTTGCATCAAGCGGTTGCCGAGCGGAAAGTTTTTGAGGGTAGGCTAGCTGGATTTGAAGAAGGCCGTGCCAAACTTGACCTCGATGGCGAGGGGGTAGTGGAGTTCGAGCTTTCGA
>Ga0307374_10011669_pt1 | contig 12445 bp, 11 predicted proteins | sample OX3MG_FD_202532 | JGI IMG/M metagenome (GOLD analysis project Ga0307374, IMG submission 202532) | Soil microbial communities from Risofladan, Vaasa, Finland - OX-3 | ecosystem: Environmental > Terrestrial > Soil > Coastal area > Acid sulfate soil | place: Finland: Risofladan, Vaasa | collected...
GCCGGCGAGGCAGGGACAGCCGGCGAGGCAGGGACAGCCGGCGAGGCAGGGACAGCCGGCGAGGCAGGGACAGCCGGCTCGTGCAGCCAGGCCGCCGGCTGGCCGGGCAGTCCCGTCGCGGCCGGGTCATCATCGTCGTCGGCGTTACTCGCTTCATCGCTCCCGCCTGGGTCGGCTGGCCATCCTGGATCATCCGCGGGCCAGGCCGGGTCGGTCGTCCAGGCCGGGTCGGCGAGCTGGTCGATGTCCCCGGCCCGGTCCAGGTCGGCGGCCCCGTCCAGGCCGCCGTCGCGATCCGGCTCGGCCGCCCAGCTAGGCGCGACCGCCTGGTCCGGCTCGGCCGCCCACCCCGGGGCGGCGGCCCAGTGCGTCGCGTCGACCTGAATAGGCTCCTGTGCCCAGCCCGCCTCGTCGGCCCAGCCCGCCTCCTCGTCGAGGCCAGTGCCACCATCCAGGCCCGTCCCGTCATCCAGGCCCGCCTCGTCATCCAGGCCCGCCTCGTCATCCAGGCCCGCCTCGTCATCCAGGCCGATGTCGTCGGCTGGCCCGAGTCCGCCGGTCAGCTCGTCGTCGCCGCTGACTATGTCCGGCGGCCAGATCCAGCTGTCGTAGGGCAGATCAGCCGGGCCGACGTCATGTCCTTCCAGCGCCGTCGCGAACAGGCTGGTCAGGGCCTCATAGTCGGCGTCGTCGAGCGCCTGGGCCTGCGCCTCCAGCTGCAGAGGCCAGATCCGGGCGACCATGGTGCCGCTGCCGACCGGCCCGGCCGCCAGGTCGATGGTGGCCGGCGCCCGGTGACCGTCCTGCGGCTCGACCCCGCCGGGCACCAGCGCGGCGATCCCGCCGGGATCGCTGGCCAGGTCGCTGAGCAGGGCGAGCTGGCCGGGGGCGGGCGCTACGGAGCTGACCAGGAGCGTCAGCGCCCAGTCCTCGTCCGCGGGATCGGCTAGCCGGTGGTGGCGAACCTCGGCGAGCGGCGCGTCGCCCAGCCGGCGGCGCAGCGCGACCGCCTTGGCGGCCAGCAGGTCCAGGCCGGCATCGAGGCTGTCGCAGCAGGTGCCCCGGCCGCCGAGCACGGCCAGCTCCGGGAAGCCGACCAGGATCAGGTCAAACCAGCCGGCGAGCTGGCCGGTGGCCAGCTCGGCGGCGGCGCTGCGCAGGACGGCCGCGCTCATGGCGGGCGGCCCGTTCACCATCGTGACCTGCAGGTGCTCCAGATCGACCAGCAGGTAACCGCCGTCGGAGCTGCCGATGGTCAGCAGCCCGGGCAGGAGGTCCCCCACCTCGGCGGCGGGCTCCTCCAGCTCATCGGCCAGCCGCAGCCGCCACGCCATCCCCTGACGGCCGCCGGGCACGGTGAACGGCGCGGGCGGCGGCTCGCCCGCCGGGCTGGCGACCAGTACCTCCAGGAACTCCGGCTGCAGCCGGAGGGCAGTGATATCGGGAATCTGCTGACCCGTCGCGAGCAGCCCGGCTCCGAGATAGTGCAGGACGCCGCGCAGGCCCGTGACCGGCTCCCGCGCGGCGGCGAGGTGCAGGCGCTGCTCCGCTTCGGCGACCGGCGCGCTGACCGGCAGCGGTATGCGGCGGCCGCGCCGCCTCGTCTGGCGCTGCCGGTGCCGCAGCAGGGCGAGGCTGACCGCCGCCCCGCCGGCCAGCACCCCGGTGCCGAACGCCTCGAACAGCGTCAGCTCGGTGTCCCGGGCGGTCGCCAGCGTGATATCGGAGCTGGCCTGCTGAGCCGGCCCGGCCGGGGTGGCCGGGGTGGCCGGGCTGGCCGGGCTGGCCGGGGTGGCCGGGGTGGCCGGGCTGGCGGGCTGGCCGGCCGACGCGGACGACGCCGCGGGGTGAGACGCCGCGGGGTGCGGGTGGCGGTAGCGCGGATGGCTGGCCGGGTGGCCGTCGTGCGCGCCGGGCGACTGCGGCTGGGCCGGGCCGGGCACGTGGCCGTTGGCGTGGGCCGGCAGGTGCAGCACCCAGCCCGGCCAGATCACCGACGGGTCGCTGAACACGTGTCCCCGCCCCATGTCGTGGCCGAGATTGAGCGCCACGATCTCCTGGTAGCGGTCACCGTTGCCCAGATAGCGCTGGGCGATCGTCCACAGGCAGTCGCCGGGCTTGACCGTTACAAGCTGGAAGAAGCCCATGCTCATCCCCTGGGCGCCTGGCCGGGCACCTGTCGCGTCCTCCTGCCCGGCGCCCGCCAGGCCGACGTGCGGCGCGGCCGGGGTGATCTCTGCCATCGTCTCCAGCTGCGGCGGGGCGGGGATGTCGACCCGCGGCAGGGCCGTCAGCTCGGCCCGCGGGATGAACGTCACGGAGGCCGCGGCGACCGGCTGCGGCATCGCCAGCAGCGTGCCGACCGGCGCACTGCTGAAGGTCAGCGCGGCCAGCGCCACCAGCCGTCCCGCGGCATTCTGCATCCCGCCCAGCCACAGCCGCGGCGCCCTGCGCCGGCGCAGCATGGCCTGCACCTCGGCGAGCACGGCCAGGGTGAACGCCACCCAGGCGATCCAGCTGACGTCCCGGACCGCGGCCAGGACGACGGCGCTGCTGTCCCGGTGCAGCAAGTCGCGGCCGAGCTGCGCCAGGCTCGGCAGGTGAGCCGGCAGCGGCGACCCGCCGAGCTTGTAGAGCAGCACCGGGAGCCCGCCGACGAGGGCGAGGAGGGTCACCAGCGCGGCCAGCCCGGCCGCGACCGCGGGACCGCGCCTGCGGGTCACTGCCCCGGTCCTGTCACGCCGCTGAACAGCTGGGCGGTCGCCGTGCCGGTTGCGTGGATGGTATCGATGCCGATGAGCGAGAGGATCTTGGTCGGCTCGGTGACGGTCACGACGACCTGAATGGTATTGGGCTGGGCGCCAGTGCTGACCTTGCCGTCATATCCGGCGATGGCCAGGTACCGGGTGGCGGCCGCTTTCGCCTGACTCACGTCGACGACGAAGTTCCCGCTCGCATAGGCGGTCTGCTGGCTGACCATGCCCGCGCCCGCCCGGGCCGCCTCCTGGGCGATGGACGTCGCGTTCTGCGCCGCGGCCAGCTTCGCGCTGCCATCGACGACCAGGCCAACCAGCGCGAGCAGCATGACGAACATGGCGGCCAGCATCAGCGTCAGCGAGCCGCGTTCCGCCTCGGCCGGCTTCGGGCCGACCAGGCGCCGCGGGAGCATGCGCCCCTGGCTCCGCGATCTGCTCATCGCATGCTCCCGGCTCCCGAGTTCGTACCTATTATCAAGTGCTTCAGCCTGGACACCTGGTGTGACGATCGCTGTGACACGGCAGGCAGTGACACGACAGGCAGTGACACGGCGCGGCGGTCTCATCAGGCACCTCCTGACGCCGGGCCCGCTGCCGGGGAGGCGGCGCCCAGCCCGAGGCTTCTCCCCCGGTACGGATCGAGCGGCGAGGTAAATGTGGCGGACAGCGCCAGGCTGCCCGGCAGCCCCCGCAGCACCAGGTCGGACAGGCTGACCGTGCACGAGACGGTGAACGTGACGCTCGCCGGCTCGCCCACCGGTGTCCCGAAGGCCGCGTCGAGATTGCTGGGAACGATGGACGACGGCCGACAGTTCAGTCCGTCTCCGGCCAGCTCGGCGCTGGCGCTGGCCTGGGCGGCGGTCAGGGCGTCCGACGGCGTTCGGGCGACCGACGCCTGCCGGGCCGCGTCGCGCGCGGCGGCGTCGACCGAGCCCTGGGCGATCGCGATGCGCCCGGCCGCGATCACCATGCTGATCAGCAGGATGATGACGGGCGCGAGAATGACCAGCTCCAGCGCCGCGTTACCAGCCTCGGGCACTGGCCCGACGACCCGGCGGGACCGGGGTGGCCGGTGCGCCGGCCAGCCACACCTCGGTGCGGGAGTTAACCCGCGCCAGCTGGTCATGGGGTGGTGAACCTTTCGACCGGCGCCTGCGCGACCTGCGTGACGTCGATGGGTATCCCCGGCACGATGCTGGGCGCCTGGCCGCGAACCGTGATCGTGATGGTCGTGGCGGTGCTGCCAGCCGCGCTCGCGCCGGGGCTCAGCAAGAACCCGGACGCTGAGCGCTGGGCGAACTGCAGAGCCGCGGCCTGCCCGGCCGCCGTTGACGAGCCAGGGATCCGCGCGGCGTCGACGCCTTGCCGCGCCGCCGCGAGAGCCGCCGACCGGGCCAGGAACCACAGGGATGCCTGGGCGATGAACATCAGCGCGGTCAGGAAGACCGGCATGACGATCACGTAGCTCAGGATCAGCGCCCCGGAGTCCCGGCGAGAAGGCCGTTCGCTGGCTGACCCTCGTCTCACTCAGGCACCGCTATCCATTGAGCTTGCTCTCAAAGCCCGTGATGGCCTTCTTGAAGACGATCGCGGCTGCCACCGCGGCGGTCACCAGGATGCCGGCGATGACAATCCACTCCAGGGTCAGCGCCCCCGACTCGGGATGGCCCGCTCGCGCAGCCAGGGCTCGCTGGCGCGCTCGCCCGGTGAGGTAGGTGACGCAGAACCACAGCGGATTTGAATACATGACGGGCCTCCTTGTCGCGAAAGCAATTAGGTGCTAGTGCGTAAAGAACGTGCGGTAAAGGATCGGGAAGATCAGCAGGAGCAGGAAGCCGACGGCGAGCAGCGCGATGGGCACGACCATGGTGGTCCCGCGCGAGCCGGCCTTGGCGCGGTCGGCCGACATGGCCTGGGCCCGCATCGAGGCCGCGCGGGCGGCGAGCGTATCGAGGATTCGCGCGCCTTCCTGCCCGGCGACGGCGGCGATGTCGGCGAGGTCCGCGAGTTCCGGAACACCGGTTTCGGCGGCCAGGTTAGCCAGCGCCGTCCAGGGCGCGGCACCGACCCGGCGAGCGCCCTCTAGCGCCGCCCCGATGCGCTGGAATGCCCAGCCGCCACCGATCTCGGCCGCGGCCTCCAGCGCCTCGGTCGGTCCGGCGCCTGCCCCGCGTTCCAGCGAGACCAGGTCGAGGTAGCTGCCGAGCGCGTGCCGGAAGTCATATCGCTTCTCGGCCGCGTTACTCCTCGTTACCAGGTCGGGCGCGAAGAACAGCCCGATACCCAGGGCCAGCGCCACCACCAGCGGCACCGGCCAGCTGGAAGCGTTGCCGCCGAGGGCCAGGAGCACCGCGAAGATCGCCGGGGCGGCCAGGCCGATGAGACCACAGGTGACTTTGCTCGCGAGCCAGGCCGCGCGGTCCTGGCCCAGCAGGGCCAGGTCGGCCGACGGAACCGGCAGCCACGGCACCACGTCCGCGAGGCGCTGGCCGAGGCCGTAGGTCAGGGACACCTGCGGGGCCGAGGTGCCCGGCGGCCCGCCGGGCTGGCTCAGCCGCTCCAGCGCGGCGTCCACCCGGGCACCGGCCGGGATCAGTTCACTCACCGCGACAAAGACGCCCAGCCCGACCAGCGCGCCGATGACGACAACCCAGGCATTCACCTCGGCTGCCCCGATCCCGCGGTGGTTCCTGGCGTCAGCTGGGCCGGGGCAGGCGGCGGAGCGGATGTCGCCGCGGCCGCGGCGTCCAGGAAACGGCCGGCGGTCGGCAGCGAGCCCAGCCGGTGCAGCCAGATCAGTCCGCCGGCGTACAGGAGGGTCACCAGGGCCAGCACGACCTGGCCGGTCATCGTTCCGAACGGAGCCGAGTAAGAGCGATTTACGACGGCGAAGACGCTGAACCCGGCAATGAATACCGTGATCCACCGCACCGTGGTCCGGTGCTCCGCTCGGGCCGCGTCGATCTCGCGACGTCCCGCCACGTCTCTGCCCAGCAGCTCGGCGAGGGTGACGAGCACGTCGCGGGCCGCTCCGCCGCGGCGACCCGTGGCGATAATCAGCGCAGCCGCGATCCGGTCGCCGGCCGGATCGTCGATCTCGGCCGCGAATGCCCGCAGCGCGGCCTCGGTATCAATGCGCAAGGCCAGCCGGGCCGCGAGCGCGCGTACCGGCCCGGCCACCGCGGGTGGCGCGGAGGTCGCGCTGGCCCCGAGCGCGTCCTCCAGGCCGCGGCTGGCCATCACCATGTCAGCCAGCCGGCGGATCCACTGCTCGAGGCCTTCGAGCATCGCGGTGCGCTTATGCTGCCCGTCGTTCATGCTCAGCTTCGGCAGGAAGACGACCGCCGCGGCGGCGGCGAGGGCCGCTACCGGCCAGCGGGTCAGGAGGTAGACGACCAGGGCCGCGAGCACCGCGAGCAGCGCCCGGCGGCGCCCGGCGCTCGACAGCGACAGGCCCCCCCGCGCAGGGGGCTTCCCCGGGTCGGCGACCCGGCCGATGAGGCCCCAGACGCCGAGCACCATGCCGCCCGTCAGCGCCGCCCCCGCCAGCGCCGCCAGCAGGATCATCGCCAGCCTCCCGTCCTGGCGGTGGCCCGCTGCCGGTCCAGCAGGCCCGGATCGAAACCGCCGCCGACCAGCCGTTCCATGAGTTGGGGAGAGGGCGTATGCGCAGGGACCGCCCGCCCGCCTGGTCCTTCGGGCAGGAAGAGCCGGTTCACGGCCGGACGCTCGGTGTCGGCCGGCGGCAGGACCTCCAGCACTTCCGACACATAACGGAGGGTGCGCGTGCCGTCGTAGCGCTTGCGGACGTGCACGATCAGGTCGACCGCCATGCCGACGAGGATGTGGATGGCCCGCTCGGCCAGGGCCAGGCCGCCGCGCAGGCCAAGGATCAGGATCCGGTCGAAGGCCTCGGACGGGGAGTTGGCGTGCAGCGTGCACATCGAGCCGTCCTGACCCGAGTTCATCGCCTCGAGCATCGGCATGATCTCGCCGCGCCGGACCTCGCCGACGAGAATCCGCTGCGGATTGTGCCGCAGGGCGTGCGCGATCAGGTCGTGCAGGCTGATGCCGCCGGCACCCTCGGAGTTCGCCTCCCGCGACTCGAAGGCGATCACGTCCGGGTGCTGCGCGGTGCCGTGCAGGTAGAGCTCGTACTCCGACTCCAGCGTGGCGAGCCGCTCGCCCGGCGGGATCTCGCTGGCCAGGGCGCGCAGCATCGTCGTCTTCCCGGCGTTCACGCCGCCGGTGACGATGATGTTGCACCGGGCCTTGACCGCGGCGGCCAGGAACGCGGCCAGCGTCGAGTCGACGGTGCCGAGCTTGACCAGCCGGCCCAGGCTCGCGTCCAGATGCCCGTGGCGGCGCAGCGACAGGCACGGGCGGGGCGTGACCGACATGGTGGCGGTCAGCCGCGCGCCGCCCGTCAGCGCCACGTTCACCAGCGGGGCGGCCGCGGAGAAGTCGCGCGCGGTCTGGCCGCCGCGCGCGGCCCAGGTGCGGATCATCGCCAGGAACGCCTCGTCATTGGGCGCGACCGGGGGCCCGCTGACCCGCTCCCCGGTCGCGTAGGTGATCCACACCTGATCGCAGCCGTTGACATCGACGTTCTCAACGTTCGGGTCCCGCAGGTAGCCCGCCAGCGGCCCGAGGCCGTAGCGCTGGTCATAGACGGCCTGGGCGAGCGCCTCGCGCTCCGGCGGGGACGGCACCAGGGCGCCGGCCCTGACCTGACGTTCGGCCCACGCCCGCACGGCGTCACGAATGATCGCCGCCGCCTCCGGCTCGCCCGCGCCGTCCTGCAGCCGGTTCGCCACGAACCCGAGGATCTCGGCGACGGCGCCCCGGAACCGCGCGTCGGCCAGTACCGACTGGGCGGCGAACTGCGGCACGGGACCGCCCCGGGCCGGTGGCTGGCCGACGGCCGCGGGACCGGTCACGGGCGAGGGGTGAACCTCGGTCATGGGCGACTGCCATTCTGGTCGAGGCCGTACTGGTCCAGGCCGTACTGGTCCAGGCCGTACTGGTCCAGGCCGGGCTGGCTAGAACCGTACGGGGTGAAGACGGTCTGCTCCCCGTATCCGGGCAGCGGGCCGGCCGCGGCGGCCGCTTCTCGCATCCCGCGTCCCGCGGCGGCCGCGGCCCGGATCAGCGGCCGGGAGTCCAGGCCACGCCGGCTCCCCTGCCCGTCCGAGAGCACCGCCGCCGTCTTGCCGTCATCGGGCAGCTGCCCGGCTACCGGGACGCCGAGCGTCTTGGCGATCTCGCGGCCGGACGCCGCGCCCTCGCCCACGAGCAGGATCACCACCCGGTCCTTGCCGACCAGGTTCGTCAGCATCTCGATGCGCGAGACCGCCCTGCTCACCTGGCGCAGCGTCGGCCGCAGCACCAGGACCGCCAGGCTGGCCGCCGACAGCACCGGCCGCACGGCGGCGACGGCGTCCAGCCGCCCGCAGTCCGCGAGGACGTCGGCCTGCATGGCCTGCAGCGCGTCCGCTATCCAGGGCAGCGAGGACTGCAGGGCCGCCGACTGCCGCGGATCGGAGATCCCGGCCAGCAGCAGGCGGTTATGTTCCTCGTCCAGCTCGACCAGCTGACGCCAGAGCGTGTCGGCGGGGATCTCTGATCCGGCGCCGGCCTCCAGCGCGAGCGGCAGCAGGCCGGCGCCGGCCGGCAGATGGCCGGCCAGCAGCCCGGCGAGGACATCCCCGCCGCTCGGATCGCACTCGGCGAGGACTACCTGAGCCGGCCAGCCCAGGGTCAGCGCCAGCGCGGCTGTCGTCACGCCCGGCGCTCCGCCGGGGGACAGCAGCGCGAAAACGGCCATTACGACCGCCTGCTGGTGACGACCAGGGCGAAGTCGCCGGTGGCCGCTTCCCTGGCCAGGGTCGGACCGGTGCTCGCCGGGACGAGCAAGTCCACGACCTCCAGGCCGTCCTGGCCCGGGCCCCGGCTCACCGCCAGGACCGTGCCGGCGATCGGCCGGCTCGTGGCCGGCAGCGCGGCCGAGTTGCTGCTCGACCCTTGCGCGCCGGACGCCGGCACCACCAGCAGGTGGTCGCCGGCGGCCAGGCCGCTGGCCGGCAGCTCGGAGGGCTTGACGGCGATCGGCACGAGTTCCTGGCCGCTGACCGGCGGCAGCGACGTCGTCAGGTCAGCGGCGGACAGCAGCGAGCCCGGCTGCAGGTCCGTCGTGGCCACCAGGCCCACGACCTGGCGTTCCTGCCCGGCCGGGATGACCTGGACGCCGGCGCCGACCGTCACGGACGCGGTGCTCAGGTCGGCCGCCGTCACGGCCGATCCGGCCGGCACGGCCGCGCTGACCAGCAGCACCGGCACCTGGTGGTTGATGTTCTGATACAGGGCCGCCCCGCCGAGGATGCCGGCGCCGATCAGCGCGACCGCGAGCGCGATCATGCCCGGCCGGCGCTTGCGGGGCAGGGGCTGCAGCTGTCCCATCCGGATTGGCCCGCCGTTGGCCGCGGGCATCGGGTCGGGCTCGGGGTGGAAGACGGTGCCGAAACCGCCGCCCGGCTGTCCCCCGCTCACTGCCCGGTCCCGTTCTGGGTCACCAGGGCCTGGCCTTCGGCCACCCTGATGGCGAACTGATAGGGCACCGCCAGATCAGCGTTGAGCGTCCCGTTATGGCCATCGGAGCCGTTCCAGGTCACGTCCCAGTGCACCGTGACCGCCGCCTGGTAGGCGCCGCCCTGCTGGGTGGCCGAGGACTGGGCGTAGGTATACGTGCAGGCGCCGCTCAGGCTGGCCCCGGCGGAGTACCGGATGCCCGGCCCTGCGCAGCTGGAGCCAGACAGGCCGCCGCCCGGATCGAAGCTGACGAGGCCGGGCCGGGCCGTGATGGCCGCCCACACCGGCCCGGCTGACACATAGACGTGGATGGCCTGGTAGCCGGCCGGGATCCAGTACCACTCGGGCAGGCCGACCAGGCCGTCGCGGCCCTGCGGCGGCGCCGTGTCGGCCGGCAGCGCCGGGACCTGGAGCTCGCTCTCGGCCACCTGCAGCAGGTCCTCCGGGGTCACCGCCGGCGTGCCGTTCCGCGACACGAGGGTGATGCCGCCGAACGGGGCGGTCCCCGGGCAGGTGATGGCCGCCCACTGCTCGCCCGCGGGGGGCTTGCCCAGGCCGAAGTAGGCAATGTTCGCGGGAGACAAGATCGACAGCGTGCAGGTGTACTGGCCGCCGCCGCCGCCTCCGCCGCCGCCCGAGCCGGGCCCGCCGCCCGAGCCGCTGCCGCTGCCGCAGACCACCACCCAGCTGTCGGGCGGCTGGAAGGTCGTCACGCAGCCATTGCCGCCACCCGCCGCCGCGCTCGCGGCGGCGGTCCCCGCGGCCAGGGTCAGCGTCGCGGCGGTCACGACGGCCAGCGCCGCGGCCGCCAGGAACCTTACGGCGTGCATGGCACCTCCACCGGTTGCATGTTGCTCACGAGCCACCGGCCGCCGGACAGCAGGAGGGTGACGTAATAGTCCTGGTTGGGCCGGCCGAAGCTGTCGGGCATGACCCGGCCGGTGAGCTGGTCGGTCACGCCGAAGTGGCTCAGGTCCAGGCAGTCGTGCAGGATGGCGCGCCGCCCCGTTATCTCGACGCCCTTGACGTGGGTAACGGCGCCGCCGTAGGCCGTGTCATGCGCCGCCCAGACCAGCTTGAGCGTCCCGATGAGCCGCGCGACGCCGGCGGGCACTGTGTAAGGCGCGAGGATGACCCGCGCCTGGGTGGCGTTCGCCGACGTCATCGCGGCCGCGTACGCCTGCCAGTAAGCCTGGTAGGCCCCGGCGACAGCCTGCGCCGGAGTCTGCGCCGGGCCAGACAGCGCGGCTGGAGCGGCGGGGGCGGCCGTGGCCGTGGCCGCCTTGGGCGGCAGCGCGACGCTCGGCGCCTGGCTGCCGCAGGCGGCTGCCGCCAGTGCGACGGCCGTCAGTCCTGCCGCGCCCGCCAATTTCCGGCGGGCTCTCCAGCGCCTAGAGCCTGGAGATAATGTGAGTCTCCCGGCGTTAAGCAAATACATGAACTAGCTCGCTCCCGCTGCCCCGCACCTGCGCCTGTGACCGTGTGACAGCATTGCGCAACCGCCGCGTGCCGCACAAGACCGTTTACGGGTAATTTTCAGTGATCATCCTGGTTGGGCCGGTCTCTTTGGCCCCTGGGATGTACGTACCGGCCCTGGCCGGCCTAGCATTCGCTCGTGTCCGTGCTCTTCGGGATCGGCAAGCGCCTGCTGGTCGGCAGGCCTGTGCAAAGCGACCGCCTCGGTCATACGCTGCTGCCCAAGAAGATCGCGCTGCCGGTGTTCGCCAGCGACGCGCTGTCCTCCGTGGCCTACGCCACCGAGGAAATCCTCATCGTGCTGTCGGTCGGCGGCCTGGCGCTCATCGGCGCCACGCCGTGGATCGCGCTGGCCGTCGGGCTGCTGATGCTCGTGGTCGTGGCGTCCTACCGGCAGAACGTGCACGCCTACCCGTCGGGCGGCGGGGACTACGAGGTCGCCACCACCAACCTCGGCTCCCGGGTCGGGATGACGGTGGCCAGCGCGCTGATGGTCGACTACACGCTGACGGTCGCGGTGTCGGTCTCCTCGGGCGTGGCGAACCTCGCCTCGGCCTTTCCGGCACTGGACAAGCACGTGACGCTCATCGCCGTGCTGGTCGTCGCGGCGATCGCGGTCCTGAACCTCCGCGGCGTGCGGGAGTCCGGAACCGCCTTCGCCATCCCCACGTACTGCTTCGTCGCCACCGTCACGCTGCTGATCATCTGGGGCATGACCAAGCTGGCCCTGGGTGATCACTTGCAAGCGCAGAGTGCGCACTACCACGTCAAGAACGTGCAGGACTTCACCGGCTTCGCGCTCGTTTTCCTGCTGCTGCGCGCGTTCTCCTCCGGCTGCACGGCGCTGACCGGGGTGGAGGCGATCAGCAACGGGGTCCCGGCGTTCCGCAAGCCCAAGAGCAAGAACGCGGCCACGACGCTGGCCCTGCTGGGCGGCATCGCGGTGACGATGTTCGCCGGGATCACGGCGCTGGCGCTGGTCGCGCACGTGCACACGGCGGCGCAGCCGAGCGACCTGGCGGGCATCCCCGCCGGGCACGTGCCGCCCACCGTGATCGCCCAGGTCGGCCAGGCGGTGTTCGGCGCGTCGTCGCCGTTGTTCTACATCCTGCAGCTGTTCACCGCGCTGATCCTGGTGCTGGCCGCGAACACGGCCTTCAACGGGTTCCCGGTGCTGGCCTCGATCCTGGCCAGGGACGGGTACCTCCCCCGCCAGCTGCGCACCCGCGGCGACCGGCTGGCCTACAGCAACGGCATCCTGCTGCTGTCCGGGTTCGCCGTCGTGCTGATCATCGCCTTCAACGCGTCCCCGACCCGGCTCATCCAGCTCTACATCGTGGGCGTCTTCGTGTCGTTCGTGTGCAGCCAGACCGGGATGATCCGGCACTGGAACCGCAACCTGCGCGGCGTCACCGACACCAAGGTGCGGCGGCGGATGATCAAGTCGCGGACCATCAACACGGTCGGCGCCTGCGTCACGGCGGTTGTCCTGGTCATTGTGGTGGTGTCCAAGTTCGCCAGCGGCGCGTGGATCGCCGTGGCCGCGATGCTCGTGATCTGGATGACCATGCGCGGCATCCAGCGGCACTACCAGAACGTGGCGCTGGAGCTCACGCCCGGCCTGG
>Ga0307374_10011670_pt1 | contig 12445 bp, 21 predicted proteins | sample OX3MG_FD_202532 | JGI IMG/M metagenome (GOLD analysis project Ga0307374, IMG submission 202532) | Soil microbial communities from Risofladan, Vaasa, Finland - OX-3 | ecosystem: Environmental > Terrestrial > Soil > Coastal area > Acid sulfate soil | place: Finland: Risofladan, Vaasa | collected...
GCGGCGTCATGCCCGCAGTGAACAGCATCGACGACACGAGCTGCGTTTTCCCCGTGTCGCCGTGGCCTACAATGCCCACGTTGCGAATTTTCTCCGTGTTATAGACTTTCATGGTTCACCTCGCGTAAGTCGAAAAATGTAAGAACTGGCGGCTTGCCAAGAGCGATGGCGGAATTCTTTGGAAACTGTCCGGCAGCCAAGCGTGAGGAAGCTTTACTCGATTGCAGTTTTGTAGCGGCGGCCGGACGGCCGAAGAGAAAAGGACAAGCGCAAACATTTGTGAGGCGCATCGGCGGACCGCGTCGCCCCCTGCGGAAATGCGGATGCTAGCACACGGCTCGGGGCGGCTTCAACCACCGATAACGTGAATGCCATTCGCACGTGATCCAGGCAATCGATAAGTTGGTGCCCGGACGGGACAGCGACCGTTTTGCGAAAAACCTGTATCGAAAAATGAATACATTTGCACATGGAATAAGACAGCCTTTAGAGCAAATTCCCATTAAATAACTCATTAATAAGCAGTTACCTTGTCTCTTTGCGGGCCGCCTTTGGCTGTCGAAGTGCTGCTAACATAGTGCCGGACTTGGAGTATGTCTCAACAGGAGACGCTAGGAACATGAGGACACGGTTTGCAACATGGGCTTTGGCGATGCTGTTTTTTGGGGCAGCGCCGGCCTTCGCGAATGGCGCGAGTTTCAATTTCAGCTTTGGCGGACCTGACACAGCCCTCGGCACGTCACAGAGCTATACATCGAACGGGGCCACAATCACGGCAAACGGCTACGTATGCTCAGCCACCGACTCCACCACTTCCGCTACACTCTCCAATTGCAGTGCTACGAATCTTTTTGCGAAGAGTGACGGACCAAATGAAACAGGCCTGGGCCTTGCAGGTCAGGGGAACGGAGAAAACGAAATCGGATTTGACGGTTCGAACGCCGACTACGTCATCGGTCTAAACGTCAGCAGCCTTTTTAATCTGGGCGCGACGTCGATGACGCTGAGTTTCGGGAGCGTCCAGCCGGGAGAAGCTTACGCGATTCTTGGCTACGGCTCTGATCCTTTCCTCAGCAGCAGCTTTGCGCTGACGAACACACAAGCCTGGGTAGGCAATGACGGATCAACCAGCGCGCAAGTTTTCTCTTCAACGATCAGCCTGAATGCCAATGACCAATTTCTGGTTTTAGTTTCTCCCTGCGGTGCCAGCCTCAATCCGCCGCCTTGCGGAAGCAATGTGACTCTCGATTCGCTAACCGCACCAACGCCGGAACCGGGCACGCTGGCTCTTTTGGGAACCGGTTTGCTGGCTTTTGGATTTGGGCTCCGACGCCGCTTCGCGAACCACGCGGCATAGTCTTAAAACCTGCTTATCTGCTTTGCCTTGACGCCGGGCCGTCCCCTCCTTCGGTCCGGCGTTTTTTTGCCTTTGATTCGCCGCGCTTTCGGTTCATCGCAAATGAATTCACGCACGCAGTAAGCCCGAGCATGCCGTGACGAGAAACGCGCTTCCCTCGCCGCTCAGCCGACCGTTTGCGAGTTAAGGTAAACAGACGAAAACACACGCGATGTGTCGAGGCAAAAAGGAAGCCCGCGCGTGGCAGAACCCGGAGAAGACCGGGCCGCGCGGGCCTAAGAAGACAGAAGTTCGACTAATACTTTCTTATTTACTCCTGTTCGGTTTCGAAGGCAAGCAGTTATATGTTAAGAACAGTGCCAACCATCAGGGAGAGATGAAGACGCTGCCATCAGATTGCAGGTAGCCGTGAGCCATGCTGGGAGTGTTGAACGCGGCGGCGGGGTGTCCAGAGCGATCGAGGAGAATGAGGCCTCCCGTGGTTTGCGTGCGGCTTGCGAGCAGTTGAACGCATTCGTTCGCCGCGGCCTGCGGCGCGGCTCCGTTGCGGAGAAGATCTGCCGCCATTTTCGCCATGACGATTTTCATGATGCCTTCGCCGTGGCCGGTGCAGGAGATTCCGCCCGCTTCCACGTCTGCATAACAGCCGCAGCCGATGAGAGGCGAATCGCCTACGCGGCCCGGAAATTTGCAGCATGTTCCTCCCGTTGAAGTGGCCGCGACGATTCTGCCTTGCACGTCGAGCGCGACTGCTCCGACCGTGCCATGTTTGTGACCGAAGTGAAATTTCGAACTGTGATTCCCTTCCCGGCAACGACGCCAGGCCTGGCGCTCGCGATCAATGACTAGCTCAGAGGGATCGCACAGAGCAATGCCGTTTTCCTGCGCGAATAACTCCGCGCCCGCGCCAGCCAACATCATATGCTCGCTCGATTCGAGAATCTTACGCGCGAGGCGAATGGGATTCTTGATGCGTTCGACGGCGGCAACAGCACCAGCCTTGAGGTTTGCACCGTCCATAATGATGGCATCGAGTTGGACGCGACCGTCGCGATTCAAATGCGCGCCGGTGCCAGCATCGAATGTTACGTCGTCTTCAAGCACAATAATGGCAGCTTCGACGACGTCCAGGGCCGCGCCAGCGCGCGCGAGGATTTCGCGGCCGGCTTCGAGAGCGTGGCGAATTCCCGCGCGGCAATCGGGAATGGCCGCGGCAGGAATGTCCCATGCGCCGCCATGAACAATGAGGGAGAATTTCGGGGAATTCACGTCAGAACGCGAGGCCCAGAAAAATGAGCACCGGACCGACGACAATCATAAGACTCAAACCAAGGAGCAAGCGCAAAACATGCTCGCGGCCAACTCCGAATCGTGAAAGCTTGGGTGCTTGAAATTCATGCCTTGGCTGATTTAGCACAGCGCGGAAAATTTTCAAATAGGTCTCGAGCCAGAAGAAAATCTCACGACGCGATTGCCAGAGCAGGTGAAATCCCGCGAGGATCACAAGAATGCCGACGAGCGCCAGTGGGCCGTGTATCTTCATGCGCCTCGCTTTGCGGCGCGAGAGAGCAGGTCGCGCAACCGGTTGTCCGCATGAGACTCGCCAAGTGGTTCGGCATGGGATTCGAGTGGCGCTGCAGCAAAAGGCAGCGTGGTCTGTTGCGGTTGCGAGATGGCCGGAAGCGGTGCGGTCCCAAGTTCCGGACCAGCCGCGCGGAGCTGTCCTTCGGTTTGATTCCAGGTGTACCAGATGCGATGAATAACGGTGAGATTCGGACCAATGGCAAGAATAAATAGCGCGATAGGCACGCGATTCACAAGCGCTCCGAGAATCATCAGTCCAAGGCGTTCCGGGCGTTCCCAAAAACCGACGCGACACCTCTCAATCAGAGATTCCGCGCGTGCCTGTGAATAGCTAACCATCACCGCTCCAGCCATTGCGAAGCCGGTGACAAGCGCGTAGAGGAAACGATTGACCGTGGCGTAGTAGACCAGTAGTCCAAGAAATATCGCGAGATCGGCGTAGCGGTGCAGTACAGACTTGAGGAACGAGCCGAAGAAATCGATGCGCGGCTGGCGATGAGCGAGAGGCCGCGCCAGCAAATCGCACAACGCGGCGGGAATCATGACGAGCCCGGCCGTGGTGAAACGGCCAACGCCGAAAAAAATTCCAGCAACAAGGCAGCACGTGAAGCTGGCCAGCGTTAACAAACTTGCGGGAACGTGGGCCTTATCTAGGACGGCTGCTGCCCGGTCGAGCAACCAACGAAAGGGCCGGCTGACAGTTTCGATGCGCATGTTGGCGGCGCTCACGCGTCCTTAAAGTTCTCCCATATACATTTATACATCATCATGGATCGTCAAGAGATGCACGACTTCAAATTCCTTGACACCTGCCGGGGTTTGAACCTGAACTTCGTCGCCGGCCCTTTTGCCGAGAAGAGCGCGACCGATGGGTGAGGAAGTGGAAATCAGTCCCTTGGCGGCGTCTGCCTCCTCGGCTGTAACGAGCTTGTACTCCATTTCCAGTGATTTTCTGATGTCGAGCAAGCGAACCGTGGAACCGTATGCGGCGCGGTCGCGCGGAAGATTCTCAAGATTGAGCATCGAAATCTCCGCCATGCGCGTGTGCAACTGACCGAGCCTGGCCGAAACGAACGATTGGCGCTCCTTGGCGTACTTATATTCGGCGTTCTCCTTGAGATCGCCGTGCGCGCGCGCCTTCATCAGCTCTTTGGGCAAGTCCGTGTGCAGCTCATGATCGAGCAGCGCGATTTCTTCCAGAAGCTTTTTTTTGAGTCGCTCGGCAACGTCGGACATTTTATTCTTCTTTGTGCGTGGACGGGAGCCACGAATTGGCTGGGCTCTTCGACCCGATGTGGACTTTTTTCGCAAGGCTCCTGAAACATTACCGTTTACGTCTGAATTATAGAGGATTTTGCGTGCAGGCCGCAATGTGCAGAATGGCAGGCAGTGCGGCGAAGCGTTAAGGGTGCGCGGCCAGGGGGAATGGGTTGTCCGTAGTCAGGCCCGAAGGCCGGCCTGCCGGAAAATGGGAATCGAGCAAGGCCTTGAAGGGCGCAAAGGCTCCGGATGTACCGGAAAGCGCTTTGTAAGTTTGTTCGAGCGTTGAGCCAGCCGCCTGCACAATTTGCGGCCACGTGAAATTCAACTGATAGCGCAGATAGTTCAGGAAAAGCACGGCGCAACCAGTCGAGGCGGCGCCCTGGTCGGTGGGGTCGGTTTGACTGACCCAGTCTGGACGATTGGAATCGAGCCATGAAGCGGCCGTGAAAAAACCGTTGAGTTCCGCGGGATACAGTTCCGTTGCGAGAACACGCGACAGCCCTTCCCCATTGCTTGCACCGCAATCCCAGCCTCTATTTTGTGCAGCCTCGAAAACTTCGACTTCTTCGGCAATAACGAGATAGCGGGTGTGGTCGATATCCGGGCTCGCGGAAGCCTCGCCGTCACAATACAAATCCACCGCGGCGCATCCGTAGTGATATGCCCCACCGATCCCTGGCGCGATGATGATGTTCATCGGAAACGTGGGAAGCGCCAAGCCGCTGAAAAGCTGAACGAGCGTGCTGTAGTCTTTCTCGCAAGCGGTGAGAACTCCCGCAGCGATCGCGGGACCATTGGCAAACCCTGTCGCGGAGTAAACTTCGAAGTGTTGTGTGCCGCCTTCGAGCGTCACGGCACGGTCGAAGCCTGCGACCGGCGGCGCGGCCGCGATGAGCCGTGTGAGCTGCGCACTCAAACGCTGCTTTGAAAACACGCGAATCACTGTCGCGGTCCTCTTCGGCGACTGCCCTTTCTTGGAACGCGATTTCCGTCTTCCGGCCATGCGAGCCTCCTGCGGTGCTTCTTATAGACTAAAGATGCTGGTTCGGCGGAGCCAGGTTTCCGCGACAATTTACCTTATTCCAAAGTAGAGCGGAGAGCGCGGCGCTACGAGGTGCCTTTCGAGTGGGGCGCGGCCCGCCCCGCCTACCGGGTGGCAACCGCTGATTCCAGGAACATACGCGATACAGCGCATGGGTTTGAAGTCTAAGGCTTTTCACCGATAGACCGCCGGAGTGGCTCGGCGTATCGTTTGCGGGAGGTTGAGACGCTATGCTGGATTGCTTCCCTGCGCCGAGCCTCAATATCGCATTTCCAGCCTTTGACAAAGTTAACCGAAACTGCAGGCTTGGTTGCCAACACTCCCTAGCTGCAACGGAAATGTCACCGCACACGTTTTGGGCCCTGCGTCAGAACTAACGACGACACGAGGAGGAACATAAACATGTTTTTGATATTGACGATCATCCTGATCATAGCCCTTGTGGGAAGTATTCCTAAATGGCGGCATAGCAGGTCTTGGGGTTACTACCCCAGCGGAGGCCTGGGGCTTGTTCTCATCGTCATCCTGGTTCTTTTCTTAGTCGGCCGTTTGTGAGCAGTGGCGTAAACAGATAGCAGATCAGTTTCGCGATTCCCGCAGCGGCCACCATATTTCTGGTGTCTCTCATCGCCGGGTTCGCCCGAAGACTTGTGGCCAAATGATTTCAGAGGATTTTACAAGACTGATAACTGAGTTGCTCCTGAGGAGGAGAAAAAATGAAACTGAATAGATTCTTGCTTTGTATCGTACTGGCAGGGCTCACTGCTTCAGCGGGATTTGCCCGCGGCAATAACAACGCACAAAAGTCGAAGTCAGACGTACGAACGATCACCGGTTGCCTGTCGCAGGGCGACAACGCCAAAGAGTTCACTCTTACGGGCGAAAACGGAAGCACGTGGGAAATTCACAGCAGCCGCGTGGCCCTTGCGAAACATGTAGGCCACACAGTGACGGTTACCGGCGTGGTGGCGCACGCGATGGCTCACAACATGAAAGAAGACGCGAAAGATGCAGCTGCCGATGCCGACATGAAGAAGGACAACTCGGAACACGGCCACCTGACGGTGACGCACCTGAAAATGGTCAGCGAGTCGTGCCAGAAATAATCTAGCGATTGAAGGACAGCGGAGCGCCTGGTTAGGCGGGATTTCTCAATTTCAGCCGGCTCTTATTTTCTTCGAGGAAAGCGCGGAGTTCATCGGCTGAGTTGAGCAGGCGCACCCACTGTTCGTAATAAAGTGTTACGGGAAAGCGCCCGAGCCCGTAAACGCTAACGCCCCCCTTCTCTCCGACCTTGAATTGCAATCCGCTTCCCGTTTTTGATCCGGTTTGCTTTTCGAGTTCGGCGATGCGCGCCATCAATTCTTCTTTGGTTGGTTCTGCCATGGATTCACCCCAGCGAAATTCTTGCGAGCTACTTGGCGAGTTTCAAGCCTGATTGCGCAACGAACCCTATATTCTTCATGCCCTGCTTCCGCCCACTATCTCTGGATCCCGAGAGAATTCTCTTAAGTCGGGTATCGGAGCGTTGGTAGGTGCAATCTGGCGGAGAGGGGGGGATTCCGTTCAGGCACCCTAAGAAATTCTCAGTGCCGATGGTAAAACGCAACTTCTTTGCCGTCAACGAGCAATTTGTCGTGCAATTTGTCGAAAAACTATTTTGCCAGTGTTGTTGATAAATCTGAGAGTTCAATTTGCGTCAAAAGTCTTAGGAAAAGCTTAGGAAGCCACGACCGAAAATGAGGTGCGGCGGCTTCCGAGATTGTCGCCTGCACCATACCCCCCAGAGGGTCCGGACGGTCTACATATTTTGGCCTGCGAGTTCCGTCCGATGAGACAACATCGTCTGAGCAAACCCTCGCCGAGAACCCAACGCCGTCCCGCATGGACTTCGTTTTGGAATCGGTGATAGATCCCTTTCGGAGGCAACTGGAATGAACCTTCTGGCGGCAATCAAACGCGAAGAGCGGAAGCTCGAAAAGCAGTTGGGCAGGTTGCAGCACGAGCTGGACGGAGTGAGAGCCGCAGCGCAGGCGCTCGGTCGCTCGACGAGCGAAGGGCTGAACAGCGCCAAGAAGCGAGTCCTGTCGGCGGCTAGAAAAAAGATTTCCAAAGCCGCCAAGCGGCGATGGGCCAAGGTCAAAGCCGGGGCGAAAAAAGCCGTGAGCTAAAACGACCCACAGTCCGCCTCCATCCGCAGCAAGGCCGCTCGGGATTCGATTCAGCCCATGATATGTGGAACAACGCTCGCCTCTATCCCATATTTTCCGAGGATGGAGATGATTTCTTCACCGGAGAGGGAGGGGTTGCGCCAAATGGAGGCGTTCGCCCGACCATTCTTATCTTGAAGAATAGATACCCGCTCTCCGCGCTGCATCCACGAAGCACGTTCCGCCTTTAGTTCATCGAGCAAGGAGTCCCATACTTCCTTGGGCAGAGGTTCCACATCCAATATCTGGATTTCATTGTGCCGAATACTCGCGTGCATTGTCTCCCTCACTTCTCCACCTTTGCAGCTTCCTGCGCGGCGAAGGAACGGGTAGAGGTCCGAATTTCATGGTGGCCCTGAATAGTGGGATTGTACCGTGAAATTAATGTTGCTTCTGGAATCGAATCGGAAATTTTCGGTCAGCAGCAGAGCAAGCAATCGCAGCGAGACGGGATACAGGGTTGGATTACACAGCCGTGGCCTATGCGCTTTCCAAGCGGAACTGAGCCTCGGCGGCGGTGAACCGCGCAACCCACAGCCGTCTATTTAGGGGGCAGCATGTTGCTGGGCCATCATCTAGGCGCCGCAGCAATCATCCGCAGTGGCTTCCGTGAGTTCACCCCGTGAAACCTGGCGATCTCGATTGCAGCTTGCTTTTAAAAGAACAGTTCCGGCGAAACGTGGAAACGGCCGCTCAATCGCCTGATGTGGTCCTTGTTTAACTCCCGCTTGCCACTGAGAACTTCCGACACGATGCTTGGCGTTCCGAATACGTCCACGAGGTCCTTCTGCTTGACACCGTGCTGATCCATCAGGAAGCGCAATACGTCCAGCGGCGTTGTTCGCGGCATCTGATACCGCTTTCCCTCGAAATCCTCGATCAGCACGGTCAGAAGTTCCGCGAGTTCCTTCTCGGCCCGGGTGAGCGTTTTGCTGCGCCAGTCAAGATCGTAAAGAATCTCCGTGTACGCCTCATTTTCCTTCTCGGTGCGAATGACCTTCGGAGGGAATCTTGTGAGCAGGGCGCTGTACTCCGGGCTAACGGTAAGAACACTCATCTTTTCCATCCTCCCTTGCTGTACTCGGCATGAGTCAGCACATGGCGGAGGAAGATTCTCCTTGTCTGATAGTTGATCTCAGTAATGAGCCGGTACGCGTTTCCTTTGATGTTGAACACCGTGAATTTACCCGCGGCATCTGTCGTCGGGAAGACTCGCCGCACATCCATCAGATTCTTCCACTCAGCCCTCTTGACGATCCGATACCAAACATCCAAAGGCTCGCCGAGATCGTTGTGCTTCTCCGCCGCTTCGAGCAGCTTTTTGCGACTGATAACGTGCAATCTCAGCCTCCCTTCCATTAAATTCGCATATTGCGAACTTGTCAAGATACATCTTGCGGACGGCTGATCGCAGGTTCACGCCCGATACGCGATTCGGAAGAGCGCTACAAACATTACAATCAATTTAGGCCACATTTCCTTTTTGAAGTTCGTGTAAGTGGTCGTATGATCGGGTCAACGCCAGTATTCATGGGGCTTTGAGAGCACAATCAACATCGTGGAGGCCTCGACCCAGTGGTGAGAAACAAAATCAGCCCTTTCGGCTTTCGTTTAATCCGTCTTTGAGAATCGATTTCCAAGGTTCTCGTGTGACTTCCGACGGTGGTCTGCTGTTGGTGCGCGAATTGGACGAACGTTTGGGATTGAGTGCGCTCATCACCGAAAACATCTTGGACGACCGGCGCGGCAAGAACGCTCAGTTGCCGCTCCCGGATTTGCTGCGACAATCCATCTACAGTCGGCTGGCGGGATACGAAGATGTGAACGATGCGGAGCGGCTGTCGCAAGATCCGACGTTCCGCTTGGTGGGCTCGGAGAAGATCTAGGATCGTGGGGCAGCGTTGCCTTCGCGCCTGCATTGGTTCGAGACCGAGGTGCTGAGCCAAGACGAGAACCTGGACGGTCTGGGCCGAATCAATCGGGAACTGATTACCAAGGCGGAAACCATGGATTCACCCCAGCGGGCGGTGCGGATATGGACAGCACGGGTCTACGGAGAACAGGAGCACAGTGCCTACAACGGGCATTTTGAATCGCGACGTGCTATCACCCGCTGTTGTTGTTCAACGGGGAAGGGGCAAGGAAATTGTGTTTCGGGCCGATGCCGCATTTGCCAAAGCAGAGATCTACGAAGCGCCAGAAGAACAGGGAGTGAAGTATGCGATTCGGCTTCCCGCGAACGACATGCTGGAGAGTTGTTCCCTCGGTTGGGGTTCGTCGTAACCAACTTGGAGGCCCCGAGCCAGGCGGTAGTGCGGTTTTACAGGTTAGCAGCGGAATCCGTTTACAGCGGGGTTGGGGCGGTCCGTATCAAAATTGTTTCACACCTGGGGCGAACAGCGGGATGGCTGTATGATCAGTGCTGTTTTTGAGCCAAAAAGGAGATTCCGGTTTGGCTGAAGTTCAGAAGATTCCTATGTCCAGTTTGTTTCACTCCGCCACGGGAGTTCCGGTCATTGAAACCGAACGCCTCACCCTGTGCGGCCATCGGTTGGATGATTTTGTCGATTGCGCCGCGATGTGGGCTGATCCTGCGGTCACACGCCATATCGGAGGCAAGCCATTCTCAGAGGAGGAAGTGTGGACCAAGTTACTGCGCTACGTTGGGCACTGGTCGCTGATGGGTTTCGGCTATTGGGTGATCGAGGAAAGGGAAACGGGCGATTTCGTCGGCGAGTTGGGATTCGCCGATTATAAGCGGGATATCGTGCCGTCGATCAAAGGCGTGCCCGAACTGGGCTGGGCGCTGGTCTCCAGAGCACACGGCAAAGGCTATGGCACGGAGGCGGTTCGCGCAGCTGTCGCCTGGGGCGAAGCGCACTTTGGGCTGGCGCGCACCGTCTGCATAATCCATCCGGAGAATCTTGCCTCCATTCGTATCGCGCAAAAATGTGGATATCAAGAATACCAACGCACGATTTACAAAGGCCACCCTACGATAATCTTCGACCGCTAGGGAAACTCTGATTCGGGTTCGCTCTGGCTCGGCAGTAGAAGGGCGCGGCTTTTACACGCTCCCCGAAGGTCGAGCGTGACGATTACGATTACCTTGCTACGGTATTCGGCGCCGACGAAATCCAGCTGTGCGAGATTCAAGCGGCGGGGCCAAGCGTATCCAACATCGCAAACGCGTTGCTTGAAGGATGTTTTGACAACAACTTTGAAGTCTCGTTTCGCACTCAGCGGCCGAAAGCAGACGGCCGCGGCTATGTGGACGACTTCGACGTGGAGGTCCGGAACAAAACGCTCGACCGGACCTGCTTGGTTGATGAGCTCTCGGGAGGACAGTTTGTCCTACTGAACGAGGCCGTCAACCTCGGGATGGCAATTTACAACATGCAACAGGGCGAGGGGATCCGATACGAAACGCTATTCCGTGATGAAACGGTCGGAGCACTGGATACAAAGAATGCTAGAGAGTATGTCCGGATGCTTCGGCACGCAATCCAGGTTGCGGCATTCCACGAAGTGATCTTTATTTGCCATCAGCCGCAAGTGTGGGAATTGGCCGATCAGGTCCTGGAAGTAGCTGATGGCCAGGTACGGGTTCGATCTCAGGCAGAGTGATAATCACAAGTTGAGAACGAAATGGCACACGCCAAAGCGGCCAAGAGTGGTTGTGAAAGCAAGTCTGATTTAAGAACCGAATCAATACCCACAGGTGGTTTTCGCAAACTCAAAGTCCCGGAAATCCTTTGCCGCATGAGAAATCCATCCGAGGAGTAGAATCATGGAATTCTTTGTGAAACAGTCTGACTTCTTGAGGGAACTTCAACTCGCTCAAGGAGTTGTGGAGAAGAAATCGACGATTCCCGTCTTGTCACACGTTTTACTTCAGGCTTCGAAGTTCAGCCTGCAACTCACAAGCACGGACCTGGAGTTGGCCTGCCGGTCCAGCTGCCCCGCCAAAGTAAGGGCGGACGGAGCAGTGGCCGTTCACGCTCGCCGGCTGTTGGAGATTGTCCGCTCCGTCGGGGACAGCGAGATACGTTTCAGGTTGCAAGAAAACAACTGGTTGCAGATAACCTGCGGGCGGTCGTCATTCAAGCTGGCAGGTTTGGAAGGGGACAAATTCCCGGCAATGCCGGCAGTCCCCGCCTCTCGCGCCACCATTCCAGGTAAGACGTTGTCAGGATTGATCGAGCGTACCGAGTTTGTTGTAGGAAATGAGGAGAACCGTTACACGATCAATGGCGCGTTGCTCATCCTAAAACCGAATTCGGCCACGATAGTCGCAACGGATGGGCACAGGCTGGCCTTGGCGGAATGCGACCAGCAAATTGTCGGATTGGAAAAGGAGACCCGGCTTCTAATCCCGAAACGAGCACTGAATCAGGCCCGGAGTTTGGTCTCCGAGGCAGGCGAGGCGGGTATCGTGGGAACACCTGTGAGATTTCAACCGATGATTGCGAGGAGAAAGAATGACGACAAGACCGATTTCATTGAAGCCACCAGACCCCAGAATATTTCAGGTCAATTGTGAGACTGACCCGACTGGTTCGCTTCGCGCGGCAGCGGACTCACTGACAGTAACCGCGGGCCAACGCGTGCGTCGAGAAGGGGGCGAAGAGATGTGGAATGACCCCTTGAACTGGCACACTCGCGATGGGCACACTTTCCGGGAGAGGAAAGGACGTGCCCAAGAAACGGTATTCCCGGAAGTTCCAGCGCATGGCTGTAGAGCGGATGGAGACCTGCGAGGACGTCGCCGAGTTGGCCAAGGAGCTAGGGATGACTCGGCGGTGCCTCTACAAGTGGCGGCGCAAGCTTGAGGCAGTTGAAGTACTCGATGAAGCGTCACGTCCACACACACGCGCAGCAGCCCATCGAAAAGAAATCCTTCAGCTAAAGCGGTTGCTCGCCGAGAAGGCGCTGGAGGTGGATTTTTTGAAGGGTGCCTTGCAAAAAATAGAGGCTCGACGCCAGCGC
>Ga0307374_10011671_pt1 | contig 12444 bp, 11 predicted proteins | sample OX3MG_FD_202532 | JGI IMG/M metagenome (GOLD analysis project Ga0307374, IMG submission 202532) | Soil microbial communities from Risofladan, Vaasa, Finland - OX-3 | ecosystem: Environmental > Terrestrial > Soil > Coastal area > Acid sulfate soil | place: Finland: Risofladan, Vaasa | collected...
TGAAGCTCCCGTAGGCGAGGACATCCTGCGCTCCCCAGTGGGCGACCGGGACCACCGGCGCACCGGTGGCAAGCGCCAGCCTGGCGACGCCGGTCTTGGAGTGCATCGGCCAGAGCGCTGGGTCCCGGGTCACCGTCCCTTCCGGGTAGAAGACAACGCACGCGCCGTCCTTGACGCCCTGCTCGGCATCGCGCAGCACGAGGCCGACGTCGGCCTGCCCGCGGTAGACGGGAAGCTGCCCGAGCTTGACGATGATCCGCCCGAGGACCGGGATCTTGAAGATCGAGGATTTAGCGAGGAAGGTCGGGTAGCGCCCGGCCTGATCGCAGAAGAGCGCGAGCGCGAGCACGTCGGCGTAGGAGAGATGATTCGCGGCTACGATCATGCCCCCGGTCGGGCTGAAATGCTCCTGGCCCTGCCAGTCATGTTTCATCAGCGCGCGGATGGTCGGCCGCAGAATGATCTTCGATACTCCGCGCCATGCGTTGGAGTAGCTGCCGTCTGCGCGCTTGCTCATATTCACACTCTCCCGCACCTCATGGTGCAAGTCTTCCTGTTCGCCTGACTCAGTGTCGAGGCAAGATCGGATACTATGGGAACCAATACCCCGCTGACCTGGTCAGTGGTAATCCCCGTCAAAGTACTTGCCCTGGCCAAGTCCCGGCTGGCCGACCTGGCCGACACCGACCGCGAAGCCGTGGCGCTCGCCATGGCGGCCGATACGGTGGCGGCGGCCGTCGCCTGCCCGGCTGTCGGGCACGTGATCGTGGTCAGCGACGACGCGGCCGTGCGGGCCGAGGTCGAGGGCCTCGGCGCCGACGTCATCGCCGACCGGCCAGGGGCAGGCCTGAACCAGGCGCTGGCCGCCGGGGCGGAACACGCGGCCGCGCGCTGGTCGGACCGCGGTCTGGCCGCGCTCACCGCCGACCTGCCCGCGCTGTCCGCCAGCGAGCTGACTGCCGCGCTGGCAGCGGCTTCGGCGGTCGCGCAGGCCTTCGTGGCTGATGCCGCCGGCTCAGGGACCACGCTGTACACGGCAATGCCAGGGGTGGCCTTCAGCCCGCGGTTCGGCCCGCAGTCGCGCATGCGGCATCGCGAGGCAGGGGCCGTCGAACTCGACCTGCCCGACATTCCCGGGCTCAGGCGCGACGTCGACACGCTCGCCGACCTGCGTAAGGCGGCGCGGATCGGGCTCGGCAGGAAGACGCTGTCCGTGCGCGAATTGATCAGGTCGGGGTCCGCTTAGATGAAGCGTCCGCTTAGATGCGGCGGCCGCTCAGCTGCAGGGTCAGCTGCAGGGTCCGCTTAGATATGGACGATCGGGCAGGTCAGCGTCCTGGTGATGCCGGGTACTCCCTGGATCTGCGCAACTACGAGGCGGCCGAGGTCATCGACATTGTCCGCTTCCGCGCGGACGATAACGTCGTAGGGACCAGTCACATCGTCAGCCTGGGTCACGCCGGTGATCTGCCCGATAGACGTTGCCACGTCGGCAGCCTTCCCGACCTCAGTCTGGACGAGGATATAAGCCTGGACCATGTCGCCGCCTCCGGTCGTCAGTGTGATCGCAACGCTACCGTAGGCAGCAGTCGCGGGCGCAGCAGGATGGTCGGCTCTGCAACGGTGCGGGGAGGCACACATCACCATCGCGGAATTCGGCGAATTCGCCTTGATCGCAGCCATCGGGGAGCGATTTCCCGGCAGCCCCGCACTGATCGTCGGGATCGGTGATGACGCAGCGGTGCTCCGTGCCGCCGACGGCCGGGTAGTCGCCACGACGGACATGCTGATCGAGGGCAGGCACTTCCGTCGCGAATGGTCGGCGGCCCGCGATATCGGCGGCAAGGCCGCAGCCAGGAATCTCGCCGATATCGCTGCCATGGGGGCCAGGCCGACCGCTCTGCTGGTCAGCTTCGCCGGCCCTGGCGACCTGGAGGTGGCCTGGGTTCTGGAGCTAGCGGAGGGTATCGCGGAGGAGGCCGCGGCTGCCGGGGCGTGCGTGGCGGGCGGAGACACCAGCAGTGCTGACGTGGTCATGCTGGCCATCACCGCCCTGGGAGACCTCGGCGGCCGGGAGCCGGTGACCCGCCGCGCCGCCAGGCCGGGCGACGTGGTAGCGATCGCCGGGACGCTCGGCAGCGCTGCGGCCGGGCTGGCGCTGCTGAGTGCCGGGCTGACCTCGCCCGGCGCTGGCCTGGAGTACCTGACCAGAGCGCACCGGCGGCCCGAACCTCCCTACGACGCCGGACCGCAGGCAGCCGCGCTCGGGGCGACGTCGATGATCGACATCAGCGACGGTCTGATCGCCGACGTCGGCCACATCGCCGCCGGCAGCGGGGTCCGGCTCGAGGTGGAGTCGGCCCTGATCACGGCCGAGCCTGTCGTCCGCCCGGGTTCGCTCGCGCAGGCGGCCGCGCTGCTCCCAGGCACCGACTGGCTGCGGTGGGTGCTCGCGGGCGGCGACGATCACGCGCTGGTTGCGACGTTCCCGCCAGGTACTGTCCTGCCTGAGCGCTGGGCGGTCATCGGGCAGGTGACGCGCGGGGACGGGGTTCTGGTGGACGGCAGGCGCTGGAACGAGGCGGGTGGCTGGGAGCATTTCCGCTCTCGGTTACGCGCCGTGTCCGATCAAATTCTTAATGTCACTCGCCCTGCTGGCCAATTGCTTGATATAACCACACTGATGCCCCGTCACCGGCTGGAGGGCCGTCCTCGACACAGGGCGAAGCGTCAGGGATTCTGGCCTGAACGTAGCGTCCGGCTGGATGCTACCCAGGTTCAGGCCGATCAGGGTCGCGCGATGACCTCGGCCACGACATTCGCGATGCCTGCCGCGCGGCGGACGAGGAGAAGCCCGCGCCCGGAGTACGGGCGCATCGTGCGCGGTGCCATGCTGACGCCGTGGTTCGCCGTCAGCGTAGGAATCGTGATCGCGACATCGCTCACGTTCGCGACCCCGCACCCGGCGCTTACCTTCCCGCCGAGTCAGAGCGGCCGTTGCGTCGACGCGGGCTGCGCGTCGGCCTCCCCGCCGCCCTCGGCCCCGCGCCCCGCGATCAAGCATGAGGTCAGGCTGCCAGCGACGCAGCAGCGAGCCGCCAATGTCAGCGTCCGGTCGGCGGGCGTCAAGCTCGAGTACGAACTCCTGCCGAGGCAGGATGGCCGTTTCATGGCCGTGATCATCATCGTCGGCCGCAAGGCGCTCGGTAAGTGGAGCCTGAAATTCGCCCTCCCGGGAGCCCAGATCGAGTCCATCATGTGGGCCAGGTGGCAACCAGAAGGGTCACATGGCGTCCTCGTCAGCGGCTCCCCACTGCCCTGGCCGAGGTCGGGAGCGAACGAGGCGAGGATCGTGGTCTTCGGCGCGGGATCACCTGGGTGGCCGACGGGCTGTGCCTTTGACGGCGGAAGCTGCAGGTTCCTCGCGCTCAGCGGCGGTAACCAGCATGATCCGTCTGGCTGGCCGCACCGGCGCGCGAGGTGGCCAGTCGGCGACCGGCCCGGGTCAGGAACTAGGCACCGGCTGCCAGGAACTAGGCACCGGCTGCCAGGAAGCTAGGCGCCGACGCCGGGCGAGCCGGGCGATGGGACGCCCGGGCGGGTACCGGCCTGTGCTGATCTCGGCCTACCCTGGCTGGCATGAACGATACTCCGCCGCGGGTGCTCGCCATCGCAGGATCAGACTCCGGTGGCGGGGCAGGAATCCAGGCCGACCTGAAGACGATGCTCGCCCTGGGCGTGCACGGCATGACGGTGGTGTGCGCCGTCACCGCGCAGAACTCGGTCGGCGTCCAGGGTTACTGGGAGCTTCCGCCGGAAGCCGTTCGCGCGCAACTAGACTCCGTCCTCGGCGATATCGGCGCGCAGGCCATCAAGACGGGGATGCTCGCCTCGGCAGAGATCGTCCTGGCTGTCAGCGACCGGCTGTCCGCCGTCGACGCGCCGGTGGTCATCGATCCGGTCGCTGTCTCCAAGCACGGTGACAGCCTGCTGTCGCCCGGTGCGCTGGACGCGCTCAAGACTGACCTCCTGCCGCTGGCAACGGTCGTGACACCCAACCTGCTCGAAGCCGAACTGCTGACCGGCATGACGATCACGGACGAGAAGGCCATGCTCGCGGCCGCACGGCAGATCGCCTCGCGCGGTCCCCGCTGGGTCCTCGTCAAGGGCGGTCACCTGCCAGGTAACCCGGTGGACCTGCTCTTCGGCGACGGCCAGGTGATCCGCCTTCCCGGCCACAGGATCGACAGCCGCCACACGCACGGAACCGGCTGCACGCTGGCGTCGGCGATCGCCTCGCATCTCGCGATGGGCGCGGACGTGCCGACGGCGGTCGAGTCGGCCAAGGAATACGTCACGGGCGCGATCGACGGTGGTTTCCCGCTTGGCGCCGGCATCGGGCCGGTCGACCACGGCTGGCGGATCCGCCAGCCGGTCAGCTAGCAAGGCCGACCATGGCGGGGATTTTGATCCGGCGGCCGACCGACCGACGTCAGCCAGGCCGCAGCGCTAGCTAGTTAGCCGGCAACGTCAGGCGAACCGCGACGTCAGCGAGTGACCTTGCCTGCCTTGATGCAGGAGGTGCACACGTTCAGCCGACGGGGCGTCTTCCCGATCTTGACGCGGACGCGCTGAATGTTGGGGTTCCAGCGGCGCGGGGTGCGGCGGTGCGAGTACGACACGTTATTGCCGAAGCCCGGCCCCTTGCCGCACACGTCGCAGACGGAAGCCACGGGATCGCTCCATTGATTGGTAGTCAGATGGGTCATCGGGCCGGCCTAGGCCTGCCCGGCCGGACAAGAATATCCGACCGGCGGCCATGAGCGCGACTCGGTCGTCATCCGGGCCGTCCGCCGGCCCGCCCGGGACCCGGGAAGGAGCCGGGGGCAGGCCCGGGAAGCCGACCGGGATGAGGCCTCGGAGCCTACCCGGGTAGGGCCGGCGAGGCGGCTGGGTCACGCCCCGAAGCAGCCGCGGCACGCTCGCGAGGCGGCCGGCGTTTCTGCAGCGTGCAGACGGCCGACAGACCGGCGAAGTAGCCTGCAAGGCATGCCGGCAACTGACGCCCTGGACGGCGATGTCGTGCGGCTATGGTTCCGACTCGCGGCCGACGCGCTCGGCCGGACCCGGACAGCGATCGACATGCTCAATGTGTTTCCCGTGCCGGGCGCGGACACGGGGACGAACCTGCACCGGACGATCGCCTGCGCTGCTGACGCCCTGGCCGACCTCCCGGCGCATGCCAGCCCGGCCGACATCTGGCAAGCCGGCACGACCGCCGCGCTGCGCGGAGCCTGCGGTAACTCCGGCATCATCGTCAGCCAGCTGCTGCGCGGACTCGCCGACATCTGCGGGCCTGCCTCGCCGTGCGATGGCCAGGTGGTCGCGACGGCGGCGGTGCACCGGCCGGTCGAAGGCACCGCCCTGCCCGCCGCACCCGCGACATCGGCTGGCGCGGCGGCTGCGTCGCCGTTCGGGTACGAGGTCACCTTCCTGCTCGAGGCGGCCGAGCATGCGGTCGTGGCCCTGCGGGAACAGCTTGACCTGCTCGGTGACTCGCTGGTCGTCTCTGGCCGCGAACCGCTGCTGCACGGGCACGCGCACGTCGCCGACGCCGCCGCGGCGATCGAGGCCGGGCTCGCGGCTGGCCGGCCAAGCAAGGTCACGGTCACTTACCTCAACGGAGCGCAGGCGAGCACCCCGGCTGGCTGGCCGGCGCCGGCCAGCCGGATTGTCGCGGTCGCCGACGGCCCTGGCCTGCGCGAGCTCCTCCGCGGAGCCGGCGCGGAGGTGGTGGACTGTTCGGCGGGCGCCGACCCTGCCGCCGCGCGGGACGAGCTCGCCAGGTCGCACGGGCCCGCGGTCCTGGTCGCGCCGCCTGGCCGGCTGGCTCAGCGTTGGCCGCCCGGCTGGCCGGTCATCGAGGTCGGCAGCCTGGTTCAGTCGCTGGCGGCGCTGGCCGTCCACGCCCCCGGAGGCGACCAGCATGCCGATCTCGCTGCCATGCGGCTGGCCGCGGACGGGATGCGCTGGACCGCCATCACCGGGCCGGCCCCCGATGGCGCCGGTGACCCGGCCAGCGAGCCGCTTGTCGGCCGGATCGCCGGCCGGATCGTCGCAAGCGGCCCCGAGCTGCCCGCGGTGGCGGCCGCCGTGATCGACCGGCTGCTCGGCCCCGAAAAGGAACTGCTCACCCTGGTCACCGGCCAGGGAACGGGCCCAGGTGCGGGCCGGCTGGCGGCCGATCACATCGCAGCCGTCGCTCCGGCGGTCGAGGTTGTCTGCTATGACGGCGGTATGGCCAGTGCCGTGCTGCTCATCGGGGCGGAGTAAGCCATGCCCAAACTCACTGATCCGCTGCGCGGCGTCGTCGGCGAGAAGGCCGCGAAACGGCTCGCCACGCTCGGCCCCGGCCTGCGGACCGTCGGTGACCTGCTGAGCTACTACCCGCGCCGGTACGAGACCAGGGGCGAGCTGACCGACCTCGCCGGGCTCCGCGACGGCGAGCACGTCACCGTGCAGGCGATGATCGCGTCGGTGTCCACCAGGCCGATGCGGAACAGGCGGGGGTCCATTTTCGAGGCGGTCGTCACCGACGGGCGCGGCCAGCTGACGCTGACGTTCTTCGGGAAGGGGCGGCAGGACTGGCGGGAACGCCAGCTCGCGCCCGGCCTGCACGGCCTGTTCTCGGGGCAGGTATCGAGCTTCCGCGGCAAGCGCCAGCTGTCGCATCCGGAGTATGAGCTGATCGGAGCCGGGCCCGAGGGCTCGGCCCGTGCGGTCGAGTTCGCCTCCGAGCTCATCCCGATCTACCCGGCAAGCAAGGACATCGCGTCCTGGCAGATCGCGGACTCGGTGCGGCTCGCGCTGGCCGCCGTCGAGCTCGACGATGATCCGCTGCCCGCGCAGGTCAGGGAGCGCTTCGGCCTCTACGGCTACGCCCGCGCGCTGAACTCCATCCACCGGCCCGTTGACGATCAGGACAAGAACCGCGCGGTCAGGCGGCTGAAATGGGACGAGGCGCTCATGCTGCAGGTGGTGCTCGCCCAGCGCCGGCGCCTCTCCACCGAGTACGTCTCGCTGCCGAGGCCCAGGATCGACGGTGGCCTGCTCGCCGAGTTCGACCATGGCCTGCCGTTCGCCCTCACGTCCGGTCAGCAGCAGGCCGGGGAGACGATCTCAGCCGATCTCGCGCAGGAGCATCCGATGCACCGGCTGCTCCAGGGCGAGGTCGGGTCGGGCAAGACGATAGTCGCGCTCCGGGCGATGCTCCAGGTCGCGGACGCGGCCGGCCAGGCGGCGCTGCTCGCGCCCACCGAGGTGCTCGCGCAGCAGCATCACCGGTCGATCAGCCAGCTGCTCGGCCCGCTGGCGATGGCCGGTCAGCTGGGCGGCGCCGAGCATGCCACCAGGGTCGCGCTGCTGACCGGGTCGCAGGGTACCGCGGCGCGCCGCCGGTCGCTGCTGGCGGCGGCCTCCGGCGAGGCTGGGATCGTCATCGGCACCCACGCCCTGCTCGAAGAGCACGTGCAGTTCGCCGACCTCGGGCTGATCGTGATCGACGAGCAGCACAGATTCGGCGTGGAGCAGCGGGAGGCGCTGCGCGGCAAGGCCGTCGACGGCAGGCCGCACGTTCTGGTGATGACCGCGACGCCGATTCCGAGGACGGTTGCGATGACCGTGTTCGGTGACCTCGAGGTCACCGAACTCACCGAACTGCCCGCTGGGCGGTCGCCGATCGCCACCCACGTGGTGCCGGCCGCCGAGAAGCCGCACTACCTTGACCGCAGCTGGGAGCGGGTGAAGGAGGAGGTGGCCCATGGCCGGCAGGCTTACATCGTCTGCCCCCGGATCGGCGGAGAGACTGGTGACTCCTCCGCCGGAGCGGGGCCGGACAGGGCCGGACCGGCCGGAGCCGGGCAGGCCGGAGCCGGGCAGATCGAGTCCGGGCCGGGTGACCGCCGGGCCGGCCGGGCAGCGCCGGCCCAGGACGACGAGGGCGGCTTCGGGATCGCCGATGACGGCGGATTCGACGTCGCCGACGAGGAGGCCGAGCAACGCCGCCCGGCCCTGGCGGTCATGGACGTCGCGGCTCACCTCCAGCGGGGCCCCCTCGCCGACCTCAGGCTGGCCGTGCTGCACGGACGCCTGGCGCCTGACGAGAAGGACAAGATCATGCTGGCGTTCGCCGACGGTCAGATCGACGTCCTGGTGACGACGACGGTCGTGGAGGTCGGCGTCGACGTGCCCAACGCCACGACGATGGTGATCATGGACGCGGACCGGTTCGGTGTCTCGCAACTGCACCAGCTGCGCGGCCGGGTCGGCAGGGGCGGTGATCCCGGGCTGTGCCTGCTGGTCACCGAGGCCTCGGTGGGACCAGCACGGGACCGGCTCGACGCCGTGGCCGCGACCCAGGACGGCTTTGCCCTGTCCAGGCTCGATCTCGAGCAGCGCAGGGAGGGCGACGTCCTCGGTGCCGCCCAGGCCGGCCGCAGGTCGAGCCTGAAGCTGCTCACCTTGCTGAAGGACGAGGAACTGATCGGCCTCGCCAGGCAGGAGGCCGAGGAACTGGTCGGCGCCGACCCGGCTCTCGCCGGGCAGCCGGCCCTTGCCGCCGCGATCGCCGTGATGCTCGACGCGGAGCGCGCCGAGTTCCTCGAGAAAGCCTGACCGGGTGACCAGGATCATCGCCGGGGCCGCTGGCGGCCGCCGCCTGGCTGTGCCCGCTGGCCGGTCCACCAGGCCGACCAGCGACCGCGCCAGAGAGGGCCTGTTCGCGGCGGTGCTGGCGATGCTGGGCGGCCTGGACGGCGCGGCCGTGCTCGACTTGTACGCGGGCTCGGGGGCGGTGGGCCTCGAGGCGCTGTCCCGCGGCGCGGCCGATGTGCTGCTGATCGAGTCCGATCCGGGCGCGGCCCAGGTCATCAGGCGGAACATCGAGACCGTGGGTCTGCCCGGCGCACGGCTGGTGCAGGACCGGGTCGACCGAGCGCTGCGCCGCGGCCCGGGAGCGGCCGCGCCGCGCGATCTCGTCTTCGCCGACCCGCCCTACTCGGCGGCCGACGACGAGCTCGGCAAGGTGCTGGCTACGCTGGCCGGACAAGGCTGGCTGGCGCGGGATGCCCTGGTAATACTGGAGCGAGATGCCAGGTCAGGAGAGCCGCTCTGGCCAGCCGGATATGCGAAGGACCGGTCCAGGCGCTACGGCGAGACGGTGCTCTGGTACGGTCGCGCGTCAGGAGCTTCGCCCGTTTCTTCGGAACCGGCCGCACCGACGGGAGCGTGAGTCTGCGTGATTCGCGTGGTCTGCCCTGGGTCGTTCGATCCGGTTACCAATGGCCATCTGGACATCATCAGCCGCGCGGCGAAGCTCCACGACGAGGTGATCGTCGCCGTGCTGCGCAATCCGTCCAAGTCGTCCCTGTTCACCGCCGACGAGCGGGTCGAGCTGCTGCGCGAGGTCAGCAAGGAGCTCGGAAACGTCACGGTCGCTAAGTTCAACGGCCTGATCGTGGACTTCTGCCGCGCCAACGACGTGTCCGCGATCGTGAAGGGCCTGCGGGCGGTCACCGACTTCGACTACGAGATGCAGATGGCCCAGATGAACTACAACCAGGCTGGCATCGAGACCCTGTTCATGACCACGAACCCGCTCTACGCCTTCCTGTCCTCCAGCCTGGTCAAGGAGTTCGCCAGTTACGGCGGGGACGTGGCCAGCCTGGTGCCTGAGCCAGTGCTGCGGCGGCTGACCGAGCGGCTCGACCGCGGGTGACGCCAGTCCAGTTCATGATCACGGATTACTCTCAGTCGTAGCGGCTGAGAAACATCGGTGATCATGAACGGACCGCAAGTTGGGGATTCCGCTGGCCGACAGGTAAGCTGACCGCCCAGTACCAACTCACCCTCTGCGCCAGCCATGCCAAACGCGAAACTTAAGAGATCTCAGCGGTTGGATCCGCGCGGACCGCTTGTCTATGACATCCGGACGCTCGGGTCGGCGTCAGCGCGCTCGGAAACGCGTACGGTGCCGGCGCCCGCGGCGCTTGGCTCAGGACTGGTGCGCGTGCCCGAGGGCAGCGATCTCGAACTCGAGGTCCAGCTTGAGGACGTCACCGGCGGCGTGCTCGTCACGGCGAGCGTGACGGCCGCGCTCGCCAGTGAATGCGCACGGTGTCTCGATGAGTTCACGTCGAGCACGCAGGTCAGTTTCCAGGAGTTGTTCGCCGTCGAGGCCGGCGGCTCAGGCGACGACGGGTATCTTCTGGACGGGGACCTGCTGGACCTTGAGCCGGCTCTGAGGGACGCGCTGGTACTGGAGCTGCCGCTGTCACCGCTCTGCAGTCCTGACTGTGCGGGGCTCTGCAGCAAGTGCGGCATCCGGCTCGCAGACGCGGAGCCCGATCACCGCCATCCCGATGACGGCGGCGTCTGGGCGGTGCTGAAGGACTTGTTCCCGGCCGACGAAGCCGGCGGGGCCGACCAAGCCGGGGAGGCTGAGGGCAGGGCTGAGACTGAGGCGGAGCGCCGGCGTGCGCCGGCCACTGAGAACGGACCGGCCAGTAATGGCCGGCAGCAGAACACATCGTCGACAGGGACATCCCGTCCCGCCGGTTCGAAGGAGCGCTGAGGTGGCAGTACCCAAACGGAAGATGTCGCGTAGCAACACCAGGTCACGCCGCGCCCGGTGGAAGGCGACGGCACCCAGCCTCGTGCGCTGCCCGCAGTGCCATGACCCGAAGCTGCCGCACACGGCGTGCCCCACCTGCGGAACGTACAACCGGCGCCAGGTCATCACTCCTTCCTGAGGCTGCTTGCTGGCGGGATACCCGTAGTCACGGGAGGGAGGGGAAGCGGTGAGCGTGGCGGCGGCAGACGGGCGGGCGGCTGATGCCGACATCGCCGTCCTCCTGAGCAAGCTTCAGGTCCAGGTCAGCGGGGAGCTGCTGGACCGCGCGCTGATGCACCGGTCCTTCGCCTACGAGAACGGCGGGCTGCCGACCAACGAGCGGCTCGAGTTCCTCGGCGACTCGGTCCTCGGCCTGATCGTCACCGACACGCTGTTCCGCAAGCACCCTGACCTGCCTGAGGGGAACCTCGCGAAACTGCGGGCCGCGGTGGTCAACAGCCGTGCCCTGGCAGGCGTGGCCCGCGGCCTGCGGCTGGGCTCGTATGTCAGGCTGGGCAAGGGCGAGGAGAGCACCGGCGGCCGGGACAAGTCCTCCATCCTGGCCGACACGCTGGAGGCCGTGATCGGCGCCGTCTACCTCGACGGCGGCATGGAAGCCGCCGACCCGCTCATTCACCGGCTCTTCGACCCGGTCATCGCCAGGTCCGCCCGCCTCGGCGCCGGCCTGGACTGGAAGACATCGCTGCAGGAGCTCATGGCGGCCGAGGACCTCGGCGGACCGGAGTACGTCGTCGACGAGAGCGGTCCTGACCACCAGAAGTCGTTCCGCGCCGGCGCGAAGGTCGGCGGTCAGGTCTGGGGCGAGGGCGAAGGGCGCACCAAGAAGGAAGCCGAGCAGCAGGCCGCCGAAGCGGCCTGGACAGCGATCAGCGCCAGGGTGAGCTCGGCGGCCGGCGACATCGACGCGGCGGAGCTTGGTTACGGCGACACCGCAGCCGGCCTGGCCGCAGATCCACAGGCATCCGACAGCAAGCAGCGCCGGGCCTAGCGGGAAATGCCGGACGGTCACCGTTGCCCGAGCTGCCAGAGGTGGAGACCGTCAGGGACGGGCTGCAGCGGCATGTCAGCGGACGCACCTTCGCCACCGTGCAGGTGCTGCACCCGCGTGCGGCCCGGCGGCACCTGGCCGGTCCTGACGACTTCGCCGCCGCGCTGACCGGCGGCACCGTCGGTGCTGTCCGCCGTCGTGGCAAGTACCTGTGGCTGCCCGTCGATGCCGATGCCCTGATCGCCCACCTCGGCATGAGCGGCCAGCTCGTGATCGGCGAAGCGGACCGGGCGCTCACGCCGCATGTCCGGGCCAGGTTCTCGTTCACCGACGGCGGCCCCGATCTTCGCTTCGTCGACCAGCGCACGTTCGGGCACCTGTCGTTCTCTCCCGGCGGGGCCGAGCTCCCGTCGGCCATCGCGCACATCGCGCCCGACCCGCTTGAGCCTGCCTTCGACGACGACCGGTTCGCAGCCCGGCTCATGACGAGACGGACCGGCATCAAGCGCGCGCTGCTCGATCAGTCACTCATCAGCGGGGTCGGCAACATCTACGCCGACGAGTCGCTCTGGCGGGCGGGCCTGCACTGGGCCAGGGGTACGGACGCGCTCCGCCGCGGCGACGTGTTCCGCCTGCTCGGTGCCGTCCGCGAGGTATTCGCCGAGGCGATCAGAGCGGGCGGCACGTCCTTCGACAGCCTGTACGTGCGCGTCAACGGGGAGAGCGGGTACTTCGACCGGTCGCTGGCCGTCTACGGCAGGGCTGG
>Ga0307374_10011672_pt1 | contig 12443 bp, 8 predicted proteins | sample OX3MG_FD_202532 | JGI IMG/M metagenome (GOLD analysis project Ga0307374, IMG submission 202532) | Soil microbial communities from Risofladan, Vaasa, Finland - OX-3 | ecosystem: Environmental > Terrestrial > Soil > Coastal area > Acid sulfate soil | place: Finland: Risofladan, Vaasa | collected...
CCGCAGGCCGACGAGCCAATAGCCGCCGTCGTGCGCCGGGCCGAACACGGCATCGCAATGCCAGAGCGCCCGAAACGCGCGCGCGATGTCGTCGCCCGCGATATGTGGCACGTCGCTGCCGACGATCACCACCGGCCCCGGCGAGAGTCGGCGCGCGACCGCTGCCATGCGGTCGCCGAGATTGCCGGTTCCTTGCTGCACGATGTGCTGCCGCGCCGCCCACTCCCGCGACCGGTCGGGCGTCACCGCCAGCCAAGTCAACCAACGGCTGTCGTCCAGGCGGCGCAACGTATGCGCGAGCACGACGCGTTGAACGCGCAAGGCGTTGACCGCGCCGATGTCCCGCGCCAAACGCCGTTTGCCGGTTCCGAGCCGCGGCTGGCGCGCGAAGATCACGAGGTGACGCTTCAAAGCCATGGTCAGCCGTAAAGGCGCCGGATTATGTGCGGCGGTACACCGGCGAAGTAGAGCGCCAGGCAGCCCACATTGCGCGCGCTCCGCCGGCGCCAGCCATCTTGCCGCCAGCGTTCGGCAGAGGTTCGCGCCGCAGCGCGCAGAACGAGCAGTCGGCGCCGACCGATCCGTCGAACAAGGTCGACATCTTCCATCAACGGCCACGGCCGAAAGCCGCCGAGCGCGGCATAGAAATCACGGTGGATCAAGAGACCCTGGTCGCCATAGGCCAACCCAAACCAACGGATGCGCCAGGCGACGACGGCTTCAAGCCGCCGCGCGCTTGGCGAATCGTCGTCGAGCGCAAAGCGAAACGTTGCCGCCACCTTGGCGTGTTCAGGCAGCGCCATGAAACTTTCGACTTCATCACGCCAGCCCGGCTCGATCACGGTGTCGGCGTGCAGGAACAGCAACCACGCGTTACGGGCTGCCTGTGCGCCAGCGATCAACTGGTGGCCGCGGCCTGGCGCCGCCGCAATCGCACGCGCGCCGGATGCAGCCGCGAGAGCAACGGTGCCGTCGTTCGAGCCGCTGTCGGCGATGATGATTTCGTCCGTGTCGGCAAACGCGGCCAGCGTCGCCGGCAGGCGCGCGGCTGCATTGAGGGTCGGAATCACCACCGACAGGTTCATTGCATCCGCTTTTTTGCCCATTTGACGATGATCGGCAGCAATGCAATCGCCGCCAAGCCGGCCCGGAGCACCAGCATCTCCGGACTGAACACCTGACCCAGCGGCACGCTGGCGTTGGCGCCAAAGTATGCTCCGAGATCGCTGCCGATCGAGGCGTATGCGAGCGTGCCCGGAACGATGCCGATCACCGTTGCCGCGGCGAAGGTAGACACTCCGATGCCGGCGAAGGCCGGTACGAGATTGACCGCCCAAAATGGGAAAAGGGGAACCAGCCGCAGGAATAGCAGGTAGGAGAAGGCGTTGCGCGCGAAGCCGTCCGCCATGCGCTTGAGAAGCGGGCCGGCGCGTCGGCGCACGAGATCGCTGATGACGAAGCGGGCCAGGAGAAAGATGATGATGGCGCCGCTCGTTGCACCGATGATTGCGAGCAGCGCGCCAAACCAAAGGCCGAAAAGAAATCCGCCGCTGAGTGTCATGATCGCGCCACCGGGGACCGACAGCGCGATCACCAGGGCGTATGCCACGACGAAGGCCACTGGCGCCAGAATGGGATGACGTCCGACAAAGGCGCGCAACACCATGTCGTGGTCATGAAGCGCCGCCCAGGTCAAATACTGATCGAGGCCCGAGGCGAAGAATGCGATGACGATTCCCGCCAGCACGACCACTGGCAGCAGGCGTTTGACGGTATTGGCTCGGATCAACCGAACCATCCCAACAGGCGCACCAGCGCGCGGGTACGCCTGCTGAAGAGGGTCGGTGTGTAGAACGCGCCCGCTGCACTCTTGCTGATTTCGCTGAGCGTCGGATAGGCCGCGATTGCCGTCGCCAGCGTGCCGATCCGCAACCTTTGTCCAATCGCCAGTATCCAGGGCAGCGCCAATTCGCCGGCGTTATGGCCGACGAGCGTCACGCCCAGTATGCGGCCGCGCGCGGAGGTCATCACTTTGATGAATCCTCGTGTAGCGCTCTCGGTCTGCGCGCGATCGTTGTCCGCCAACGTGGCGCGCAACACGCGAATCGCATCGCCATGCGCCGCGCGCGCCTGCGTCTCAGTCATACCCACCTGCACCAGCTCGGGGTCGGTATAGGTCACCCACGGGAACGCGCGCAGGTCCACCTTGCTGGGAAGCCGAAACAGGGCGTTGCGCAGCACGATGCCGGCGTGATAGCTGGCGAGATGGGTGAATTGATAGCCGCCCGCGACGTCGCCGATCGCATAGATGTGCGGATTGCTGGTGCGCAGTCGCGCGTCAACCTCGATGCCCTTCGCGCTGAAGCGCACGCCCGCGGCATCGAGGCCGAGATCTTCGACGTTGGGCTTGCGGCCGGCAGCGATGAGCAGATGCGTGCCATCGATCTCACGCTCGGTTCCGGCTTCGACCACGGTTATGCCGATGCCGCTCGTTTTGCGCGCGATGCGCAGAACCGACGCGGACTCAACGACCGCAATGCCTTCCTCGCTGAAGGCGCGGCGTATGATCGCAACGGCCTCGGGATCGTCCTTCGGTAGCATTGTTCCAACGTCGAGCAAGGTCACCTGCGAACCCAGTCGGCGGTGCGCTTGGGCCATTTCGCAGCCGATCGCCCCAGCGCCTATGATCACGAGGTGGTCCGGCGCCGTCGCGTTGTCGAACAGAGTCTCGTTGGTGAAATACGGCACGCCGTCGAGCCCGGGAATCGGCGGCACCGCGGCGCGGCTACCCGTCGCGATCACGAAGCGGCGGGCGCGGACACGCTTTCCGCCCGCTTCGACGGTGCGTCCGTCGACGAATTTGGCGCGCGCTTGCAACACGGTGCAGCCCAGTCCGACGAAGCGTTCCACAGAGTCGTGCGGGGCGATGGTCGCGATGACGCCGCGCACGTAGTCGTGGACGGCGGCGAAATCGATCCGCAGCGCGTCCGCGTGGATCCCGAACCTGGTCGCCTCCTTGATGGCGTGCGCCGCTTTGGCGGCGGCCAGAAGGGACTTCGACGGAACGCAACCGGTGTTGAGGCAGTCGCCGCCCATGCGAGCGGCCTCGATCAGGACGGTGCGTGCGCCGAGCTGCGCGGCACCGGCGGCGACCGACAGGCCCGCCGATCCGCCGCCGATGACGCAGATATCGGCCTTGATCGGAGAACCCGCCATGTTAGCGGACCGCTCGCGCGCTACAGGACGCGCCTCCGAGGACGCAAAACTGTGCGCAATGACGGTGGTTGAGCTTCACCGGCCGCGTCGCCTCGGTCAGGGTCGCGCCAAGCTCGAACCCGCGGTCGTAGGGCAGCAGCGTGCAGGCGACGACAGTCGGCTGCTCCGCGCCCTTGCGCTTGACCACCATGCGTGCGCTCGAGCACATCACCGAATCCGGGCTTTTGCCCAGGATGTCCCAACACCGTTCGGTGATCTCCGGCACGTCGGCGTTCGAATCCATTTCCGGGAACAGCACGAGCTGCGCCGGATCGTCGGCATCGATCGCCGCGCCCAATTCGGCGAAGAGCGCACCATAACCCGCGCGTAACGCTGTTTCGCTTTCATCCCACACCGTGCGTCCCGCCACCGCGACGTCGAAGCCATTGCGCGCAAGCCAGAGCAGGCCGTCGAGCGTCGGTTGCCAACTTCGCGGGCCACGCAGCCGCTCGTGGCGCTCGCGGGCATAATGGTCAAGCGACACGCGGACGGTGAGGCGCCCGGCAAAACGTCGGTTGATCGCCGCGAGTCGCGCCCGCGCCCGCTGCATCGGCTTCATCGCATTGGTCAAGACCAGGACCCGAAATCCGGCGGTCAGGCTGTCCTCCAGCATGCCAAGAAATTCGGGATTCATGAACGGCTCGCCGCCCGTGAAGCCGATTTCCATGGGACGCGGGTCGCGCGCACCTGCTTCGTCGAGGAAACGGCGCACTTCCGTTCGACTCAGGTAAACGAGCCGATCGTTGCGCGGGCTCGATTCGATGTAGCAATTATCACAGGTAATGTTGCACAGCGTGCCGGTGTTGAACCACACCGTCTCGAGTGTCTTGAGACCTACACCGGCGCGGCGCTCGCCATTCGCGGTGCGATCGGGATCGCTGAATTTTGCGCGCGCCGGCGGTGGTGCATACGAGATCACGGCGCCGACATCGGACGCACTGTTCCAGAGGCAGTGATGGGACTGCAGGGCTTGTCCGGTCGCCGCCCGCTCCTCGTTTGGCAGGATATCGCAGCTCGGCCACAACCCCGTCTCAAGGGCCGCGGCATAGCCTTCGGGCAATCCGGCTGCGCGCATTTTTTGCGCTGCTGCAGCGGCGTCGTAGTCGAACGGTATCGTGCGGATTTCAACGCCGGCCGCGGTCGGCGTGAGGAGGCTGTACCAAGCGCGCCGCGTTCCGTCGTTTGCCGGCATGCCGATCGATCCCGCGTTATGCCAGAGCTTTGCGTCGCGTAATTCGGTAAACGGAACACCCGCGTGGCCACCAATAACGCCGTCGCAGGCGGCGAGGACGATCTGACGCGCTTTTTCGGTCCAGGGTGTTGACGGGAAAATGAATCCGTTGATGCGTTCGACTGAGCCATGGACGATTGCGAGACGCCGGCTGCCGAGCCGCACATAGACGCACCGCGGTCGCGCACGCATCCACGCGCGATCGGCTTCGCCGAGCCGCTGGTCGGCATAGGCGTACCAGGCGACAGACAGGTCGGCGCAGGCGCTGCCCTCGGTAAAACCGCAGCCGCAATCGGCCTGGCGCCACCCCAGCGATTCCTCGCAGTTGCCCATGACCGCGTGGATGTTCCAGTCGCGAACGAGGGCGACGGTTTCAACCGGATCTGCGCCGTAGGCGACGATGTCACCTGTGCAAATTGTGCGTTCAGGCGGGATCCCGAGTCGCTCGGCCTCGGCGCGTAGCGCCAACGTGGCTTCGAGGTTGCTGTAACAGCCGCCGAAAACGAGCAGCGGCCCGTCGATCTCGAGAACAGGCGCGGGCTCGTCCGAAAGACCTCTGGCGGTCCGGCTTACCGTGTCATCGCCATCCATGAGCATCCAAACCACGAATATTGGAGCGCCGCCACGATCTTATTCGCTCGGCTCCTTCGAATGGTTGCAGATTTCACCACAATCAGTTCTTCGCGTAACTTCTTGCGGTGCTGCGACGAATATTCATAGAACGTGACGGGATAAAACGTGACGGGTAGGCAATCACCGTGACCGCGGAAAATTGGGGGCCTTTCGCTTCTGCGGATCGAGACGGCGGGTCCATTCTGGACACTTTGGCTTGGCGCCCCATCCATACCCGCATCACGCTTGTGCTTGGGCTTGGTTGGATGCTGGACGCCTTCGAGGTGAACATCGTCGGCGGCGTTCTCGGCGTACTGCAGAAGCTGTGGCAGCTAACCGCCGAGCAGGCTTCGCTCATGGTTTCGGCCTGGCTGGTCGGCATCATGGTCGGAGCGTTGCTCTTTGGCTACTTAGCCGATCGTTTTGGCCGACGGCGGCTATTTATCGTAACCCTTCTGATTTATTCGACCTTTACGGTCGTCTCCGCGCTTTCGCCCGGCTATGGCGCCTTTCTTATCTTCCGCTTTTTGACCGCGGTCGGCGTGGGCGCGGAATATTCGGCCGTGAACGCCGCGATCAGCGAATTGATTCCCGCGCGCTATCGCGGCCGGGCAGCGGCGGCGGTCATGAACTTTTGGCCTCTGGGCTCGATCGTTGCGGGCCTGCTCACGCTCTATTTCGTCAACGCGCTGCCGGCGGCGGTTGGATGGCGGTTTGCCTTCGCGCTGGGGGCGATCATTGCCTTGTTCAGCATCTGGGCGCGCAGGGCGCTCCCGGAATCGCCGCGCTGGCTCGCCGGACGCGGACAGCGCGACGCGGCTGCCGCGATCGCTCGTGAAATCGCCGGCGGGACTTCCGATTTCAGCGGAAGGACGGGGGTAAATCCGTCGCTGTCGCGTGGCACGAGCTTCCTCGCCGAGCTGACCCTATTGGTTCGCCACGATTTTGGACGACTTGCGCTCGGGTGCCTGCTCGATTTCTCGGAGGCGGCCGGCTATTACGGCTTATTCACGCTCCTGCCGCTGGTCGTGTTGCCGCACCTTCACGTTGCCGACGAAGCGGTCCCTTGGTTCTTCGTCATCGGCAATGTCGGCGCCGCCGCCGGCGGTGCGATCGCCGCCCTGATGCTCGACAAAGTCGGCCGCAAGGCGACCGTCACCGGTTTCTATCTCCTCGCGGCAACGTCGATGCTCGCCATGGCCCAGGCGACCGTGACGGAAAGTGCGGCGGTCGTGATGGTTGTCTTCACCCTCGCTAATTTTTGTGCGACCGGGAGCTGGATCGCGGCATACCCCACCTTCTCGGAATTATTCCCCACGCACCGGCGCGCCACGGGGATCGGATTTTCGGTTGCCTTCGGCCGGATCGGAGCCGTGATCGCGCCGCCGCTGCTGGTTGCATTGGCCCAGCATTTCTCGATCCTTGCGGCGTTCGGAGTCCTCGGCGGTTTCTGGCTGCTTGGCGCGGTGGCAATGATCCCGTGGTCGATCTGGGGCATCGAGGGCAGGGGTCAGCCGCTCGAGGTCATCGCCGGCCAGTAGCCGGTGGGGTTTGGCAACGACAATCCGCAGTCGAAATGCACGAGCGTCTGCCGCAACCAAAATCGATCCGGCGGCACATGCGGGGATCAGGCCATACGATTGCGGTTCCGAACCGTACCGGTCGTAAAAAAATCAAAGATGGTAAACGGATTCTGAACTCCGCGAGCCCCGGTTCGAATCCCATTCCCCCCAGCCATCTCTGCGCCGCCGCCGCGCTTTTATAAAATTTGCAGATAACTTTGGATCGCCGCTTTTAGGGAGCAGTTAAGGCGGCGCCGGTAGGTTGTCGTGCCGGCAGCGCGCGCCGGCGCGCTTGACCGCTGCGGGCATGACATCTGTCCTGATCAAATCGCATCTGCTTCGCACCAGCCGTCGCCTGTCGGCGATGGGGGCGGCCGTGATCGTGGCGACCGTCGTGGCGGCCGGGCTGACAATTTGGGATTTGCATGGCGATGCCATCGCGGATTACCAGCGCGACATGACGAACATGGGCGTGCTCATCGCCCAGCAGACCTCCCGCTCGTTTCAAGCCGTCGATCTGGTGATCAACGAAACGCGACAGAAGGTGCTCGACAGCGGCGTCACGAGCTCCGCGACGTTTGCCGCACGCTTGGGAACAGAACCCGTCCACGAATTCCTGAATGCCGAGCTTAAGCGCGCGCCGCAAACCGAAGCACTGATCATGATCGACGCCGATGGCAACGTGATCAACTACTCGCGGCAATGGCCGGTCCAGCGCATCAACGTGAGCGACCGCGAGGTCTTCCAATATCTGCGCGATCACGACGACCCGGCTGCTTATTTCAGCGCACCCGTCAAGGCGCATGCAACGCAGCGGTCGACGTTCTACCTTGCGCGCCGGGTGAATGACACGGAGGGCAATTTCCTCGGCGTCGTCGAAGCGGCAATTTCACCGGATTACTGGGACGCGTCCTACCGTCACATCACAGTGGAAAACGGCACCGTCGTCAGCTTTGTGCGCCGCGATGGTACAATATTGGCACGCTATCCGCATCGCGACGTGGTGGAAGGCATTCACGTGCCGTCGCGGTCGCCGTGGTATCGGCAGGTCGCGCAGGGCGGCGGAACTTATCGCTCCGGCCCCTGGGTTGACGGGCTCCCGCACATCATCAGCGTACATCCGCTGACGGCTTTTCCGCTCGTCGTCGACGTCAGCTTCGCCGAGCAGGAAGTGCTCGCGCATTGGCGATTCCAGACGCTGTGTATCGTCATCGGCACGATCGTCGTTGTGCTCGGCTTCGCCATCTTGTTCTCGGCGCTCGCCGAGCAGTTCAGGCGACTGGAAGGCCAGGCGAACGAACTTACGGTGTCCGCCGACGCGCTGCGTGATGCGAAGGAGGAGGCGGAGAACGCCAGTCGCGCCAAATCGATGTTCCTCGCCAACATGTCGCACGAGATCCGCACGCCGTTGAACGCGGTGATCGGGTTTTCGCAGATCACCGAGCAGGGGATGTTCGGGCCGCAGCCAGCGCGGTATCGCGAGTATGCGACGCTGATCCGGCGGAGCGGCGAGCATCTGCTGACCATCATCAACGACATTCTCGACATCGCCAAGCTGCAGTCGGGCAAGACGGAGCTTCGGCTGGAGATCTCGGCGGTGGCGTCGATTGTCGACGAGGCGGTGCGGCTGGTAGCGCCGCGCGCCGAGAGCGCCCGGCTGACGCTGGCGCAGGACATTGCTCCGGGCCTGCCGCCGGTCCGGATCGACCTGACCCGCATCCGCCAGGTGCTGCTCAACCTCCTGTCGAACGCGATCAAGTTCACGCCCGCGGGCGGCACGGTCACGATCACGGCGCGCCCCTGCGCGGGCGCGGTCGAGATCGCGGTCCGCGACACCGGCATCGGCATGGCCGAGGCCGATATCCCCAAGGCGCTCGAGCCGTTCGGCCAGATCTCCAACGCCATGACCCGCGCCCACGAGGGCACCGGCCTCGGACTGCCCCTCTCCAAGAGCCTGGTCGAGCTCCATGGCGGCCAGTTCGCCATCAAGAGCGCACCCGGACGCGGAACCATCGTAACCATCACATTGCCGGCGGAAACGGTCGCGCCGGCGCTCAGCCTGCGCGGCGTCGCTTGACCGCTCAGGCCTTGGTCAGCGTCAGCGAATAGCGCGGATCGGCCGCCAGGCATTCCGCTTCCGGCAGGCCAAGCTCTTTGCGCACGATGTTGGTGCCTTGGACCATCGCGACCATCTTGTAGGTCGCGTGGCGGCGGCTCATGCCCTCCCGGCCCATGCCGCAATCCGACGAGACGATCAACCGCTCGGCTGGCACGTGCTTCAACGCCTCGCGAATGATCGCGGCGACCTGATCCGGCCGCTCGACCTGTAGCGTATGATGGTCGATGACACCGATGACAACCTTCTTGTCCTTGATGATGTCGCCAATTGCCTTGAGATCGCCGGGGCCGGAGGAACACGTTTCGAACGTGAGCGCATCGGCATCGACCTCGGCAAGCGCTTCGAGCGTCGGCTGGTAGCTCTGCACCTCGCGGAACATGCGCTGCTGCGACGGATTGCCCCAGCACGTATGACACCACATCTCGGTCTTGGCCCTGAGCCCCTTGACCGTGGCGTTGAAGACCGCGACCAACTCCTTGGTGCCGAGCTTACCAAAGGTCGGTCCGCGCGCCGGCACCATGTGGATTTGCGGTTCCTCCATCTGGATCACTGGACAGCCGGCGCCGGCGAGGTCGTGGAGTTCCCCGTTGAGCGCCTGGCTGAGCGCCATGGTGCGCTCGACGGGGTCCTTGTAGTGCTCGTCGACCAGGCCCATCGCCAAGATCTCGGGTGTGATGGTGCCGAACTTGACGGGTTTCTTGGTCATGCGTTGCGCGACGCGCCACATCGCCGCGTATTGCAGGTCGCCGCGTCCGATTGGCCCGACCACCTTGGGCATCACGCGCGCCTCGAGATAATCATGAAGAATGTGCCCGCGCGGGAACGCCACTGCGCCGACGCCATACTGCGTAGGCTTGGGTGTGCGGTCGAAGCCGGCCATGCGCATCGGCGCATAGCTCTGCCAGCTCATGCCGCCAACCTGCTCGTCGTAGTGCGCGTCGCCATCGGTGCAGATGTCGAGGCCGGCGATCTCTTGGGCTCGCAGGAAGACGGAGACGGCGTCTTCGTATTGCTCACGATGGCGCGAATTCGCCATTGCCTCGAGAAAGGTCTGGCTGCCGAGCACCGCATCGTACCAGGCGGGCCGCGGCAGCGAGCCGATGATCGATGTCGGCAGAACGACGTTCGCGGATGCCTTGTACATACGAGCCTCCTCAGCGTCTGAACTGGCGCGTTTGAAACGCAGTCTAGCGGAATCACGGTGACGCCCAACCCGCAATTTGGCCCACTGATTCAGGCGACGCACGCGGTGGGATGTGGCATAGAGCGTGGGCATGCGGCTCTCGTTTCACGGCGCGGATCGCGAGGTCACCGGCTCGTGCCATCTGCTCGAGGCCGCCGGCAAGCGCGTGCTGATCGATTGCGGCATGCTCCAGGGCAGCCGCGAGCTCGATGCGGAGAATGCCGCACCGTTTGGTTTCGATCCGAAGACGATTGATTTTCTGCTGTTGACGCACGCCCATCTCGATCACTGCGGGCGGCTGCCGCTATTGTATCGGCAAGGCTTTCGCGGCGAGGTGATCGCCACCGCGGCGACGCAAGAGCTGGCGCGCCTGGTGGTCATGGATGCAGCGCACCTCCAGGACGAAGAGGCGCAGCACCGTGCGCGCGCAAACGAGCGTCGCGGCGGAGCACGGTCGCCGCCGCAGCCGCCGCTTTACCGGATCGTCGATGCCGTCAATAGCCTCGAGCTGTTCGGGCGGGTGGTCGACTACGGCAAGCCGCTTGCCATCGCGCAAGGCATCGCGGCGACGTACTACGACGCCGGTCACATCCTGGGCTCGGCCAGCATCCTGGTGGAGGCCGAGGACGGCGCCGGCCGCAAGTCAGTGCTGTTCTCGGGCGACATCGGCAATCGCGGCCGACCGCTGCTGCCGCCGCCATCGACGCCGGCAAAGGCCGACTTCGTCGTCATGGAGTCGACCTACGGCGACCGTCCGCATCGCGACATCGACCAATCCGTCACCGAACTGCTGCAAGTCGTTACCGCGACATTCACACGGGGCGGCAACGTCCTGATCCCGACCTTCGCGCTCGAGCGCGCGCAGGAAATCCTCTACATCCTCCATCGCGGCGTCGCCGAGAACCGGTTGCCGCCGAGCATGAAGGTATTTCTCGATTCGCCGATGGCGATCTCCGCCGTCGACATCTTCGAGCATTATCCCAACTGCCTGCAGCCGCCGATCGCGGCGATGATCGCGCGTGGCGAAGACCCTTTTTCGGTGCCGGAGCTGCGGCGTACCCGCGACCGTGCCGATTCGATCGCGATCAATGACGTGAAAGGCGGCGCGGTGATCATGGCTGGCTCCGGCATGTGCACCGGCGGACGCATCCGCCATCATCTCCGCTACAACCTAGCGCGGCCGGAGGCGAGCCTCGTGTTCGTCGGCTATGCCGGCGCCGGCACGCTGGCGCGCGCAATCATCGACGGCGCGAAAATCATCCGCTTGTTCGGCGAGGATATCGCCGTGCGCGCCAGCGTGCACACGCTCAACGGCTTTTCCGCCCATGCCGGCCAGCCGGAGCTGGTCGCTTGGCATGCCGGAATCCAGGGCAAGCAACGAACCTTTGTCGTTCACGGCGAAGAGCGGTCGATGGCCGCCCTGGCGCCGCTCCTGCACGACACAGCGGTCGAGATTCCGCAACTGCACAGCGCCTACGAGCTCTGAGGCGCTACCCGCTCGCGCAGCGCGCTGCTTGCTCGCGCGCGCCGCGCCATGCTTGCCGCCTTGGCGCGACGACCACGGGCCGATATTCTCGCGCCGCCAGACAGGAGAATCGCATGGCGTTGCGGATCGTCACCGGCACCTATGGCCTGACGCGGGCCTTGAAGGCGAACCCTGCCATGCGCGGCGACCTCGATCTCGAGTTCATCGAGTTCAACTCAATTCCGGCCGCGATGCGCCGCCAGGTGCGCAATCTCGAATTCGACATCTGCGAGATGGCGTTGACGACCTATCTCTGCGCCCGCGCAGCGGGCAAGCCGATCACCGCCATACCGGTCTTCGTCACGCGCAATTTCCATCACTGGGCGGCCTTCAGGCACATCGACACCGGTATTCAGACGCCCAAAGATATCGAAGGCCGACAGGTTGCGGTCAATCGTGGCTATACCGTCACCACCGGCTTGTGGGTTCGCGGCGCGCTACAGCACGAGTACGGTGTCGATCTCGATCGGGTGACCTGGCTGCCGACCGACGACGAGCACGTCGCGGAATATCGCGTGCCGCCGAACGTCGACTACCGGTTTCGTGGCCGTACGGTCGAGGACCTGATGCTCAAGGAAGGCGTCGGCGCAGCGGTCGGCGACGTGCGGTCGAATGCGCCGGAGATCAGGCCGCTGATTCCGGACGCGCGCGAAGCGGGCTTCGCCTATTACCGCAAGACCGGCATCTATCCGATCAATCACATGATCACGGTGAGCCAGGCAGCGCTGGCGGCGCGGCCGCACCTGGCGCGCGAGCTTTTCGACGCCTTCACGGCGGCGAAGGCGTCGTATCTCAAGCAACTCGACGCCGGCGGCGACGGCTCGGCCGCCGACAACACGGCGCTCGCGCTCAAAGCCGTGGTCGGCGATCCCTTTCCCTATGGCGTCGCCGCCAATCGCAAGGCGCTCGAGGCGGCGACGCAGTTCTGCGTCGAGCAGCACATGACGCGCGACAAG
>Ga0307374_10011673_pt1 | contig 12442 bp, 15 predicted proteins | sample OX3MG_FD_202532 | JGI IMG/M metagenome (GOLD analysis project Ga0307374, IMG submission 202532) | Soil microbial communities from Risofladan, Vaasa, Finland - OX-3 | ecosystem: Environmental > Terrestrial > Soil > Coastal area > Acid sulfate soil | place: Finland: Risofladan, Vaasa | collected...
TCTCTCCCCATCTACAAGCACGTCAGGCTGACCCTCGGCCGCCCGCCCAGCACGGCGCCGAGCGACAGCGTCATGCTGCCGGTCAGCTGGGAGGCGGTTGGCGGCCCGCCGCTCTTCCCGAGCATGGAAGGCATCCTCCATGTCAACCCCGACGGCGAGGGCGCAACCCGGCTGACCCTCAACGCCCGCTACGACCCGCCGCTCGGATCGCTCGGCGCGCTTCTCGACCGCGCACTCCTGCGCCGCCTGGCTCAGGCGACCATCGCCGACTTCGTGATCCGCCTGGCCAGCAGCCTGGAGTCGGAGCTAGCGCGGGACTGGGGGGTCCCAGGTGCGGGCGAAGGTCATCACTCCCAGCTCCCAGCCGGTCCGCTGGAAGCCCTCGGAGCGGAGCAGCAGTGCCATCGGCCGGTTGTCGTAGCGGACGTCCGCGAAGACCCGCGGCAGCCCTCGCGCCGCCGCGACCCGGAGGGTCAGGTCCACCAGCAGCCGCCCGAGCCCGAGGCCCTGGTGGTCGTCGGCGACGACGACCGCGAGCTCGCCGGTGACCTCCTCGCTGGAGAGCAGCCGGCAGTCGGCGACGATCCGCTCCTCGGCACCGACCCCGGCCGTCGCCACTAGCGCGAAGCGGCGGTCGAAGTCGACCTCGCTCAGGTGGCGAGCCCACTCCTCGGTCATCGGCGGCTTGCCGCCCAGGTAGCGGAGCTGGCGGCTCCGTGGCGAAAGCTCCGCGTCGAAGGCGCGCAGCCGACCGGAGTCTTGCGGGCGCACCGCCCGGATCACCACCCGCCGGCCGTCGCGGAGCGTCACCGGCAGTCGCAGGAAGCGGACCCGCCGGCCGTGGAGGCGGTTGACGGCCTCGACGAGCTCGCCGTCGCGGGCCGTGGTGGGTAGGCTGGCGTCGTCACCGGCGTCCGCCGCCCCATGCCACCCGGTCAGCACCAGCAGCTCGGGAGCGAACTCTGAGCCGTCCGGCCGGAGCTTGTCGCGAACCGCCCGTCCGCCCGTGCCGGGTAGGGCGTGAACGACGACGTCCGACCGATCGACCAGGGAGCAAGCCTCGCCCAAGAGCAGCGGGCAGGGATGGCCGGGGCCGGGGCCCGGGCAGACGCAGACCTCGAACCCGGCCCCGGTCAGGGCCGTCCTGGCGGCTCGGCGGACGCTGGCGTCGCGGGCCTCGACGAGGATCCGCCGGCGGGGGCCACCGACTGGCGGCATTGACCGCCCGGTTAGACTAGCGCCCATGCCGCGACCTGCCCTCAACACCCCACCGGAACGGCAGGTCGACCTCATCCGCAGCGCCTACCGGCTCTTCAGCGAGAAGGGCGTTCACCGGGTCGCCCTGGAGGAGATCGCCGAGCACGCGGGCCTCAGCAAGGGCCTGGTCCTCTACTACTTCAAGACCAAGGAGAACCTGGTCCTGGCGACCATGCGCTGGGCCCTCGAGGTGACCGCGGAGCGGGTTCGCAAGGCGATGTCTATCGCCGCCACGCCGGAGGGCAGGGTGCTGGCGATGATCGATGGCATCTGGTCCGGCGCGGAGACCAACCGGCGCTTCTACCTGCTCTATCTCGATCTCGCCGGACACGCCGCACGGCTTCGCAACTTCACCGAGCTGAGCGCCACCTTCCGCGCCCACGAGAACGGCCTCTACTCCGAGGTCATCCAGGAGGGAATGGCTGCGGGAGCCTTCGGCGTCGAGGACGCCGAGGAGGGCGCGGTGGCGCTGCGCGCCATCATCGACGGCCTCTTCCTGCAATGGCTGCAGGAGGCCGACTGGGAGCGCCTCCACCCCTGGTACCGGGAGGCCTGCAAGCGGGCGGCCCTCGCCTACCTGGTGCGGACCCCGGGCTCTCCCGCGGCCTGACCGGCTCCGGCTCGAAACGGTTCTGGCGCACACCTCAAATCAGTCCTTGACTTTGACTGACTGGTCAGTCTAACATTTGGCCCACGATGGCGCAAGCAGTCAGAACCAGGCTCGACGAGATCCTCGAACGCTGCTCGGAGCTTGCCGAGGACGTCACCTACCCGAGCGTCGAGCGCTGGCGCGCCGGACATCCCGGCGGGCACGTGGTCGGCCACTTCCAGGTGTACTTCCCCGAAGAGCTGGTCCACGCCGCCGGAATGCTCCCGATCTCGATCATGGGCGCCGGCTCCCGCCTGGAGGCCAAACAGGCCGACTCCCATATCGGCTCTTTCATCTGCTCCATCTGCCGGACCTCGCTCGAGCTCGGCTTCAGCGACCGGGTCGGCTTCCTCGACGCCTTCTACACGACCCCCATCTGCGACGTGGCCCGCAACCTGGCCGGGATCTGGGGCCGCAACTTCCCGGGCATCACCTCGGAGATCCTCTACCTGCCCCAGAACGGCACCGCCAGGCACGCCGTCGCCTACTTGCGCGACGAGTACAAACGGATCCTGGCCGAACTGGAGCGGATCTCCGGCCGCCCGGTCGAGGAGTCCGACCTCCGGCGCAGCATCGCCATCTACAACGAGAACCGGCGGCTGCTCCGAGTGCTCTACCGGGTCAAGCGGGAGACGCCCTGGCTGCTCTCCACCACCGAGGCCTATGTCCTCGCCAGGGCCGGCACGGTGATGCCGCGCGAGGAGCACAACGAGATCCTCCGTGACGCCTTGGCCGAGATCCCCAACCAGCCCGGCCGCCGCCAGGACCGGGTGCGGGTGGTCTTCGAAGGCGGCTTCTGCGAGCAGCCCCCGCTGGACATGCTGCAGCTGATCGAGGAGGCCTGCTACATCGTCGACGACGACCTCCTGGTCGGAATGCGCTGGATCGTCGAGGACGTTCCCGAGACCGGCGACCCGATCCATGCGCTCGCCGAGAGCTACCTCGAGCGCTCCAGCTACAGCCCCGTCCAGCACGACGACCGCAAGCCGAAGGAGGAGATGCTCTTGCGCCGCGTCGAGGAGTCCGGCGCGCAGGCCGTGATCCTGGCCGCGGCGAAGATGTGCGAGCCCGGCCTCGACGAGCAGGTCGCCTACCAGAAAACCCTCGAGGAGAAGCAGATCCCGTTCCTGCTCCTCGACTTCGAGGAGAAGATGACGGCCTTCGAACGGATGCGCATGGAGGTCGAGACCTTTGTCGAATCCATCCTCTTCGACTGACCCGGGCATGCTGCTGGGTCGCGGCCGGCGCGACGGCAACCGCCTCTTCAAGGAGTGGTACTCCGAACTCGACGCCGCCGCCGAGTCGGGCGACCCGAGCGCCTACGTGTTTGTCATGGGCTCGACCGCCGAGATCCTCAAGGCCTTCGACCTGAACCTCGTCTTCCCCGAGATCAACTCGCTCCAGATGGCGGTCCGAAAGGTCTCCCTCGACTACCTCAATAAGGCGGAGGACTACGGCTATTCGACCGACGTCTGTGGCTACGTGAAGGCCGACGTGGGGATGCACCTCGACGGGCGCAGGCATCCCAACGGCCGCATCCCGAAGCCGTCGATCGTGGTGGCCACCAACATGTGCAACACCTACGTCAAATGGGTCGAGGTCTGGCAGCGGATGTACGGCTGCAGGGTCTTCGTCCTCGACATCCCCGGCCAGCGAGGCATCGGCTGGAGCACCGAGCCCGGGAGCGAGCAGTTCGAGAACGACCGGCGCTACGTGCAGAGCCAGCTGGAAGAGCTGATCGAGGCCTGCGAGGCGGTCACTGGCAAGCCCTTCAAGATCGAGCGCCTGCAAGAGAACCTCGCCCACGTCAACCGGATGGCAGCGGATTGGAGCGCGGTCCTCAAGCTCAACCAGAACATCCCGGCGCCGTTCAACGCCATGGCCGACGGACTGACCTACATGGGCGTTCTCAGCGCCTACCGCGGCACCGAGGCCGGCGCCGCCTACATGGCCGAGCTGCGCGCGGAGATGGAGTACAAAGTCCTCCACGGCATCGGCACCATCGAGGAGGAGCGCTTCCGCCTCCACGGCGTCGGACCCGCCTGCTACTCGTACTTTCGCCGCTTCCTGGAGCTCTTCCAGGACTGGGGGGCCGTCTACGTCAACTCCGAGTACCTGGCCTACGCCGGCGGCGGCCTCGACATGGGCATCCAGTTCGACGTCGATCGGCCGCTGGAGAGCCTCGCCGAACAGCTGTTGATCACCGGGCGGCGCTCGATGTCGAACATGTTCTTCAGCCAGGACCAGCTCGCCGATACCGTCCGTGACTGGAAGACCGACGGCATCGTCTACCACTCGGTCAAGAGCTGCCGGACCGTCAGCACCGGGATGGCTGACAGCCGGGAGTACCTGGCCAAGACCAAGGACGTCCCCTCGCTCTTCATAGAGTCCGACCTGGTCGATCCCCGGCTCTGGTCGGAGGCCCAGTTCAAGAACCGCATCGACGCCTTCTTCGAGGCGCTCGGAGCCCGCAAGACTGCCGCCCTGGTGGCGGCGAAGGGGTGATCCCATGCTGGTAGGAGGAGTCGACGTCGGCTCGACCCAGACCAAAGCCGTCGTCATGGACGGCGAGCGTCGAGTGCTTGGCCGCGCGCTGATCGACACCGGCGGCATCGTCACGGCCGCGGCCGAGAACGCGTTCGCGCTTGCCGTCACCGACGCCGGTATCGACCGCCGCGAGGTCGCCTATGTGGTCGGCACGGGGTACGGCCGCTACAAGGTCACCTTCGGCGACACCCAGGTCACCGAGATCAGCTGCCACGCGCGCGGCGGCCAGTACCTGTTTCCGCGGACGCGCACTGTGCTGGACATCGGCGGCCAGGACACCAAGGCGATCCGGATCGGATCCGAGGGCCAGGTCCTCGACTTCTGCATGAACGACAAGTGCGCCGCCGGCACCGGCCGCTTCTTGGGGGCAGCCGCGATGGCCCTCGACATTCCGCTCGGCGAACTGGGCCCGCTGGCCCTTGTCGCCAAGAACCCGGTCAAGATCACCACCACCTGCACCGTCTTCGCCGAGACCGAGATCATCAACTGGCTCGCCCGGGGCAAGAAGATGGAGGACGTCCTGATGGGCGTCCACCAGGCGATCGCCACCCGCAGCATCTCGCTCCTGCGCCGCGTCGGCATCGAGTCCGAGCTGACGTTCACAGGCGGCGTCACCCGCAACCTGGCCATGGTCCGGATCCTCGAGGAGATGCTCGAGATGCACCTCAACGTCAGCGAGGAAGCGCACTACATGGGCGCCATCGGCGCCTCCCTGTTCGCCCTCGACAAGGCGGCGTCGGGAGCGGCCGGCGCCCTCGAGGCGATCACGGTCGGTGACAGGCTCGACGCGACGCGGAAGGCGGCGCCGGCCTGTGACGACTGCGAGGTCCCGGTGCTGATCAAGGTCGCTCCGCGGATGCCGAAGGTGCACGCGTCATGACCCGCGTGGTCGGCATCGACGTCGGCGCGACCTACACCAAGGCCGTGGTGCTCGACGATGAGAAGAAGATCTGCGGCCGCTCGATGGTGAAGACCGGCTTCAACCTGGCCGGGGCCGCCGAGCGCGGCTACTCCGAGGTGCTCGCCGCGGCCGGTCTCACGGAAGAGGAGGTCGACTACGTCGCGTCCACCGGCTACGGCCGCTACGTGGTCCCGATGCGAGACCTGCAGATCACCGAGCTGACCTGCCACGGCCGGGGCGCGTTCCACCAGTTCCCCGCCACCCGGACGGTCCTCGACGTCGGGGGGCAGACGGTCAAGGCGATCAAGATCGACGAGCGGGGGAAGGTCCGCTCCTTCCGGCTGAACGACAAGTGCGCGGCCGGAACGGGCGCCTTCCTGGAGAAGACCGCCCGCTATATGGGGCTCGACCCGGCCGAGATCGGCTCACTGGCCATGGTCTCGAAGGAGCCGGTGACCATCTCCTCCGTCTGCGCCGTCTTCGCCGAGTCGGAGGTGATCAATCACCTCACCAGCGGGACAAGGCCGGAGGACATCATGTACGGCGCCGTGCTGTCGCTTGCCGGCCGCGCCCACCAGCTGATGAAGCGGGTCGGCATGGAGCCGGAGTTCACCTTCTGCGGCGGCATGAGCCGCAACGAGGCTTTCGTCAAGGCCATCAGGCATGAGCTGAACGCTCCCGTCAACGTGCCCGACGGAGACCTGGGGCACTTCAACGGAGCCCTCGGCGCCGGCCTGCTCGCCCTCGACAGGGTGCGCAAGCTGCAGGCGGCCGGGGAATGGGCCGGCCGCAGCCGCAGGGTTGCGCAAGGAGTCTTGGCATGAGCAGCTTCACCCCCCGCGCGGCGGCGGACTTCGGCTTCGACGAGATCCTCTACGAGAAGAAGGAATGGGTCGCGACGGTGACCATCAACCGGCCGCAGGTCTACAACTGTTACTCGGCCCACACCCTCCAGGAGATGACGGTCGCCTTTCGGGACGCGGCCTGGGATGACGGGGTCGCGGTGGTGGTGCTGACGGGGTCCGGCGAGAAGGCCTTCTGCACCGGCGGCGACGTGGCCGAGTACCAGTCCGAGTACCTCCAGCGGCCCCGCGACTACTGGAAGTACATGGGCCTCTTCCAGGAGTGCCACGACCAGCTCCGAAACATCGGCAAGCCCGTGATCGCACGGATCAACGGCCTGGTCGCCGGCGGCGGCAACGAGTTCAACATGGCATGCGACCTCGCCGTCATGGCCGACCACGCGACCATCCGCCAGGTCGGCACCCGGGTCGGCAGCGTCGCCGCCGGCGGCGCCACCCAGTGGCTGCCCCTGATGGTCGGCGACCGCCGCGCCCGCGAGATGCTGTTCACCTGCGACCCGATCGACGCCGCGACCGCCCTCGACTGGGGCCTCGTCAACCGCGTCGTGCCGTACGCAGAGTTGGACGCCGCGGTTGACACCCTCGCGCAAAAGCTCATCGACAAGTTCCCCGAGTGCACTCGCTACACCAAGCAGGCGGTCAACTACTGGAAGGACCAGGCCTGGTCGGCGTCGATCGGCCACGCCCGCGACTGGCTGAGCCTCCACTTCGCCTCGCTCGAGCCCTGGGAGGGGATGACGGCCTTCGTCGAGAAGCGGCAGCCCGACTACCGCGGCATCCGCGCCAAGGCAGCGGCAGGCGGCTCCAGCGAATTCGTCTGGGGCGCCTACACCGGCACCTGCCCGTCCTGCGGCGCCAAGGGCATCCCGGCCGAGTTCGCCTTCTGCGGCAAGTGCGGGAGTGCCCTCGTCGCCACCCCGGCCGAGGCCGCTCTGACCGGTGCCTGAGACCCGCTTCCTCTCCACCGAAGCCGCCGTCGAGGAGCTGGTGCCGGAAGGCACCGGGGTCCTCGCGGTCGGCGGGATGCACATGCACAACAACCCCATGGAGCTGGTCCGGGAGCTGGTCCGACGCGGGCGGGGCGCACGCCGGCTGCTGACCAGCCCCTCAGGGGCGCTGGCGGCCGACCTGCTGATCGGCTCCGGCCTGGTGAAGGAGGTCGCGACGGCCTACATCGGATTCGAGCACCTCGGCCTCGCTCCCTGCTACCGGCGGGCTGCCGAGTCCCGGAGCATCCGCGTGCTCGAGCTCTGCGAGGCGGCGATCGTGCACGGGCTGTACGCCGGGGCCGGGGGCCTCCCGTTCGTCGTCCTGCCCCCCGGCCTCGAGCTCTCCGACGTCAGCAGCGCCAACCCGGATGGCTTCCGCAGCCTCGACGACCCTTTCACCGGGGAGCGGGTGCTGACAGCCGCCGCGCTGCGCCCCGACGTGGCCCTGGTCCACGCCCAGGCAGCCGACGAGCGCGGCAACGCGATCTTCGCCGGAGCCCACTTCACCGACCGGTTGATGGCGATGGCGGCCAGGACGGTGGTCGTCCAGGTCGAGCGGCTGGCCGCGCCGAGCGAGGTCGCCCGCCACCCATCGGAGAGCGTCCTACCCGGCTTCCTGGTCGACGCGGTCGTCATCGCGCCGGGTGGCTGCCGGCCGACGGCCGCCCACGGCGAGTACGGCTACGACGAGCCGGCGCTCCGCGAGTACCTCCGCCTGGCCCGCACCGAGGCAGGATTCGCCGAGTACCTGCGCGCCAACGAGATGTCGCCCAGCGGGGTGCGTTCGTGAACACCCTCGTGGAGGCCAAATATTCGACAGCGGAGCTGATGGCCGCCGTCATGGCGCGCCACTTGAGGCCGGGCGAGGTCGCCATCATGGGCGCCGTCAGCGCGCTGCCGCAGGCCGCCTGTCGCCTCGCCCAACTGACCACCGCGCCCGGGCTCTGGTTCATCGCCGGCGGCAGCGGCGCGGTCAACCCTCACCTCCGACCCCTGGTTGCGTCCAGCTGCGACGAGCGGCTGCTCGACGCCGACCTGGTTCTGCCGCTCAACGATGTGATCCTCCTCGAGGGTCGGGGTGATGTGGTCGATGTCTTTTTCGCCGGCGGGCTGCAGATCGACGCTCACGGCAATTGCAACCTGGGCCCGGTCGGGCACTGGACGCGCCCGAGCCTGCGCGGGCCAGGCGGCGTCGGCCTTCCCTTCCTGGCCCGCGCCGGGCGGGTGCTGATCTACTCGATGAGCCACGACCCGCGAACCCTCGTCGAAGCGGTCGACTTCGTCAGCGGCCCCGGCTTCGACGGCCGGCCGAAGCAGTTCCCTGGGGGTGGCCCCGCGCTGCTGGTGACTCCGCTTTGCACGTTCGACTTCGACCCCGCCACCCACCGGGCGCGCCTTGCCACCTTGCACCCTGGAGTTCGCCTTGACCAGGTGGTAGAGGCGACCGGCTTCACCTTCGCAATGAAAGAACCGCTGGCGACCACGGCATCGCCGACCAGCGAGGAGCTGGCGATCCTGCGCGGACTCGACCCCGACGGCCTGCTCGGCGAGTTCGGGCGATGAGGCGTTTCGAGAACCGGGTCGCGATCGTGACCGGCGCGGCAAGCGGCATCGGCCGAGCCACGGCGCTCCGGCTCGCCGGAGAAGGGGCGGCCGTGGTGATCGCCGACCTCGACTCGGCGCGAGCGGACGAGGTCGCGGAGGAGATCGGCAGGGCCGGTGGCAGGGCGCTCGCGCTGGGAGTGGACGTCACCGACTCGGAAGCGGTCCGGGCGATGACCGCCCGCGCCCTCGACGCCCTGGGCAAGGTCGACATCCTCGTCTCCAACGCCGGCTGGGACCGAGCCGGGCCTTTCCTCGAGACGGACGAGGAACTCTGGGACAGGGTCATCGGCATCAACTACCGCGGCCACCTGGCGGTCACCCACGCGGTGCTGCCGGCGATGATCGAGCGGGGCTACGGCCGGATCGTGACCATCGCCTCCGACGCTGGGCGCGTCGGCTCCAGCGGCGAGGTCGTCTACTCCGGCGCGAAGGGCGCGGTGATCGCCTTCTCGAAGGCGGTGGCTCGAGAGGTCGCCCGCCACGGCGTCAACGTCAACTGTGTCGCGCCCGGCCTTGTCGACACGCCGCTGCTGGCCGGGATCACCGGGGACAACGAGAACCTCATGGCTGCGATAGTCCGCTCGATCCCGCTTCGCCGCACCGGCCGGCCGGAGGAGATCGCCGCCGCCGTCTGCTTCTTCGCCTCGGCTGACGCCGACTACGTCACCGGCCAGACGCTGAGCGTGAACGGCGGCCTGACGATGATCTGAGCCCGCAGGGCGAGCCCGCGCGGTGCAAGCTTATGGCCGAAAAGATGGACGCTCATCGCCACCCCGACGTGATCGCGCCGCCCCCGCTGCTCTTCCTCGGTCCGCTGCTGGCGGGCCTCCTGCTCGGCCGGCTGGTCCGGCCGCCGCGGATGCCGGGCCCGGTTCGGCTCCTGGGCCTGCCGCTGCTGGCCGCCGGCGCCGCGCTCGGTGGGTGGTTCTTCGCCACCATGCGACGCGCGGGCACCCCCGTCGACCCCTACGAGACGCCGGTGGCGCTCGTCACCGAGGGACCCTTCGAGTACTCTCGCAATCCCGCCTACCTCTGCATGACCCTGATCTACACCGGCGTCTCTCTGCTGGCAGGTGCCGGCTGGTCGTTGCTGATGCTGCCGGGTGTGCTGGCCGTGGTTGACCGCGGCGTCGTGCGCCGCGAGGAGGCGTACCTCGAGGACCATTTCGGCGCGGCCTATCGCGAATATCGGGCGCGGGTGGGGCGCTGGCTCTGACTTAAAGTACTGGCGCCATGAGTCGCCAACTGATCACCACCCACGGGTCCTACATCGAGCCCTCCCAATCGGGGCTGACTCACCACCTGAAGCAGGCCGAGGCGGAGGGCTTCTGGCTCGACATCACCGACCCCGACGCCGAGGACTACGAGATCCTGGCCAAGGTCTTCGGGTTTCACCATCTGACGATCGAGGACATCGAGCACAAGCAGCAGCGGCCGAAGCTGGAGGAGTACAGCGGCTACTCCTTCATGGTGGTCTTCTCGGCCGAGTGGATCCGGGACAAGATCGCCTTCCTGGAGCACTTCATCTACCTCGGCCGCCACTACGTCGTCACCGTCCACGACCGCAAGACCGCCAGCCTCGAGGCCCTGCGCGAGCACATCAAGGCGGACCCCAGCGCGACTCAGGAACAGGCGGCCTACCTGACCTACATGGTCATCGACGCCCTGGTCGACGACAGCTTCCCGCTGCTGGAGCGGCTCGACGAGACCATCGACCAGCTCCAGGACGACATCATCGAGAAGGCCGACCCGGCCATGCTCGCGACGATCTACAGCCTCAAGCACGACGTCGCCGAGCTGCGCCGCTTCCTGGCCAACCAGCGCGACCTCTTCCAGCGGCTCATCACCCACTCGCTCGACCTTCACTCGTCCGACATGACCGTGTACTGGCGTGATGTGCAGGACCACATCCTGCGGCAGTACGAGACGGTGGACTCGCTCCGCGACCTGCTGACCGGAGCGATGGACGTCTACCTGTCCACGGTCTCCAACCGGCTCAACGTGACGATGAAGACGCTGACCATTATCGCCAGCCTCTTCCTGCCTCTGTCATTCCTGACCGGCTTCTACGGGATGAACTTCGCCTTCCTCACCGGGGTCATGGAGCCGCCTTACTGGACCTTCGCCATCGGTGTCGGGACCATGCTCGGCTCACTCGCCGTGCAGGTGATCCTTTTCCGCCGCCGCGGCTGGCTCTGACCGTTCCCCCTGCTGCTTCGTCTTGTCCTGCACCAGAAGTAGAGTCGCGAACACCAGCAGGACGAGGCAGGCCGGCGTGAAGGTGCCGAGCCAGAAGTAGAAGCTGTCCATCTCTGCGCCGCCGAAGTCTAGCCGGGGCCGGGCCACCGAGTAAAGCCGACAGCGCCGCCTTCAGGTTTGCTACAGGTTGCTGCCTAAACTTGAGGTTAAGGCGTGACCTCTGCTCCCGCGGCGGCGACGGAGACAGCCCGGGCGATGGCGGTCGCCCGGCGAACCATCCGCGCCCGCGCCCGGAGAGGGCAGGCCCTGGCGATGGTGCTGGGCCTCGTCATGGTCGGCGCGGTCGTGTATCTGAGCCACCCGGCCGCGATCGTCCCCAAGCTCCAGCGGCTCGGGCTCGGGACCGTGCTCGAGGTGCTCGCACTCAACCTACCCGTCCTCGGCCTTCGCTCCTGGCGAGCCGACCTGATCCTCCGCCGGCTCGGTCAGCGAGTGCCGATCCACCGGATGCTGGCCGTGCAACTCGTGGGACAGACCTCGAGCGCGCTCACGCCCGCGGCCAGCGGCGACTTCGTCCGGGCCTGGCTCTGGCGCCGCGACGACGAGGTTCCCCTGGCCACAGGCGCCGCTACCGTCGTCTTCGAGCGCTCATTCAGCTTCGGACTGCTGATCGCCGTGGCCGTGCTACTGGTCGCCTTCCCGCGCTTCGGGTTGCCCGGCTGGGCTCTGGTGGCTACGGGGCTGACGGCAGCGGCGCTGGCGCCATACCTGTTCTCACGTTCCTCATCCCGGTCGGACCGCTGGCTGGAGAGGGTCATCTCGCGGCTTCCTTGGATCGGCGGCTCGAGTGAGCGGGTCCTCCGCGCCCTCGGCGAGCTGCGGGCGATCATGGCCTCGCCTCCCGTGCTGCTGTCGGCCGGCGCGGCCACGATCGTCATCTACGCCCTCAGCGGCTTCCAGCTCTGGATCCTGGCGGACGCGCTGGGCCATCACTCGGCCATCACCCAGATGGTCGCGACATACGCCATCTCCCAGATCGGAGGCATCGTCTCGACGCTTCCCTTCGGGCTTGGCCCGGCCGACATCGTCGCGGTCGGGGCGATGGCCCGCTACGGGGTGGACGTCTCGATGGCGGCGGTGGTCGTGCTCCTCTCCCGGGTGCTGGCCACCCTCCCGATGGCGATCGCCTCCATCCCCGCCTACTTGTTGCTGGGCCGTCCTTCGATCACCGGAAGCGGCGAATGACCCGCCGGCGGGTTGCAGTGACCGGGGCGGCCGGCTTCATCGGGGGACACACCGTCGAGCTGCTCCACGCCTCCGGCTGGGTGATCCTTGCGATCGACGATTTGACCCACGCCACCGGGCACCCGCTGCCTTCGGGGGTCGACTTCCTCGAGGCCGACGCCGGCTCGCCCCAGGCGGCTGACGAGCT
>Ga0307374_10011675_pt1 | contig 12442 bp, 9 predicted proteins | sample OX3MG_FD_202532 | JGI IMG/M metagenome (GOLD analysis project Ga0307374, IMG submission 202532) | Soil microbial communities from Risofladan, Vaasa, Finland - OX-3 | ecosystem: Environmental > Terrestrial > Soil > Coastal area > Acid sulfate soil | place: Finland: Risofladan, Vaasa | collected...
GCGGCGACGTCGAGCAGGACCAGGGCTATCAACGCCACCAGGATCTCCACACCAGCTACAACCCGAACTGGCGGCGTTTCGTTCCGGGCAGATGGACCTCCCCATCCGGCGCTGCGCGCCACCTTCGCCGCAAAGCGGGGAGGTGACCCTTCTAATCTTGGCAATGTGAGCGTCACGCTCGACCGCCACTCCTTCCCATTCACCGCGATCGTCGGCCAGGACTCCATGAAGCTGGCCCTGATCCTCAACGCCATCATGCCGACGATCGGCGGAGTGCTGATCCGAGGCGAGAAGGGGACCGGCAAGTCGACCGCGGTGCGGGCGCTCGCCCGCCTGCTCCCCGAGCACGACGTGGTCGAGGGCTGCCATTTCGGCTGCGACCCTGAAGACAAGGAGCGCCTCTGCGCCGATTGCCGCGCCCGACTGAAAGCGGCCGGCGTGCTGCCCCACCACAAGCGCCGGATGCGGGTGGTAGAGCTGCCCATCAACGCGTCCGAGGACCGCGTGGTGGGAACCATCGACATCGAGGCCGCGCTGCGCACCGGTACGAGGCGGTTCGAGCCCGGCGTGCTGGCCGAGGCCAACCGCAACATCCTGTACGTCGACGAGGTCAACCTGCTCGACGACCACCTGGTCGACGTGCTGCTCGACGCGGCCGCGATGGGTGTCAACGTCGTGGAGCGTGAAGGTGTGTCGTTTGCTCACCCGTCGAGATTCATTCTGGTCGGCACCATGAACCCCGAGGAGGGAGAGCTGCGCCCGCAGCTGCTGGACCGATTCGGGCTGTGCGTCGATGTCGAGGGCATCCGCGACCCGGACCAGCGCGTCCTCATCGCCGAGCGCGACGCCGACTTCAAGCGCGGCGACCACGAGTTCGCCAACGAGTTCGCGGCGGCGGACGCCAATCTCTCGCGCGCCCTGGGAGAGGCGATCGGTCGCGTGAAGGAGGTGCGCGTCAGCCCAGGCCACGCCCGCCTCATCTCGTCGATCTGCGTCGAGGCGGACGTGCTCGGACATCGGGCCGACGTGGTCATCGACCACGCCGCCAAAGCCCTGGCCGCGTACCGCCGCCATCGCTCGCCGACCCGGGAGGACATCTACGACGCCGCCGCCCTCGCGCTCGCCCATCGGGCGCGCCAGCCGGTCAGCCGCGACCCCGACGACTCGAGCTCCTCCGAGCCGGGCGAGGAGCAGGAAGGCAACAAGCCCGCCGAGTCCGAAAGCGGCGAGCCGCAGGCCTCGGAGAGCGATGCGGCGGCCGAGGCGTCGGCCGAGCAGAGCTCCAGCGCGGCGGATTCGGGCGAGCAGTCCGCGGGCAGCGACCAGGGCATGACAACCGGCGGCTCGAGCGGGAATGAATCGGCGCCCGACGCTCTCGAGACGTTCAACCTGAAGCGCATCGACCTGCCGCGGCAGCGGCGCGTGCGCAAGCAGGGCGGCAAGCGCTCTGCGAGCCAGACGCCCGACCGGCGCGGCCGTTACGTGCGCGCCGAGCCCAGGGCGAAGGTGAACGACCTCGCCATCGACGCGACCGTGCGCGCAGCGGCCCCGATGCAGAAGGACCGCGGTCGCCTGGCGGGCGAGCGGCTGAAGCTCGAGCGCGAAGACCTGCGCCAGAAGGTGCGCGAGCGAAAGATCGGCAACCTCATCGTGTTCGTGGTCGATGCGTCCGCTTCGATGGACGCGGAGCAGCGCATGGCGGCGACCAAGGGCGCCATCCTCTCGCTGCTGCAGGACGCGTACGTGCGGCGCGACCGCGTCGCCGTGGTGATCTTCAAGAACCGGACCGCGGAGGTCGTCCTGCGCCCGACCTCGAGCGTTTCGCTCGCGCGCCGGCGGCTGGAGAGGCTGTCGGTCGGCGGCACGACGCCCTTGACCCACGGGCTGATGGCCGGCTACAAGGTGGTCAAGACCGAGCTCATGCGCGACCCGACGATCCGGCCTCTCCTGGTGCTGATCAGTGACGGCCGGGGCAACATCTCGATGTTCAAGGAGGAGCCGCTCATCGAGGCTCAGAAGGTGGCCGGCTTGATCGAGGCCGAGAACATCGACGCGCTGGTGATCGACTCGGCTCGCGACTACAGCCACCTGCCGTCGGTGCAGCACCTCGCGCGTGTGGCGCCGATGTACCAGACCTACGCGATCAACGCATGCGCCGACCTCGCCGAGCGCATGGGCGCGCGCTACTACGGCCTGTACGACCTTTCTCGCGACGAGATCGCCTCCGCGGTGGAAAGGGAGCTGGGCAGAAGCGGCCGGTAGTATTCGATTCGCATGGCGATAGACCGCTACTCCTACCCGTTCACGGCGATCGTAGGCCAGGACCAGATGAAGTTGGCCCTGGTGCTGAACGCCATCAACCCGTCGATCGGCGGAGTGCTGATCCGTGGCGAGAAGGGGACCGGGAAATCGACGGCCGTGCGCGCCCTGGCACGCCTGCTGCCCGACCAGCAGGTGGTGGAAGGCTGTCATTTCGGATGCCATCCCGACGACCCCGAGGACTGGTGCTACGACTGCCGGGAGCGGGCCAAGGCGGGCCCCCTGCCGGTCACGACCCGGCGCATGCGCGTGGTCGAGCTGCCGATCAACGCCTCCGAGGACCGCGTGGTCGGCACCATCGACCTGGAGGCTGCGCTCAAGGAGGGCTCGCGCCGCTTCGAGCCGGGCGTGCTGGCCGAGGCCAACCGCAACATCCTCTACGTCGACGAGGTGAACCTGCTCGACGACCACATCGTCGACGTGCTGCTCGACGCGGCCGCGATGGGCATCAACACAGTCGAGCGCGAGGGCGTTTCCGTGTCGCACCCGTCGCGCTTCATCCTGGTCGGCACCATGAACCCCGAAGAGGGCGAGCTGCGCCCGCAGCTGCTGGACCGATTCGGCCTTTGCGTTGACGTGGAAGGGATCCGCGACCTGGACCAGCGCGTGTCGATCGTCGAAAAGCGCGCGGTGTGGGAGGACGACCCCAAGCTGTTCACGCAGCAGCACGCGGAGTCGGAGCAGAGCGTTCGGTCGCAGATCGCGGAGGCCATCGCGACCTTCCCCGAGGTCACATTGCCGCGCCAGATCTTGAGGCTGATCGCCCAGATCTCGATCGCGCTAGAGGTCGACGGGCACCGCTCCGACCTAGTCTGCGCCCGCGCGGCGCAGGCCAAAGCGGCCTACGACAGCGCCGGCGAGGTCCGCGTCGACCACGTCGGCGAGGTTGCGCAGATGGTGTTCGCGCACCGGGTGCACTCGGTGCCGTTCGGCAAGGGCGGCCCGAACCTGAGCGAGGTCATCTCCCGGATGATCGGCCAGGCCTAAAGCCGGCCGCCAGCTGGCGGACCAGATCTCCGCGCTGGATACCGGCGCCGACAGGGGTAAGCCGTCTTGGATCAGACCTTCGAGGTGCATGGCGAATGCGTGGCGAATTCGATCGATCACCTGCTTACGGGTGCTGCCGATGGCAACGCAGCCCGGCACCTGGCGTTCAGCCGAGTTAACGCGAAGGTAGGTGGTTCGAGTCCACCGCGACCCCACCACTGCTCCATAACGCGAACCGGCGGCCAAGGTCGAACTCCGTGCGCTCGTACGGCGAGAAGCGCACGGCGTTCGGTCGCCTACGTCGGCGGTAACTCCTGCATCAGGCCCTCTGACTCGGCGTAGCCCCACGCGTCCAGATCGTTGGGCCCGGGAGGCTCGAGACCGCGCGCGCCGAGTATCGACATGATGTGGCTGCGATGGTCACCGGCGTGGTGAATGGTTTGCGCCATGATCACCGCACCTGGCAAGTGCCAGCCGTCCGTGGTCGTGACATCGCGGCCAGGGAGGTCGGAGTCCTGCGCCATCGCCTCCCAGTGCGGGCCCATGCTTCGGATGCGCTCCGCGAGCTCATCGAGAGGGACTGGCCCATCCGGTAGACGGTCGAGTGACCTTCCAAAGGCTTCGGCTGCTGCCTTCGAAGGAAACCGCTCACGGGTCAGGATCGAGCAGTAGCGTTCCTCGGCGCCGACGATGTGCCGTAGGGTTTCGCGAATCGTGCCGTACGTGCCCGGAATGGTGGCGTCCAGGTGCTTGTCCTCCAGGCTCTGGCAGTGCTCGATCAGGCGCAGCGTTGCCCAGGTCTTGTAACGAAACATTTCGAGCAGCCCGTTCGTGACCTTGGGTGGATCGCTCATGCCCAAATTATGCCGTCTGGACCTGCTCAGTCAGCGAGATGACCTTGCCGATCAACGTGAGTGCCGGGTTCGCGTTACCTCGTTTCCTCGTCGGCGTTCTCGTGCTCAGAGGTATTCGAGCGACCGTGAGGTCGAGCTCCTTCTCGCGGGCTTGGTGGCGTTCACGCTCGACTGGCCGGGTTGGAGCCGGGGGGCGAAGCCCCCGAGCTGGCGCTCGAGCTGCTCGAGTCGTATCGCGGGCGCTACTGGGCGGTCGCAGTCGCGGCCCGGATGGCCGACAAGCGATTGGGGTTGCAGGTCCCAGAGGGCGGTGTGCTCTCGCCAAAGAGTTTGCGTGTTTACCGAGAGGCGTATGTCGCCACCATGCGCGCGTACAACGCCGGCGAGGGCGAACGGATGCGTTCGTGGAACCTGCCGTTTCTGATTCGTCACAGCGCATTCCAGGCGATGGACCATGCGTGGGAAATGTAGGTCAAGGACCTCACCGCGGCCGCCCGGAAATGCGGGGGCATGTCTCGCGACATGTACGATCGTGAACTCGCCTGATAACTTGGGCCACAACGCGCGCCTGGGGCGAACCTCAGCAGATCACGGGCACAGCACTCAGCCCCGATTAACGCGGAGGTAGGTCGGTTGAGTCCACCGCGGCCCCCCATGCTTTGACTGGACTATAATTCTGGTCTATGGAGACAATCCCTCTAGCCTCGGCAAAGGCAAGGCTCTCGGAGGTCATCGATCGAGTCGAGCGTGAACAGGATCGCGTGACAATCACACGCAACGGGCGCCCAGTAGCAATGATCGTCAGCCTGGACGACATCGAGGGACTCGAGGAAACGCTGGAGATTCTGTCGGACAAGCGCCTGATGAGGAAGATCCGGGCTGGGGTCGCGGCAGCCGAAAACGGCGAGACCGTACCAATACAAGACATCGCAGCGCGCCTGAAGGCGCGATGAGCTCCCGGCGATGGCAAGTAGTCATCGCCTCTCCCGCCGTGCGCGACATCGATCGCTTACCGATGAAAGTTGCGGCGGCTGCTTTGGAAGCAATCCACTCGATTGCAGCGAATCCCTGGCGCATGGGCAAGCCCCTGCATCTCGAGTTGAAGGGTCAATGGTCTGCTCGAAGAGGCCCTTACCGGATTATCTACTCAATTGACGATTTGACTGACACAATCACCGTGACAGCGATCGCCCATCGCGCCGACGTGTACCGTCGGGCCCGCCGAGACTGATTGAATTACCGACCACCAATGGGTGGTTCGCGGGTCGAACTCATGCCCTCCGCGCGAAGAGACCTCAATCGGCTTCCGGAGTCTGCGGGCGCCGCGGTGCTTGAAACAGTGGATCACATCGCCGAGGCGCCGGCACGTCTTGGAAAGCCTTTACGGCTTGAGCTTGAGGGCCTCTGAAGCGCTAGACGCGGACCCTACCGCGTGATCTATCGAATCAAAGACCGGGAACACCTGGTCCAAATCATCACAATCGACCACCGCGCCGACGTCTATCGTCGCGCTCGCCGAGGCTGATCGTGCGAGCGAACAAGATCGCTTGGCTCGCGCTACGGAAACTCCGGCCCACCACGTAACAAATCCTGTTGCGTTTGCTACGTTCCGCCTGCGGAGAGTTCCGCCTCTTGAGGCCCGTGGCTACCGGTGTCACACTGGTGCTACACTCAATTAGTCATGCCAACTAGTCGCCGTCGCCACGCAATCACCGAGACGGCGCCCGTCCAAGCCGCACTCGATGAGCTTCGACGCGAACTCGGTTCGGATCGCGTCGAACTCACGGAGCTCGTCATCTTGGGCGCTCAAGAGAAGTTGGAGCGTTTGCGGGCGATGCGCGGAGCGCAACTTGGTTTGCGCCAGCGCCTGGCCGAGCGCGTTCGAAGTCGCCGGCTCCCAACCGATCCTAAAGCCGCGGAGGAAGTGCGCCGAACAGGTTGGGCGCGCACCTGACCGGTTCCTTTCTGATCGACAATTCGGCCTGGGCCCGGCTCGGCCGGCGGCGACTGCGCAAATCTCGCATTGATGAGGTGGCCGCAGCTATCGAGTCGGGACAGGTTGTGGCTTGCCTGCCGTTCGTGCTGGAGGCCGGCTACTCCGCGCAATCAGCCCAGGATCACCGTGATCTCATCGCCGAATTGCTGGCCCTACCGTGGGCCGCTATCGATGAGGTGGTCGAGCGACGCGCAATCGACGCGCAACGGCAGCTGGCACGGGTCGGACACCATCGCATGCCGCCGGTCGACATTCTGCAAGCGGCCATTGCCGATCGTCACCAGCTTGGGATCCTTCATTACGATCGGGACTTCGATCTCATCGGTGCAAGGACGGATCTGACGTTCGACAGCGAGTGGCTCGCCAAGGCGGGTTCGCTCTGAGCGTGCCGGCATGTGCGGCTTGCTCGCCGGTCGGCTACTCGTCCGTCGACGATTTGATCTAGGAGTGACGGCAGACACACCACTAAGCCGGCATCGGTGTCGCCCTACGTACGAATGCGATCACGTCCTCAAGGCTAGGGTGGTAGCCGTCCGCCGTGGAAACGTCCAGCGCTGGCAGCTCACTTGGCCTGGACCGCATCGGTTGTCCGAGGAAGGTTCGATAGGTTCGTGAGCCGCGTAGGTAATCGACGCGCTGCGAACCGCCGCTCCCCTTCACTGAGTAGGTCCGCCCCAGACGATTTGTCAGGCCCGCCACTTGCGGACAAGGGGGATGTCGCGCCCCTGAAGTTCCGTAAATTGGCTCGACCGGTGCAAGTCTGGGTCCACCACCGGTTCGGCGAGCTTCACATAACGCGAACCCTTGAGTTCAGGCACCGACCTCGACGATGTCAACCACGCCCTCGAGTCCGCTGAAGTCGTCGATGTTACGGGTGTACAGCGGCAGGCCGACGGAAAGAGCGGTAGCTGCGATCAGGAGATCGATCGCTCGCTTGCCTCGCGCCTTCCGTCCCGCGCCTGTGATCGCGGCGAAGACCCTTCCATAAGCTCGCGCCGCATCAGCGTCGAACGGGAGGGCTTCCAAGGTCGCCTGGACTCGTTGTAGACGATCTTGCCGGGCAGCCCGCTCATTTGGATCGCGCGTAGCGTGGACGCCCGCGACCAGCTCGGCGAGCGTGATGGCGGCGACACTGGCCTCCTGTGGCATGGCTGTCTCAGGCGGAGGGTCAATCAAGACTGACGTATCGACCAGTCCCCGCGTCCGTCGCGGCTCAGGCACGCGGTCGCGGATCCTGATCGATCAGTTCGTCAACATCCTTTCGGAACCTGATCGGATCGATTCGCGGGGCACCAGCTAAGGCAGCCAGAAGCATCTCAGCCGGCACGGCCGCACGGCGCCGGACGGGCATGAGTTCCCCGACCGGCACGCCATTGCGCGTGACTATGTAGGACTCGCCGCGGTCGAGCCCGCGCATGATTTCGCCGCTCTCATTCCGAAGCGTCCGCTGGGTGATGACCTTCGCCACAGGGCCACTGTAGCACGTGTGCGACGGGCATCTCGTCGCGCTAGAGCCGGATCCGCGCGCCGACTAAGGTCGGTTGGTTCATGGGCGGTAGGCATCGCGCCGATGAGCCATCCGCGCGATGATCACAAGCTTTTCCCGGTCGTCTACCGCGTAGACAATGCGGTGGTCACCGACGCGGGTTCGAAAGTCGTCACGACCGGCAAGCTTGACGGCGCCCGGCGGTCGCGGATTGATCGCCAGACCGTCGATCGCCGACTCGATGCGTTCGGCGACGGGTCCCAGGAGCCGGCGGTACGTCTTGATCGCGTCCGGATGGAGACGGACGTGGTACGGCTTGCTGGGTGCTATTTGCGGACCTTGGCCCAGGGGATGGCGAGGGCCGCTTCCTCGCGGGCCTGGAATGCGGCGAGGCTGTCCTCGAGGTACTCGGCTCGCTCGACCATGGCTCGGTACAGCTCTACATCGATGAGGACTGCAGTCAGCCGCCCACGCTTGGACACGAAAAGAACCTCCTCGCTCGAACGAAGCTGATCGAGCTCGTGGCCAAGCTGTTTTCTCAAGTCATCTGCGGTAACCACACGTGGAACTGCCATATCAAACCTATCGTAGACCCTACTGTCAACCGTAGGGTTGTCCGGACAAGAAGACATTACCTCGATCGGCGGATTGGCCTTCCAGACACCGTCGCCCGGTTCGTTACGGAAACCCCGGCCAACCGGTATCGCCTCATCTGATGAACCCCACCCGGGCTGTTTCGCGTTACTTGGAACCGACTGAAAAACGACAGGAACTGCCGCCAGGGTAAAAGCCGGCCAGCCATGGCTGGGCTCTCTAGACTGGGGCTCACGATGGTTTCCGCCACCCAGGAACCTGCCCTCGAACCAGGCCGCGCCGCGGAGCTGCTCGGCCGCATCGAGCAGAACGTGCACCGCGTCATCGTCGGCAAGGAGAAGGTCGTGCGGCTCGCCGTGGCCGGCCTCGTCGCCGGCGGCCACGTCCTGCTCCAGGATCTCCCGGGCACGGGCAAGACCATGCTCGCGCGAGCCCTGGCGACCTCGGTGGGAGGGACCTTCCGCCGCATCCAGTGCACGCCCGACCTGCTTCCGTCCGACATCACGGGGTCGAGCATTTTCAACCAGAAGGATCTGACCTTCCAGTTCATCCCCGGCCCGATCTTCGCCAACGTCGTGCTGGCGGACGAGGTCAACCGGGCTACCCCGCGCACGCAATCCGCGCTGCTCGAGGCGATGGGGGAGGGGCAGGTCACAGTCGAAGGCCAGACCAGGACGCTCGAGCGTCCCTTCTTCGTGATCGGCACGCAGAACCCGGCCGAGTTCCACGGCACCTATCCGCTGCCCGAGTCGCAGCTCGACCGCTTCATCCTCGCGGCGGAGATGGGCCCGCCCACCCACGCCGAGGCGATGGAGGTCCTGGCGCGCAGAGAGCACGGCGACCCCATTGCGGAGCTCGGCGCCGTGGTGAAGATTTCCGAGGTCATCGAGCTCCAGGAGGCCTGCTTGCGCGTGGTGGCGGCTCCTGCGATCAGGACCTACATCGTGTCGATGCTGGAGGCGATTCGCGCCCGGCCCGACGTGCTCCTGCCGGCCAGCATGCGCTCGGCCGTCTACCTCCAGCGCGCGGCGCAGGCCTGGGCCCTGTTCGAGGGCCGGGACTTCGTCCTGCCGGACGACGTGAAGCTGCTCGCCCTGCCCGTGCTCGCGCACCGCCTCGGCATGCGCGGCCGCGCGAAGGCCGCGGACATGGTGTCCGAGGTGGTGACATCGCTGCCGCTGCCGCCGCTGCGACAGCACTAGGGGGATCTCGCTGAGGCCGACCTGGAGATTCTTGGGCGCGGTTGTCCTGGGACTCGTGCTCGAGTGGTACGCGGCGACATCGGAGGTCCCCTGGCTGTTCCTCCTGGCCGCCTGGGTTTTTGCTTTCGCGGCGATCGCTGGCGTGTACGCGGCCTGGAACCGATCCGGGCTCACGCTGCACCTGCGCGTGGTGGCCAACCGGCCGGCGGCGGGGTCCCCGGTCGAGGAGATCTCCGACCATCTTCTTCACAGCGGGCCGCTGCCCGCGCCGGTGTTCGAGGGTGACGGGTTCGAGATCGAGGTCGGCCTCGACACGAGCGGCGCAGCGCGCGGGCCCGCCTGGCTGAACGGGCGGATCGGCCCCAGTGAGATCACCGTCGGGACGGGGGTGGTGCCGCGATCGGGCTGGCGGCGTCTGCAGGTCGTGCGCGAGCTGCCCCGCGGGCCGGTCGACGCAACCTCGTGGGAGATCGTCTCGAGCGATCCTCTCGGCCTTTTTCAGAGCCGGCGCGGCTGCGCCGATTCGGAGGTTGCGCTGGTGCTCCCGCGCTTCACCTCGCTCGTGTCGCAGCCGCAGACTCGCGAGCTCGAGGCCAGCGTCGCCGCGCCACGTGCGGGCTCGGGAACCGAGCTGTTCGGCGTCCGGGAGTACCGGCCCGGCGACGCTTTGAGAAGGATTCACTGGCGTTCGAGCGCGCGCCACGGGGAGCTCGTGGTGCGCGAGTACGAGCCGCCGGGCGCCCAGACCCTCGGCATCTTCTTCGACCCGGCGCCCGCCGATGCGGACATCGCGGACCAGGTCGCGCGGATTGCCGCCTCCGAAGCGTGGGACTGCATCCGGGAGGGAGGGCGAGTGCTTTTGTGGGCGCCTGGCCTCGAGCCGAGCCTGGCCGGCGAGGCGCGCTCCTTCTGGTCGCTGCTCGAATGGCTGGCGCGCTACCCGGGTTCGAATGACGAGGAGGAGGTCGTTCCGCCTACTGTCAGTGACGCGGTGGCCGTCACGGGCGGCTCGGACCCGCGCCTGGTCGAGGCCCTGGAGACGGTGAGGAGCCGTGGCGGCAGGGCCCGGGCCTGGGTGGTGGGGGACGCCGTGCTCGATGTCGATGTGCCGGTGAGCCGGGTCGGGACCGGCTGGCCGCTGTGAAGTCGCCCCTGCGACTCAGGCTCCCGGCTTCGCCGGTCGAGAACTCGCTGGAAGGCCGTGCGTTCGTCTTCTCCGGATTCGCGGTCGCGGTGCTGGGGATCGTCCTCTACGGGCAGGACTACGTCGTGCCCGCCCTCGGGCTTCTCGCGGCCGGGGCCGGACATGTCGTCAGCTACCGAGAGCGGCTGGGCAAGCGCGGGTTCTGGCGGCAGGCGCTGCTCGCCTGCCTGGTTTTCGCCGCGCTCTTCTACGTCATCTCCGACTCGGCACTCGCGCTCTTCGGCGGCCAGCTGCCGCAGGCCAACTTCGCGATCCTGCTGGTCGCGATCACGAGCTTCGACCTGAAGACGCGCCGCAACTGCTACTCGAGCCTGTGGATCAGCCTCGCGATCCTCTATCTGGCCGCGGTCTACGCGTGGGACTACCCGTTCGGGATCCTGGTCGCGCTGTGGGCGGTCTGCCTGGCGGGTTTCTGGATGGCATCCCACCTGCGACGCATCGGCGCCGAGGTCAGCGGTCCGCCGGTCGCGGTCGCCGTCGCGGTGCTGAGCGCGTTGGCGATCGGCCTGCTCGTGTTCGTGGCCGTGCCTCAGCCATCGGGCACGCCGACCGGTCCGCTCGTGATCGCGCTGCCGAACTTCACTCAGTTTCGCGGCACGCTGGAGAACCCGGCGCTGCCCCTGGTCCAGATCACAGGCGGCCAGTCGGGCGCGACCAGCAGCATCGACCTTCACTTCCGGGGTCGCCTGGGCGACTCGCCCGTGATGTACGTTCGCACCGGGGCTCCGGCGTACTGGCGCGGCCTCGTGTTCGACACCTACCAAAATGGCGTGTGGACCGCCTCCAACCGCTCCTATCGCGAGCTCAGCCCATACGTGCCGGCGCGCTTTCTTCCGCCTGAGCCCGCGCACAACCTCGGCACCTTCGTGCAGACGTTTCGCGTGCTGCGGCCGCTGCCGGGCGTGATCAGCGCCGCGTATCCGATCCAGAGCCTGTACGCCCCCGTTTCGTCGCTCCGGGAGGATGCCTACGGCACGTTTTACACGCCCAGCGAGCTCCAGCCCGGCCAGACGTACTCTGTCGTCTCGTACCTGCCCAACCTGTCGCCGGATGCGCTGCGCTCGGACGAGCCGCAAAACGGGGCTCCCGACGGGAATGCTGCTTATCTCGCGTACAGCTCGCTGTCGCAGCGCGCCCGCACCCTCGCCGCCAAGGTCACGGGCAGCGCGACCAACGAGTTCGACGTGGTCATGGCGCTGACCACCTACCTGCAGGCGAGCTACCACTACACGCTCGCGCTTCCGCCGGTGCCGCCGGGCACCGACCCGGTGGACTGGTTCCTGTTCGACGTCAAGACGGGATACTGCGAGCAGTTCGCGACCGCCGAGACCCTGATGCTGCGGAGCCTGGGCATCCCGGCTCGCCTGGCGACCGGTTACTCGACCGGGGACTACGACCCGGTGCTCGACCAGTCGGTGGTCCGCGAGCACGACGCCCACGCGTGGGTCGAGGTGTGGTTTCCGAGCTTCGGATGGGTCCCGGTCGACCCGACCCCCGGCGTTTCGCCCCTGGCCGCCACCCAGTTCCCCAACCACTGGGCTGCGGGCGGCATCGCCAGGCTCATCCCGCACCTGGAGGTGGGCGCGCCGATGGCGGCCCTGGGGTCGCTGGGGCTCCTGGCGGTCATCCCGCCCGCGCTCGCCGCGGGCGTCCTGGCGGTGATCGCATGGGCCTGGTTGCGCCGGCGCAAGTGGAGGCGCGGCGTGCAGGCGTCACCCGGCGAGTCGGAGCTGCTGCGCCTGTACGAGCGCGTGCAGGGGCGGCTGGGAAGGCGGCGCGCGCCGCCCGAGACCCCGCTCG
>Ga0307374_10011676_pt1 | contig 12441 bp, 9 predicted proteins | sample OX3MG_FD_202532 | JGI IMG/M metagenome (GOLD analysis project Ga0307374, IMG submission 202532) | Soil microbial communities from Risofladan, Vaasa, Finland - OX-3 | ecosystem: Environmental > Terrestrial > Soil > Coastal area > Acid sulfate soil | place: Finland: Risofladan, Vaasa | collected...
TCCGATTGAATTTGTACACCCATTCCGGAGTTTTTGTACACCCGGGGAGGTCGTGACGTCGGCGTTGGCGTGAGTTGAGAGGGCACCGGCAACGCTTTGATCTACCACGATCCGAGGAGTTACCGGTGCCCCGTCCCCATACAACCATGCGCAAGGTCCGCGACGTACTTCGACTCAGTTGGGGCGAGCAGTTAAGCCTGCGCCAGGTCGCGCGCTCACTCGCCATGCCCCACACGACTGTGGCCCTCTTCTTACGTCGGGCAACAGAGGCTGGTCTCACCTGGCCGCTGCCCGAGGAACTCGACGACGACGCGCTCGAGGCGCGACTCTTCGCCGCGACAGCTCCGTCGGCGAGTCACGCCGCACCCGACTTCGCCGCGGTGAGAAAGGAGCTGGCCATCAAGGGTGTGACGCTGCAGCTCTTGTGGCTCGAATACAAAGAGCTGCACCCCGACGGTTACGGCTACTCCCAGTTCTGCCATCTCTACCGCACGTGGCGTCGGCACCGTGACGTCGTCATGCGCCAGGACCACAAGGCCGCAGAGAAGCTCTTCGTCGACTACCCGGGTCTCACAATTCCGATCTACGACGAGCGCGATCTCACGGTGAGTTTCGAGGCCGAGCTCTTCGTCGCGGTCCTCGGTTCGAGCAGCTATACCTTCGCCGTCGCCACCCGAAGCCAGCAGCTCGAACAGTGGATCGGTGCGCACGTTCAGACCTTCGAATTCCTCGGGGGTTGTCCCGAGATCCTGGTGTCCGACAATTTGCGCAGTGGCGTCACCAGGGCGCACCGCTACGAGCCCGATGTCAACGCCACCTACCAGGAGATGGCCGCTCACTACGGCTGCGTCGTCATTCCTGCGCGGCCCTACAGGCCCCGCGACAAGGCCAAGGTCGAAGTGGGCGTGCAGATAGCAGAACGCTGGATCATCGCGGTTCTGCGCAAGCAACGCTTCACGAGTCTTGGCCAGCTCAACGAGGTGATTGGCGAACTGGTGATCAGGATCAACCAGAAGCCCTTCAAGAAGATGGAGGGTTCGCGCGCGTCGCTCTTCGCTGAGCTCGACCAACCCGCCCTACGACCACTGCCGAGTGACCCTTACGAGTTCGCGAGTTGGCGAGCGGCCAAGGTCAACATTGACTACCACCTCGAGGTCGAGCATCACTACTACTCGGTGCCCTACCAACTGGCCGGCCAGGTAGTTGATGTTCGACTCACCGGCTTGGTCGTGGAGATCTTCTCGAAGAACAAGCGCGTGGCCTCGCACCTGCGTAGTTACCAAAAGGGCCGTCACGTTACGGAAAGCGCACACATGCCTGATTCGCACCGGCGTTACCTCGAGTGGACACCGGGAAGGATCGTGACCTGGGCGGAGAAGAACGGTCCCGAGACCGCGGCCTTCGTCGATGCTTTGATGAAGAGTCGGCCCCACCCCGAGCAGGGCTTTCGCTCGGCTCTTGGCGTCATGCGACTCGCGAAGAAGTACTCACCAGAGCGACTCGAGGCCGCGTGTGCGCGTTGCCTTTGCGTGAAGTCTTTCTCCTATAAGTCGGTCGAGTCGGTTCTCAAGCACGGACTCGACCAACGACCACTGCGCGATGGGGTTACTCGGGCCCACTCCGCGCACGGAAACATCCGTGGCCCGAACTACTACCAATAGGAGATCTGAATGCTCACCAACACCACCATCGAGGGCCTCAAGTCGCTGCGGCTGCCGGCCATGGCGTCGGGACTGCTCGAACAGCGGGAACACCCCGACTACACCGGACTCAGTTTCGAGGAACGACTCGGTCTCCTCGTCGATCGTGAACTCCTGCAACGACAGAACCATCGTCAGGAGCGGGTCCTCAAGTCCGCCAAGCTGCGCAGCGGAGCCGTGGTTGAAGACGTGGACTTCGCCAACACTCGAGGACTCGACAAGACCACGTTCTTGTCATTGGTCAACTCACCCTGGGTGCAAAATCACCACAACGTGATGATCATGGGACCGACCGGCGTGGGCAAGACCTTCCTCGCGTGCGCTCTCGCCCACAGCGCGATCCGCGACGGCCACAGCGCGCTCTATGTGCGCGTCCCGCGGCTGCTCGACGACCTCAGTGTCGCTCGGGCCGATGGTCGTCTTGCTCGGGTTATGGCCATACTCGCGCGAACCGACATCTTGATCCTCGATGACCTACTCCTGCGGCCGCTTTCTGATGATCAAGCTGCCGACCTGCTCGAGGTGGTCGAAGACCGTCGGGGTCGGTCGCTCATCGCCACGTCACAACTCCCCATCAGTCACTGGCACGAAGGACTCGGCGACGCGACAGTCGCTGACGCAATCCTTGACCGACTGTTAGAAAGAACGCACCGCATCGAGCTCACCGGAGCCTCCCGAAGGCGGGGCGAAACAACTACTCTGCGCGCGAAGAATCAACCGCAGTAGTTGGTCGGCCCCGAGCATCGCCAGTGTTGAAATGAATTGCCCTACGATGACACCGAAGGAGGTGAGTTAAGAGGACCAACACTCACAACAGCGTCGGTCGCTCCGCGACCTCCGACTTCATCGAGGGGTGTACGGAAACTCCGGAACAGGTGTACGGATTCGCCGGAATGCGCAGGATGAGTTGCAAGGCTTCGACAAACCACACACCACCGCAAAGAACCGCCAATCGCCATGGTGATACGGGTCGATAGAGGAGCACGACCCAGCTCACAAGGTAAAAATCGCCGAGACTGCGAAATCCGACGTGACCGTACCAAATTGCACTGCTCGCGCAGATGTCGAGGACGACGTAGGCACCCCAGAGCCATCGGATTGTGACTGGAGCACTCTTCAAGGCGCGTGCAGCCGAAATACCGAGTACGAGGAAGACGATGAATTCGCCGAACCACAATACGGAGAGGATTGCGCGACCTGTAGGCAATGTTGCTGCATTATGGGCGATTGCCCCGAAGAGGCCGACGAAAGGAATACCGAGGTTGGCCTGTCCGCTTGTCAGGATCGGCAGTCTCCCGATGACGCCAAGCAGCACGAGTTGCCAAATACCAAAACCGACGAGCGGAATGGTGAAGGTGAGATCGTTGCGACGAATCGCATAGTCCCGATGACGCACCTTCTCCCAGATGGCCATGATAGCAAGCGCGCTGACGAGCCAAATGGCGGATTCTTTGCACAAGACTGCGGCGAGAAAAGCAAAACTGCCCCAGATCGGTGCGTGACGAATCAGCGCGACAATACCCAACATGACGAACGCCGCGGTTGTGAGTTCGGTGAGGTCCAGACCGATGGTCCAGAGGTAGCCCCAGTAGCACGAGAAGACGAGTCCCCATAACGAATGACGATTGGCGGACTTGGCCAGAAGTCCGCCGGCGAACCCGACGACGGCGCATCCGAGCACGTTGGCAATAACCAGTGTGAGCGGTACAAGCTCGTGTTGGCCCCGTGAGAGCAGCCAGGCGAAGAACGGATAGCCGATGCGTTCTGGAAAATACGCTGCATGGAATCGAATCCCAAAAGCAGTCCGGACCATATCAAACGGGTCGAGCGCAAGGCGATAGTAGAACTCTCCGTTGTAACCAAATCCCGCTCGGATGGGTAGCCCTTTTGGCGCCTTCGCGCCATTTACAAAGATCGAACCTGCGTCGATGAACTCGGCCAGATTCTTGTGAGCTGCATCAAACCAACGCAAGACGGCGAACACGGTAGAGAGGGCGGCAGCAATCGTCATCGGGGCGATTGGTGAGTCGAATCGGCGTAGCGAGGTCATCGCATTCTAAGGTCCGCTGTTGGATTTAACGGTCTTATCAGAGACCGGCGAGATGCCACTTGCGGCAATCTACTCGCTGGGAAGGTTTTGCAACGATTTAATCGCAGTACTGCGCCACCTCTTCGATACAGCGAGATAGGAATCGAGTCATTTGGTGTGGCGTTCCGATTCCGCTCAACGGGAGCGACGCGCGAGCGAAAAATTTCTTAACGCTCCTTCGAAAATAAGGGACTTACCGAGGCGATGACCGTGCGAATGCGACGAGTGATGCTTCCTACCGCGTGATGCCGACTACATCGAAACGAGCTGCTCGGCTTGCAACGTAAGGACATTGATCGTTTGCATGAGTCATTGTCGTGTGGATGACGCGCACGAAGTTGATGAGCAGAGAAATGATCTACAAAGCGCCGAAGCCCGACGCTAGCCTCGCTCTATCCCTAATCCGTCGTACGTGTTGCCCCCTTTCGCCCGCCACCTCGCGCAGTTCGTGGTTCTAGGCGGGACGCGCTCGCGCTGACCGGCGGGAGGGGCGGACCATTGCGTCCACAAGTACCTGCTATCTCATCGTCAAAGGCGCGCGCGAGGTCGGCCATAGTGATCTGTGACTGCATGATCTCCGACACTACGGCCTCGCTTGGCTAGCAACTACAGGAGTAACTCTCGCGAAGTTAATGAAGCGAGTCAGGTGCGCGTCGCTGACCGCTGCGCTTTGTTATCAACATGCGACGGATGACCGTGATCGAGTGCTCGTTGAAGCGCTCTCAGAACTTGTAACCGGTCCATCAAGATCACGTCGAAGGGCACCGCTCCGACGAAGCTAGTTCACAGATCGCGCAAATAGCGCGCACGACGCCTACAGAGCTGTAATGGTGTCGATAAGGAAATGGGAAGAGCCCGATTGAACAGGCAAAGAGTTGGCGCGGGCGACGGTGGAACGAGTGACAGTGGAGCGGGTGACGGTGCCTGACGGTGCCTGACGGGAATCGAACCCGCTTGTCCAGCTTGGAAGGATGGGACTTGTTTTGTCGTATGTTGAGCTAACTATCAGTTCAATACCTATTTTTATCGATTCATTTTATTTGTTTTCGGGTCTCGGACGCGATTTGGGCGCGATCCATTCGCAGTTTGTGCGTTGAGCGGCACGATCGCGGCGGGTTCAGCGAGACCGGCAAGAGCCGCGGCAATGAGACGATCACGGTCTCGCATCGCGTGTTGGTATCGCAGCGCAGTACTCGCGGACGCATGGCCCGCGCGGAGCATGAGCTCAGCCGTTGCCGCGCCGGTGGCCGCCGCGAGGGTCAGCCCGGTATGACGAAGATCATGATTAAGCCGATGTCGGCTTCACGATCTTCGGCACACTGGCAACACCTTGGCTGCTGCAACCGGAGCCTCCACCGCGGAACTGATGTACCGAATGGGCCACGCAAGTCCGCGTGTTGCGTTGATCTACCAGCACGCGACGCGAGAGCGCGATCAAGTCATCGCCGCGGGCATTGGCGATGTGATCGACTGTCACCAAAATCCTTCCCGGCACGTTCTCGGCACGAAACCGAAACGGCCAGCGAGAGCAAAGTCGAGCGCATAGCCTCTGACTAGGGTTTTAACGTTGGAGCGGGTGACGGGAATCGAACCCGCATGACCAGCTTGGAAGGCTGGGACTTTACCATTAAGCTACACCCGCAAACGTTATGAATCTTCTGATCAGGCATTGTTTGGACAACCGCCCAAAGTCTGATCCTACAAAGTGGCAGATCAAACCTCGAATTTCGAGAGTTCATCTGTGGTCGGGTTGCCGGGATTTGAACCCGGGGCCCCCTGCTCCCAAAGCAGGTGCGCTACCAAGCTGCGCCACAACCCGTACCCGTATAACGTAGCGGAGATCGTTCTTGTCCTAGACGGTGAGGATGAAGCCGCCTTCGAACAGGGGCATCGTCCGCGAGCCCATTTCCATCGTTGACCAATCGGAATTTCCCTCTATCTCTCGACCCAGAGGTGGACTTATCACGTTGTCTGAGGTCGGCCTTTTGCCCCGGTAGACTCTCGCGCCTGTATGCAAACAACTCTTGAATCTCTCGAAGGCAATAAGGTCAAGCTCACCATCGAGGTAGGCGAGGAGGATCTCAAGCGCGCTGAGGAAGAGACGTTGCGGCGCCTTACGCGCCAGGCGTCGCTTCCCGGATTTCGCCCGGGCAAGGTTCCCCGCCGGGTTCTCGTCTCTCGCCTTGGGCACAAAACCATCCGCGCAGAGGTTTTGAATGATGTGCTCCCCAAATATTACGAAGATGCGGTCAACGAAGAGTCGCTCGACGTTATCAATCAGCCTGAAATCGATGTCACCGCGGGAGAAGAGTCTGGGCCGATTATCTTTGCAGCAACGATCGAGGTGCGTCCCGAGGTCACAATCGCGGGTTACAAGGGGCTTGAGATAACGGTTCCGAGCCCACTTGCGAGCGAGGCAGATATTAATACTCAGATCGACAAAATGCGCGAGCAGTTCGCGACGCTTCTCGAGGTCGACCGTCCGGTACGCGACGGCGATCTGGTCACGTTGAAAATCCACGGCAGCCGTGGCGGGACATCGGCTGAAGATTTGACGGCGGATGACCTCGTCTACGAGGTCGGAAGCGGCGGAATCGTCAAGGGTATCGACGAGAAACTATTCAACGCGAAGGTCGGAGACGAGTTTGAACTCGACGCGGAAGATGTTCCTGATGGTCCAGCTCATCTTGAGGTCATGGTGACACTTGTGCGAGAGAAGGTCCTGCCAGCTGTTGATGACGCGTTTGCTGTTGATGCCTCCGAGTTCGACAACCTCGACCAACTTCGAGAGGATTTGCGCGACAGACTCTCATCGGTCAAGCGAATGCAGGCATCGATGGCGATGCAGGAGCGGTCGATCGAGGCGCTTGTAGGCCTTGTTGACGTCGAGGTTCCCGAAGTGCTGATCAATGACGAGAAGCAGCATCTGCTTGAGGATCTCGCGCATCGACTCTCCCAGCAACAGGTTTCGATCCAGGATTACCTCCGTGCAACCGGACAGGATCCCGATACGTTTCTTGCCGGTCTTGACCCACAGGCGATTACTCAGGTCAAGGCAGATCTGGCGTTGCGCGCGCTGGTCCGTGTCGAGTCGATCGAGGCAGATGAATCCGACGTTGACGAAGAGCTTGTCCGACTTGCCGCTCAGGCAGGGCAGACGCCTGCTCAGATGCGTGCAACACTTGAGAAGAACGGGCGCATCGCGGCCCTGCGCTCGCAGATCGAGCGGGCAAAGGCTCTCAAATGGCTCGTCGAGAACGTTTCGATGGTCGACGAGGACGGCAAGGCCGTTAATCGTGAGGAGCTGATCGCGGTTCTCGAGGATCATGATCACGACCACGACCATAAACATGATGGGGAGGCGCACGAATGAGTGGAGCAGAGCAGATGGCCCCAACTTCGGCATCGGATGGATATCGCGCTTCGAACTACCTTGTTCCAACGGTTGTCGAATCCTCGAGCCGAGGCGAGCGCGCCTATGACCTCTATTCGCGTCTGTTGCGGGAGCGGATCATCTTTATCGGCACACCGATTGACGACACGGTTGCAAACCTCGTCTGCGCGCAGATGCTCTTTCTCGAGTCAGAAGACCAGGAGAAGGACATCAATATCTACATCAACTCGCCTGGCGGTGACATTACAGCGTTGTTCGCGATCTATGACACGATGAAATATGTCAAGCCGGACAAGTCAACTTTCTGTTTCGGACAGGCCGCATCAGCTGCCGCGGTGTTGCTCGCATCGGGAACAAAGGGGAAGCGTTTTGCACTCCCCCATGCCCGGATTCTCATGCACCAGCCCTATGGCGGAGCATCTGGCCAGGCAACCGATATCGAGCTTCAGGCGAAGGAGATCCTACGCATGCGGGACATGCTCAATGAGATGCTCGCCGAAGACACTGGCCAGTTGGTTGAAAAGATTGCCTCAGATACCGATCGGGACTTCATCCTCTCTGCCGATGAAGCACGCGACTACGGTGTTATAGATGAGGTCATTAAATCACGTGACGTCATTGGCCAGATGGCCGCAGTCGGCGCAGCCTGACGTTAAGGAGGGGTGATGGCCAAGTTTGGTGAGGGTGGGGAACTCGTAAAGTGCAGCTTCTGCGGTAAGACGCAGAAGCAGGTGAAGAAGTTGATCGCTGGACCTGGCGTCTACATCTGTGACGAGTGCATCGAGCTGTGCAACGACATCATCGAAGAGGAGCTAGGCGAGTCCCATGAGGTCAACTTCGAAGACCTTCCCAAACCGGTAGAGATCTTCGAGTTCCTGAATGACTATGTGATCGGCCAGGAACAGGCGAAGAAGATCCTCTCGGTTGCGGTCTACAACCACTACAAGCGCGTTCAGGCAGGAACGGAAGCGAACACCGAAGTTGAACTCGCAAAGTCGAACATCTTGTTGCTTGGACCCACCGGTTGTGGAAAGACTCTTCTCGCGCAGACTCTCGCGCGGATGCTCAATGTTCCCTTCGCGATCGCCGACGCGACCGCGCTGACCGAAGCCGGATATGTCGGAGAGGATGTCGAGAACATCCTTCTCAAGCTGATCCAGGCGGCGGACTATGACGTGAAAAAGGCCGAGACCGGCATCATCTATATCGATGAGATCGACAAGATTGCAAGAAAAAGCGAGAACCCCTCGATCACGCGCGACGTCTCCGGCGAGGGAGTTCAGCAGGCGCTGTTGAAGATTCTCGAAGGGACGACAGCTTCTGTACCCCCGCAGGGAGGACGCAAGCACCCACACCAGGAGTTCATCCAGATCGATACCACCAACGTCCTCTTCATCTGCGGGGGGGCCTTTGCTGGACTCGACCGGATCATCGAGTCACGTATCGGCAAAACCGGGATTGGCTTTCGGGCCGACGTGAAGAAGAACAAGTTCCAAGACGAGGGAAGGCTGATGCTTGAGGTCCTGCCCGAGGATCTTTTGAAGTTCGGCCTGATCCCCGAGTTTGTCGGCCGACTCCCGGTGGTTAGCGCGGTCTCGAATCTTGATCGCAACGCACTCGTGCAGATTCTTGTTGAGCCGAAGAACTCACTCGTGCGTCAGTTCAAGAGGGTATTCGAGCTTGACAATGTCGAGCTTGAAATCACTGAGGATGCGCTTGAGGCGATCGCGGACCAGGCATTATTGCGCGGAACGGGCGCAAGGGGCCTTCGGGCGATCATCGAAGAGGTGTTACTCGAGGTGATGTTCGATCTCCCGAGCCGCACCGATGTAGGGAGGTGCGTGATCGACCGTTCGGTTGTGCTCGAGCACGTCGCACCGACGTTGCATGCTCGTGTCGACGACAAGTCCGACCGCACCCGCCGCGTCGCCTCCTGATTCTCTAAGAGCGCGTACTGATTTGAGCGGGGTCGATACTCCTTCATTCGGAGACACTCTCGCTTGGCTTTATCGACATATCAACCTCGAGGCGATCGAGCGCGGTCAAGCTGGTAGGGCGGCCGAGCCCACCTTGGAACGTATCGCCGCGCTGCTTCAGGTAATGGGTGATCCCCATCGCTCCTATCCGAGTATCCACATCACCGGTACGAATGGCAAAGGGTCGACGACGAGGATTGCAACCGCGCTCTTGCTGGCGCGTGGTCTTTCTACGGGCACGATCATGAGCCCGCATCTCGAGCACGTGAACGAACGCATCACAAGAGATCTCTTCGCGATCTCAGATGACGAGCTGTTTGAAATTCTCGTAGCCCTTGAGACACTCGAGAATTTCGTTCTCTCCTCGGGTGCGCTTGCGATCGCTCCAACGTGGTTCGAGCTCATCACTGCGGCCGCCTATCGGCACTTCGCGGACTGTGCCGTTGACGTCGCGGTGGTTGAGGTCGGACTTGGCGGCAGGTACGACGCGACGAATGTCATTGAATCCGATGTTGCAGCAGTCACTAACGTAGATCTTGACCACGTCGAGATTCTCGGACCGACGCGCGCTCACATCGCGACGGAAAAGGCCGGGATCATAAAGTCTTCTTCTATTGCGGTGATCGGAGAGCGAGATGAGGAGATCGTCAAGATCTTTGTCGACGAGGCGAAGCGCGTCGGTGCGCGCGATCTTTTGAGGAGAGGGCGCGATTTTGAATGTGTGGGCAACACTGTCGCCTTGGGCGGACGTGTGCTCGATATTAGGACGCCCGGAGCAAATTACGAAGGTCTCTTTCTTGGACTGCACGGCGCGCACCAGGGTGCGAACGCCTCGCTCGCGCTGAGCGCGGTCGAGGCGTTTTTTGGTGCACCGGTACACGAAGACGTTGTTGCCGAGGCATTCGAGAAGGTGAAGGTGCCCGGCCGACTCGAGGTGGTTGCCCGTCAGCCACTCGTGATTCTTGATGGAGCGCACAATGAGGCTGGCGCGCGGGTGCTCGGCGACGCGATGCGTGAAGATTTTGCCGGGATCGAACGAATCGTCGTGGTGATGGGATGTCTGCGAGGCCGCAACCCACGCGCGCTTTTGCTCGCGATGGGTTGCGAGCGGGTCGCCGAGGTTGTCTGCTGCGAGCCTGCCTCACCGAGGGCGCAGCGCGCCGAGGCCATCGCGAGGTCGATCGAAGACCTTGGTCCCACGGTCCGGGCCGTGCCCGATGTCTCAGAGGCGCTGTATGAGGCTCGTTCGAAGGCGAGAGAGGCCGATGCTGTGCTCGTGATGGGGTCGCTCTATGTTGTTGGCGCAGCGCGGGGTCAGTTTGGCCGACTAGCCTCTCATGGTCGTGAATAGAACCCTTGTCATTTTGAAGCCCGATGCCGTAGAGCGAGGTCTGATCGGTGAGATTGTCGGTCGTTTCGAGCATCGGGGACTGAAGATTGTTGGCGCGGAGCTCCGGGTGATCAGCGAAGAGGTTGCCAAATCGCACTATGCCGAGCACCGAGAGCGGCCATTCTTTGGAGAACTTGTCGATTTCATCACCCGGTCGGCCGTATTGGTGATGGTGGTCGAGGGCCCGAAGGACACCTGGAAGTTCGTGCGGACAATGATGGGTACCACCAATCCCGCCGATGCCGCTCCCGGAACGATCCGCGGAGACTTTGCGACCGATCTTGGTGAAAACCTCATCCATGGTTCGGATAGTCCAGAGGCCGCCGTCCGAGAGATTGCACTTTTCTTTCCGGGTCTCGCGTAGCACCGGGAAGATGGAACGACCTGTTTCCGCCGAAAAAATGCCGTCAGGCAAGTTTAGGGTGGATGCGCGAGCATGGTTAGGTTCAACAGCGCCGGTGAAGTCGTGTCAAAGTCGCGGATCACCTAACCTCTAACTTGTTGAAAGCGGATCTGGAGCTCTAGCTATGCGCGAAAAGACCTTTGGTTTTGTCGGCCGTGATATGGCCGTCGACCTTGGAACTGCAAATACCCTCGTCTACGTGCGAGGTCGCGGCATCGTGCTCAATGAGCCATCCGTCGTCGCCATCAATGTCAATGACAACCGACCGCTCGCGGTCGGCATCGAGGCAAAGATGATGATTGGCCGTACTCCGAGCAATATCCAGGCGATCCGCCCGCTCAAGGACGGCGTCATCGCGGACTTCGAGATCTGCGAGATGATGCTGCGCTATTTCATCCGCAAAGTGCATTCGCGCCGTTTTGCAAAGCCGCGAATGGTGATCTGTGTTCCCTCTGGCATTACCGGCGTGGAGAAGCGCGCGGTTCAGGAGGCCGCGGAGTATGCGGGTGCGCGCAAGGCATACATCATCGAAGAGCCCATGGCAGCCGCGATTGGAGCAGGCCTTCCGATCAATGAGCCAACAGGGAATATGGTTGTCGACATCGGCGGAGGTACCACCGAAGTCGCCGTCATCTCACTTGGCGGCATTGTCGTCAGTCAATCGATCCGCGTCGGTGGTGATGAACTCGACGAGGCAATCATCGATTTCGCGAAGCGGGAGTTCTCGCTCGCGCTCGGCGACCGTACTGCAGAGGAGATCAAGATCGCGATAGGTTCCGCGTGCGAACTCGAGGAGGAGATCGGCGCCGAGATCCGTGGCCGCGACCTTGTGACCGGTCTTCCTAAGACGGTTTTCGCCTCCTCAAAGGACATTCGTCGGGCGATCGAGGACCCGGTGGCGAAGATTGTCGAGGCGGTCAAGGCGACGCTCGACAAGACGCCTCCCGAGCTCTCGGCGGACCTGATGACGAGGGGCATCTATCTCACCGGAGGTGGTGCGCTGTTGCACGGCCTCGCGCAGCGACTGATGAACGAAACGCAGATGCCGATCGTCGTCGCGACCGATCCGCTCAACTGTGTCGCGTTGGGAAGTGGAATGTGCCTTGAGGAGTTCGACATGCTCCGTGACGTCTTGACGTTTTCATCGTCGCGCTGACTGATTCGAGTCTGTTGCCGTGGCGATAGCTCGTGGGAGCAACCAGCGACTGACACTTCTGATCCTCTTGTTGATCTCGGTGACGGTCGTGACGCTCGACTACCACGGAGAGGTTTCGCGCGCGATCGGGCACGTGAGAAATGGCGTGATGGATGTTCTATCGCCCTTCCAGAGGGCTGCCGACTCGATATTGCATCCGATCGGCGACGTCTTCGCTGGTGCAATCCATTATGGCCAGCTGAGTACCCAAAACAACCAACTGCGCGCGCAGATAGGCATCTTGCAACGCAGGACAGCGCTGCAGAACTACTCGCTTGCTGCGGCACGTCAGAT
>Ga0307374_10011678_pt1 | contig 12439 bp, 8 predicted proteins | sample OX3MG_FD_202532 | JGI IMG/M metagenome (GOLD analysis project Ga0307374, IMG submission 202532) | Soil microbial communities from Risofladan, Vaasa, Finland - OX-3 | ecosystem: Environmental > Terrestrial > Soil > Coastal area > Acid sulfate soil | place: Finland: Risofladan, Vaasa | collected...
CTCCTCGTCGTCGAAGACAACAATTTCCTTGATCGACCGCAGCCCCTTCTTCAGGTTCTCCCGCAGCGCGAACATTTCCAGAATCACTATGGGCGAGCGCGACAGCGATTTGAACACCTTGATCTGCCCGCGCTCAATCCGCTTGGCAATCTCAACTTCGCCTTCGCGCGTCAGCAGGGGAACCGTCCCCATCTCGCGCAGGTACATGCGGACGGGATCGTTGGTCTTGTCGAGCGCCCCCGGAGTGAGGTCCAGTTCCACATCCTCGGAGACTTCTTCATCCCCCTTATCGGAAATCGCGTCCTCCGACTTCGCCTTGGGAGATTCCAGGACCTCGATGCCCGCGTTATCAAACATTAACAGCAGGTCATCCAAATCTTCGGCGGTATGAACATCGGAAGGGAGAAGGTCGTTTACCTCGTCGTAAAGCAGGTAGCCCTTTTCCTTGCCGAGGGTCATCAGTTTGCCAACTTGATCGAACTTATCCTCAAATGCCAAAGCTTCTGCCTCCGTTCAGGAGTAATTTCGGGTTCGGGCCGCGGGCCCTTTGCGCGGTAAGCCTGCCACCAACCGAGCACCTTTTCGATTGCTCCTGACCCTGCACTGCAGCGGGGAAACCAGCCTGACGGCAAGTAACTCCTATGGTAAATTAGATGTAATACTACACTACTTCGATGAAGTTTTGTTTGCGATGTCCAGGTTTTCCTTCATCATCCTGGCCAACCCTTTCATTATGGACTGCTTGTTCTCATTCAGCACCGCAACCCGGGCCCAATCCTGTTCGCGCGCGGCCGCATCAATGGCCGGATTCAAGGCGCTCAGCTCACGCTCAATCTTGGTCCGCCGCAGCGCATCGCAAAATCTTACCGCATCGTCACGCCCGGGAACTTCGTCCGAAGCCAGCAAGCTCTCGTGGAGCAAGGTCTGATTTTCAGAACTCAAACTTTCCCCAAGAGCATGAACATCGACCGCCTCACCCGCAGTTCGGACCTCCAGCAGTTTCAGAAAGACGTCCTCGGCGGCCAGACCGTTTAAGACCCCGTCGGACACCAGCGCGGGGAGAAGCTCATCCATCACTTCCTGGCTCTCCAGAAAAGCGCGCAGCAGTTTCCGCTCCGCGGCCGTGGCTTTGTACTCCCGCGGGCGGCTCACGTCCGGCCGGCGCGCGATGGCGGCCCGCTTCAGCTCCTCCCTCAGAGCACGATCGTCTACATGAGCGCGCGCGGCCAGCCGGTCCGTCATTTCCCTGCGCATGATGGGATTCGGCATCCTGGCCAGATATGGCAGGACCGCGTTGGCCACCGCAAGTTTCCCCTGCGGAGTGTTCAGTCCGTGCTCGCCGATGGCGCGGTCCGTCACGTAATCGATGTAGCCGGGCGCCACCGCCAGGACCCGGCGGTATTCGGCATCCCCCTGCTTCCGAATATACGAGTCCGGGTCCAGGCCACCCGGCAGCGCCAGAACTTTCACTTCGAATCCCGTCTCCAGCAAGGCGTCGAGAGACCGCTCGGTGGCCGCTACGCCTGCGGAGTCAGGATCGTAATTCACCACCACGCGGCGGCAATAGCGCGCCAGCAGGCGAATATGGGCTTCCGTCAGGCTGGTGCCGCAACTGGCAACCACGTTTTCAATTCCGCAGGATTCGACCGCGATACAGTCCATGTAGCCTTCCACCAGAATCGCGTAATCCTGCTTCCGAATCGCTATCCCGCCTCGGTCCAGATGGTACAGGACCCGGCTTTTGGTATAGATCGGCGTTTCCGGAGAATTCAAATACTTCGGCTGTTCGTCTCCAAGTGCGCGCCCGCCAAAAGCAATCACCTTCCCGCTTTCGTTGGCGATGGGGAAGATGATCCGGCCTCGAAAGCGGTCAAAGTGGCGCTGGCCTCCCGCATCGCGCAGGACGAGTCCGGTCTTTTCCAGCACGTCGTCGTCAAACCCGGAAGAACTCAGGTGCCGGGTGAGCGCGCGCCCGTCGCGCGGCGCATAACCCAGAAGGAACCGGCCGATCACCTCATCCTTCAGTCCACGGTCCAGCAGATAGGCCCGGGCCGCCCGGCCTTCTCCCGTGCCGGTCAGTTGCCCGGCGTAAAACTTGGCGGCAAGCTCATGGATCTTGTAGAGCGCCGTTCGTTCCTGAGACTTGGAGTCGTTGCCGCTGGAGGCCGTCCTGGCAAGTGCGATGCCCGCCTTATCCGCCAGGCGTTCCAGCGCTTCAGGGAAGGTCAGGCTTTCAACCATCATGAGAAATTTGAAGACATCGCCGCCGGCGCCGCAGCCGAAACAATGAAAAATCTGTTTGCCGGGATGGACCGCAAACGATGGGGTCTTTTCCTGATGAAAAGGGCACAGACCCATCATGTTCGCGCCGGCCTTGCGGAGTTGAACGTAATCGCCGACGATCTTGACAATATCGGCTGCTGCGCGAACATCTTCAACCTGGTTCATGGTCTTTCAGCCATCGCCATTGCAGCCTCACCCGCAACCTGCAGGATGAGCATGGGGATGTTTCCCAAGGCTGCCCCGCCACCCGGCGCAAACGAACACTCAAAACGGAATCCCTGCCAGTGGACCCAGCTCGATCAGAACCCTTTTAGGGAACAACCAACAGCCCCGGAGAAGACTTTTGGATCTCCTCGGATTTAAACTGGCTCCGGAGAAAATCAAGGTATGCGCGGCCCTTGGGGCGGCCGTTGGCTCGTGTGGCGCCCACCTGAGTAAGTAAGATAAGAGCGTCGCGGACCTCGCTGTCCCGGACCGTTTCAAGCCCCGTCTTCCGGCTTTCCGTCTGCTTGTAATTCTCGATGGCAGCCTTCAAGTCGTCATAAAGTCTGCGCTGAACCAGGTAGTCCGGAGGCTTTTCGTAATAGATGCCGCTCGAAAGGGTCCGATAAGCCTCGGCCAGCGACTGGAGGCTGGCGATCACATCCGAATCGTTGACCGCCGCGTTGTCTCGCGCGCTCAGGCAGACGGCATAGCCAAGCGCCACAATCAGGCGTTCGTGCTGAACGACAAATGAAGATGGGACCTTGGTATCGGCAAAAGGAACGTTCGCCCAGTCAATTTTCCGGCGTTCGATATCATGCTTGCGGCTTTCCACCAGGTAGGCGCAGTCCGAAGGACAGTCGATCGTCACTTCGCGCCCGGTCCCGCAACAGACCGTGCAGATGCTCTCTGTCCTGGCCGGGCAGTAGCGCCTTGCTTTTCTCTTTTCACAGATGGAGCAAGCCAAGCGATGGTCCCTGTACTCAAATTGCCGCCCCCTCGGGCGACTTCAAGATATTTTATGCAATTCCTATCGCCGTGGCAAATTCAAGATACGCTCTCCACGGCAGCAGGAACCCGGTAGCGCGGAGCCTCGCACCCCAGAGACTCTGCGGCTTTTCTCTGTAGCGGGTTAAGCACCGCAGGCCGCAAGGGCCGGCACGACAATCGCCGCAACTGAGATGGCAGAACAATGGCCTGATCGGACCGCCAAAGAACAAGCCAAAGCGGAGGACAACAGTGTCATAATGTCTTGCGAGGTAAAAACAACAGGAAAGAAGAATTCTTCAACTGAATAATAAGCCGGAAACGAAGCGGACCCCGGCGCCGCCCGCCGGAAGCCTGCCTCTTCCCTGCCGGACATGCCTCTCGCTCATGAAATCGGTCAAGAAAGGGTGAATGCCCCTGCTGCTTGTCTGGTTGCATTTTGAACTGCGCAACATCTACAGTGAATAGTTACATTCTTAATTTCTTACCCACCTTGATCAGGTAACCTGCAATCCCCAGGAATTGGGATGGTGGAACGGAGGACCAGCAATACGAATGGCACACACTCTCGATTCAACAAAAAAAGCGGACGTTGTGATTGTGGGCGGCGGAATTATCGGAAGCGCGATTGCGCTTCGCCTGGCGAGATCGGGGGCCGGCGTCACGGTCATCGACCGCGGCCAGCCCTGCTCCGAGGCCAGCGGCGCGGCGGCCGGCATGATCGCCCCGCAGGGCGAAATGATCGAACCGGAGTCGTTCTCGGAACTCTGTACGGCCAGCCGCGACCTGTACCCGGAATTTGTGGCAGAGGTGGAAGAACTCAGCCAGGAGCGCGTCAATTACCGGCGCGACGGAACGCTGCTAGTCGCCATCGAGGAGCACGAATGCGAAGAACTGGAACACATCTACCGGACCCAGACGCGGCGCGGCCTGCCGCTTGAGCGCCTGACGAATGACAAAATTCTAAAACGACTTCCAGAACTGTCTGACCACATCAAGCTCGCCCTGTTTGTTCCCGGCGACCACTGGGTTGACAACGAACGATTGACCCGCGCCCTGGTCAAAGCAGGCGAGCTTTCAGGAGTCACCTTCCACTGGGACTGCAAGGTGACGGGTTTTAAGGTCCAGGGCGGCCAGGTTGAAAGCGTTCGCGCGCTGCCGCAGGGCGCCGCCGCAGAGATGGCGCTTTCCGCAGGACGATTCATCCTTGCCGCCGGCTGCTGGTCCGGCCAACTGGCAGAAACTTTTGGGGTCTCCTTGCCCATCGTGCCGTGCCATGGAGAAATGATCGAATTCAAAACATCAGTTGACCTGCCCTACGTGGTCCGGGCGGGCATCCATTACGTGGTCCCGCGCGGCCGGCAGACCGTGGTGGCAGGGACCACGGCAACCTGGGGCGGCTTCGAAAAGGAGATCACCGCAGGCGGATTGCAATCGATCATTCAGGGAGTGACCCGGATTCTTCCCATCGCAAAGGATTTCGGGTTCCGCCGCACCTGGGCGGGCCTGCGGCCGGACACCACAGACCATCTTCCCATTCTCGGGTTTGGCGCACTCAGAAATCTGATCTTCGCTACCGGCCATTTCCGCAACGGAATTCTCCTGGCCCCCATCACAGCCAAGGTAATCGCGGAACTGCTTTTGACCGGTGCTCCATCTCATCCTTTGGACCTCTACAGCCCGGGGCGATTCAAGGGGGTTCAATAAAGCCTTGGGGCATCAACGGCGTGCCTCGGCTTTACGTTCCGTGCCCAAATCGATTAGGATAGCTAATTTAACGAGGCCTTCAGATTGCGGCGACGACGGAAACCGTCAGGTCTCGGCTTCAGCGTCTGTGTGGTAACTGAAGTTGTAGCGGCGGTCGGAGCCTGTCCTGAGGCACGAAGGGACCGCCCGGCTGGAGTTTTCAATACTTTCGGCGATCATAGACCGCCGCTACAGCGTGAAAAAGCGAGTTGTCACACAGACTCTGAAGCCATGCCCTGACGCAAGCTGGCGCCGTTAAATCCTTATTGCCACAAAGCGAAACCATGACGGACATTCGTGTACGATTCGCGCCCTCGCCCACCGGCTACCTGCACGTCGGCGGAGCGCGCACAGCGATTTACAACTGGCTTTTCGCGCGGCACCTGAACGGCGTCCTCATTCTAAGGATTGAGGATACCGATGCCGACCGCTCCAGACCTGAACTCACAACGGCAATTCTGGAAAGCCTAGAGTGGCTGGAACTCGACTGGGACGAAGGGCCGTTCCATCAGTCCGACCGCCTTGACCGCTACCGGACCCTGGCCGCCGAGCTCGAACGCGCGGGCCACGCTTACCCGTGTTTCTGCACCCCGGAAGAACTACAGTCCAAGCGTTCCCTTTTGAGCGGCGGCCGCCCCTGGAAATACGATGGCACCTGCCGAAACCTGGCCGAACCGGAGCGGCAAAGGCGCCTTGCTGAAGGCCTCCCTCATGCGGTCCGGTTCCGCGTTCCGAAAACCGGCGAAACCGATTTCGAAGACAAAGTTTTCGGGCACATCAAGGTTGAAAATCAGGAGATCGAGGATTTCGTTCTGCTGCGTTCAGGCGGGCAGCCCACTTACCACCTGAGCGTTGTGGCCGACGATGTGGACATGCAAATCACCCACGTCGTCCGGGGCGCCGACCACCTGTCCAACACGCCCAAGCAGATCCTCGTTTACCGCGCGCTGGGCGCCGGCCAGCCCATCTTTGCGCACCTTCCGCTGATTCTGGGGCCTGACCGGCAGCGGCTTTCCAAGCGGCACGGAGCCACCGCTGTGGGCGCTTATCGCGACCAGGGAATCCTGCCGGAATCGCTTGTCAATTTCCTTGCGCTCCTGGGCTGGACGCCGCCGGGCGGCGAAGAAATTATCTCCCGCGAAGCGATGGTTCGCGACTTTGACCTTGCGGCGGTCTCCAAATCCAACGCCGTCTTTGATCCGGAAAAGCTTGCCTGGATGAACAGCCAATACCTGCGTGCGATGGGCCTTGACCGCCTGACGCCTCTGGTGGAAGCCGAACTGAAATCGGCGGGCCTGGATTCCACCATCCTTCCATCACCGGAGGGCCTGCGGCAAACCGTCGCGCTGCTCCAGCCGCGCATGCGCACGGTGAAGGATTTTTCCCAGGGCGGACGGGCGTTCTTTACGGATGAGTTTGCCTATGCACCGGAAGCGCAAAAGAAATTCTGGAAGGACCCTTCCCTGCCCGGTCTCCTCCGGAATCTGGCGGAACGGCTCGACCAACTGGGACCGTTCGACCCGGAGCATACGGAGGCGGCTTTGAGAGGGACCGCGGAAGAGAGCGGGACCAAGGCGGGGTTGCTGATCAACGCTTCCCGTGTTGCGTTGACGGGGCAGGCCGTGGCGCCGGGCTTATTTGATGTGATGGGCGTGCTGGGGCGGAAGCGGACGGTGGCCAGGCTTAGGCGAGCCGGCGATTTTCTGAGCGCATCGGGCGAAGACGACGCTTAGGGTATCGTGTATTCCTCTCGCGCGGAACTCGCGTCCCCTCATGCCGCCTTCTCAAACTTCTCAATAATCACAATCGCCACGGCAATCATCGTCACCGTGATTTCCAGAACGCGCTTGACCTTCTTCAGCTTTGACATAATTTCATTCCCCGAGGGGCGCCCAAACGCTACCCGGCAAGGTCTCTTCCTTCCCCTCTAATCCCATTATCAACCCTCGAACGCCGCGAGGGAAGACTTCAAGCAGCCCGTAACAACGCGGCAGGGAAAATCGCTTCTTGCCCGAACTGCCCGGATTGAAAAACAGTTTATGCCCCATCGTCAGCAGGCACGGGCGATGACTGTGGCCAAAGACAACCACCTGGGTTGCGGGATCAAAGCTCTCGACAAACCGGTCGCGCCGTTCCGGACTCGACTTTTGAAGCGCCGAACCATCCGCCCATCTCTCCAGTTCATCCTGGGGTATTAAAAGCTGGTGGTGGACCTCAATCTGAAGGTTTTCAAAGCGCACGGTCAGCGAAGGAGGCAGATTCAGCTCGGCAGGATCCACATTCCCGCGGACCCCGCGCACTTCAGCAATCCGTTCCAGCCCCTCCAGCACCGCACGGGAACCAACATCCCCGGCGTGCAGGATTGAATCCACGCCGGCCAGCAGGCCCGGCAACTGGGGATCGAGGTAATCGTGCGTGTCAGAAACAATTCCAATCTTCATCAAGGCACCCAGGACGGCACAATCGATATCGCGCTTGCCGATCACCAAAACATAACATAAATTGCCGCTATGCAAAATGCGATTGCTCCTCGAACGGCCTGCGGCGCCCTGACCGCAGGCTCCGGAGCAAGCGATGGCATCTGCGGCACAAACCTCACTTGACACTCAAGCCCGACAAGCCGCAAGATGGTGCATTCCAGCAAGAGTGCGGGCTCCGCGCGCGCGCAACAGCTTTGCCGCTGCCCGCAAAGGGCGCCGCCGCGCTTGCTGTCCGCAGGTTCCCGGAGCGCATCCTATGAAAGCAGGCCCATGCTACACAAATTCGTCCATCACAATGACCGCCTTGTTCCCATGCAGGAGGTCCGCCTTTCTCCCGGGCAGGCAGGACTTCTGAATGGCTGGGGCGTCTTCACCACCCTTCGGATTTATGGCGGCCGGCCCTTCGCCTTCGATCGCCACTGGGAGCGCCTGACAACCGATGCCCATCGCCTGAAGGTCCCGGTGGAATTGCGAGCGGAGACCGTCTTCGAGCATCTCACGAGGTTGATTGAAGCCAATCAGGTCAAGGAAGGCTGTGCGCGAATCTACCTGGTCTATAACAGGATCGGACACTGGGTCAGCGACGAACCCCTGCCGGACGTTGACTTGATCCTGTACACGGCCGATCTGCCCCGGCGCAAAGGTCCCGTGCGCCTGGCGACGCAGGCCCACGGCCGTCACGCCGCAAGCCCGCTTGCCGGGGTCAAAGTCACGTCCTGGCTGCAAAACGTCTGGATGCTCGACCAGGCATTGCAACGCGGGTTTGATGAAGTCATCCTGCTGAACGAACGGAGCGAAGTAGCCGAATGCACCGCTGCAAACATTTTCTGCGTGCGCCACGAGGAGGTCGCAACACCGCCGCTCTCGGCCGGCTGCCTTCCCGGCGTCACCCGCTCAACCCTGCTGGAAATCGGAGAGAAGGTTGGCGTGCCCGTCAGGGAGGCGCCCTTGCGCCTTCAGGACCTGTTTGATGCTGACGAGCTTTTCATTACTTCCACGACTCGCGAGATTCAACCCGTCTCCCAAATCGAAGATCGGAAGATCGTGCAGGCCGAAGGCGCCGTGACGCGGCGGCTGGCCGAAGCTTTCTCCCGCCACATTGCGCAATCCCTTGTCAAAGCAAGTCAGGAGACCGGAAGATAATCCCGGCGCAGCCAACCCGTGTGCCCCTCATTCATTACCTATGCTTCAACGCTTCTTGAATAATCCGCGGTGGCTCCCGATCGCTGCCCCTGGCCGGAATCAGCGCGATGTACGAGTTTGCCTGGCACAGCTTCTCCTGGCCAGCCCGCCGCCCTAACGCCGTGGATAGTCATCCGCCGTCGAAGGCGCACTCGAACCAAATTTCGGCGGCGTATAATACTGCCGGCGCGCCTTCCTCCACTCCACCATGCTCAATCCCGAAGGATCAAACAGGACCTTGCCCGCCCGTACCGTCAACCGCGCAATCAGTTTCACTTTTCCATCCATTCGCGCATTGCCGGTGTCCGTGTAGTTAAATTCCCCGTCAAGTTTTTCGAATACGGCGATGTCCGCATCCCGGCCTGCCGACAGCGTGCCCAGGTCGGGCCGGTTGATCTCCCGCGCCGGGCTCGCCGTCGATCGCCGGACCACCTCATGCAGCGGCACGCCCATGGCCAGAAACTTTGACATCACGTTCGCCATGCTTTGGGCTGACCCCATCATGCTTGCCGTGTGCAGGTCCGTCGAGATCGAGTCCGGCACAAAGCCCTGTTCAACCGCCGGCGCCGCGTTCCGGAACCAAAAGCTCCCCGCGCCGTGACCCACGTCAAAGATCACTCCCCGCTCGCGCGCCTTCCGCATGATGGGGTTCACCCGGCCGTTCGGAAGGATGATGGGAAACTGCTGGGCAAAAACGTGCGTGTGGATATCACCCGGCCGCATCTTCTTCAGAATCAGATGAGCATACGAACGCAGCGGCGGCCGCGGCCAGAAGTCAACCATCATCGGGACTTTCGCCAGCCGCCCGCATTCCAGCGCCCGGTCCACCGCCGTCCACGGGCGGTGTTCCAAATCCCACGGCTCCGCTGTCCAATAGTGCGCCGTCTTCACTCCCACGATGACATCCCGGTTCTTTTCGATCGTCTCCGCGCACAACTGCGGATCCATCTGATCGACGGTCTGCTCCAGCCCGCCGCTCATTCCGTTTGCCACAATGTTCAGAAAGGCCAGCACGCGGATTTGGGCCTGGCCGATCACCATCTCCTTTTCGCGAAGGAATGTCTCGGCGCCGCTGCTGCCCGCATCGACTACGGTCGTTACGCCGGAAGTCAGCATCAGATCGGCCGGCACCCCAAAAGGCGGCGTTTGCGACCGGGCGCTCGGCGAGTACCAATTGTCCGGCACGCCGCCGTAACCGATATGGACGTGAATATCAACCAGCCCCGGCGTCACATAAAGGCCGTGGACGTCCGCCACCTTCCCGGCTTCCGAGGGCGGAATATCGGGCGCAACCGCCGCTATCTTGCCGCCTGCAACCGCCACGTCCATCTTCCGGTCAATATGATTGGCCGGATCCATGACGTGTCCCCCCTTCAGCAACAGGTCGTATCGCGGCTTCCCTTGTTCCCCGCTCGCGCTCGCTCCAGACACTCTCTCCATCATGCCCCCTAAGAAGAAACTTTTCGTCGTGCCACCGCTGAGATTTTTGCCGGGCGGAAGTCCAACCCAATCCCCATCCCCAAAATTGTGACGGCTTCTGACGGCCTTGGCGACGCCCCCACTATATTGGAGACTGGGGCGCCCTGAGCAAATATTTTTTGGGAACTCTCCAGGCGATGTAGTACCTTTTACTGCGATTGTGTCGGAGCGCCTGGCGCAGATTATTCACGAAGCGTTGAAGCATCGTCAGGAGGGCGGCGCCAAAGTGTGCGTAGGGCGCGGGGCTTGTCCTACCCTGTTGGATCTGGCGGCCATGTGCAAGGCGGGGACGGCAAGCCGTCCCCCTACAAAGAGGGTCGCCCCGACATCCACCTCGCAGGCAAAATTCACGAATAATCCAGCCTGCCGGGATGCTGAAAAAAACGTTCTGGAGCGCACGCGCCAGGCATGTCAGAACTGAACGATATGGCAAAACGCGTCTTGGATAAACAAGACTCTTCCCACGTGCGATGGCTTCTGGTGTTCTGGATGTTTATCATCAGCGCTATCGCCGGTCATTTCGGCTGGAGCGCGCCCTTCCAGGCCGCTGCGGCGCTTTGCGCGGTCGGCTCTCTGGCCTGGGTGGTCGTCGACCCCTACCGCACGATTGCCGCCATTCAAAACGGGGTCAGGGAGTAAAAGTTAAAGAGGCTGGCGGCGCCAAGGTCAACTGTTATCTTAGCGCTTATGGGGCCAAGCGCTGCCCCTACGCCCGCTCCGTGATGGTCAACACCTGATCGACGCCCGGATTCTCGATCACCGCATCGCGTAGGGGGACGGCTTGCCGCCCCCTGTTTTCATGCCGATATCCCCTCGCGGGCAGGCCAAGCCCTGCCCCTACGCCCGCTCCGTGATGGTCAACACCTGGTCGACGCGCGGATTCCCGACCATCTGACTCTTCCCGCCGAGCCACTGCACCTCGATCTTTTCAACCCGGTCAAGCTGGCCCAGGCCGAACCACGCTTCCGGGGCCGACTGCGAAAGGTAGGAACCGAACACTCCATATTCACGGAATTGCCGTTTGCCGCCGGCATCGAGATAGACCTTCGCTCCGTAGCCGGACCGGTTGCTGCGCGTGCCAACCAGGTGAACGGACAGCCAATGATTGCGGTTGCCTCCGTCGTTGCGCAGCAGCATCGGCTTGCCGTGGTTGGTCATGATGATCATGTCCAGGTCGCCATCGCGGTCGAAGTCGGCAAACGCGGCTCCACGCCCCACGATGGGCTTTTTGAGAGCGTTGCCCGCGGCCCCCGAACGGGCCAGATCGTAGAAGCCGTCCGGCCCCTTCGACCAGAAAAGAAAAGGCTGGCCGGGAACCAGTTGGGTGGTATTGCTTTTGTCTTCAAGCGTTGAGCCGTTGATGGCCACAATATCCAGCCGGCCGTCGTTATCGAAGTCAAAGAAGAAGGTACCCCATCCGGCGTTGCCCATGCCGATCTCGCCGCAGCCGTACATGTCGGCGGCGTCAGAAAAATGCAGCTTCCCTTTCCGCCCTTGCTCCACCCAGAGGTTCTGGTAGAGCGCGTAACCCTGGCCGATCCAGTGCGTCAGGAACATGTCCATATCGCCATCGCCGTCAAAATCTCCCAGAGCGATGCCCATGGTTCCGCGGTTTTCCTCCGTCCACGAGGAAGCGCTGATGTCCCGAAACCGCCCGTGGCCCAGGTTTTGATACATGCGGTTTGAGGAGATGTCGTTGCCAACGTAAAAATCCAGCAAGCCATCCAGATTGAAATCGGAAAAGCCTGCGGAGAGGCTGCGCCCGGAGGGGTCCGCCACCCCAAGCCGCCTGGCGACATCTGTGAACGTTCCGTCGCGGTTGTTGTGATACAGGCGATTCGGAACCGGACCAAACGAAGAAGGATTGAGCGTAAAGGGCACGTTGGCGCCATACTCCTGCGAGGTGGCGCCGGTGGGCACTCTCCGCAGGTTGTAATCCACATAGTTGGTGACGTAAAGATCGAGGTAGCCGTCATTATCGTAGTCCACCCAGACAGGCGTCATGCCCCACTGATGGTTAGCCACGCCCGCCCGGTCGGTCACGTCGGTAAAGGTCCCGTTGCCGTTGTTGTGATAAAGGACGGAACGGCCATAATTGGTCACGTAGAGGTCAGGGAACCCGTCGTTGTCATAGTCGCCCCAGGCCGCGCCCATCCCGTAGCCGCCGCGGTTGGCCACCCCGGCGTGGAGCGTCGCATCGGTAAACGTGCCGTCGCGGTTGTTGCGGTAGAGATGGCTGTAGGGCGCATCGGGGCCGGGCCGCTTTCCCCAGGGGCCGGGCTGGTTCACCAGGTAGAGGT
>Ga0307374_10011680_pt1 | contig 12437 bp, 11 predicted proteins | sample OX3MG_FD_202532 | JGI IMG/M metagenome (GOLD analysis project Ga0307374, IMG submission 202532) | Soil microbial communities from Risofladan, Vaasa, Finland - OX-3 | ecosystem: Environmental > Terrestrial > Soil > Coastal area > Acid sulfate soil | place: Finland: Risofladan, Vaasa | collected...
CAGCGTTTCGAGGGCGGTGAGGTAGGCGAGATTGTTCATCACGCCGCCGAGGTAGTCCACCCGGTCGGTGTAGGGGATGTAGGTGTGCCAGCTCTGGCGTTCGCCCATCTTCTCGGCGCCGCGGTGGTGATAGCCGATGTCGGGCACCACGTCCACGATGGTCTCGCCGTCGAGTTGCAGGGCGAGGCGGAGCACCCCGTGGGTGCCGGGATGCTGCGGGCCGAGGTTGAGGAAAAGAAAGTCGGTGTCGGCGTGGCTGCGGGCCATGCCCCAGGCCTCGGGCTGGAACCGCAGCGCCTCCTGCTCGCGCTCTTCTTTTTCCTGACAGAGTTGAAACGGCCCCATCTCGGTGGCGCGCGCCGGGTGCTCCTTGCGCAAGGGATGGCCCGGCCAGGTGGGCGGCATGAGGAGCCGGCGCAGGTGGGGATGGCCGTCAAAGCCGATGCCGAACATGTCCCAGGCCTCGCACTCGTACCAGTTGGCCGCGGGCCAGACATCGGTGAGCGTCGGCAGATGCAGGCCGGCGCCGTCGCGCAGCGGAACCTTGAGCCGCAGGTATTGGTTGGCGGCGAAGGAATAGAGATGGTAGACGACGGTGAAGTCCGACTCTGGGGGCTCGAAGGCGCCGGGCGGAGGACGGCGGCGGGAGCGCTCGTCCACCGCGGTCAGGTCGTAGAGCATCTCGTAGCGCGGCGTTGCCTCGAGCTTGAGCGCGCGCAGCGCGGCGTGGGCTTGCTCGCGTTCCACCCAAAAGGTGGGGATGCGGTCGCGGGTCGGCTCGCTGATTCCCTGCAAGACGGCCGCTGGGGCTTCAGATCTCATCCACGCCTTTCAACTTGGTTGCCTGCATGCGCTCGGCGCGTTTGCGCTCGCGCTGCGAGGGCATCAGGGGCCGCAGCGGGCGCTGCTCGCCCACTACCCAGCTCAGCGGGCGGCGTTCGCTGCCGACGGCGTCGCGCAGCAACAGCACACCCTCGAGCAGGGCGTCGGGGCGGGGCGGGCAGCCGGGGACATAGACATCCACCGGGAGGAATTTGTCCACTCCCTGCACCACGCTGTAGATGTCGTACATGCCGCCGGAATTGGCGCACGAGCCCATCGAGATCACCCAGCGCGGCGCCATCATCTGCTCGTAGAGGCGCTGGATGACCGGCGCCATCTTGAGGAAGACGGTGCCCGCCACCACCATCAGGTCGGCCTCGCGCGGGGTGCCCCGGATGACCTCGGCGCCGAAGCGGGCGAGATCGTATTTGCTGGTGATCGAGGTCGCCATCTCGACGAAGCAGCAGGAGAGGCCAAAATTGAAAGGCCAGATGGAGTTCTTCCGCCCCCAGGCGAGAAGCTGCTCGAGGCGGGTGAGGACCACCGCCTGGCGCGCCTGCTGCTCGGCGGCGTCGCCGGGATCGGGTTGCGTTACCCAGGCGTTCATGGCCGCAACTCGCCCCAATCGAGCGCCCCGACGCGCGCCAAGTAGAGCAGCGTCAGCAGCAGGACGGCGATGAATGAGGCCATCTCGGCATAGCCGGCCCAGCCCGCCACGCGCGCCACCACCGCCCAAGAGAAGATGAAGACCGACTCCAGGTCGAAAATGACGAAGAACATCGCCACCAAGTAGAAGCGCGCCGAAAGGCGCACGTGCGAGGTGCCCTGGGACGCCACTCCGCCCTCGTAGGGCAGGTCGGTCGAGGGCTCGTGGTGGCGCTCGCCCAACACCGCCGACAGCCCCAACATGGCCGCCACCAGCAGCACCACCAAGCCGAAGTACACCCCCAACGGCCAGAGCATGGCATGCCCCCCCAGATCTTATGGATGTGGACGGCTAGTCCGCCGGTTGGCGCGCCGGTGGAGGAGCAGGGGGACGAGGGCACACGGGACAGAGAACGGGGGGACTTGGCGCACGACCGGAACTCGGCGCCGACGGTCGATGGCCAACTGCTCGCGCCGGCTTGGGGGCCCGGGGCCCCAAGCCAACGTTGCGCCTGCGGAATTACGACCACGGGCCACGGGATCCATCCCATTCTTGCGCGCCTCGCCGGTCTGGCGTGTGCGTTTTTGGGCAGACCCCTCAACCGCCCTGCGGCGACGATGAGGTCTGCCGGAGCAGGCGGAGGTCGTTCTGCGTGCCGGGCAACGCGAAGGAGGCGGCTGTGAGCAAGACGCCGGGGATCATTCTGTGCGTACTCGGCGCACTGGGCCTGGGTTGGGGAGGCTTGATCTATAGCACCCAGGACAGAGTGTTCGATATGGGATCCATTCACGTTACCCGCGAAAAGACGCACAGCGTGCCGTTGCCTCCCATTGTGGGGGGCCTGGCGCTCATCAGCGGCATTGTGCTGCTGCTGTCAGGAAGCAGAAAGGGGATGTCGTGATGTTATTGCTGATTATCGTGTTGCTTTTGGTCTTCGGCGGCGGCGGGGGCTACTATGGCCACAGCCGCTGGGGACGAGGCGGGGGCGCTGGCATCGGCCTCGGCACCATCCTCATCATTCTCCTCATTGTCTACTTGCTGGGCGGCCTCCGAATGTAGTCGCAGGGGTCGCACACTGCGGGCGGCGCCGCATCGCCGACGGGGCGTCCTATGCCGCCGCCGTCAAGGCCCCGGCTCGCTCATCCTAAAGGGAAAACGCTATGCCGCATTCACGCTCCGCTCCCGCCGATGCCACGATCACGCGCGCGCAACTCGTCGACCTATGGTTGGCGCGGGCCCCTGCGCGGCTGCGCCGCGCGTCCCGCTTATGCTCGCGCCTCGCAGGGGCCGCACCGAATTCGTCCCCTTACCTGGGCGGGGAGCCGGCCGTGACGCCCAAGCCAGTGCGCACCTCCGGCCAAGCCCGCGACATGCTTCGCTTCGATCTCGAAAATGAGATGGAGACCATCCGCAATTACCGGCAGCGGGTGCGCCAATGCGAGGCCCTCGGAGAGATCGCCCTGGCCGAACAACTGCGGGACATCCTGGTGGACGAGCAAGACCACCTGATCGCGTTGGCGACGGCGCTGGGAGAAAAAGCTCCGGCGGTGAAATAGCGCGCGCGCGTGCTTCTAGAGCGGTTCCACGATAGCTGTAGCCGGTTCCAACGCGAGAGCGTGCGGCTTTGCTGGAGGAAAAGCCGCAGAAAGGCCGCCCGAAAGGGCCACGACAATCGTGGAACCGCTCTAGTGGATGATCCGCACCACGTTGGCGGTTTTGTCGGTGAACAGCACGAAGCTGGCGTCGGGGGCGACGGCGAGGCCGAAGACGCCGTTGTAGCGGACGGGGCCGACCAGGGCGCCGGGCTTTTCGATGTAGTCGCCGTCCACCATGTGCATCAGGCCCGGGTCGCCGGCGAGGGTGTAGACCTGCATCGAGTTGAGGTCGAGCACGCGCAGCAGGCCGACGTCGCTGTCGCCCCAGAACAGGCTGCGGCCGTCGGTGGCGACGAAGGCGGGGGTGCAGAGGGTGGCGCTGGCGGCGGGGCCGTCGGCGAAGCCGCACTTGTGGGCGGCGCCGACCAGGGTGGTGACCGCGAGGGTGGTCAGGTTGAGCTCGCGGATGGCGTGGTTCTCGAAATCGCTGATGAAGATGTTGTTGCCGGTGCTGTCAAAGGCGAGGCCGTTGGGCTCGGCGAAGCGGGCGGCGGGGCCGATGCCGTCGGCGCTGCCCAGGCCGCCGTTGCCGGCGATGGTGGTGACGGTGCCGGCGGTGAGGTCCACCAAGCGGATGGCGTTGTTGCCGGTGTCGGCGACGTAGAGCTTGGTGCCGTCGGGGCTGGCCAGAATGCCGAAGGGGTTGTTGAAGCGGGCGCTGGGCAGGGGTCCGTCGGCAAAGCCGGCAGCGTCGGTGCCGGCGAGGGTGGAGACGGTTTGGGTCGAGAGGTCGAGCTTGCGGATGGCACCGTTGCCGGCGTCGGCGATGTAGATGACATTCTGGCTGGGCACCCAGGCGAGGCCGGCGTTGTGGAAGAAGGCGGCGCCGCCGGTGGCGGGGCCGTCGGCGAAGCCCTGGGCGGGGCCGGCGACGGTGGTCACCTGGCTGGAGGCCAGGTCAATTTTGCGGATGGCGCCGTTGACCGAGTCGGCGACGAAGGCGACCTCGCCGTCGGTGACGATGCCCTCGGGCTGGCTGAAGGTTGCCACCGAGGTGCCGCTGAAGTCGGCGCCGGTGCCGGCGCCGTCGGTCGCGCCGCGGTGGGAGGGCTGGCCGGCGAGGGTGGTGACGGCGACGCTGGCGCTGGAGGTGGCGGTGAGCGGGTTGGCGATGTCCACGCGCCGCAGCAGGCCGTTGAGGGTGTCGGCGACGAAGAGCGAGGTGGTGCCGGGGCCGACGTTGTTGGCGAGCGCGGCGAAGCTGAGCGGGTTGTAGAAGCCGGCCTGGCTGGCGTTGCCGTCGCCCTGGCCGGGCTCGGAGGTGCCGGCCAGGGTGAAGACGGTGGGGCTGGCGCCCAGGGTGAGGACGCGGATCTTGTTGTCGTCGGCGATGTAGAGCAGCGGCGAGCCGTTGTGCGGATCCACCAGCAGGCCGCTCAGGCTCTTGAAGGTGGCGCTGAGGGCGGCGCCGTCCGCTTGCCCGGGGGTTCCGCTGCCGGCGACGGTCGAGACGGTGGCCGAGCCCAGGGCGATGCGCCGGATGACGAAGCCGCACTGGTCGGAGACATAGAGGTTGGCGCCGGCGCTGTCGATGGCCAGACCGGTGGGCTGGCAGAAGCTGGCGGCGGTGCCGACGCCGTCGGTGGAGCGGAAGATGCCCTTTTGCCCGGCGAGGGTGGTGACGGTGCCACTGGCGATATCCACGGCCCGGACGACCTCGTTGTTGGTATCGGCGACATAGAGGGTGGACTGGTCGGCGGAGAGCGCCAGGCCGTGGGGCGAGGCGAACTGCGCCGCCTTGCCCACGCCGTCGGCGAAGCCGGAGATGCCGCTGCCGGCGACCACGGTGAAGGTGAAGCCGCCGACGGGGAAGGCCAGCACTTGGTTGCGCTGGGCATCGGCGGCGTAGAGGGTTTGGTTGGCAGAGTTGAACACCAGGCCCTGGGTGTCGGGGAAGGAGAAGGCGTAGGGTCCGCCGACGAGGGTGGTGACGGTCTGGTTGATGAGGCCGTAGCTGCGCAGGGCGGAGCCGCGCTGGTCGGCGAAGTAGAGGGTCTGGCCGCCATCGCTGGCGATGGCACTGGCCTCGAGCTCGTCAAGCGTGCCGGTGCCGTCTTGGAAGCCGACGCCGCCGGGGCCGCCGGCGACGGTCGAGACGTGGCCCGCCCAGCCGGTGATGGTGAGCAGCACGGTGGCCGCCTGCACGATGGGCGGACCGCCGCCGGGGGCAGAGGTGGCGGTCAGCGTCACCGGCACGGCGCTGGCGGCGAGGCTGATGGCGGCGGTGGTGAGGGTGACGACCACCGGGCCGCTGGCGGTCAGCGAGCTGGGGCTGACGCTGGCGGTGACGTTGGGCGGCAGTCCGCCGACGGTGAGGTTGATGGGGATGGTGAAGCCGGCCGAGACGGCGAGCTGGAAGGTGGTGCTGCCGGAGGCGGCCTTGGGCAGGCTGAGCGAGGCGCTGGCGGGGGTGAAGGCGAAGGCCGCCGGTGGGGTCTGCAGCGTGATCTGGGCGGAGGCCGACTGGGTGGCGTCGGCCTGGCTGGTGGCGGTGACGGTCTCGGCCACCGGCGCCGGCAGGTTCTTGGGCGCGGTGAACAGGCCGGTGGCGTCGATCGTGCCCAGGGTGGCGTTGCCGCCAGCGATGGTGTTGACGCTCCAGGTGACGGCGGTGTTGGTGCTGCCGGTGACAGTGGCCGCGAACTGCTGGGTGGCACCCAGGTTCACGGTGGCGGTGGTGGGGGTGAGGGTGACGGCGACGGGTTGGATCAGAGTCACCACCGCGCTGGCGGTGGCGGTGGGGGCCTGCACCGAGGCCACGCCGATGGTGACGGTGTTGAGGCCGGGGAAGGTGGCGGGCACGGTGTAGAGCCCGTTGGCGTCAATGGTGCCGACGCTGGCGCTGCCGCCGGCGGTGGCGTTGACGCTCCAGCTGACGGCGGTGTTGGTGGCGTTGGTGACGGTCGCGGTGAACTGCTGGGTTTGCCCGGCCTTGAGCGCGGCGGTGGCGGGAGCGATGCTGACGGCGACCGGAGCGACGATGGTGACCTGGGCGCTGCCGGCCTTGGTGGGATCGGCGACGCTCGCGGCGGTGACGGTCTCGAGCGCCGGAGAGGGGATGGCGGCGGGGGCGGTGAAGTTGCCGTTGGCGTCAATGGTGCCGAGGGTGGCGTTGCCGCCGGCGGCGCCGTTGACGCTCCAGGTGACGGCGGGGTTGCTGCTGCCGGCGACGCTGGCGGCGAAGGCCTGGCTGGCGCCGAGGTTGACGCTGGCGCTGGCCGGGGTGACGGTCACGACGATGGGCTGCGCCAAGGCGACAACGGCGCTGGCGGTGACCTGCGGGTCTTGCACGCTGGCCACGCCGATGGTGACTTGGCTGAGGCCGGGGAACGAGGCCGGGGCGGTGTAGAGGCCTGAGGTGGAGATGGTGCCGGTGGAGGCGCTGCCGCCGGTGGCGCCGTTGACCGACCAGGTGACGGCGGTGTTGGTGGCGTTGGCGACGACGGCGGTGAACTGCACGCTGCCGCCGGCGGCGACGGTGGAGGTGGCCGGGGTGAGGGTGACGGCAACCGGGGCGGTGAGGGTGACGGTGGCGGAGGCTTGGCTGTTGGCGTTGGCCACGCTCACCGCCTCGACCGCGACCGCGCCGCTGGGCACCGCCATGGGGGCGCTGTAGAGGCCGGCCTGGGTGATGGTGCCGTCGGCCGCGTTGCCGCCGAGGAGGTTGTTGACCTTCCACACCACGGCGGTGTTGGTGGCGTTGAGCACGGTGGCGGTGAACTGCTGCTGGCCGCCGCCGGCCTGCAGCGAGACCGCGGCCGGGGCGATGCTCACCACCGGGGTTTGCGGCAGCGAGGCGCCGCAGCCGGCAGCCAGGGCTGCGCCCGCCAGCAGCGCCAGCGGGGGAACGAGCAGGCGGGCAGCGCGGGACAGGCGGCGTGGGGCGGCGGGGATGGCCATGGGGGGAGCTCCTGGAAAGGGTTTGCGGTCGCGGGTCGGTGGTGGTCGCGCCTCAATGGAAGAGGAACTGTTGGCGCTGCCACTGGTGGATGGCGGCGCTGGTTTGGCTGGCGCTGAAGGCGTGGTAGGCGATGGGCACGAGCTCCAGCGCCAGCGCCCAGCGGGGGTGGCCGCGGCGCTGCAATCCCCAGGCCGGGCTGGTGAACAGCACCAGCTCGAGCGGGGCCTCGATCAGCCAGGCCCGCCGGGCGGAGTAGGCGTGGCAGCCGTTGACGGCGAGTGGGGAGCGGATGAGCCAGTCGCTCTCGCACAGGCCCAGTTGGCGAGCGTCGGCCTCGAGGCGAAAGTGGTTGAACAGCAGCAAGCCCTCGCCCGCCAGCTCGGCGAGGAAGGGGCGGTGCCAGCGGGTGCGAATCTCCTGGTGCTCGGCGCAGCCCAGGCAGGGGAGGTAGCCGCCGGGGCCGCCCTGGGCGCGCGCCGGGGGTGGGGCGGCGGCCAGCAGCACGGCCGCCAGCAGGGCGGCGACGAGCAGCGCCGCCCCGCGGCTGCTGATTTGGCCCGTCCCGCCCGCCTTGCCACGCTTCATGCCCCGCCTCCGGTGGTCACGCCAGCTTGGAATTCAGAGTGGAAGGCGAGGATGGCTGGCGCGTGCCGAATCGAACCGCCGCCGGCGGCTTTCCCACCTTTGCTGGAGCGCAGCCGCCCAAATCGGCCCGCACCGGCGATCGCCGCCGCATCGTCCGCAACCCCACCGCCGGCGCCGCGCATCCCGCCAAGCAGAGTTGCTGTGCATGCCTCCCCTTCCGTCGGCACGCTTTCGTCCGTCCGCGTCCTCTGCCTCCGGCGCCCCGACAACGGGAGAGTTGCCTTGGCGGGGGGAGCAGTTTTTGCTGGCGGGCGGTTCGCTGGGGCCGGGGGCGGAGCAGCGGCGGCGGCGGCGCGGCAGCTTGGCGATCAGCCTGGGATTGCAGGGGCTGTTGGTGTTGCTGATGATGGCGGCGTTGGCGGTGGGCCCGCGGGCGGTGCGGGTGCCGGCGGTCGCGGCGGGGATCGAGCGGCTGACCTATTTGGTGTTGGCGCCGCCGCCGGTGGCGGCGCCGCGGCGCGCGGTCGCCTTTCCCCGTCCGATTCACGCCCCGCGGCCGGCGGTGGGGGCCGAACCCTGGGCCAGTGGGCGGAGGGCGGCGGTGCTGCCGCCGCGTCCGGTGGAGCGGCGGGAGGCGGACGAGCCGGTGGCCGCGCCGGCGCAACTGGCGGCGGCGGAGGCGCTGCCGGCGGCGGTGGCGACATCCTTGTCGGCGTTGCCGACGCCGCCGGTCGAGGCGCCGCAGCCGCGGCTGGGGCGGTTTGGCGCGCCCCGCGGCCTGGCGCCGCTGCCGGGGGCGCCGGTCGAGGTGCCACAACTGGGGCAGTTTGGCACCGCGGCGGCGGTCGATCCGCCGGCGGCGGTGCGCCCCGGCGGCGGCGGGCCGGTGGTGGGGGCAGGTTTTTCCAGTGGCGTGGCGGCGGCGCCGGCGCAGCCGGGGGGAACGGTGCGCGCCTCCGGGTTTGGCTCCGGTATGGCGGCGGCGGGGCCGGCGGGGACATTGCCGGGTGGGCCGGGCGGGCCGGGTGGGCCGGATGGGCCGGGCACGCCCGGCGGCGGCGTCCGCCTGGATCGGTTCGCCGCCGCCGCGCCGGTGGTGACCAGCGAGATTCCGGCGCCGGCCGCGGCCACCGCCGCCGGCTTCGAGCCGCCGCAAGTGCTCTCTTGGCCCACCCCGGCCTATACCGCCGCCGCCGCCGCCCGCCGCATCGAGGGCGAGGTGGTGCTCGAGGTGCGGCTGCGCGCCGACGGCCGGGTTGCGGTGCTGCACGTCACCCGCGGGCTGGGCTACGGCCTCGATGCCAGCGCCGCCGCCGCCGCCCGCCAACTCCAGTTCCGCCCCGCCCGCCGCCACGGCCAACCGGTGGACTGGACGGTCTACCTCCATATTCAATTCCGCCTCGCCTATTGACCCGGGCCGCCGCCATGTTCACCCCGGAGCTGCTATGAAACCGCATCTGTTTTGGAGCTTGGCCGGGCTGGCGCTGTGGCTGGGGCCGGCGCAACCGCTGGCGGCCCAGGCGCCGCCGCCGACTGCCGCGGCAGTCTCCGCTCGCGGCGACGACCGAGTCGCCCCGGTGGAGGCGAGAGCGGGGTCCCCGAGAAGAGAAGCCCGGGGTGCCCGACGCGTCCCGACCCGTCGCCGGCAACCGATGCCTCGCCCCCCGAGCCCCCTCGACCGCCTCGGAGCGGCCGACCGCCCCGGCGCGGCTGCAGCCGGGGGCGGGGAGGGGGCCGCGACCCCCGGGGCCCCCGAAACGCCAGCGTTGCGGGGTGGGAGCTACGGCAGCGGGCGGGGGCGGAGCCCCCGAGAATGGGAGGCGCAGGCCTCCGCCGTGCCGCTGACCACCGACGACATTCTAGACCGCATGAGCGTCCACGAGCAGCAGCTCTATCGCCAGCTCCAGGAACTGACCCCGCGCATTGAAACCTACATGCAGAACCTGCGCTCCGATGCGGCCTTGGGCGACGTCCCCATCGCCGACCGCTACGAGCTGGGCATCCTGCGCTACCGCAACCGGTTCGAGACCGCCTCCTTTCTGGCCGAGCCGCAGGCGCGCTGGCGCAAGTGGATCGGTCCGCTCGACGACGCCCTGACGCTGCCGGCGCGCCGCATCCTGGGGCTGGATGTGTTCCGCAACAGCTTTGCCGGGATGCTGTTTCCCGGCGGCGGCCACTTCGACCGCCAGCACTACCGCTTCGCCTACGTGCGGCGCGAGTTTCTGGGGCAGGTGCGGTGCTATGTCTTCGACGTGGTGCCGCTCGATGTCCATGCCAAGGGCAGCTTTTGGGGGCGCATCTGGATTGAAGACCAGAACGAGGTGCTGGTGCGCTTCAACGGCAGCTTCTGGCAGGACCGCTACCTGCATCCCGACCTGCACTTCGACAGTTGGCGGCTGAATGTGCGGCCGGGGGTGTGGATGCCCACCTATATTTATGCCGAGGAGAGCGACCTCGGCTACGGCCTGTTCCGCCACGCGCGCTACCAGGCGCAGACGCGGCTATGGGGCTACGACCTGCGCGACGCCGGCCACCAGCAGGAGCTGACCACGCTGTCGGTGGAGGGCGCCGAGGTGGCGCCGGCGGCGGCGCCCCCGCAAGCGATGTCGCCGCTGGCCAGCACCCGCGCCTGGGAGCGGCAGGCGGAAGACAATGTGCTCGACCGGCTGGAGCGCGCCGGGCTGCTCGCCCCTGCTGGTCCCGCCGACGCGGTGCTGCAAACCGTGGTCAACAACCTGATCCTGACCAACCACCTCGAGATCTCGCCGCCGGTGCGCTGCCGCATCCTGCTCACCACCCCGCTGGAGTCGGTCGCGATTGGGCACACCATCGTGCTCAGCCGCGGCCTGATTGACAGCCTGCCCGACGAGCCCTCGCTGGCGGCGATGCTGGCGCACGAGTTGGCCCACATCGCCCTGGGCCAGCGCCTCGACACCCGCTACGCCTTCGCCGACCGCATGCTGTTCGCCGACCAGGACAGCTTTCGGCTGCTCGACCTGCAGCGCACGCCCAAGGAAGAGGCCCAGGCCAACGCGCTGGCGGTGAAGCTGCTGGTCAACTCTCCCTACAAGGGCCAGCTCGCCGACGCCGGGCTGTTTCTGCGCCAAGTGGATGCGCGGCGCAAGCTCTCGCCCCACCTGTTCAGCACCCATCTGGGCAACTCCTGGTTCAGCCACGACTACCTCGCCCGCCTGCACGCGGTCGAGGCCGCGGCGCCGCCGCTGGCGCCGGCGCAGGTGAAGCAGATCGCCGCGCTGCCGCTGGGCAGCCGCCTGGTGGTGGATCCGTGGAGCGATGCGCTCACACTGCAGACGCCGGAGGCGCTGCCGCTGCTCTCGGCGCGGGAGAAGATGCCGCTGCAGTTGACCCCATTCTTCCCCTACCTGGAGCGCGCCGCCCCGGCCGAGGCCAAGGCCTCCTCACCGGGCGCCAAGCCCAACGGCGGGCAGCACTGAAACGGCGCCCGGGTTGCAAGTGGCATCACAACCGGCGGAGGTTTGCCATGGCGACCACGACCTACGAATTGAGCGGCCTGCGCATCGCCGCCCTGGTGGACGACCGCTTTGAGGAGATCGAGCTGACCGGGCCCAAGGAAGCCTTCGAGGCGGCGGGCGCGCGGGTGGACATCATCTCGCGCCACACCCAGCTCACCGCCATGCGCCACCACGTCATCGGCGGAACCTACCGCCCCGATGTCGCGCTGCGCGACGCCCGCCCGGAGGACTACGACGCGCTATTGCTGCCCGGCGGCGTGGCCAACGGCGACAGCCTGCGCATCGTGCCCGCGGCGCAGCGCTTCGCCCAGGGCATCGTCGCCGAGGGCAAGCCGGTGGCGGTGATCTGCCACGGCGGCTGGCTGCTGATCTCCGCCGGCCTGGTCGGCGGCCACACCGTGACCAGTTGGCCGACGCTGCAGGACGACTACCGCAACGCCGGCGCCACCTGGGTGGACCAGGAGGTGGTGGTCGAGGGCAATTGGATCTCGAGCCGCAAGCCCGACGACCTCCCCGCCTTCACCCGCGCCGTGATGGACGTCTTGGCGGCGCAGCGGCGTCAGAAGGCGGCCTAGGCCGGGCGGGTCGCCTAGGAGGCGGCGCGTTCCAGCTCGGCGAGGTTGATCTTGTTCATTTGCAGCAGCGCCTGCACGGCCTTGGGGTGGCGGATCAGCTCCGCCAGCCGCGCCGGCACGATCTGCCATGAGAGCCCGAAGCGGTCCTTGAGCCAGCCGCACCGCCCTTCACTGCCCCCAGCCGAGAGTGCCGACCAGAAACGGTCCACCTCTGCCTGCGAGTCGCAGCGCACCACGAACGAGACCGCCTCGGTGAAGCGGAAGGCGGGGCCGCCGTTGAGCGCGGTGAAGCGCGCCCCGTCGAGTTCAAAGGCCACGGTGAGGATCGGGGAGGGCGGATGGGGGATGCCTTCGTTCACCGGCACCTGCTCCAGGATGCGCGAGTTGGGGAAGATGCCAACGTAGAAACGCGCCGCCTCGGCGGCCTGGGTGTCGAACCAGAGAAACGGGGTGATGCGGGGAGAGGTCGCCAGCGAGTCCATGCCAACATTCTAGATCCGGTTGGATCGGTGGGAGGCGCGGCGGGCGAAGGAGTTGGGGCCGATCCCGCAGCGCGGCGGATTGCGCCAGGTGGTTGGCCCGCGCGGGCGGCTCACGCCCAGTAGGTGCGGTCGAGCGTCCGGTATTGGATCGCCTCGGCGGCGTGGGCGGGCTCGATGGAGGTGCTGCCGGCCAGGTCGGCGATGGTGCGGGCGACCTTGAGGATGCGGTCGTGGGCGCGGGCGCTGAGGGCGAGGCGGAGCATGGCGCGCTCCAGCA
>Ga0307374_10011683_pt1 | contig 12436 bp, 3 predicted proteins | sample OX3MG_FD_202532 | JGI IMG/M metagenome (GOLD analysis project Ga0307374, IMG submission 202532) | Soil microbial communities from Risofladan, Vaasa, Finland - OX-3 | ecosystem: Environmental > Terrestrial > Soil > Coastal area > Acid sulfate soil | place: Finland: Risofladan, Vaasa | collected...
GGCCTCGCCGGGAACGTCGAGGCGGATCACTGACTGTGCCCGTTGCAGTGCCGTCGTTGTCTTCCCTGACGCCCTCGGTCCCACCAGGAGGATGGCGGGCAACTCCGCGAGCAGCTCATCCAGCAAGCCATCAAGCAAGCGGCGACGGTACGCCATCCCCTGACCCCACAGTCATGCTCGATGTACCTGACACGCACTGTAGCATGTACTTTACACGCACATTGAAATACACATCACACGCAGGTGAACTTGTGGGTGCCGGAACCGGTGCCACTCTATGCGGTGGGGTTCCAATACTCGGCCACTAGCGTTGGCCTGCGCTTTTATGCGGCCCGCTCGTGACCTGCCCAGCGGCGCGCAACCGCGAAACCCGTCTGCCAGGAGCCCTCGGAGCACCCCGCGATGCGCCGCGGACTCGCCCCGCTGCCACCCAGCAGGACCCAGCAATCCTGGGGTTGTCAAATCTGGCCCGTTCGGCGTCGGATGCGGGGGCATGCGCCCCGACATCGGGCCGGTATCTCCGGCCGGTGCCGCCCCTCCTCCGCTACTATTGGTCTAGACCTTTGCTATGGGCACCGGGAGCGGGCCTAAAGCGCTTATGCCGACGGCGTCACGCAGCGTGAGACCTGCTGGTAATCAGCACTCGTGCGGTGATACGTCGCTACCGCTGCTGGCCAGGCACGCCGGTTGTGCGCTTCAGCCTGGCTGCAGAGCTTCGTGGAGACGGCAGGCAGCATGCGGCGGATATTGGCCGCGCCGGGCAAGCGGGGGCGAGGGCGGCCACAGCCGGGCCGGGTGCCCGGGGCCGGCGGGATTCCGGCGCTTGCCGCGATCGCGCCCACACGGTGCCGTCTGGCCCGGCAGCGGCGTCGTGGGGTGGCGCCACGGCCGGGGATCCATGGCCGTCGACGTGACTGGATCCGGCGAGGACGATCGCGTCTTCCTGCGCCGGGTGTAGGCCCTGGCCGGGGCGCTGCTGTCCTGGCCCGCGATTTCGCAGTTACCGGGACGCGCCGCGTATCCTTCCCGCGTGGCGGGAGACCATTACATCCAGGCAGCGCTCACGGGCCGCTGGGGCGAGCCGCCGGCCAAGGCCACTCGCGAGCGGACCATCGCCGTGCGCATGAAGCAGCCGGCGAAGACGTTCCTGACGACGCCGGAGAACGTGGGCAAGGAGAACAGCCTCTATCCGGCCTGGCTGGAGAAGTTCTGGCACGTCTACGAAGGCGACTTCATCCGTGCGGTCGGCGACCTGGACGCCGGCGCTCTCCAGCACGGCGACGAAACCTATCTCCTGCTCCACGTCTCGGCGCTGAAGCCGCGGAAAGCGCCGTTCCTCGACGACCTGAACGAGCACCAGGCGAGCAACAACCTGCCGCTCTTCACCGAGACCGACCTACCGATCGAGCGCGTGAAGGCGGTGCTGCGGACACTGCCGTACGCGGAAACGTGGCGCTGGCGCGTGCTCCTGCCTCCCCAGGGCGAACGGTTCATCATCAGCGACCGCGGCCTGTGCGAGTTCGGCGACCTTGATCTTCGCACCGGGAAGGACTGGCCGAGCCACGGTGTCTTCTTCCCCCTCGGGCCAGCGCTCGGGGTGCTCGGGTTCCGGCACGAGCCGACGCTGCACCGGCGCGTGTTCCGGCCGCTCGATTTCTCCGAGCGGCTCACGCTGAACCGGGGGTACACGGCGCTGCTGAACCTGCGCCTGTGGGAGGACGCCGAGCGCTTCGTTGTCGCGCACCCCAGCGACCGCGCCCTGATCGAGAACATCGACAACGGCGCGGAGATCCGGCTCGATCCCGATGGGCCGTATCGCTTCCGGCGGTTCGGCCTCCTCGAAGACTGACCGGCGCGCTGGCATCCGGCGGTCTGCCCATACGGCCACGTGACAGGCTGAAACGGCACCTGAGCTTCCGGCCGGGCCATATTGGCCGTGTCACTCTGAAGTGGGACCACCTTCTTCTCTGATTTGGCTCCACCTGGGAGTGGGCGGGGCGGGTTAGTTCTCCTCTGAGGCCCGCCGCCTGGATGCCAAGCATCGCCACGACACTGGCCGCCGTATCTCCCGCGACATCCTGCGGAGCCAGATGCGCGTCTCAACCGGCACCGCAAGCGCCAATTGTCCGTTGTCATCGGACATGAGGCACGACGTCGGCCGCGACCTGCGGTGCCTCAGATTGGCGGCAAGGCCAGGACATCAGTAGCGATCGTGAACATCCCTCCTGACCTGCGTGCCTCAGGCCGGATGGCATTGCCTCAGGTTCACTGGCACGGGACAGCCATCATCCGGATCATCCGCACCGAGCCCGCCAGCACCACTGACGGCGCGATGGCCACTGCGTGAACCGGCTTGTACGGGAGACTTGGGGCGCTTACGGGTGTCTCGGGCGCTTCTTGTCCCGTCTCCGAGAAGTCGGCCCTGTCTCACTGATTCCGGCCGATTACGGGCCTGGTCTCAGTAAAGACGGCCCGGATCCCCAAGGGCGTCGTCGCAGGTCATCGGCTCGCAGTCGCGGGATTCGGGGAGCACGCCGTGTTCTGCGCACGCTGCGGCTTCCTTCCACCTGCCGCGCCAGATGGCGTCCCCAGAGCGCTCGGCCGACCGCGTACTAGGCTGTCGCAGCCGGGGCCTCATCTCGCGATGCCCGTGAAGTCGCAGGTCAGGGCATCCTCTCGATCGCCTGGGCCGGAAATATTGAGACCGTCGCCACAACGGGCTCGACTCGGTGAGACATGGCCGCTTTGCCGGAGACGGGACAACGAGTTGTGACTCCAGTTCCAGGGCAGCTGCCCTGGAATGACAACGGGCCCTGGTCCACCCCGTGGAAGTGGATCCCGCCACCAATGTCCCGTGCCTGGACCACGTCCCGCGCCGCCCCGACACCGCAGAATTCGTCCCCTACCCGTGCCCACCCGAGCCCGGCTCGTGCGAATGCCCAGCGCCCACGTCAGCTCCCGCCATCCCGGCAGCACTCCCTCACGCCCAGTGTGAGGACCCCGCGCAGCCTGTCGCCAGCGTCAGCGGGTCCGATAGCCAGGCGCGAGGGCTAGCCGACGGGAGAGGCCCGCGCCGGAGCGGACTTGGGGCAGAAGCAGCCCGACCATCGCGGCCAGCGGCGGAACCCCGACAGCGCAGTACAGCGCGGGTGGCACGCCGAGCACCGCGCCCAGGGCTGCCACCGCGGCCCACAGTGCCTCCAGGGTCAGCAGGACGGCCAGCGGCCAGCGCCGCCCATGCCCCAGGAACACCAGGGCGGCGATGCCGGCCGCCCAGAGCCCGGTCCCGACCGTGGTAACCGCGAGAGCGATGGCGACCACCCTCACCGACGTGACACCCGGCTGGCCGGTGAGCGCCAGCAGCCACCCGTAGCCCGAGAGCAGCAGCCCCTCGATGACCACCTGCACCCGCACGCAGGCAACGATCCACGCGACCAGCGCCCCTCGGCCCTGTCCCCGTCCAGGGTCCCGCAGGCCACGCAGCCCAGGCGCCGCCAGCGGGCCAGGCCCGTACAGGCGGACCGGGGGCAGCAGCAGCCCGGCGATCGTGAGGAGGAACAATATGACGAAGACTGGGAACTGCCAGCCAAGGCCTGCGGAGAGCCTGCTGGTGAAGCCGACCACGACGGGTACCATCCACAGGGCCGCGGTGACGATGGCGGCGATCATCACGCCCGGACGGCCGCGCCGCAGCAGGATCGCGGTCACGATCTCCCCCAGGCCCAGGACACTGTAGACCAGCACGAAGGCGAGGGCCCCGTGGACGCTGGCGCCGGGGTCACGGCCAAGGAAGACCAGCCAGCCGAGGAACACCAGGTACAGGCCTTGCAGGCACAGCAGCAGGCGCATGTACACCAGGGCAGCTGTCTGCGGCACGATCGCCATCATCACGGGGGTTCTTCCTCCTCCAGCCCGGCGATCACCGGGCAGGCAGTCACGGGACCTGACAGAACGGCACTGGCCTGGCTGCACGGGGCAGCCAGGCCGTGGTGCAACAGACGGGGTTAGCCGTTCACGGGGCGCCAGATCCAGACCTGAACGTTGGGCCCCGTGGCGTACCACTTCTGCAGCGGCTCGTGCTGGACGTTCCGCGTGTGCTGGGTGAAGACGGGCCAGCCGTTGCTCATCCCGGTGACCACGCCGGTGTGGTCAATGTTGTAGAAGCCGGTGCCCTTCCAGTTGACCGAGGCGACGTCGCCGGGGCGGGCGTCGCTGATGTACTTGAGGAAGGTGGCCCCGTGCCGCCACTCATGATCAGCCAGATTGGCGGCACCGCCCCATGAGTAGCTATGCGCCGGGTAGCCGTACCACGAGAAAATGTACCAGTACCAGTTATTCGACTGGGCATTCCACGGGCTCGCAGTGTACTTCGTCATGGGGTCGCCACCCCCATAAGCGAGAGCCGAAGAAGCAAAGTCCGTGCAGTCGTCCCCGTAAATGAGGCTGACGGCGACTCCTGGGCTGGTGTTCCAGTGGGACAGGGCCCACGAGGCGGTGCCGCGGGCGCTAACCATGCCAGTGGGGTCGGTTTCGCTCACCGGGTTGCCCGCCGCGTACGCGTAGGGCTGCAGGGTGCTGGCGACCTCGGGGTCAACGGACAGGAACTGGCCGGTGGCGGGATCGTAGTAGCGGTTGACGAGGTAGATGAGCCCGGTCGGGTCTGTGTACCCGCCGGCGAAGCCGAATGGGGAAGTGGCGGTGAGGCCTCCGGTCGTCTGCGGGTTTCCCCAGGCGTCGTAGCTGGTCGTGCCGGTGAGGGCACCGGCTGGACTGACCGCGCCGCGGACCGAGCCGAGGGCGTCGGTGACCAGGTAGGTGGCGGTCCCCGTGGCGAGGTTCACCTGCTCGATGGGCGCGGCGCCTGTCCCGTAGATGTAGGCGCTGGTGGAGTCCATGAGCATCTCGGGGGAGACACCGCTGGCGCCCCAGACATACTGCGCGGTGGTCGCCGTCGAGCCAGACGGCGTGGTGGTGGTCGCGGTCCGCAGCCCGGTGCCGTCGTAGGTGGCACTGGACATGGTGGCGGCGGAGTCGGTGTAGGCGGTGAGCCGGCCCGCGCCGTTCCAGGTGGCCGAGGCGGCCGTGGTGGTGCCGGCGGTGACGGTGAGCCGCTGGCCGTCGGCGTTGTAGGCGTAGCTTGTGGTGGTCCCGGACAGCGCCGAGGATGTGACCTCGCCCGCGTTGTCGTAGGTCGCGGTCGCGCCGGTCGGGAGGGTGGTGAGGTTGCCGGAGGCGTCGAACCCGTAGCTGAGGGCGGTCCCGGTCCCCGGGGTCATCGAGGTGACGCGGCCCTTGGCGTCGTAGGAGTAGCTGGCCGGGGTCTGCGCCGACGCGGGGGTGTCGGTCTCGGCGAGGATGTCTCCGGCCGGGGAGTCCGCGTAGCTGAACGACTGGAGGGTCGTCGTGCCGCTGGCAAGGGCGATCTGGGATGGCGCGTCCGTGGGGTCGTAGGTGGTGGTGAGGGTGTCGCCGGTGGAGCCGAGCGTCACTGAGGTGGGCTTGCCGTCGGCGGTGTCGGTGATTCCGATGGCCTTCCCGGTGAAGTCCGTGATGCTGGACAGCAGGCCGGCGTGGTCATAGCCGTAGCCGACGGTGGCGCTGGTCGCCCAGGTCGCGGATGCCAGCAGCGGGTAGGTGACGGACGTGGTTTCCCCGGCGGCGTCGTAAGCGTAGCCGGTGGTCTGGCCCGCGCCGTTGGTGGCGGAGGTGAGCTCGCCGAACGGGTCGAAGACGTGGCTGGAGCTTCCGCTGCCGTCGGTCATGGCGGTCATGTTGCCGTCGGCGTCGTAGGTGCTGGTGACCGAGGGCGCGGCGGACCCGGAGTAGGTCGTCGAGGTCTGCTTGCCTGCCGGCGAGTAGGTCCACGTCGTGGTGGTGCCGTTGGGGTCGGTGCTGGTGAGCTTGTTTCCGTCCGGGTCGTACGTGTACGTGGTGGTCGCCCCGGACGGCGCGGCCGTCGTGGCCGGGGCGGTGGTGGACACCAGTTCCCCGGCGGAGTCATAGCTGGAGGTGGTCTGGTACGCCGCCTGCGTCGGGTTCGCGGAGGAGCTGACCGACCACGGGTACGCCGTCTGGCAGGGGGCGACGCCGCCGGTGTTCCCGTCGGGGTAGACGACCGAGGTCTGCTCCCCGTCAGGGTCGTGGCAGTAGCTGACCGTCGCGGCGGCGGTGGTGCCGTAGCCGGTGGTCTGGGAAGCGATCTGCCCGGCGGCGTTGTAGGCGTCGACGGTCACCTGGTTCGAGCCGCCGGTGGTGGCGGGCGGCGCGGTGGTCTGGACGAGTCGGCCGTCGCCGTCATAGGTGTAGCTGGTGGACTCCGACCCGGTCTGGCCAGCCGGGGCAGGGGTGGTCATCGCGGTCTTCTCGCCGTACCCGTTGTAGGTGTACGTGGTGGCGTCGGACGCCAGCCGGTCCCCGTATCCGGAGGGGTAACTGGTCGGGCAGGAAGCCGGGGTGAGGCTGCTAGCCGCGACGCCCGCAGGGGGAACGGTCTGGGTGATGTGGCCGTCCGGGCCGTAGCAGGTGAGGGTCGCGTGGCCGTCGGGATCGGTGACGAGCGATGCCTGGCTGTCCGCGTTGTACGTGGTCGTCGTCGTGTAGCCGAGGGCGTTCTGGACGGTGGTCTTGTCGCCGTTGGCGTCATAGCCATTGGTGGTCGTCCGCGGGGTGACCGTGGCCCCGGAGCCGCCGCCCAGGGTGACGGTGAGCTGCTGGCCGTCAGCGTTGTAGCTGGTCGTTGTGGTGTAGTTGCCCGCGTTGGCGCCGGTGAGGTTGCCGTCGGGCGCGGTCATCGCGGTCTGCTCGCCGTCGGCGTCATAGGCGTAGGTGGTGGTGGCGACCTCGGTCCCGTTGCCGTCGGGGGTCGCGGAGGAGGTCAGGTCGCCGGCCGAGTCGTAGCCGAGCTGCGTCACGGTGCCGTCGGCGTCAATGGTGGCGCACGGCAGCGACATCGACGGGGCGGTGGCCGTGCAGCTGTCAGTGGTGCCGTTCAGGGTGACGGCGTTGCCGTTGAACAGCTGATAGGTGATCCGGGCGTAGGAGGCGGTGGTGCCATTGGGCGGGTAAACGCCGGTGGTGGAGTACAACTCGTTCCCGTCGGTGTCGTACAGGGTCCAGGTGACGCCGAGCGGCGGGATCGAGGCTGGCGGCGTGATGGTGCCGCCCGGCGCGACGGCCGCCGGGCCCGCGGACTGCGTGCAGGTGCTGGTGGCGTCGGCGTCGGACGAGCAGTCGGCCTGGTTGAGGCTGGTGAACTGCTGCGTGGTTGTCGCGGTCTGGTTGCCGATGCCATCGGGCCCGGTGCTGGAGACCGGGTTGCCGTTCTGGTAGACGGTGCTGGTGGTCGCGCCGGCGCCGTCGGAGGTGGCCCCGTCGAGCTGCGTGCCCGTCGCGGACTGGTCGGGCACGTAGTCCCACTCACTGGTCAGGGTGGTGCCGGTCCAGTCGGAGCGGGCCGCGAGACTGCTGTTGAGGTAGTAGTAGTCGGTCGTGTAGCCGTCCGCGTCAGTGACGACGAGGAACCCGGTGCCGGTCGCGGGATCATAACCGCTCGTGCTGTAGCTGGCCTTGTAGCCCATTGCGTCGGTGACGGACGTCGCCTGCCCGGAGGCGCTCCAGCCGATCGTCTCGTGGCTGCCCGTGTCCGGGCCGCCGGTCTGCCCGTTCGGCCGGGTGATCGTGGTGAGGTCGGCGGCGAGCAGCGGGTTGGCGTTGCCGGTGTCGTAGGCGTAGCTTGTCACGTTGCCCAGCGGGTCCTTGACGCTGGTCAGGTCGCTGCTGGTGTAGCCGTAGGTCCAGGTGCGGCCCGCCGGGTCGGTGGCGGTGGTCACCTCGCTGGCGGAGTTCAGGCCGAGAACCAGGGCACGGCCTCCGGCCAAGGTGATGGTGTCACAGCTGGTGGCCGTGGACGGACAACTGCCCGAGCCGACGGCCGGGGTGCCGTAGGCGACGGTGAGGGTGTCGCCGGCCGCGTCGGACTCGCTGGCCAGCTGGCCGCTGGAGTTGAAGGTGTAGCTGGTGCCGGGCTGCGGCTGGAACGTCCAGGTGCTCGTGGTGGAGCTGTACGTCAGCGACGCCCCGGTGTCCTGTGGCAGGGCGCAGTACGAGCCGGCCACCTGCGTGTAGGGGGCGGTGGTGCACTTGCCGCCGGACTGGCCGTAGAAGGTGACCTGCGCACCGCCAGGCTGCGTGACGGTGATGCCGCCCGGGGCCGGGTACAGGGCGCTTGTCATCGAGGGCGCCGGGCTGATCGTGGCCGGGGTCCCGGTGACCATCTCACGGAGCCGGTTGTCGCTCTTGTCGGTGATGTAGACGTCGCCCTCGGGGTCGAGGGAGACGTTCTCCGCGATGGTGAGCTTCGCGCTGGTTCCGGGGCCGCCGTCGCCGGAGCTGCCGCTGGCGCCGGAGGAGCTGCCGGTGACCGTGTACACATCGTTGGCGGTCATCTGCTGGCCCCACTGGGTGCCGGACGCGACCGGGATCTCCTGGACCCGGTTGCTGGCGGTGTCGGAGATGTACAGGTTGCCGGCGGCGTCGACGGTGGCGTTACCGGGGCCGTTCAGCTCGGCGCTGGTGGCGAGCCCGCCGTCTCCGGAGGTGCCGGCGGTGCCGTTGCCGGCGATGACGTAGATGTCGTTCTTCGTCATCGACTGGCCGCGCTGGGTGCCGGTGGCCACCGGTACCTCGCGGATGCGGTTGTTGCCCCAGTCGGAGATGTACAGGTTGCCCGCGCCATCCACGCCGAGGGCGTCCGGCTCGTAGAGCTCGGCGGAGGTTGCCGCGCCGCCGTTGCCGGTGTAGCCCTGGGTGCCGGTGCCGGCGACGGTGTAGATGTCGCCCTTGGTCATAGTCTGGCCGGAGCTCTGCCCGCCCTCGTAGACCTCCTCGACCCGGTTGTTGAAGGTGTCGGCGATGAAGATGTCGCCGCCGGAGTCCAGGGCGATGCCCTGCATCTGGCTCAGCGTCGCCGACGTCGCCGCGCCCGCGTTGCCCGCGTAGGTGCCGCAGTTCCCGGCCGACGACCCGGCGACGGTGGACATGTCGCCGGTGGAGGCGGCGATCTTCTGGATGCGGCAGTTGTCGGAGTCGGCGATGTACAGGTTCCCGGCGGAGTCGGCTGCGATCGACTGCGGCAGGTACAGGTAGCCGGAGGTCGCCAGCCCGCCGTCGCCGCTGGTGCCGTTGGAGCCCTGCGCGTTCCCCGCGACCGTGTACACGTCGCCGCCGGTCATCGAGATGCCGAACTGGGTGTGGGCGTGCGCGGCGATCTCCTGGATCCGGTTGTTCCACGCGTCCGCGATGTACACGTCCCCGGCGGAGTCGAATGCCTCGCCCTCGGGGTTGAACAGCGCCGCGTTCACCGCCGCGCCGCCGTTGCCCGCGGTGGCGACCTGCCAGCCGTTGCCTGCGTAGGTGGACATCGTGTCGGAGGAGCTGACCGCGCGGACCCGGTTGTTGGCCTCGTCGGCGATGTAGATGGTCGACGAGGCGACGGCGATGCCGACGTCGTAGCACATCGTGGCGGACGTGGCCTTGCCGCCGTCGCCGGAGAAGCCGCAGGTGCCGCTGGAGGCGCCGGCGACGGTGTAGACGTCGTCGGCGGTCATCGAGATGCCCCACTCGGTGTGGGTGGTCAGCGCGTCCTCCTGGACGCGGTTGTTGGCGGAGTCGGCGATGAACAGGCCGCTGCTGGTGACCGCGACGGAGATCGGCAGGTACAGCAGCGCCGAGGTCGCCCTCCCGCCGTCACCGGAGGTCCCGGACGACCCGCTCGAACTGCCGGCCACGTCGTACAGGTCGTAGGCGGTCATCGAGATGCCCCACTGGGTGCCCGACGCCTTCGCGACCTCCTTGACCGCGTTGTCCCCGGTGTCGGCGATGTACAGGTTCCCGCTGGAGTCCAGCGTGACGCCCTCCGGCAGGTTCAGCAGCGCGCTGGTCGCCGCCTTGCTCACCGTGTCCCCGGAACTGCCGGACGAGGACCCGGCGACGGTGTAGATGTCGTTCTTCGTCATCGTCTGGCCCCACGCGTCACCGCCCTCGTAGATCTCCTGGATCCGGTTGTTGCCGGCGTCGGCGATGTACAGGTCCCCGCTGCTGACCGCGAGGCCGACCGGGTAGCTGAGGTAGGAGCTGGTGTCGGCCGCGCCGTCGCCGCCGGTGCCCGCGGTGCCGTTCTGGCCGACGATCCGGTAGACGTCCCCGGCGGTCATCGAGACGCCGTAGTAGGTGCCGCTCGCCGCGGGGACGACCAGGACCCGGTCGTTGCTCGAGTCGGCGATGATCATGTTGCCGGAGGAGTCGAACGCCAGGCCGGCGGGAGCGTTCAGCAGGAACCCCGAGAGCGCCGCCCCACTGGCGGAGTCGCCGAGCGCCCCGGTCACGCTGCCCGCGACCACGTACATCTTCCCGGCGGTCATCGTCCGGCCCCACTGCGTCTTGCTGGTGCCGGGGATCTCCAGGATGTGGTTGTCGGCCATGTCGACGATGTAGACGTCGCTGCCGTTCTGCACGACGGCGTCCGCCGCGCCCACCACGTCGCTGGGCGGGGACCCGTCACCGGTGTCGGTGCGCAGGCCGTCGATCGTGTAGATGTCGCCGGGGGTGGGGCTGGTGGTCGACAGCGAGGACGCCCAGTTGTCGGTCCAACCATAGCCCATTGGCCCCGGCTTGCCGGTCTGCAGTTGATGCTGGGCGACCTGCGAGTCGTAGCTACGGGAGAAGGACAGGTCCGGGCCATAGGTCGGGACCGTCAGGTCCGTCGAGGACTGGGCGAAGTCCCCGTTCTCCGTGTTGACGCCGTTCAGCAGCGGCTCGTTCAGGCCAGGCACGGCTGGGTTGCCGGCCCCGCCGGACGCCGTGCCGGCCGGCACCTGTCCTCCGGTGGACGGCGACAGCGACGCGGTCGCCTTCACGGGGGTGCCGAGGAGGATGTACGGCTGGCCCGTGGCGCCGCTGGAGGCGGTGAAGTTCTTAGCGGCGTCGCTGGCCGCGTCATAGCTGAGCGGGGTGAACGTCCCCGACCACGTGGTGGTCTCGCCGGGCCAAGAATCGAACGCCTCCTCCACCGGGCAGGACGGCGACGGCCACGTCATGCCGCCGGCCGCCAGGGAGGTACTGGTGAACCCGCTGTAGGTGCCGACGCTGGCGGCGCCCCAGCCGTTCACCGTGCCGCTGTCTGTGCAGGCCAGGCTGCCCTGCACGTTCAGCCCGTTGGAGCTGGTGATGCCCTCGACGCCGTTGAGCAGCGGGACGTTGGTGCTGGCGGACGTGGTGGCGTACTCGCAGTTCAGCGACAGGTACAGGCCGGTGCCAGTGTTGGACGAGGAACTCCAGCGCGCTGCGGCGTAGGCGACCGAATCCGTGACCAGCGTGTTCGCGGCGGCCGACCCTGCTGCCGCGGGCGCGGTGCCGACGATGGCGAGGTTCCCGGTGACCGCCGACTGCCAGGTCGTGCCGATCGCGTCGGCGCCACTGGTGGCCGTGGTGGGCGTCAAGGTGGAGCAGGACCCGCTGGACGGGTCGCCGATCACGACCGCCGCGTACGCCTCGAACTGGGCCGCGGTCAGGGCCAGCCACTGCGTCGGGGTCACCTGGGTGACCGAGTAGCCGGCAGTCTGCAAAGCCGTGGCCTCCGGCGCGGCGCTCTCCCCGTTCTGCAGCAGCACCAGGACCGGCGTCCCGGTGGCCGCGCTCGCCGGAACGACCGGGCCCGTCGCCACCGCGGCTGTCGCCGCCACGGCGGCCACGCCCGCCGTAACCGCTACGCCTGGCAGCGCCGTCAAGACACCCGTAACCGGTGAGATCGCCAGCGCGACCGCGCGCCTGGCCCGCCGTACCGCCCGCCGAAGCCTCGGCGCGTGTCTCCAGCCCATCGGCCCGTTCTCCTCCGCACTCCTCGGCCTGCGCGGCTCGTACGCACCACGGCAGGGCGCCATCCAGGGCGCAACAGCGCAAGCTTGATCAGGAAGTGCCACATCCGGCAATAGCTATGACATGTCACATTTGCGACTGGCGTATACAAGTCACGCCGACGGCGAGCACGGCCGACAGGCTGGCAGGGGAAATGCCCGGTTCGGTCCTGGCGTATTTGCGACTGGCGCACATTAGCCACGCCGCGACTGGCACATATTGGCCTCTTTTGGACTGGCGCATATTGGCCACGCCGGAACGCCCGGCGCCGGCCGGTGACTACAGCCAGCCGCCCCGGACCGCTTCCATCCCGGCCTGAAGCGGGCTGCCGGCCTTGAGCTCCTGCTTGAGGCCGGCGATGCGGCGGCTGACGGTGCGCACCGAAAGTTGCAGGCTACGGGCGGCTTCCTGCGGACAAGCGCACGGCCGCCGACTGTGAGCAAGGGAGCCGACTAATGAGTGCTCAGCGTGCGCCTGTCACTGGTTACCGTTAGGGTGACAGCGCACGGTGAAGGGAGCGTCTGGG
>Ga0307374_10011684_pt1 | contig 12436 bp, 9 predicted proteins | sample OX3MG_FD_202532 | JGI IMG/M metagenome (GOLD analysis project Ga0307374, IMG submission 202532) | Soil microbial communities from Risofladan, Vaasa, Finland - OX-3 | ecosystem: Environmental > Terrestrial > Soil > Coastal area > Acid sulfate soil | place: Finland: Risofladan, Vaasa | collected...
CGCGCCTCGGACCTATCTCCCGGCCCCTTCCCGAAGCGGGAAGGGGTGACTGACCCCGCGCCCCGCGCCGGGTAATGAATTACCCGTCTGATGGGCCTCCGGCCGGCCGTCCTTCGGACGAAAGCGGTCCACCCGGTTCCGCTCCTCGCCTGTTTTCGCTCCGGCACGGAAAGAGCTTGGGACTCGACATTAGATGATGGGACAACAGCCACGACTACGCGCCATCAAACAGGAATTTCTGTTCCAGGAGACAGCTTATGCTCCGTCGATGCGCCCGGCTCCGCGCAAGCATTCTGACCCTTTTGATGCTGCCGACGCTTGGCGCTCGCGCTCATTCCGGTGCTGTGGTCACGCGCTACGCAACGTTACAAAAGCCGGCGGCGCGCTACTCTCCGGCAGGCAGACCGCCCGCGGAGGAGTTTGCCTATGAATGGGATAACGAGGCAGGAATCGTTTGACATGAAAGGGTGAATCAAGACGGAACGCTGACTTTGCACCTTACGCTGACGTAGCGCGCTCTTACGGGGCACCATAAAATGCACTTAATCTATCGTCGCCTGTGCTTTCTAACGTGGGTAGTTCTTATCACCTCGGCGCCTTCGTGGGTCGCGTCCAGGAGTGTGCCCCGCAAAGGCCACGTCCGCAGGGCCGCCATCCCCGCGGCCGCACCCGATGAGTACGGCTATGCTTCGCACCCTTTTGACGACCTGATTTTGCAGTACCAAATCGCTCCGGACGGTCGCGCTGAGTTTCTCTGCCCGCCCACTGCGCCGGCGGGGAAGGCCCCGGTTGCGGTTGCTGTCAGCCGGGTGCGGCGATCGGCTTACGCGCTCAATCGGGATAGCCATTCAATCTCCCAGTACCACATCGGACCCGATGGCGCCGCCTGAGATTCCTGCGGCGAGCGGATCAAGATACATCCAGGTGGGACCATTGGGGAAGGCTGTTTATGTGCTAAACGGTGGGGGCAGCTCCATCTCGCAATACAGGATCGCAGGCGATGGGGCGTTGTCGCCGCTTCAGCCTCCTGGCGTTCCGTCGGTGCAAGCGCCCTCCGAGATGGTCTTCAGCCCGAATGGGCGCTACGCGTATGTCACCGGCTCGCATGGGGGCATTGCTCAGTACCGGCAAGGGGCGCGAGGAGAGCTGATCCCGCTGGCCCACCCCATCGTGCCAAACGGCGGCGGCGACTTCTCAAACGTCGTCGCGGATCCGTCCGGGCGCTATATTGGGTACGTCAGCGCGAATCCGCAAGTCGTCGCGCAATACATCATCGGCCCAGATGGAGAGCTCAAACTGCATCCGGCCGCGTTGACTCACAACCCCGTCGGCGCATCGTCATTTGTGTACGGCAAGCGGGGACCGTACGTCTACATGGTGCATGCTGCCCGTAATGTGATATCCCAGTACCGTGTCCTGCCGCACGGAGGCCTCACCCCGCTAGCTCCTGCAGAGGTAAAGACAACCGGCAGCTTGCGCGGGATAACGCTATCACCGTCCGGCCGGTTTGCATACGCCACTGGCTACGATGACGGGACAGTCCTGCAATTTCGCGTGCGACCGAACGGAACGCTTTCGCCGCTCTCCCCGCCCTCAGTTCCGGCGGGAGTACACCCGGAATATGTGCGCTTCGACCTCACCGGTCGCGTCGCCTATTCGATCAATGGTGGTTCTGAGCAATCCCAGTACAGGCTTCAACCCAACGGCACGCTGCAGCCAATGGATCCACCGACTGTGCCAGAAGGGGGGATCGACAGCTTTATCCTCCTCCCCCATCATCGCTCCGGCTCGGCCGGCCAGCCTGCCGCCCACAGAGCCCGACCGCAGGCGGCGCGGTATCTTTACGTGCTGAATGAGGCCGCCCAGGCCGTCACCTCTTACCCGATCGACGCCGACGGTACGCTCTGCTCGGCGTCCAGGCGCACGATCGCGACAGGGCCATCGCCGTTTGAGATGGCAGCCGCGCCGGGTGGCCGCTATCTCTATGTCATCAACCAGGGAGATAATACCATCTCGCAGTACCAGGTTGGCCAGGAAGGTATTCTCAGGCCGCTCACTCCTCCGACGGCTGCCGCCGGAAATCATCCCGAAGACCTCATATTTCATCCAAAGGAGCCATTCGTCTATGTCGTGGACAGTGGTAGCGACGAGATCCGCAGGTATCGAATTGACCCGAATGGAGCTCTGCAGTGGATCGCCTCGCAGCGATTGGAGGATGTCGAAGATCCGGTCTCGATGACCATCGACAGCACCGGGCGCTTCGCCTATGTCGCCAGCCAGGAAGGAAGGCAGGGAAGCGGCATTTCGCAGTTCAGGGTTGCGCCGTACGGGCCATTGTTCCCCCTCACCCCGGCACATTTGTTTCCGTCATTCCAGCCCCCGTACGAGATCATGTCGTTTATCCGAGCCGACCCTGTTAGGCCGCTGGTCTATCTTGGAAACAACTTCGGCGTGGAAGAGTACCAGATGCAGGATGATGGAACCCTTCAGCGCGAAAGGTCGGTGGTTGGACAGGGAACTCCCCACTGCCTGGGCTTCGATCTGGCCAGACAGACCGCCTACTATCCGTTAGGAGCTGGCCAGGTGCTTCAATACAGGATCGAGAAGGACGGAAGCTGGGTACCGCTGCCCGGGGAGTATCTCGAGGAGGAACGGGGGCCGCGGTGCGCCGCGATTGACGAGATAGGGCAGTTCGCGTATGTTACGAACGAACAATCCAACACCGTCTCGGAATACCGGATCGGTGAGGATGGGAGGCTTGTATCGCTCGTTCCGGCGCAGGTCCCAACCGGAGAGCAGCCGACGGATCTCGTCATTATCAGCGTTCCGCCCGGCGAGCCGGCAGCCAGTGGGGACCGCACAAGAGCGAAATGATTCCCTGACGGGCGACAAGCGCCCTTACCATGCAGACACTGGCGCAGGACGCTTTCAGTCAGCAAGACGCCGGGCGGTGACGACCCTACTCGCCGAAGTGCGACTCGTCGCGTACGATCGGCGACAGACCATAATCGCGTCCCGAAAGCGCGCTCGAGGTTGGAATACCAATCATTTCTCGGTGGTCAGAGAGTGTCGCCACCCACGGCGTCACAAGCTCGGCCGTCCCTCCGGGACTTTGGCGGCCGGCCTATAGGTTGGCTTGACTCATCCTTCATCCTTCATCCTTCATCCTTTACCGCCAGCAGCGAGGCGATCTCTTCGGCGCACCGCGCGGAGGCGCCGCGGCTCTCGCCGATCAGCTTCAATCCGGTTTCACCTCTGCGCCGGGCTTCGTCGGGATCTTCCAGCAGCCTTATCCACTCGCGCGCAAGCTCGGCGGCGTTTCGAATGCGAACGCCGGCGCCGGCTTCCAGGACGGTCTCCGCGATCTCGGAACAGTTGTGGGTGTAGGGTCCGAACAGAACCGGCTTCCCTTTGGCCAGCGGCTGCAGCAGATCGTGGCCGCCGACGGGGACCAGGCTGCCGCCAACAAACGCTGCCTGCCCCAGGGAATAGACCCGTCGAAGCTCGCCAATGGTGTCCAGGATAAACACCGGCGCCGATGCGGGCGGGCCGTCTTTTTCGGTGCGGAGCTGCGCCTGCAGTCCTCGCCGGGCGATCGCTTCTCGCAGCTCCGGAACCCTCTTCAAACGCCGCGGAGCGATAATAAGCCGGGCGTTCGGAATGACGCGGCGGACCTCCAGAAAGGCGTCGAGAACGGTCTCATCCTCGGAGGCGTGGGTGCTCCCGGCGACGAGAATCGGCGCGTGCGTGGGGATGTCCATTTCTGCGGCGACCTCGTTGGCCGGAGGGTCCGCGGCCACGGCCTGGTCAAATTTGGACGCGCCAACCACGCGCACCCGGTCGGCCCGCGCTCCCAGCTCACGGGCGCGATCCGCGTCCCGAGAGGTCTGCATGGCGAGCGTGTCGATCTGACTGAGCATCCAGCGGAGGATAGCGCCGACGAGGGGATTGGACGCTCGCCGGTACGTTCGGTCGGAAATGCGGCCGTTGAGCAGGCAGACGCGAGCGCCGGATTGTCGGCTCAGATGAATGAAATTGGGCCAGAACTCCTTTTCGATCATCACGCAAACGTCCGGTTGGATCGTCTTCAGGCTTCGCCGAACTGCAGCGGGAAAGTCGAACGGGAAGTAGATATTCTGGGCGTCAGGAAGGAGCTCGAGCGCCGTGTCGTGCCCGGTCGCAGTGATGTTGGAGAACACAATCTCGACGTCGGGACGGATCTCCCGCAGCGCGGCGACGATGGATACCGCCGACATGGTCTCACCCACCGAGGCCGCGTGAATCCAGACTCGGGGACCCGATCGCGGCGTCACTCGCAGCCGTCCGAACCGTTCCGGCAGCCGCCTCCACCCAATGCGGCGCAGATCCCGAGCGGCGGCGTACAGCATCACAACGGGCGAGAGAATTAGCAGGAGCGTATTGTAGAGGTAATACATGAGTGTGCGAGTGTGTGAGTGAGTGAGTGCGAGAGAGATTTCCTCTGCCTTGTGCTCGACCTCGGAAATGCGTTGGGCTAAAATCGAGGCATATTCTTCGAGTTCTTCTTCGGTCGCGGCGGGCGGGATGGAGAGGGGGGCGCCATAGAGCATGACAGCGCGGGAAAAGGGACGGGGCACGAGGTAGCGGTCCCATGTCGGAAGAAGCCATCGCGGCTGGGCGCTGACGCCGAGCGGATAAATGGGACATTCTCCTTTCTGGCTTAAGAACAGCACCCCGGGATGGACGGTGTGCGAGGGTCCGGTGGGGCCATCGGGGGTGAATGCGAACGTGGCGCCCTCCCGCACTTTGCGGACGGCGCCGACCAGCGCCCGAACACCGCCGCGCCCGCTGGACCCTCGCACGATCTGCCATCCAAAGCGGCGGAAGATGCGGCTCTGGTATTCGCCATCCCCACTCAAAGAGATCATCGCGGCCCACCCTCTGGGACCGTACCGGGCGACAGGAAGAAGTGTCCGGCCATGCCAGCTCACGACGATTGAGGGCTGGCCGGCCTTTCCACGCGCGTTGACCGGTTCTTCGCCGATCACCTTCAGCCGCACCGTGCGGGCGATGAAGCTGGCGATGGCCCAGATGAGCAGGGAATAAAAGCGGTACCGGATCTCCTTCCTAATCGGTTTGTCCAGCAGATCAGGCATCAGCGCCTGCCGTTGAAATCGCGGCGCCATCGACGGGATCGAGGGCGCCTGCGCGTGTATTGACGACGACCTCGGCGTGACTCTGCATCTGGCGATGGTACAGATCAGCGTACAGGCCGCCGCGCGCCACAAGCTCCGCGTGCCGCCCCTCCTCGGCAATCCGGCCCTCGGAGAGCACCAATATCCGATCGGCGTTCCGGACGGTGCTCAATCGATGAGCGATCACGAGGGTGGTGCGGCCTGGCATTAATCGCTCCAGCGCTGCCTGGACAATGGATTCAGAGTGCGCGTCCAGCGACGAGGTGGCTTCGTCGAGCACCAGGATGCGAGGGTTGCCGAGAATGGCGCGGGCAATGGCGATGCGCTGCCGCTGTCCCCCCGAAAGAGTGGCCCCGCGCTGCCCGACTACCGTATCCATCCCTTCGGGCAGATCGTCAATAAAATCGAGCGCGTTGGCGGCCATCGCCGCGGCGCGGATCTCCTCCTCAGTGGCGTCGGGTCGGCCGTAGGCGATATTCTCACGCAGCGATACGCTGAAAAGCACCGATTCCTGAGCGACAATGCCAATTTGCCGCCGCAGCGAGCAAGCGGTCACGTCACGCACGTCGTGCCCGTCAATCAGGACGGCGCCTGCGTCGACCTCGTAAAATCGAGGAAGCAGATTTGCGATGGTGCTCTTGCCGGCGCCGCTGGGGCCAACAATCGCCAGCGCCTCGCCCGGCTCGGCTCGGAACGAGATTCCTCGCAGCACGGGGTCGTCATCGTACGAAAAATGAACGTCCCGGAACTCCACAACGCCCCGGACCGGTCCGAGTTCCGGAGCGCCGGGAGCATCCTGCACGTCCGGCTTCTCGTCCAGCAGATCAAAAACACGTTCCGCGGCGACGTTGGCCCGCTGAAAGCCGAGTGAAAGGTTACCAATGCCGCCAAAGGCCTCCGCGACATAATGGACGACCCCGACGAACTGCAGCAGCGATCCGAGCGTGAACGCATGGGGATTCGCGGCGATCTGCATCTCTCCCACCCAGATCGCTAAGACGATGCCGAGGGCGCCGATAAACTCCACCAGCGGGCGAAGCGCCGCCTGGATTCGCACTCCGCGCATGTATGCCCGGTAAGACGTCTCACTGCGATGGACGAATCGCAGCGTTTCGGCGTCTTCCATGACAAACGCGCGTATGACTCGCACGCACGTGAGCGATTCCTCTAGCAGCTCCGAGACGTCCGCCAGGGCAGTCTGCATGAGGTGAGTGGCGCGTCCCATACGGCGCCTCGCCAGGCTGATGAAGAACGATATCACGGGAATGATCATCCCGGAGAGCACCGCCAGGCGCCAGTTGAGCCAGAGGACGTAAGCGATACCCCCGCATATTGTGAACGGTGAATTGATGGCGTCTACGATATAGCTGCCTACCGCGTTCTGAATCTGCGGAATATCGGCAGTGACGGAGGCCATCAACTGACCGGTTTTGCGGCGGTCGAAGAACCGGAGGCCCATGCGCTGGAGATGTTCGTAAACTTCATTGCGGAGGCGGAGCAAGACGCGCTGGCTTGCCGCGTTCACAAGGTACGTTTCGCCGTAAGAGGCGAGTCCCTTGAGCAGAAAGAGAAGGACCAGCCATCCGGCGAGCCGGTCGATGCTTGCAGGGTGGGGCTGGTGTTTCTGAATATAGAGCGCGAGTTTGTGAATAACGACCGGGCTAATAGGCGGGTGCTGAGCGGCGCTGAGAAACTGCTGTACCAATGCCGCATCAATAGGGACGGCGTTCCCCGCGTCAATGATTGAACCGAGCATTTTTACCGTTGCGAAGGTGAAGCAAGTGGCCAGGAGCGCACAGAGGATACCGAAACTGAGCCGGGTTTTGTTGGCCAGAACGTAGGGCCATAGCCGCTGGATACCACGGCCGGTGAAACCCTCTGGAATCCGTATCCGCACCTATTTGTCTCCCTTCGCGGCGGCCGTGGGGGCGGCGGCGCGAGCGTGCGCGCCCTCCGGTTGGGCGATTGCTCCATCGCTCCAGTCCCCCCGGGCTGCGGCGACAGCGAGGGCCGCGGCGCGGGCAGTGGCGCCCGGCTCGCCCAGGCACGCGGTGGCGGCCGCGAGATCGGCTTTCATCTTCTCTGCGCGGGCGGAATCAGTGAGCAGGCTGATGATCTCGCGAGCGATTTTGGGGCCCGACGCATCCTCCTGAATCATCTCGGGGACGATAAGCCGGCCGGCCAACAGGTTCGGCATTCCAATGAAAGGTATGGCGAGGTGGGACTTTCGCAGCGCCCACTCGGCGGCCATAAGCCACGATCCGCCATACAGAATGACCATGGGCGTCTGTAAGATCGCGGCCTCTAATGTGGCTGTGCCGGAACAGATAGCGGCCGCGTCGGCCGCCGCCAGCGCGTCGGCCGTGCGGCCATCGACGAGTCTCAGGGTAATATTGTCGATTGGAATCTTGATGTCGTCTGGGTCGTCGCTGACGTCCGGCTCCTCCTGCCATACGGGGATCACCCGGCGCTCCGGGTGTTCTTCGTACTGCGTAACTCGCAGGTTGAGGTTATGCCGGGCGGACATTTCTCTCTGAATCAGCGCCCTTTCGTGCTCTTTGTTGCGGAGCCGGCGAAGGATCTTCTCGGTGGACGCTTCGAGCCGGCGCCGATCCACCGTCGGCGCTATTGGGGTCACAAACTGCGCGTTGGGAATCTTCCGCAGAATCCGGCTTGCGGCGATCAAGAGCTGCGGCCAGAGGTATTTGATCTCGTGCCCCCGAGAGCCGGGAAGAAGCGCTACGATCGGCCGATCCGGATCAAGTCCCCATTCCGAACAAAGAACGCGGCGATCGGGCGTACGGGCGGCGGCGTCTAAGAGGGGATGACCGACGAAGCTGACCGGTACCCCGGCGGCGCGGAACCGATCGGCGGACCAGGGGAACGGCGTCGCCACAAGATCCACGCTCTCCTTAAGCCGGGGCGACACGTGCGCCGCCTGGCTCCAGGATCGGGGAGGAAAATAGTAGAGTACCCGCACCCCGCGGCGATGGAGCGGATGGGCGACCCGTACGTTGAAATAGCCGAAATCGATTGGGATCAGGAGATCGGGCGGATCAGCGCCGAAACGCCGCACCAGCTCATCTTTGATCCGGTTCAGCGGAAAGTAGAGCCGGAGGCTCTCAATAATCCCGATGCTGCCCCATTCACCGCTGTTATGAATGATTTCGACGCCGGCGCTTTGCATCCGCGGCCCACCGATGCCAAGAAAACGGGCGTCGGGCTGCAAAGATCGGATGGCTTCCACGAGGAGGGCGCCCTGGGCGTCTCCGGAAGCCTCGCCGGCCAGCAGCGCAAAGGTGAGGGGCATTGCGATCGATCTTTACTCCGGCCGGTGGTCCATCTGACGACCACCGTAGCCAAAACGGGTACTGCGTAGGAAGTCGAGGAGATAACTGATCTCCTGACCCATATCTATTTCCTGCTCAATCTCTTCAATCGCCTGCGAAAGATTGAGATCAGAGAGATAGAGCAATTTGAAGGCCTGCTTGAGGTCGCTCCGAACCTTCGCGGAGAGGCCGGACCGGCGGAGGCCGAGGTCATTCAGCGTATAGACCTTGGTAGGGCGTCCGTCAGCTTTCATAAACGGGGGAATATCCTGAACCACCTTAGATTGGGCGCCGATCATGGCGAGTCGGCCAATGCGCACAAATTGATGAACACCCACCATACCGCCAAACGTCACTTTGTCCTCAATGACGACGTGGCCTGAGATTCCTACCCAGCTCGCCATAATGACCGCGTTCCCAACATGGCAGTTGTGTCCGACGTGGCAGTACGCCATAAACATGCCGTCGTCACCGATCACGGTCGTGGCGCCCGCTCCCGTGGCTCGATGGATGGTCACGAACTCACGGATGATATTATTGTCGCCGATACGAAGATAGCTCTCTTCGCCCTTAAACTTGACGTCTTGCGGGGGACCGCCCAGGCAGGCGCCAGCGCGGATTTCGCACCGCTCGCCAACGCTGGTAAAATCCTCCAGCACGACGTGGGGGCCAATCCGGGTGCCTGCGCCCACGTGGCAGCGAGCGCCAATGATAGAATACGGCCCTATCTCAACCGAAGAATCGATTTCGGCGGAGGGGGCTACAATTGCTGTGCGATGAATCGCCATCGAGTACGCTCCTTGGCGCACGGCGCCTGCTTTGAACGCCGGTCGGCCTGGGATGGGCCGAGTTAACCGCTATGGTCTGGGCTTCGCTCCACCAGCGCGAACATCAAATCTCCCTCGGCAGCCAGCTCTCCCTCCATACTTCCAAATAAAAGCGCGCGATCCCGCTGCGCTTCACCCTCTACGTCGAGTAGGGCTATACCATTGTGAGGCAGCATCGAGAACGTCGGATCCCGAACCGGCGTTTCCAACGCGCTCGATTCCAACCGGAAGACATATCCCGTCGCATGCACTTTACCAAATTGCCCTTTCGCCATCGTCATTTCGACCCGGGTAACCAGCAGGTCGCCCGGTCCTATGGGCTTACGAAAGCGAACCTTATCGATGCCGGCGAAATACGCGATTTTGCCCTCGTTGCCCGATAAAGAGAGCAGGAGCACACCGCCGACCTGCGCCATCGCCTCCGTGATTAAGACCGCCGGCATGACGGGATGTCCAGGGAAGTGGCCCTGAAAAAATGGTTCGTTCATGCTCACCGATTTGAGGCCGACGGCCATGACGCCGGGATTGAGATCGAGGATCCGATCCACCAGCAGGAACGGCGGACGGTGCGGAAGCACCTCCATGATCTCATTGATATCCATCGTTTTCCGGACGGAAGACATGCCTTATTCTCTCCTTGTCTCCAGGATCCTCCGGGCCAGCAGAAGATTGAGACGGTGGCTGCTCTTTAGCGCAACTATTTCGGCCTGAAGCGGCGCCCCTAACAGCGCCAGGTCACCGATGAGATCGAGGGTCTTGTGCCGAACCGGCTCATCATCGAACCGGGGCGGGCTCAGGTACCCGGTGTCGCCGATCACGAGCGCGTTCTCAAGGCTGCCGCCCCCCGCAAGCCCTTGCCGCCGCAGTTCCTCCACCTCCGCCAGAAAGCCGAACGTGCGCGCCGGGGCTATCTCTCGCTCATACGCCTCGGCGGTAACATCCACCCGGAAGAACTGCTTGCCGACGACCCGGTGAGCGAAGTCGATACAGCAGGTAATGCGGAACTTGCTGGATGGAAACGCGATCAGTGTGCTCCCATTCTCCTCAATCCATACAGGCTCTTCCAGTATAATGTGTTCTCGCCGCAGGGTCTGCTGTTGTGCGCCGGCTTTCCGGATAGCATGCGCAAACGGCAGAGCGCTGCCATCTACGGCGGGTACCTCGCCCCCGTCCACTTCGATCAGGCAATTGTCAATGCCGCACGCCGCAAGAGCCGAGAGCAGATGTTCCACCGTATGAACCGTCTGCCCCTGAAAACCCAGCGTAGTGCAGCGGTTGGCGCCGGTCTGATATTCCACCGTCGCAGGAAACGAGTCTTTAAGACCCGGCAGCAGGAACCGGACCCCTTCTCCGGCGCCGGCCGGTGAGAGACGCAGGCGGCAGAGAGACCCGGTATGCAGGCCAACTCCCTCCAGTTCGAAATGGGAGTTTAACGTTTGCTGAAGCTCGCCATCTCCATTCACTCGGGATCTTCCGCGCTTTCCTTTACGCGAGTCGGTAACGACCGGATGATCTCGGGCAGTTTCGCCAGCGTCGCCGCGCTGCGGAGAAACTGACGCCGTGGGCGTGCGGGAAAGCCCATGACCACAGCCCCAGCCGGCACGTCACCAATGGCGCCGGCGCCTCCCGTGAGCGTCGCTCCGTCACCGATCACCAGATGATCGCCGACGCCCGCCTGGCCGCCCATCGTTACGCATGATCCAATTCGGGCGCTTCCTGCGATGCCGACCTGCGCAGCCATCACCGTATGGGATCCGATGGTGACGTTATGGGCTATCATGACGAGATTATCGATCTTTACGCCATCCCCAATCAACGTCTCTCCCAGAGCGGCCCGGTCAATCGTGGTGTTCGCGCCAATCTCCACGTCACAGCCCGTTCGCACGCGCCCGATATGCCGGATACGTCGATAGGTCCGGCCATCATGCGCGAAACCAAAGCCCTCTGAACCGATGACGGCGCCGGCGCCGATGACGTTCCGCTCTCCAATGATGGTTCGCTCGAATAGCGTTACGTGCGCGTGCAGCGTGCTATCGTTTCCAACCTCAACATTGGCGGCGATGGCGGCGCCGGGTCCGATCCGGCAGCGGGCGCCGATTCGGACGCCCGGGCCAATCACCACGAACGCGTCGATGAATACGGACGGGTCAATCTCAGCGGATGGGTCTACCACGCTTGTGGGATGGACGCCGGGCGTAAGTGGCGGCGGCGGATAGAGTATCTCCAGGGCGCGTGCCCACGCAACTCGTACGTTTGTCGCGCGGAGGCATGGCCTGTCCGGACGGCGGCCCTCAACGGGAACGATAATCGCCGCGGCGCCGGAAGCTTCAGCCTGCTCCAGCAGTTGGTCGTTTAGAGCAAAAATCAGGCTCTGGGGCCCCGCGGCCTCGTAGGGCGCCGCTTCCGTGATAACCAGATCCGGCGGGCCCTCCCGAACGCACGCGCACGCCCGCGCCAACTCTTCGAGGGAGGCGCTCATCCAGTGTATCTCATGCTGGAATGGTCCGCTGCCGCAGCCACGCCGCAAACCGCGCAGTCTCATCCGGCAGGTTCGACCCCGGCTTGTATTGGACCGCCAGGTTCTGGCGGCTTGCGATAGCCGCCACCCAGTCCTGCGTATCGGCGAGAGTAAAGCTGGCGAGCCGGCTGCGCTGCTGCCTGATAACCGACTCTTGCTGCGCGATGGCCGCGGCGAGATCCGCGGGCGATGAGCGCGGCGGCGCCGGAACCGGCTCCGGTTTGAGAGCCCTTAGAGCCATGGGCAGTGGTTGCCGAGCGGGGTTCTCGAATTTATGAAGAAACCATCCGCTCCGCAGCGCATTTTCCTGCGCAATGTCGCTGCGCGCTACGTTGATCCTGTGAGTGATGTTACTGTTTATCACCGCCTGCTGCGCGCGGATATCGCGCGCGATGCGTGCTCGATAGTCGGCGTCGATGCTATCGAGCACTGCCTGGAGCTGCCGAAAATTGGCCAGGAGCTCGCCGTCTTGAGCGGCGATCTCCGCGTCGATCTTGCTTTTCACGCTCGCAAGTCGCGAAGCGGGTGTGCTGCTGCCAGAGGTCACCGAAGCCGCGAGCGCCAGGTCGGGTTGGGATATGGTTCTGG
>Ga0307374_10011685_pt1 | contig 12435 bp, 12 predicted proteins | sample OX3MG_FD_202532 | JGI IMG/M metagenome (GOLD analysis project Ga0307374, IMG submission 202532) | Soil microbial communities from Risofladan, Vaasa, Finland - OX-3 | ecosystem: Environmental > Terrestrial > Soil > Coastal area > Acid sulfate soil | place: Finland: Risofladan, Vaasa | collected...
TTCCACTTTGGAGCTCTTGGGGAAAACGGCATTGACCCAGGCGCAGGCCGGGGCCGATATGGCGGCGCCGTCGGACATGATGGACGGCCGCGTGGGCCGGATTCGGGAAGAGCTTGACACCCACGGGTTCAGCGGAATTCCGATTCTGGCTTATTCCGCCAAGTACGCTTCTGCTTTCTACGGGCCCTTTCGCGAGGCGGCAGGTTCGGCTCCCAAGTTCGGGGACCGGTGTTCCTACCAGATGGACCCGGCCAATCAGAGGGAGGCCATGCGGGAAATCGCTCTCGATATTGAAGAAGGCGCAGACATCATCATGGTGAAGCCCGCGCTCGCCTATCTGGATATCATTGCTCTGGCGCGGCAGGGATTCGACGTTCCCATTGCGGCCTATCAGGTCAGCGGTGAATTTTCCATGATTGAAGCGGCGGCGCGCGCCGGATGGATCGACCGGAAACGCATTGTCATGGAAACACTCCTTTCCATTCGGAGGGCCGGCGCTGACATCATTCTGACTTACTTTGCCAAGGACGTGGCGCGGTGGCTTGCATGCTGATTCCGGCCCTCCATCAACGCCTTCCAGCCCGCCGGTGCTGTTACTGATGGCGTCTACGCGGTGGCTGTGGATCTGCCGGTCTTCGTCTGCCACCTGCGGATGTTCTCCGCGGCGGGTGCGCAAACGGCTTGTCTTTGCTGTTCTGATTGTCGGCGCGCTGCTGTTTCCGCCTGCCACCCAGGCCGCCGCGGCCGCGCGGAATCCCCATTCTCTTGCCCAGAGCATCGATGCCATCCTTCGCGCTTCGCCTGCCGGACGGGGCTTCTGGGGCATTGAAGTTGTCCGGCTTTCCGATGGCGAGGTCCTCTATGCGCGGAACCCCCAGCGCCTGTTCCAGCCTGCGTCGAATATGAAGCTGTTCACCACCGCGGCGGCGCTCGGCACGCTGGGCCCGGATTTCATCTTTCGAACCACCGTTGAAAGTTCAGCGCCTCCCGATGCCGAAGGCCGCGTGCCCGATCTCGTTCTGGTCGGGCGGGGCGATCCAAATCTTGGCAGCCGCGTTCTGCCCTACCACTTGAAGACGGAAGTCCGGCACCCTGCGGGCCTCGATTTTGAGAAGCTGGCGGACCAGCTTGTCGCGAAGGGCGTTCGGGAAGTTACCGGCAATCTTTATGCCGACGACACATATTACGTTTACCAGCCTTACGGGACCGACTGGGCGGTTGACGACCTCTGCTGGGACTACGGCGCGCCGATTACGGCCCTGGCCTTCAACGACAATTCATTCAAGCTTGAAATCAGGTCCGCGGCGGTGGCGGGCGCCAGGGCCCAAGCCCTGCTCGATCCGGGCGACGGCTACTACAGGATGAATGACCAGGTTGAGACAACGTCAGCGGGGATTCCTGCCCAAGTGGAGATCAACCGTTTTCCGGGCTCCCTGGAACTCGATGTTTGGGGCCACATTCCGCTGGGTCCCAACGGCGTGGATGAAGGCGTTTCCATCGAGGACCCGCCGCTTTATATCGGAGCGATGTTCCGCAAACTGCTTGAGCAGCGCGGAGTGAAGGTGGATGGCCGGGTGGTGGTCCGCGAGGTTACTCCGGCAGAAGCAGCCGGCCAGACCGCGCTTCAGAAGCCGGAACACAGGGTTGTCCTGGCCGAACATGATTCCTTGCCGCTCAGCCAGGATATCAAGGTCACGTTGAAAGTCAGCCAGAATCTGCACGCTGAAATGCTGTTGCGCACGATGTCGCGTGTTCAGGACAATCAAGGAAGTCTCGAAGACGGCCTGGACCTTCTCAAGGGTTTTGCCGAAAAGATCGGGATTCCGCCCCAGGGAGTTCAATTCGCCGGAGGGTCCGGTCTTTCACGCGATACCCTGGTCACGCCGGACGCTTTGATCAAGTTGCTGCAATTTATGGCCCGCGCACCCGGGTTCCAATCGTTTTATGACGCCCTGCCGGTTGCCGGGATCGATGGCACGCTGGCTGATCGGTTTCACCACACGGCGCTCCAAGGCCGCATCCACGCAAAGACCGGTTCCATGGAGCATGTGAACGCGCTGTCCGGTTACATGGACCTGCCACGGGGCCGCCGGCTGGCGTTTGTGATTATCGGGAACCATCAGCCGCTCGACTGGGCGCAGGCGACGAAAGTGGTTGACCGTATGGTTCTCGCAATTTACCGGCAGTATGCGTACGGGCGATAGCAGCGATGGAGATTGTGCGCGAGTTTTTCAGCAACCTGTCAGATCGGGCCATCGCGGTTCCACCGCTTGCAGCCCTCTTACCATGAGCAATCTCAATTCCTCCTCACCCATGCCTGATCGTTATTCCTGCCGCATTCTTGAGTTCGAGGCGGTCAAGGACCTTCTGCGCGAATTCCTGTCGGGGCCGATCAGCCACAATGTTGTGGCGGCGATTTCTCCGCACGATGATCTGGACGCCATCAGGGTCAGCCTGGAGCGTGTGCGGGAGGCAAGGGAATATCTTCATCAAGGCTCCCGCCCTTCGCTGGGCGGATTGGAGGACCCGGGCCCTGTGCTTGAGCGACTCCACGTGGAGGGGTCCGCCTGCACCGCACGCGAAATCCTGACCGTTCTCGCGGTGATGCGAAAGACCCGGGAATTGAAGGAGAATTTCGACAGAGACTCCTTTCCTCATCTGGTGGACCTGGCGGGGGTGTTGCCGGACTTCCGCTCGCTGCTTTCTGAACTGGAGGGCAAGATCCACCCGGACGGCGCCCTCGATTCTTCAGCCAGCGCGGAGCTGGGCCGCGCTCGCCGCGCCATCGAGCTTCTGCGGCACGAGATCCAGAAAACGCTCGAGGGCCTCATGCGGCGGCTCAGCCGCGGCAAGGTGTTGCAGGATGCCGTCGTGATGCTGCGCAATGAGCGGCTGGTCATCCCCATTCGCGCGGAAGAAAAGCGGCACGTGCCGGGGGTGATTCACGGCGCAAGCTCTTCGGGAGCCACCGTCTTTCTCGAACCGCTGGAGACGGTGCCGCTGAACAATGAGCTGGTTGAACTGGAGGACCGCGAGTATGCGGAAACGCAAAGGATCCTCGGCGAATTCACCGAAAAACTCCGGGAGCGCCTGGCTGAACTCCTGACCGCTGCATCCATTCTCGGCGAATTGGACGTGGTTTTTGCCAAGGCGGGTTTCGCCGCCGCCTACGATTGTTGCATTCCCCAGCTCAGCGGCGGGCGGGGAATCGTGCTCACGGACATTCGCCATCCTCTGCTCGAACAGGGCCTTCGAAAAACCGGCCGGAAATCCATCCCTTTGGGGATCACTTTGCAGGAGCCCAAAAGCCTGATGGTGATCAGCGGGCCGAATGCCGGTGGCAAGTCGGTGGCCCTCAAGACCCTGGGGATCGCCGTCCTGATGGCGCAGGCCGGGCTGCCGGTCGCGGCCCGTGAGGCCCAACTGCCGCTGTTCCATCGTGTGCTGGCGGACATCGGCGACCAGCAATCCATTCAGGCGAATTTGAGCACCTTTTCGGCGCACATCACCAGCATTCGCAACATGGTTGAGGTTGTCGGGCCGGGCGATCTGGTCCTGCTGGATGAGCTGGGATCGAGCACCGAACCCGGCGAAGGCGCGGCGCTGGCGATTGCGGTCCTTGAGCGCTTCAGGAAGTCGCGCGCGCTGACCTTTGTGACCACGCATCATGGACGGCTGAAAGCTTATGGCAGCGAAACGCCGGAAGCTGAGAACGCTGCGATGGAGTTTGATGAGGAAACGCTGCAACCGACGTACCGGTTGCTGGTGGGCCTGCCCGGAAAGTCGAGCGCCGTGGATATCGCCGCGCGCCTGGGTTTGCCGCAGGACATCCTCAACCAGGCCCGCGAGCTGATCGGGTCAGCCGAGGCGGAGGCTTCGGCGCTGCTCCAGTCGCTCCACGAGCAGAGGGCGCTCTATGAGTCTCAACGGTCGAATCTGCAAGCCGAGGAGAAGAAACTTCAGGCCCGGGCGGCGGAGCGGGAGGCCCAATTCGAGCAGGAACGTCGCGCCAAGCTGAAAGAGCTTGACGCGCGCCTGGAAGACACGCTGCGGGCGATGGGAAAGCACTGGGACGATGTGCTGGCGGAGTTGCGCGCCCGGGTTGAAAAGCCCCGGCTGCCCAAGGGCGTGGAACGCAAAGTTGTGGCCCTGAAGCAGGAAGCTCGCGCCGAGTGGAACGAGCAGGTCCTGAATGTTCTGGCCGAACCTGTGCCGGACCGCCAGATCGTTTCTGAAGCGCCCGTTGCGGTGGGCGACCGGGTGTGGGTCCCGGACCTTTCCACGCCGGGGACCGTCACGGAAATCCTTAATGACGAGCAGATTCAGGTGCAGGTGGGAAGTCTGCGCCTGCGAATCGCCAAAGACGAAGCGGAGATCGTGGCTAGAAAATCGGCGCCTTCGGAGCACGCTCCGGCAGCCGGCGGGCGTTTGAGCCTGAGAGCTGAATTTGCTCCGGGCGATGTGCCGGATGAAATCAACGTGATCGGCCACACGGCGGAGGAAGCGCTCGAGCGCGTGGATGAGTTTCTGGATCGCGCCTACACCGCCGGCCGCGCCCGGCTGCGCGTGATTCACGGTTTTGGGAAGGGAATCCTGCGCAAGAACCTTCATGAAATGTTTGCTTCGCACCCGCACGTGGAAAAGTTCTATCCTGCTCCTCAAGGCGAGGGCGGCGGAGGCGCTACCATCGTCGAATTGCGGAATTGAAGAATTTTGCCCGAATCTTTCGGTCCCGGAGCAGCATCGAATGAAGGCTGGCGGGGAAAGCGTGTTCGGTTGGCCGCCAGTTCCCGCTATAATTGCGACGTGCAGAAATTTTCCGGTTGACCGCCGGGAGCAGGGGAGGAGCGCCGATGGGACTACTCCGTGATGAAGACGCCGCAGAAATTCGCCGGCGACTCAGCGAGATGACGGCTCCCGTAAAAATCATTCACTTTACGCAGGAACTGGACCTGGAGTACGGACGTGAAACGCGCCAGGTGCTCGATGAACTGGCCGGCTTGTCCGACAAACTTTCCCTCGAAGTCTACGATTTTATTCTCGATAAAGAGAAAGTGGCGGAGTACGGCGTGGACAAAGTTCCCGCCACGGTGCTCCGCAACGCGAAGGATTATGGAATACGCTATTATGGGATGCCCGCCGGATATGAGTTTTCCACCGTGCTCGACGCAATCCTCGATGTTTCAAAAGGCGAATCCGGCCTGGGGGCGGAATGCAAAGAGAAGCTGGGCCGCCTGAGCCAGCCGGTCCATCTTGAAGTGTTTGTCACTCCCACCTGACCCCACTGTCCTCAGGCGGTCCGCCTGGCCCACCAGTTTGCAATGGAGAGCGAACACATCACGGCCGACTGTATTGAAGCCACTGAATTTCCCGATCTTGTCACCCAGTATCGCGTCCAGGCCGTGCCCAAGACGGTGATCAATGGTGAGCAGTCGCTCGAAGGCTCGCTGCCGGAAAATTATTTTCTGGATACCGTTCTGAAGGCTGTTCAGTCTTCTGATGAGAGTGAAAAATAATAACAGGCCGTGCCCTGCGGGGTGCGCGGCCTCGCGGGTCGCCACCCCTTCCACTTCGTCAATACTTCAAAACCGAGGGGTAGCCACGACAGTGTTTTATCTGTCGCGGGTTTTCTTTGCGAGATTCCATGTCGCTTGCCGTTCCTCGGAATGACATCTGGGACGGTTTTCCCAGCGCCTGTCAAAGCCGCGTTCTTTCGGCCCTTCCGTGCAGGCGATGAACAGTCCGCGTCAATACTTCAAAACCGAGTGCAGGTTGTATTTCGAGAGTTTCTCTTTTCCCTTCAGGAATTCGAGTTCGATCAGGAACCCCAGACCCGCCACTTTTCCTCCCAGCGATTCCACCAGTTGAGCGACGGCCGCGGCGGTGCCGCCGGTGGCCAGCAGGTCGTCGATAATCAGCACCCGTTGTCCTTCGCTGATGGCGTCGCGGTGGACCTCCAGCGAATCTTTCCCGTATTCCAGGCTGTACTCGACGCGGGCGGTCTCCGCCGGAAGTTTTTTGGGCTTGCGCACGGGAATAAATCCGGCGTTCAAGCGGTAAGCCACCATGGGCGCAAAGATAAAGCCTCGCGCCTCAATTCCCACCACGCGGTCGATGACCTGTCCCACGTAATGATTGGCCAGCGAATCCACCGCCCAGTGCAGCCCCACGGGATCTTTCAGCAGGGTGGTGATGTCGTAGAACAAAATTCCCGATTTGGGAAAGTCCGGAACTTCACGGATCAGGGCCTTGAGATTTTCCACGCAGCGTCTCCTCTGTCTATTGATAAGCTACCCGTCGCTTTCAACCACAAAACGGCGGTAGCTGCCCTTCACTTGCTCTTCGAATTCCTGGACCTGGTCCACGCGGGCGCTGCGCGGCCCCACGGTCAAGCGGGCTTTGAATTCCTCAAGCGCAGCCGCGTCGCCAACGGCGCAGGCTTCCACGCTTCCGTCCGCGCAGTTCTTAACGTACCCTGAAAGACCCAGACGGCGCGCCCAGTTTTCAGTATAGAACCGAAATCCTACACCCTGCACGCGCCCGATGATCACATATTTTCTGGCTTCTTTCTTCACAAACCCCCTCAGCAGCCAAGAGCGTTGTCGCGGCGGTCTATGACCGCCGGCCCTTCGGCGCTCATAGCGCGCCGGTGCAGCAAACCTCATTAAGTCGCCTGTGCGGCTGTGAAATATCCCGAGTTTAGAAACTCGTTGATGGATGACTCACGCCGCGCCGTGTCCCATCCCAATCGCCCGGCAAAAATCTCTGCTACTTGCGGCACCGCCTCGCGAAGCGCGTAGGCCGCGTACCAGTTCAGTCCCGAACGGCGCAGAAGGAAGTCTTCAATCTCCAGGGCCATTTCGTTCTCGATGGCAAACACAACCTCGGTGCCCAGGCATTCCGCGCCGCCCGGAAGCGGCCCCGCCAGCTTGCGGTCTGTGCGAATCGGCTCCAGCACCTGCGGCCAGCGCGTTCCGTAGGTCCGCACGATGCGCTCAGCCGCTGCGGGCGGGACATCGAACCGTCGCACCGCGTCCGCCGCGGCATCCTTCAAATAAGCGTCAAAGTCATCCGTGTGGCCGCCGGGGAGCGGCGCTTTGCGAGTCGGGTGGCCTGCCCACGATGCCGGAGATTTGCCGGGCAGATTTGCCACCACCTGGTCCACCAGTTTTTCTCCCAGCGAGCGTGATGTCGTCAGCTTTCCGCCACAGATGGTAACAAGATTGTCCGCCCAGGGGTCCTGATGAAAGCGGTACTCGCGAGTATTCTCTGAAGGGCTTGCGCCGGGCTGGATGGCCAGCGCCCGCAGACCCGCGAAGCTGCCGATCACGTCGCTCATCTGGAGAGGCTTGCGAAGAACTCGATTGACGGCTCGCAGCAGATATTCAACGTCCTCGCAGCCCGGCCGCACCTGGCCTGGATCACCGTCGTAGTCCGTGTCCGTGGTCCCCAGCAGCGCATGGCGATGCCAGGGCATCATCACAAAGATCCGTTTGCCGGGCAGGATGGCTGCGAACATGGCGAATTCTCCTGCGACGGGCGGAATAACAATATGCGTGCCCTTGGTGAGCCGAACGGTCTTTGATCCGTCATAGCCCGGCAGGAACGCCCGGACAGAATCCACCCAGGGCCCTGCGGCGTTCACCCAGAAACGCGATGAGATTTCATGCTGCCTGCCGGTCCGGCGGTCCTCCAGTTGGGCCGTGGCCACGAGGGGGCGGCCATTCCCTTTTCGCGTGTTTAAGTTGAAACTGCGGATTTCCGCGTAGTTGGCGATGACGGCCCCGTGGGCGGCCGCATCCACAATGTTTTCGAGTGTCAGCCGGGCGTCATCCGTTTCAGAGTCGTGATAAAGGGCGCCCGCGCGCAGCCCGTTGGGCTGAAGCCACGATACGCGGCGGAGAAGCTCCTCCGTGCTGAGCGTCTGGTGCCGGTCAGCGGACCCAAGATTTCCCAGCAGATCGTAAATACTGAGACCCAGCCGTATCTTCAGCGGGGAATAGGGGTCGCCGTGGTAGATGGGCAGGAGAAAAGGCACGGGCCGCGCCAGGTGAGGAGCAAGTTCGCGGAGCAGCCGGCGCTCGCGCCGTGCTTCACGGACCAGCCGAAACTCAAATTGCTCCAGATATCGCAGTCCGCCGTGGATCAGCTTGGAGGAGCGGCTTGAGGTGCCACTCGCAAAATCGCGCGCTTCGACCAGCGCAACCTTCATGCCGCGCAACGCAGCTTCCCGCGCGGTTGCCGCTCCGTTGATGCCGCCCCCGACCACCACAAGGTCGAAAGTCGTTCCCAAAAACTCCGCCATGCTCCGATTCATAGGGTCACGTCCAGACAGCATTCGGCCCCAATCAAACTCTCGGAAGGTCCACATTGCTGAAAGCGCTTCGGCGCATGTCCAGCGCCACAACGATTGCATGTTTCCTGACGATTGCCGGCAACGTTCGTGTGTTGCGACAGGCAGACCCAAAACAGGCTGCGAGCCGGGCAGCCGTTCCAGCGGAGTTTTTTCGGGCGCCGCATTTCTGCACGCCCTTGGCGGGGGAGCAGACAAAGAGGGCTTGCGCGGCGAGCCTGCGGCGCGCCAGCCCGCGCTCCTATGACACCTTTTGAAGCGGGCGCCCCCTGAGACTAACGCCTGCCCACAATGTAGTCTTCCAGACTGTCGGCGCGGGCCTTGCTTTGCAACGCAATGATCTTCAGCAAGTCCTGGATCGAGATCATCCCTTGGTAGGCGCCGTTTTCGGCGACAACCAGCAGGTGGTAAATGCCGTACTGTTCCAGCAAATCGAGGCATTCCTCGAGCGTTTTTTGTGGCGAGACGGCAATGAGGCGTGTGCTCATGATCTCCGATGCGCGGACCCAGTCAGGGCACTTGTTCTCCGCCACAACTTTGTCGGAGATATCGCTTTGTGAAACGACGCCTATCACTTTTCCCTGGTCATTGCAAACGGCCACCGCACGCACCTGCTTCTCGCGGAGGTAACGAGCTGTTTCATGAACGGTGGTGTTCTCCGTAATCGAGAAAACTTCCCCACGCGATTCGGTCAAGGTCGAAACCGTCATGGTATTCACCTCGGAAAGGGATCGTGACCCTTATGCTAAGGCGGGGTGCGAAGCATTGCAAGCAAATTTCGACAGGCCGGCTTTTGGCCCCGGGAGATCGCCGTTGCGGAACCTTTTTAGGGAAATCCAGGCTCGCTGCGGATTATTCATGAAGCGTTGAAGCATGGTTAGGATGGCGTGGCCAGAGTGGCCGTAGAGGTAGGGCTTGCCCTACCCTGTTGGATCCGGCGGCCATGTGCAACGCGGGGGCGGCAAGCCGTCCCCCTACGAAGAGGGGCGGCCCAAGGGTCGCACCTACATCCGCCTCGCAGGCAAAATTCGTGAAGAATCCAGGCTAGCTGCAGCAGCGGTCCCCTGAGTCAGGAGCAGGCCCTTCGTGCTTTTCCATTTTTTCGCCGCATCGCGGGCAGGGAGGCAGTAATTGCCCTTTTTTCATTTTGAGAAGGGTCCCGCAGGCGTCGCACTTGTAAGTGGAATCTTCCGTGACGATAGTCAACGGCATGAAAATCGCTCCTGGCGGTTGCCGGCTTCTTTCCTCAGCAAAGATTATTGTAGCCTGACTTTGCAGGAATCCGGAGCGGTCCATGGGCTGTCCGGTCCGGCCCGCTGCCGAAAGACAATGCGGGCCACGCTAAACCGAATAGGTTTGTTTGCGCGGGCGCTTGGGTGGCGGCGCGGCCAGGGCCCGAGACTCAATCAGAACGATGGCGTCGGCGCGGATGGCCTCGCCCTTGCCGACGGCGTCAACGCCTTCGCCGGTTTTCGCCTTGATGCTGACCTGCTCCGGCAGGATCCCAAGCGCCTCGGCCATCTTTTCCCGCATGATGGGAATAAAAGGCGCCAGCTTGGGCCGTTCCAGGCTGAGGGTTGAATCGACGTTGGCGATGCGGTAGCCCGCTGCATCCAGCATTTCCCGGGCGCGGCGCAGGAACACCAGGCTGGAGGCATTGTGCCATTCGGGCGAGGTGTCGGGAAAGTGCCGGCCGATGTCTCCCAGTGCGGCGGCTCCAAGAAGCGCGTCGCAGACGGAGTGGGCCAGGGCATCGCCGTCGGAATGTCCCACCGGCCCCCGCTCGAAGGGAATGTGGATACCGCCAAGAACCAGCTTGCGGCCGGCCGCCAGCCGGTGAACATCATTGCCCAAACCGATCCGGTGCAGACATCTAGAATTCACAGTTTTTCTCCCGCAGTCAACCCGTCAGGGCATGCCTTCAGCCATGCCGCAGAATCCGCCCGGCAGCATTCAGGGCTTCAGCCCCTGAGTCTTTCAGCGGCTAAAGCCGCTTAAAAACCGGGTCTCCTGACGGCATGGCTGAAGCCATGCCCGGACGATTTTTCACACCGCCCAGGCCCGAGCATCCGGGCCCCTGTGGATATTCCACCGGGACTTGCCCTTACAGGATCGTTTTGGCGCGGCGCTCAGCCTGTTCGTGTTCCTGCGCAAAAAAAAGGCGGGCCAGCGGCAAATCGGAGGGCTTGGTAATCTTGATGTTGCGGTCTGAACCCATCAATACGGTGACGGCGTGGCCCAGGCGTTCCACCAGGCTGGACTCGTCCGTTCCTTCATAGCCGTCCGCCTCTGCGCGGTCGCAAGCCTCTTTGAGGATGTCGAATTGGAAGGCCTGCGGCGTTTGCGCCAGCACAATGCGTTCGCGCGGTATGGTTCCCAGGACCGTCTGCCGCTCCACCTGCTTGACCGTATCCACGCTGGGGATGCCAAGGATCGCCGCGCCCGATTTGCGCGCCGTCTCAACCGCCAGACGGATCATCTCCGTGGTAATGAAAGGCCGCACGGCGTCATGGACCACGACGACTTGGGTGGTTGCGGGCGCCTCTCGAAGAGCAAGAGCGACGGTCTGCTGCCGGGTCGCCCCTCCTGGAACAAGCCGGACCGGCTTATGGAAGTGCTCCCTTTCAATCTCGGAACAAGCCCGATCCATGTCCTCAGGCCGCAAGCCCAGGTAGATTTCGTCAATCGCATCCGCGTCATTGAATTTCCGCAAGGTGTGGACCAGGATGGGCACACCCTCAAGGGAAAGGAACTGCTTGGGCGTTTCGCCGCCCATGCGAACACCCGCGCCTGCGGCAGGAATGATGGCTAATACTTCCATAGTTAGGATGAGGCCCGGTTTTCAATGGCCTGCGCATCGCCCCATTCAAGGCGACCCGGCCTGCCAAGACTGGACCGCTTCAGCTCACTGTTTATTGTTATCGTATTTCCCGAAAATCATCTTTCCGGCAGTCGTCTGCAAGACGCTGGTGACGGAAATATCGATCGTCTTGGAGATCATCTTCTTGGCGTTATCCACCACGACCATCGTGCCGTCATCCAGGTAGGCAACGCCCTGATTGTGCTCTTTGCCCTCCTTGAGGATAAACACCCGCATGACTTCGCCGGGAAGAACGACCGGCTTCAAGGCATTGGCCAGCTCATTGATGTTCAGCACCGGAACGTGCTGAAGCTGGGCCACCTTGTTCAGGTTGAAGTCGTTGGTCAGGATCTTTCCCTCGAATTTCTTGGCGAGTTCGATCAGTTTCAGATCGACCTCGCGGACTTGAGGGAAGTCCTCTTCTGTAATCTGCACCTGAACGAAAGTCATTTTCTGGATCCGTTGCATGATATCAAGGCCGCGCCGGCCACGGGCGCGCTTGAGCGGGTCCGCCGAATCGGCGACGAGCTGCAGCTCGCGAAGCACAAATTGCGGAAGGACCAGAGCGCCATCAATAAACCCGGCTTCGCAAATGTCCGCAATCCGGCCGTCGATGATCACGCTGGTATCGAGGATTTTGCTGCTTTTCCTGCCCTGCCGCTCGGTGGAGAAGAGACCGCCCATGGCCGCAAGGTTCAGCAGATCGCCCTTGTTTGCGCCAACCACCAGCCCGATATAGCCCAGCAGAAGAAGGAGGGAAATTTGAACATACGAGATGGAGAATTTCTCAAGCGCGGTCAGGCTCAAAAGATGGCTGATGACCAGTGCGCCCAACACGCCCAGGGATGCCCCGGCCGCGGCGCCGATCAGGCGCTTAAGGCTGACCTCTCTGAGCTGTATCTCGACGAAAATACAGGCGAATCCAAGCGCTGTTCCCACCAGGGCCGACGTTAATGATGACCAATGAAAAGGCCGCAAATGGTAGGCGGCGGTGATCAGTGAAGCAACGAACACGATTCGAAGAGACGCCATTTTCCATGACATGTATTATCCGCTCCCTTCTGTATGATTTCGGATTGGTTATTTTAAGCATGTGGCCTCGAAACCTGACAGACTCACCCCAACGTGGCGCCAGTATAGCACCCCTGCGCCGGTCAAGGTCAAATAACTCCGGCCCCCTTTGCCATCATCGGACTCGTCCCCCATTCTCTTGACGTTTCAA
>Ga0307374_10011686_pt1 | contig 12435 bp, 11 predicted proteins | sample OX3MG_FD_202532 | JGI IMG/M metagenome (GOLD analysis project Ga0307374, IMG submission 202532) | Soil microbial communities from Risofladan, Vaasa, Finland - OX-3 | ecosystem: Environmental > Terrestrial > Soil > Coastal area > Acid sulfate soil | place: Finland: Risofladan, Vaasa | collected...
ACGTTTGCGCGTCTACTCGCTTTCGCTGGATCGACTATCTTATCGTAAAAGTGTAACCAAGTCGCGCGCGTGGAGGGCCGTGGGTCGCCCATCGGCTCCGCCGGCCGCGCTCAGCGGGAATTGCTGGATCGAGCAGCACGTGCCCGTCCTCTTCGACGGCGTTGCCGCCGGGGCCGCTCCCGCGAAACCGGAAGGCGACATCGACAAGGGATTCCTCCGCGACGCTCCTGATCTCGGCCTTGTCTACAGAAAACCCTGGTTCGTCGACCATTTCCGGCAGCCAGCCGGTGGACGATCTCAGTCCGATGCATGTCAATCGCCGGGCGGTGAGATTTGGCCGTCGAGCACCTCCAAACGGGATCAGGTCCGGATCCCACGTTACGCTTGTTACTATCCACGACTCGCTGAGGCGAGGGCGCTGGAGTGCGAAAGCATAATTCTCGTTGCAACCAACCACCTCAATCGGGTGGTCGGCCTGCAAGCTATCACTGGTTACGACGGCCGAGTTATTCCAGACCTTTATCTCACCGCGACCGCGGTGTAAAAACCTCCCCTGCGCCACGGCGGTCGATACGCTCAGACGAAAACGTTCCCTGCAAGTGGGTCGCGAGCTCGATATACTCGCGCCATACTTTGCGCGCTTCCTTCTCGAATCGTCGGCGCGCGTCTTGTGCCTTCAGCGGCCGATCCTCGCAAATCGTTGCGAGAAAGAAAGCTAGCACTAAAGCGATGCTCGTCCAATTCATCATTATACCATACGCAGTATACGCGATCTTAAGAATGCCCCGACCTGGCGTTGCCAGCGCCGCAACGGCGTGGCTGGCCAGTGCCGGTTGCCGCCTGCGCCGCGGGCAGATGCGCCTGCAATTCACAAGCGCCGAAGACTCGTCGCTTCAGCCGCGGCGCAGTACAACTCGCAAGCCAATCTTACATCCGCCGACGAGGCGGCCTCTCACAGTCCAACGAGCGATCCTCAGAACCGCGCTTATCTGCATCCGCAGTCGGTTGGATCGCCTGCAGTCCCTTTGCACGTGCATGTAGTGCAAAAGGTGCTAGTCTGGCAGCCCCCTTTGCATGTCTTTGTTACCATGCTCACCATACAGTCCGCGTTGCATGCCGTCGGTCCCAAACACGTCGCGTACAGCGTTCCGGGGACAACACAAATTGCGCCTGCCAGGAAAAAGGCCCCGAGCGCCATGGAGATCGAAGAGCAGACCGACCTGATTCTAACCGACACGGGACACCTCCATCAGTTGGTGGGTTACGCAAACAATCACGCTCACAACCAAAAACACGCTCATAATCGCGGCCGAGCCAATTTGCGATTGTAATCCGTCGATCATTGCCGGCCTCGGACCTCCGCCTTGATGACGCTCTGCAGCGTTTGCAGGCCAGAGCCGTCGCCCGGGTCAATGTAGAGTGAAAGCGTCTGCTCAAACGGGCCATCGATCGCGCCTAGGCGCACCTTCACAGGCACGACCGTCGAGCGCCGGCGCGCGACGGCAAGCGGCAAAGCTTTAATCGAGACGCAAGTGCAATCCGCCGTGCCGCCCACGACCCGCGCGGGTGCATCGGAGAAGTTGAAGACCGTAACTCGGATGTCTCTTTCCTCGCGTCGGCCACACTCGCCTAAACTGCACACGGCCGGCTGCAACTGGACGCGCTCTCCTCGGGCAAGGGCGAGCGGCGCAGCGGGCGTACCAAAGCGTATTTGGCCATACATAGCTGTCGCCACCGCGATTAGTACCACACCGAACACCGCCCACGTCGCAGTTGGCAGCCACCTCCGCAACACCTTCCTCATCTGAGCCCGTGATCGGCCTGCCATCCAACTCTCCGCGTCCGCCGGTTTCGTCCGGCGAAAAATGTAATACCCGCATCGCCCCCGTTGTCGCCTTCTTTCTTGTTCTGGCAGACGGCTTAAAATGATCTCGCCGCCCGGGAGACATCGAACGCCGGCTCTCCTACCACGCCGGTCACGCACGTCAATGAACTCGCGCGATCAATTTGTCCGCTTTGCGTCCACGTGGACAAGCCGCTTAATCGACCGCGGACCACGTGAATTGCTGGCCTTTCTCGTGGACGCCGAAATGAACATGCCGGTCAACCTGGCCGCGATTCAACCGCTCCAGCACGTGACTGAGGTGCTTGGCGCGCGATCGCGGGGACGGGTCTTCGAAGGGATTGTCGATGTACTTGGGCCAGCCCGGCTCCTGCGCGGCGTCGAGCAGGTCGCGCAGGGCCTCCGCATCGTCAGAAACGCACCTCACCAGCCCACCGCCGAGACGGAGCTCGCCCGTCGCCGGGGTTCCAGTCCGGCACGACCGCGCCGCACGTGGACGGCCCAGCGGCCGACACGCTCGTGAGAGGCGTTCCACCAACCAGGGCGTCGCACCAGCCCGCCAACAGGCCGGCCACACGTTCCCCGATCACAAAGACGGTATGGTCCGAAAGCGAAAGTCTTTCGCCGTGGCGGAACGACCGCTTCGCCGACCCGCCGCGCGTCGTTTCGACGGCGAACTCGACCAAGCCCTCCGCCACCAGCCACTGCAGATCGGGGTTTGTCAGTCCGGCCGCGTCCCGTAAGGCCCCGATCTCGACGGCGAAATCCCAGACGCTCCGCCGCGCGTCGATCGCCTCGAGTCGCGCCTCGAACAACCGCAAGAGCCCCCGGATCCGTCGCGCCATCGCGGAATAGGAGGTGCCCGCACCAGTCGGCCCCCCGGTGGCGCCCGCGCGGTCGTTCTGCTTCGGCCGTCGTGAAGCCGGCGGCCGCTCACCCCGTTTCTTGCGTTTCGACATTTCTCGCCTGCCGAAGATCGCCGACCGGGCCCGCTGTTTGATGCGGCTCGGCTAGCGGGACTCCTCAGCGTGCGAGGAGATGCCGCTTTTTCGCTCGTCAGGCGTGACTGCCGAACGGACCTCGTCGATATCGGCGCGAGAGGCGCGGCGCACGCCGCGCCGACGGTCGCGGAAGTCTTTGAACGGACGATTGTGCCTGCATCCCCGCAACAAATAACGCCTGATACAGATTACGGCCCCGCACCGATGGCGTCAAGAGTTCCCCTCACTGCGGTTTGGCGCGAAGGCAGGGCAGCCACGCACTGCGAATCCCGGCGGGCCGGGACTCCGCGAGAAGCACACGGTCGGTTATCATGCGTTGTGAATGAAGCCGCCTCGCCGAATATCGGTTGTCTGCCTGCTGGCCGGCCAGGCGCTCGCGCTGCTCACGAGCGCGGCGCTGCACAGTCCGGTCATGGATGAGGCCGCGCACCTGGCCGCCGGAATCAGCCATTGGGAATTGGGCCGCTTTGCGTTGTTCAAGGTCAATCCGCCGCTGGTGCGGATGGTCGCGGCGCTGCCGGCGATCGCCGCCGGGGCCAAGACCGATTGGAGCGGCTACTCGGAGGGCGTCGGCACGCGGCCGGACTTCACCGTCATGGACGACTTCGTGCATGCCAACGGCGAGCGCGTGATTTGGCTGGTCACGCTGGCCCGCTGGGCGCTCATCCCCATCGTGCTCTTGGGCGGCTATGTATGCTATCGCTGGGCCCGCGAGCTGTATGGCGACGCGGCGGGCATCATGGCGCTCGCGCTGTGGTGCTTTTGCCCGAATGTGTTGGCTTATGGCCAGATTATCAATGCCGACGCCGGGGCGACGGCGCTCGGTGTGGCGGCGGGCGAATGCTTTTGGAAATGGCTGAAAGATCCGTCCTGGGACCGCGCGCTCGTGGTGGGCATCGTGCTGGGGCTGGCCGAGCTGACCAAGACGACCTGGGTGGCGTTGTTCGTGCTGTGGCCGGCGCTGTGGTTAGTGGTCCGTGGTCCGTGGTCCGTTGTTTGCGCCGCGATTGTCCGATCGGCGCCGAGTAAAGCACGTCCAAAGTCGCTTGAGAAGGGTTCAGGGGGCGTGGTTGGGCGAGTGTCAGCCGTGCCGAAGAATGAAGCAGCGGCCAGCGCGACCGCCGAATGCCGCCCGGCCGCGCACGGTGTGGGCAAATTTGCCCACACCGATGAAACACGGGGTTTTTGACAGTACACCACCCAACGGTACTGATTTCGCGCTGGCTGCTTAATGCGTATGCATGATGCTTTTTCGGTGCCCCGGTCGGAGACTATCCCTTGATGACCCCGATCGGCCGCATGCGGGCGACCTTCTTGGCCAGACCCGCCTGGTGGACCACGTCGACCACCAGGCTGACGTCCTTGTAGGCCGCCGGTTGCTCTTCGGCCAGCCCCTTCCAGCTTCGCGCACGGGCGATGATGCCCTGCTGCTTCAGCTCCTGGTCGATGCGACGGCCTTGCGCATGCTTGATCGCGGCCGTGCGGCTCATCACGCGGCCCGCGCCGTGACAGGCGGTGCCGAAGGTCTGCTCCATGCTGCCCTGCTGCCCGACCAGTACCCAGCTTGCCCGGCCCATGTCGCCGGGAATGATCACCGGCTGGCCGATGCGGCGATACCTCGGCGGCACTTCCTGATGATCGGGCGGAAAGGCCCGCGTCGCCCCCTTGCGATGCACCCACAGCCGGCGCGTGCGCCCGCCGATCATGTGCTCTTCGAACTTGGCGATGTTGTGGGCCACGTCGTAGACCAGGTTCATTTGCAGCTCTTCCCAGCGGCGGCCGAAGATCGTCTCGAACGTCTCGCGGGCCTGCCACATCAAAAGCTGGCGGTTGCACCAGGCGTAGTTCGCCGCCGCCCGCATCGCCCCCAGGTAGTGCTCGCCTTCGTGGCTTTCAACCGGGGCACAGGCCAATTGGCGGTCGGGCAGATCGATGCCGTACTTCTCCGGCACGCCGCGCAGCAGCCGCAAGGCATCGTCGCAAACCTGGTAGCCCAGCCCGCGCGAGCCGGAATGGATCATCACGCAGACCATGTCTTTGGAAAGGCCCATGCTGCGGGCGGCCTCGTCGTCGAACACGGCATCGACCACCTGCACCTCCATAAAATGGTTGCCCGAACCGAGCGTGCCGCACTGGTCTTTGCCGCGTTCCAAAGCCCGCTCGCTGACGTTCTCCGGCTCGGCGCCTTCCAGCCGGCCGCGGGCCTCGGTGTGGTCGATGTCGCCGGGCACGGCCAGGCTGCGTTCGACGAGCCGGCTGGGACCTTCGGCCATCAGCCGCTTCAGCTCGCGGGCGTCGAAGCGATATTTGCCCGAACGTCCGACACCGGTCGGCACCTGGCGGAACATCTCTTCGACCAGCTCGGTGAGGTGCGGCTTGACGTCCTGATAGAACAGGTTCGACCGCACCAGCCGCACGCCGCAGTTGATGTCGTAGCCCACGCCGCCGGGCGAAATCACGCCGCCTTCCTGGGGATCGGTGGCACACACGCCGCCGATGCAGAAGCCGTAGCCCCAATGGATGTCGGGCATCGCCAGGCTGGCGTGCTGGATGCCCGGCAAAAAGGCCACGTTGGCCACCTGTTCGGGCGCCTGATCGTCGCGAATCAACTCCATCAGCGATTCGCTGGCGTAGATCAACCCGTCGACGCGCATGCCCTGCTTGTAGCTCTTGGGAATGCGCCACAGATTGTCGTTGACCTTTTCCAGCGGTCCGCGGTAAGCGTCTTTAGCCATCGTTATATATCCACAATCACTTCCGCCAGCCAACCGTCGGGCGTCGGTTCGACCTTGAGTCCGTGGTAGGTAATGGCTTTGACTTCGTGCTCCAACTGATGGCGGGCCTCGTCAAGCGGTTCGCCGTGCGCGGTGGCCTGCAAAACGTCGTCGGCGAACCGCACGTCGAACTGCGCGAGCAATAGGTGTTCCGATTCAAACAGATATAAAATCTCGCTCAGCCAATCGAAAAGGATGAGATCCAAGCGGCCGCCGGTCACGCGCAGCGGCACCTCTGTGACAGGCCGGATCTCGTCGAGGTTCGCGGCGATGATCGACGTCAGGCCGCGGCCGGCATCGGCGAACAACGTCGGCAGGTCGGCCGCCCGGATGCGCAGCCCCAGATCGGCCGTGTGCTCGAAGATCTCGTACATATCGCTCAGAATGGTGCCGCGCTCGCACAAAGGCAAGAGGGACCGCTTACCAGGCTTTGCTCTCGCCAATGGCGTGCTGCACGAGGATCAGCAGCGCATTCGGGTCGTAGGGCTTGCGCACGTAATACTGGCAACCGGCGGCACGCGAACGGCGGATGATGTCGGGCCGCTCCATGCCGCTGAGAATAATCACCGGAATCGTACACGTTTCCGAGGCGTCGGCCAGCTCGTGGCAAACATTGAAGCCGTCGGCATCCGGCAACCGCAGGTCGAGCAGCACCAGGCTGGGCACGTGCTGACGGGCAAGCGACAGGCCGTCCTGCCCGCTCGCCGCCACCAGGACTTCATAGCCTTGCCGGCCGAGCCGCTGGCCCAACACGTCGGCCATCACGTCGTCGTCATCGATAATGAGGATTTTGGGGGCCTCTCGGCGACAAAGCCGCCGGGCACGTGGCTCTTCCAATAACTGCGCAGACATCACAGCAACGCCTCAGCGTACAGGGCGATCCGCGGTGGGCGGGGGCGGATCTAGGGCAGGGGCAGGATTTTCGACTCTCGAAGCCGGCGAGGCTTGGAAACCCTACACCGCATTTCACGGTCAGTCAAACTGGGCGCTCTTTTTGCTTGCCTCGCAGGCGGCTCCGTAGTTACTGTTGAGGATTGGGGACCGAGGCTCCATTGTTGGGGATTGCACATGCACCGGCGGAAACGACGCACAAAAAACACTCTTTCATCTTGCAACCGGGCCGGGAACGCGCGCCGCCGTGGTCCGGAAGCCCTGGAACCGCGGACCGTGCTGAGCACCGGCTACCTGCAGTTGAGCCTGGCAGCCGATCAGCCCAACGCCGCGTTGCTGCAAGATGCCAACCTGAACAGCCCCTGGGGCGTCGCCCTCAATTCCAGCGGAGGCGATCTTTGGCTGGCCAACCGCGGTTCCGGCACCGCTTCGCTCTACCAAGGCGACGTCGGCGGTTCGGCGTTCCAGCTCAGCTCGCTGGCGATGACGATTCCGGGCGGTTCGCCCACCGGCATGGTCGCCAATGGCAGCAGCGACTTTGCCGTCCACTCGGGCGCCGCCAGCGGACCCGCGTCGTTTCTGTTTGATTCGGCCAGCGGCGACATCACGGGCTGGAATGCCAACGTACCGCCGCCGGCCCCCTCCACCTCCGCGCAGACCGCGGCCACCACCGGCGGCGCCGTCTATACCGGAATGGCCCTGGCCAACACCGGAGGCCAGAACTACCTCTATGCGGCCGATTTCCACGACAACCGCATCGACGTGTTCAACTCCAGCTTCGGCCGCGTGGCCCTGGCCGGTAGCTTCACCGACCCGAACCTGCCCGCCGGATACGCTCCATACAACATCGCCAACGTCGGCGGGCGGCTGCTGGTCGGCTACGCCTTGCAAGACGGCAGCCAGCAGAATGCCGTGCCGGGAGTGGGACAGGGCATCGTCGATTCGTTCGACTACAACGGAGACTTCCAAAAAACGCTGATTGCCGGCGGCCCAAACGCGCCTGCCGGCAAACTGGATGAGCCTTGGGGCATGGTCGTGGCGCCGCAGAATTTCGGCGACTTCAGCGGCAACTTGCTCGTCGCCAATTCGGGTGACGGAAAAATCAACGCCTTCGATACCAGCACTGGAGCCTATCTGGGCACGTTGAGCAATCCGGCGGGCAACCCGCTGACGATTAACGGGCTGCACGGACTGACCTTCGGCAACGGAGTGACGGCGGGCGGTCCCACCACCTTGTTCTTCACCGGCATCGGCGCGGGCGGAGATCAGGGGCTGCTGGGCGAGATCGTCAGCGCCCAGACGACCCCGTTTCCCGCGCTGGGCGGCGTTATTTCGCCGGTCGCCGATGTCTCCTTCAGCGGAGTGGTGGCGGTGTTTAACGATGCCCCGCCCGCCCCCGCCGGCAGCTACACGGCCTATATCGACTGGGGCGACACCCCGTTGGCCCTGCGAGGCACCGTCACCGCGCTCCCCTCCGGCGGATTTGCCGTCAGCGGAACCCACACGTATTATTCGACCGGGACGATGAACATCACGGTCACGCTGATCGATTCCTCGTCGCACACCGTCACGGCCGCCGCCACGGCCAGCGTCTCACCGCCGGGGCTGGTGTTTACCCCGGACCGCGTCACCGCCACCGAAGGGATGAACTTTTCAGGAGCGTTGACCGCCTTTACCGACCAGGACAACAGCGTCAATTCCTTCGACTACACGGCCACCATCGACTGGGGCGACGGCACGACGACGTCGGGCAGCGTGACCGGCGCGGGCACGTTCCAAGTCAGCGGAACCCATACCTACACCACGGCCGGCACGGAGCCCGTCACCGTTACGGTCAACGACTTCGACGGGGCCACGGGCAAGGCCCATCTCACCGCCACCGTGGTTTCGAGCCTGTCGGGCAACAGCCAGACGATCGCGCCCACGGAAACGACGGCGTTCAACGGAACCGTGGCCAAGTTCACCGACGCCGACACCGGCCGGCCGCTGAGCGACTACAGCGCCACCATCGACTGGGGCGACGGCGCGAGCTCGACCGGAACGATCTCCACCGACGTCGGCGGCGGCTTTGACGTCAATGGCTCGCACACCTACAACGATGAAGGAGCAAAAACCGTCACCGTGGCGATCAGCGATCCCGGCAGCACCATCACAGTGCAAAGCGCCGCGAATATCGCGGACATCGATACGCTGACGGGCGCCTCAACCGCCGTCTCCGCGACGGAGGGATCGCCGTTCACCGGCGCCGTGGCAACGTTCACCGACACGCGGGCCGGAGCCGACGCCAGCGGTTTCTCGGCCACGATCGACTGGGGCGACGGAACGACGACGACGGGGACCGTCGGCGAGTCGGCCGGCACGTTCACGGTTTCGGGCACGCACACCTTCGCCGACGAAGGACCGTTCACCATCACTTCCGTCGTTCAAGACATCGGTGGCACGGCCCGAGCGACGGTCCACTCGACGGCCAGCGCCGCCGACAGCGATTCGTTCGTGGTCACCCCCGCCTCGCTGAGCACCATTTCCGGCAATACGCTGAGCGGCACGTTGGCTACCGTCAGCGACACCAACTTGGCCGCCACCGCCGCGGGCTTCAGCGCCAGCATCAACTGGGGCGACGGCGTCACCGACTCCGGCACGGTGTCCGGCGGCCACGGCAACTTCGCGATCGCCGGCATGCATGCCTACGCCAACGCGGGAACGTACTCCCCCGTCGTCAGCATTGCCGACGACCCGCCGGGCACGGCCGCCGCCAGCGCCACGGCCACCGTCACCGTTTCGCAGTCGGCGCCGCTTGTCACGGCCGTGCCGGTCAGCGGGTCGGAGCGGACCTCGCTCACCGTCAAACTGGCCACCTTCACTCAGCCGGGGGCATCGGCCGGCGCCAGCAGCTATTCCGCCGCAATTGCTTGGGGAGACGGCACGACTTCGCAAGGAATCGTGTCGGCGGACGGGACCGGGTTCGACGTCTCGGGCACGCACGCGTATCCCGACGAAGGCCAATATAACTTCACCGTCACGGTACACGGTCTGGGAGGGACGTCGGCAACGGCCTCTGCCTCGGCCTCGCTCGTCGAGCCGCCCTTGGCCGATGGCACGTCGGGCACGCCCACCACGCGCTGGATCAACGAGGTGTTCGGCGACCTGCTGCACCGTGCCGCCGACGTGGGCGCGCTCACGTTCTGGTCGGGCGCGCTGGCCAACGGGCTGACACGGGCCGACCTGGTGTTCGCGATCGAAGGCAGCGCCGAGTATCGCGGCGACGAGGTCAACCAGGTCTATCAGACCTATTTGCATCGCTCGGCGGATGCGGGGGGCCGGGAGTTCTGGACCTCCTACCTGGCGAGCAATACGGTCGAGGATCTGGCGGCGATCATCATCGCCTCGCCTGAGTATTACCAGAACCGCGGCGGGGCCAGCAACGACGGCTTCCTTAGCGCTCTGTTTGAGGACGCCTTGCACCGCCCCATCGACAGCGGCGCTCGCGGCTTTTTCGACCAGCTTTTGAACGCCGGTGCTCCACGACAGCAGGTGGCCTCGATGGTGCTGGGCAGCGAAGAATATCTCGACGACCTGGTGCAGTCTTTCTATTTGGACCTGCTCGACCGCCCGGCGGACGCGGGCGGGCAAGGATATTTCGCCGGCCTGCTCCAGGATGGCGGGACCGACCAACTGGTGATCGCCGCGCTGGCTGCTTCGGACGAATACTTCGCCAAAACGGCGGGCTGATCCGGTTCTGGGGCCCCAAGCGACGGACCGAGTCCGCTTGCCCAGAATGGCACAAGGGCGGAGAATACACTTCACGCGGCCAGGCTCTGCCCCAGCCACCGCCAATGTCTCATTCTCGGCCGCGTGAAGTATACAATCGGCTGCGGCGCGGAGCGCGCTCGACGGGGCCGCGGAAAGAAACGCATGTGGAACCGACTCTCACTTGTGACTGCCGGCCTGTTGCTGGCGACGGGCGGTGCCGGCGCGCTGGCCCAGCATCACGGTTATGGGTCGGCAGGCATGGCGCAACACCACGGGCTGGCCGGCGGGGCCGGCCCGTACTTTGGCTTCGGCGTTGGCTACCCCTTGCTCTGTCCGTATTTGTACGGCTGGCCCGTCGCGCCCTGGTACGGCGGTTATGCGCTGCCGCCCGTGGTCGTACCGGCCAACGCCTGGTTCGGTCCGCAGGCGCTGGCTCAATTCTATGGCTGGCCGAATACGGGCACGGCGCCCCCGCCAAGCGTTCCCGACATCGTGCCGCGAGTAATGAGGACAAATGCCGAACTGCCCGACGTCGAAGATGGTGAGAAGCCGGCCGGGCTGAAAGTGCGTGTGGCCAACGCCGAGGCGACCGCGCGGGCGCGGCAGTTTATCGAATATGGCGACGCCCGATTTCGACAACAGGAGTTTTCGGAAGCGCAGCAGCGCTATCGCAAAGCGAGCGAAGCGGCGCCGAACCTGGCCGAAGCGTATTTTCGCGAGGCGCTGGCGCAAATCGCGCTGGGCCGATACGCCCCGGCCATGAAATCTGTCCGGCGCGGCATGGCACTCGATCCTGACTGGCCGACGAGCCGGTTTCGCGTCGATCAGATCTATGGCGAGAACCGTGCCGCCAAGCAAATGCACCTGGAGCAGTTGGCCACCGCGGCGGAAAAGCATCCCGAAAACGCGGATCTGATATTCCTGCTGGCCGTGGAGCTTTTCTTCGACGAACAGCCCTCGCGGGCCAAGACGTTTTTCAAGCGTGCCGGCCAGTTGGGCACGGAAGACCATTTGGTGCGGGCATTTTTGGATGCGATTCCGCGAGAGCGGCCGCCGGCGGGCGAAGACTTGTGAGTGTGCCGACGGCTCCGTAAACACCACGCCGCGCAAGAGCGCCGTCTGCGACCGATGCGACACGCGCGTCGCATCGATGCCGCTGGCGGGCAAGTGCCGCGCGACTCTCATATAGCGCTGCGCCGTGCGGACCGGGCCCTCGAAATTCTTCCGCAACCAGCGCAGCCAGCCCCATTGTTCGCACCGATCGCGCGCCTGGACGAGCGCGTGCCCGTGCCGTGCCGGGCACATTTCCGGCTGTTGTCGGCGGGCTGCATCGCGTTCGTGCGGCAGGCGACGGTCCGGCCTGAGCTGCCGCCGTCGGAGCGAGCGGCGGGTTAGGTGCAACTGACGCCGCCATTCCAACGACCAGATGAACTTCCCCCGCGGGTTTGTTAGGCTAATGCCAGTCCGGATATGGCCTTAACGTCATGGGGAGCACCTGGTGCCGCACGTCACCGATTTAGACCTCTCGCCTCGCGATGTCGCGGAACTGGCGTCGCCGGACGCGATCACCGCCTTTTTCGCCAAGCTCGGCTACGATACCGCCGGCCGCGCGACGCTTTCGCCGGAAGCCATCGGGCTTTCGGGCGAAACGGCGGGCGCCGTCAAGCGGATCGAGACGCTCTCGGAAGACCCCGAACAGTTCCTGCGAGTCGTCTTCGCCCAGCCGAAGTCGCTCACGGCCAAGGTCCGCAACGATCTCGTGCGGGTTCTGGGCCGCGGCACGCTCGACCACTTGCTCGTGCTCGCCTCAGACTTCGACACGCTGGAGTTCGTGTTTCTCGACAAGCGAAAGCGAGAGCAGAAGGGGCCTGCGACCAGTGAGCGCATCCAGGTCGTTCCCAAGACGATCAGCGTCAACCGCCGCAATCCCACTCGGCTCGACTTGCGGACGCTACGCCGCTTCACCTGGACTTGCCACGATGCGCTGGAGCAGTTCGACAAGCTGCGAAGCGTCTTCGACGCCGCGGCCTACACCGGCGAATACTTTCAAAACCGCGGCCTGTTTTCCGATCACTTCCTGCGCGAGCGGCTGCGTGAGGATCCGGTCTGGCGTGAGAATCCGTCGGAGCTGTTCGCCTTCGTCCGCGACCTGCTTCGCGACGCACAAGGCCGCTGG